>Ga0209710_1000030_pt1 | contig 166009 bp, 155 predicted proteins | sample ArcticOcean_MG_C_5_FD_187436 | JGI IMG/M metagenome (GOLD analysis project Ga0209710, IMG submission 187436) | Marine microbial communities from western Arctic Ocean - ArcticOcean_MG_CB4_138 (SPAdes) (version 2) | ecosystem: Environmental > Aquatic > Marine > Oceanic | place: Arctic Ocean...
TCGCCGTCGCCGCCGCCGCCCACCAGCGTCCGCGTGGCGTGTACCATTCCCGCCATGAGCCCCCCCCCCCACGATGGGCGCCAAGGCTCTGGCGACGTTCATGAACGTCCCCGCGAACCCGTTAACTTTACCTAACGATTTCCGGGGCGCCGAGTTGTTCAGAATCAGCGAAACGCCGCCCATCACGATCGGCCCGGCGCACCCTCGGGCCAGCGCGAACGTTGTGAGCAAACTCCAAGTCAACGCGGAGTCACCGCTCCGCGTGGAGTACCACGCCAGGGGGTGCGCGAGGTAAACCACGCCGTTTGCGGTGAGCGCGGCGCGAACCGAGGTGGTAACCCCGAAGTTGTTCGCCAAAACCGCGAAAAGCGTCGCGGCAAAGACCAAAATAAAAAAACCCATCACCCCGCCGAAGGTTCCAATCTCCACTGCGCCGAACCCGAGCCCGCCGTTGCCCACCGAGGTGGCCATCCAAATAGGCGTCAACTCCGCGCCCGTGATCGTGATGAACGCGCACCACACCTGCGCGTGCGTCGCGAGACGCACGTTCGGGTCGGAGTGCCACGGCTTGGCGGCAGGCGACGAGAACTCCGAACTGCAACTTGTGTGCGTTCGATCTGTTTTCTTTTTCTTTTTGTCGTTTCGCGTACCCGGCGCCGGCATCAGTAACCGGGATGACTCCTCCTCGTCGCTCGTCCCGTCCGTTTCGTGCACGGTATCCGCTATGGAACACACGGGCCCCATCTCCACCTCGTTGGACTGTGACTCACGCGCCGACTCGGCGAATTTCTTTTCCGAAGCGCGCACGTAACCAGCCTCCCCATCGCCCTCCGGGATTTTCATAAAGAAAAACGCAAACCCCCACAGCAAAAACCCACCCATCCCCACCCACGCTGTGGACAACAGAAACGGGTACTCCACGAGAATCTGGGTTTGACACTTCTTGATCAGCGGGATGCTGTGGCTTTTGGTCCAGGACGAATTTGGGTCCCCGCCGCAAGGGTACGCCAACAGCGCCGCCACGGTCGGCCCTATTGACGACCCCAATCCGTACGTCACTCCAAACGTGGAAAACGCCTTCGCGGCGTTGGTTTTGTTCGATATAGACGCCATCGCGCTTTTCGACAGCATCATAACGCCGTCGCAGAGCCCGGTCGTGGCTCGTAACACAAGCGCGGCGGGGAACGAGGTGACGCAACCGAGCGCCGCGGTGAGCGCCGCGGTTATCAACGCGCTTGCCAACATGGAGCGCCTGAGATTGTAAAAATAAATGTCAGTCTCGTATGGGCAATCAGGGAGGCGGAATGTGGTAAATGGGAAATACTTACCGGAACCCACACCGACCGTCCCCCAAACGTCCCCACGCGTACGACGACAGCGCGCTGAACCCCGGTTTCGCCGCGATCATCAACCCCGCGTGTGCCGCGGCGCGCGCGTCGTCCACCGCGCCCCACGTCCGGACCATAAACACCGCGGTGCTGAACACGAACGTGCTTGACAGGATGGAGATCATGGACAACGCCTGGATGCCGAGCACGGCGTGCCAGTCCAGGGGGTCGGGGCGGGCGCGACTCGGCGAACGCGCGGAGGTTCTCAAACCGCTGAAACTCACAAACGAACCGGAGTGCGAAAGATGCCGCCACCCGCCCCGGATGGGAACCAACGCGGACTCCATGCCACACGCCCCCGAGTCAAACTCGCGCCCACGCCTGTGAGGAGAGAAGATTACCAGATTAGCCGGAAACGTGGAGGCCGGCGAAGAAAGGCGACGACCGAAATGTGAATCCGAGGAAAAACGAACACGCCGGAACTACATGTACCGTGGGTACCTACCGTGTTCGTCGTCGTCAGGGCGCCATCGCGAAATCCGCGTGGCCCAGTTCGCATCGAAACGCAGTCCTCCTGAGAACCACCGAAACGGATCACGGTATCTCGTTCCAGCGGCGACGATCACGCAGGGTCCCGGGTGTGTTTTAAACGGTTTCCACCGGAGAAAAGCGCTTGACATGTGGCAAAAACTCCGACATGGGAATTCGCAAAAATTCGGGTCTCCGGTTCGACAGAGCTTGCCTCCATGTTCTGGCCCTCCAACAACCCCAAATCATCGCACACCTGAAGAACGAGGGTTCAGAAATGACCCACTCCTTGCACCTGATCCAAAAAATCCCCCGAAGATTGTCGTACAATGAATGCTTCGTTTCGAGCTCGTGTGCACTGGCAACCAGTCATGTAAAAAATATCTCGGACTGGCGGCCAAAACCAAGGCGAGGTTATTAACGCTCCCCCATCGCACTGCCACACGCGCGCGCTGCACACGCGCACGCCACCACACCACTCTCACCACTACCTCGCACCTCTCTCAACACGTTGGGCTAATAAGGTACGAAACTTGGCGACGCCGGTGCGTCCGTTTTCCCCGTCGACCGCCCGCGTCCGAGATGATGATTCAGCAGATGTTGAACAAACATTTGTTCCATGCACACTTGCCTGGCTGTTCCCGACGTGACGCGGGGACTCGTCGGGAACGCGTTCGTGGCCCCGGCGTGAACGAAACCTCGTGTGGCCCGCGTTTCTTTTTCGAAACGTTTTCGCACGCGACATCGCGACTCTTTTCACGCCCGAGACGCGTCCCCGGACCAGGAACGCACGTCGGAACGATATGGGATAAAGCCCCGGTTTCGCTGACGCACCAACCCCACACCCACCTTCCGCGTCGCAGCGGATATCATCATGGTCAACAAGTGGATCGAGAAGATAATCCCGGAGAACTTTTACGACACCAAGGTTCGTGTTCTGGCGTGTTCTGTGGCGGTTTTCGAACGTCGTTCCGTTCGTTTCCAGTCTTCCTTTCCGCGTCGCGTCGCGTTTCGCGTTTCGCGTCCCCGAGAGCTACGCTCTCCAGTTATTACTCATCAATACTTGTCCCATCTCGGTTGTTTTACGATCCGTCTTTCCTCAAATCCGCCACTAACTCTCCCCCCCCTCCAACCTCAACACAGTTCACATGCTCCCCCATCGCGCCGAACTCGGTGCTCTATCCGTGGACCATCGTCGTCAACGCGGTGTGGCTGTTTTCCTTCGTCGGGTTCTTCTGGTGGTACAGCGATCCGAGCATGAACGTGGTGCAATCCATCATTCAGAAGGAGTATCACAAAGACGGGATCGTGTGTTCCCCGTTGGGGTATGACGATTATTACGACGCCGACATCGGATACCAGCAGTGTCTGGACTTGGTCCTCACCCCAAATTCGACGAACGTAAACTTGACTGGAACTTCGTACTCGTTCGTTCCCTTCGACCCGGCCGTGGTGAAAACCGCGGACGGCGAGGGCGTGGACGTCACGCTTTACAACCCCGTCGGCGGCGGGACGTCCTTGGCTGACATGATGGCAATTGGTGACCCTGCCGCGGATACCAGCGGCGAGGATGCCGAGTACGCGGGTTTAAAGGACTTGAGCGGATGCACGTGCAACATGCTCGTGCAACCGGTAAGTTCGGCACTGAAGTTCTACAGCGCAGACAGCACCGTGTCGTCTTGCCGCGACCCGACGGCCGCTTACCCGCCCCCGCCGCCCCCGCCCTTGCCCTCGCCCCCGCCTGCTACTGCAGACCCGGGCGCGCCGCCGACGGAAACGCCCCCCACCGGCTTCCCCTCCTTTGGACGTAAGCTTTTACAAACAGTCCCCCCCGACTCCACCACCGCTTACGTATCACCAACCTACGAGTGCGACATGGACATCGCCACCGCGGTTTTGATGTACAAGCATTTCATGTCCGTCAACGATCCGTGCGAGTTTGTTAAACGAAACTCGCCGTTTCAGTGCGTCAAGGAGGAACCCCAGCCGTTTATTCAACGTTTGTCCCTCGCGTACGCCAACTCTGGGCTGTTTTACTCAATCATCGCCGCATTGGCGGTGAACTACATGTACGCCGCGAAGAAAGTGACGCTGCAGGAGGTTGACATCGAGCAACTTCAAAAGCTGGCGTCCATGAACCTGGACCGCGCGCCGCGCGAGGGAGAGGAGGAACCCGCCAAGTGAGGCCCTCCACGAAGCGGCCAGTTTTACGCCGTTTACCCATAAAACAACCCGGGGGAGCTGTGAATAAACCTTTCCCAAAAATATAATATAACTTAATGCGACTGTTTGAATGACGTGAGGAGAGTTTACTCGTAGTAGACCGGATTTATGAATGAGAACTCAAGACCTTTCTGTAATAGACGCGCCCCGGCCGCGTCGCGCGCTTGACGACGAACACGACCGGCGGGGGCAAACGCGTGGTACGCCGCCGTCGCCGCGGGTCGCCGATTATAGAAAACGAAAGAACCGACCAGACCCGGGTTTATTAACGCGACGAATTCTTTTTACACCCGCGTCTCCCCTCCACCCGCGTCCCCCTCGCCTCCCTGCCCACCCGGTTCCCGCGCTCGCAGTCGCCGTAACAAACGCGAGATTCGCGCGTTTCGCCCACCCGCTTGTTCCGCGACGGGCGGAAGCGCCGCGAGGCGCGCGTTTAGCCAAGTCGCGCCGTGCGCGGACGCCTCCGCCTCTCTGGACGCCTCTCCGGCGTCCATGTTGCCGTACTCACCCCCCGGGACCTGTTCCCGGCGCGGCGTTGTCCGGCCGTGCCCAGTATCATCACCACTCAACTCAGCCTCGTATATCAACGCGTACGTCTCGTGTCGCCCCAGTCGCGAACGGCAAAGCGGACACTCCAAACTCACGGCGAGCCACCGCAGGTAACACTCCTCGCAGTACGCGTGCCCGCACTTCGTGACCGTATCCACGGTACCGTCCATACATATTGTACACACCCCGTCGTCGTCGTCGTCACCCGCATCACGTTGAAACGCGGTTCGTAGCGTTTGCGTTTGCGGATAGGGGCTCGGCGCCGCGGTCGCCGCAGCGTCCACCGCGATGCGACGCATCGCCGGTCGAAGCAGGGTATAAAAAAAACTCAAACTCGCCCGCCTGCACGGCCCGGCGACGTGTTCGTACTCCGCCTCCGCGTCTCGCGTCGTCTCGTGAAAGTTGCCTTCGCCTTGGTCCGCACCCCTCATGTTGTCATCAGCAGCAGCAGTGCCCGAAACCGCCGCCACCTCCTCCAAATCCACGCACACGGTGCCCATCAAGGACGCCAGCCTGGGACCAATACGAAGCGCTCGGAAGAACGCTTCTTGGCCGAGACCTGGTTTGTACACCAAGGTCGCGCGGTAGCGCCATCCAGGCCGGGGCGTAACCCCCAGCGCGGGGTTGGCGAACGCGCGGTTCACCTCGCCGACGTCGCGTAACGCGGTGGCCAGGTCCAGTGTAGGACCCTGCGGTCCCGCGGTCACGCGACTCACACATCTCGCGATGGTCTCGCGTTCGCGAAGCACGAGTTCCTCTACGTTGTCGATGATGATGCGGCCCACCACGAACGCGGCGAACACCGCGACCGCGGACATCTCGACAGGTCAAGGCGTACCTGAACGAGCGCGGTGTGGGGCAGGTGTGGTTGTTAGCCAGACTGGAGAGTTTTGGTAGCGCTGAAAATCATTACTTCCCCAGTCCACGGCATTCGTCGGGCACTCCACTCCGCGCGCCTGGCGCGCCCCGCGGTCCGACGTTGCGATGTCCATGGCGTGTGGGTTCGCGGCATGTCGCGGAATTTCCGTCCCCGCCACGGGGACGTCGCGGGGTCGCGCGTCGCGTCGAAGGACGCGTGTATTCTCATCCCCGGCTGACCCTGGCTCGAGCTCGCCTTGGTGGGCCTCGCTCCCCGCCGTGCACGTGCTCGTGTTCCACCCCGAGAGTGACGACGAGGCGCTGTACACGGTTTCGCGTAGGGACGGCGACTTCGCGGCGAACGACTTCGTGGCGTTCCAGAGCCTACGTGACGCGACGAGGGCGTCCGTCGTGGTGAGCGACCTTTGCGGGGAGATGCCGGTGGTGGACACGGTTGACGTGCGCGTGGTTGTTTTCCTGGCAGAGCAGTGCGGGTACGGCGTGGACGTGGTTCCAACTGGTACGGCTTTCGAACCACCTGGTGTGCTGATCGACGAAGCAAAGACCAGCACGTCCCAGGCCAACAACAAACACAAGACAAACGAACCGCTCGCGATTTCCACCGCGGACCTGAAGCGGTATCTCGCGGACGGCGGGGACTTCGCGGCGAGTACGTCGTCGTCGCGCGAAGGCGAAGAAAATTCAGACGCAGTTTCATCATCGTCAGAAACCGAAACAGCAAAAACGCACCACGCTCGCGTTCGCGCGGCGGCCGTGATGCGCAGCGCGTTGGCAACCCCTGTGAGGCGCATAAGCGGTGCGGTGCGGGAGGTCACGACTTCCCCGGCGCACGCGATGATGACCCCGATGCGGCAAATCATCAGGAGCGTGCGCTTCGCGTCGGGCGTCCCGACTGGTACGGAAAACCTAGACCCTAGCTGGGGCGAGGAAACGCCCATGCCCTTAGCGGCGCAAGCCGTGTACCGAGCGCTGATCGTGCTGGCGGAACAGAGGATACACGAACAGTAGTATAGACGGATGGAAAATCAGGGTGGAACGATTTAAGCGGGTAGAGCGCGGAAGTTGAAAGGATCATTGACAATGACCGGGTTTGGGATTTTCGGGTTCCGGGGTAATAGTCATAATAATAGAGTCATAGAACCAAGATAACTATACACGGAACCTACCGTTCGGTGCGGTCGTCCGGGTGAATCTGGTACTCGTCGTCGGGTCCGGAGGAGCCCGCTTCGGACTCCGCGCTTTCGTCTTTATGCCCGGCACGTTTCGCCGCCGTTGTTTTTTGCGGAATCGAGTTTCGTCGCTTGCCGAAACACCCCCCGAAACACCCCCCCCCGCTGCGCCCCGTACTCAATCCCCGAGAAGACCGCGTCTCCACCCCGAGCTCGGTGGTTTCCAGCTTTTTCAAACCTTTCGAGTTACCCGAGAAAGTCGGAGACGGCGGTTCGGGGTCAAACGCGTTCGCCGCGGCTTTTTTGCGACGACGCTTCCAAAAAGAGTTTCGTTTCTTTTTCGGTGTGTCGGAATCGAGACTGGGTGTTTCGTTTCCTTCCGTGGCGGATTCAACCCCGTGTCTCTCGTGTCTGGAAGCTTGCTTGGTGATACCCGCGGACGACCCTCCCTCCGTCTGCCTACCCCACGACCACCCCTCCACCGTCCCATCCCCGCCGTCGCGCTGACTCAGCGCCCGGAACGCGGACACGTCCGCGGGTTGGAACCGGAACTTGAAGTGCGCGGCGCTGCGAATGAAACGAAAAGGGTCAGTCTTTCGGACCATGTGTATGAGCATTCAGTCAGGCTAATCGGGCCTCCACAGTGTGCCTGGATTTGGGAAAGACAACACGTACCCGCTCTCCACGCCCCCGAGTGCCACGCGCTCAAACACGGTCTCGCCGAGCGCCGTTAAGGATTTCCGCACCACGTTTCTCAAAACAATCCGCGCGTCGCCCATGAAGTCCTTGCCCACGATGTCCTCGTCCCAGCACTCCAAATTCAAAGAAACGCCCGGGGTTAAAAAGTCGTCCGGTGTGACGAAAAACTCGAAACACGCGTCGAACGTGGGGTTCAGGGTTTGCCGCGCCGTTTGCGACCGCCATTTTTGGGCGTTCAAGCTTAACTCGAAATAAGGATCCGACAACCCGGAGGTGTCTTTCGGTACCAACCCCTCGCCCCGGACGAGGGTGACGTGTAACAGGCCGTACAAGTGCGGGCGCAGTCGGTGGAAATCAACCGAGGGAGTCGCGGTTGCGATTTCGTTTTGGCCGCTGTCGAGAATTTTATCCGCCTCGCCGCCCAACACGCCCCGCACCAGAACCTCGACGTCGTCGGCTTTTTTTTTCTGTTCCGCCTTCTTAGCCCTCGCGACTCGGTCCGCTTCCGTTTCCCGCTTGTCGTGCTTCTCCAGCATCCGCTTCACGAAGGTTTTCTTGTCAACCACACCAAGGCTCGCTCTGTGTTCGTTCAAAGCGCGCGTCGCCGCCGCGCCCGTAGTCGCCAGCGCGCGCGCGGTGCGCGTGACGTCCGCGCTGAGCGGCACCAAACGCAACCGCACGTCCAGGGTGCCCGCCGCGTTGGCTTTGCGTTTGGACCGCGGGTCGTTGGACCCGAGACCGAGGCCGGAGTCGTTTATTATGGAGTACGCGCTTTTCGTGAGAATCACCCTGCGCGCGGTTTCCTGAAACGGCACGAGGTTTTTCAAGCTTACCCGCCCGGTTCCCATGGTGGTTTGAAACAACGAAAAATCGGAATCGTCGGTATCCGCGCCTGGCCCGATAAAAAAGAAAGTGTCAGTCTCGATTGGTCTATCAGGGAGGCGGAATGTGGTGATTGGGAAATACTTACCCGTAGTCACAGCGCGCTCCAGCTTGGCGCCTTTCTTGTACGTCTTCCGCACGCCCCCGATGTTGTACACGCGTCTTCGCATCACCCGCTGCCACCCAAAGCACGCGCCGTTGATTTTCAAAAGCGTCTTGCCCAATTGCCGCACCCCCGCATCCTCCGCGAAGGGCGAGTAGTCGCTGACGTTTATGGAAACTGTTTGCGTTGTGGGGTCGTCGATAATTAGCTTGAACGTTTCGTTCCACCGCGGGTTCCGCGAGCCGACCACGACGGAGCTTTTCTTCACGGTTCGCGAGCTCCCTGTGACTTTGGACGTCACAAACGGGTCGCTCTTACCAAACGCGCGGACGTTCCGTAGGTTGTTCCCTTTCACAAGCGTCACCTCCAGCACCGCGCGCGCGTCGCCTTGGGAGACGCCCGCTTTTCCGTTCTTGTTAGCGATAGGAACCTTGACGTACTTGGGCCAAACAATAGCCTTGGCTAAGCCTTTGGCGATGATTTCCGTGATGCTTTCCTTCACGCCAGGGAACATCTCGATGTCCCCGCCAACCAGGGAGAGGGAAAAATCCACCAAAGGCTGCTCCACGAAGGCTATTTTCATCAAGTGGAAACACGGCATTCGGTCGTCAAACCCGCCGAGCACCAATCGCAGGGGCCCTACGAGTTGCAGTTCCTGTAGCCTGACTTGCAGGGTGAGGCCCATGACCCGGACGTCAAGCACCACGGTGGGGTCGCCGCACCACCGGACGTCCAAGTCCAAAACCACCTCATCGTCCCCGGAGGTTGTGGTTTTGGACGATGTGAAATTGGAGCTCGCTTTGCGCACGGAGAGGACGTTTAGCGATTCGTTACCCAGCGCGAACTCCCTGAAGGATAGGGAAATACCTAACGGGGAAATCTTGCCCACTATTTTACCTAGCGCGGTGCCTATTTTCTGGGAAAGCGCTCGAGGCAAAAAAGAAAGTGTCAGTCTCGTATGGGCAATCAGGGAGGCGGAATGTGGTGATTGGGAAAGGCCCTTACCGGCGGACAAGTGCGGCCACAGGGTCGTGATGACACCGTTCAGCCACAAAACGGTTTCGAACTCAGGGCGTTTGCACCACTCCGGGAGGTCGCCCACTATTCCGCGCAAACCCCCCGCGCTGACGAAGGATTCGCAATCCGCGTGGTTCAGTAAATACGGCGTTAAAAGACGCCGCGAAACGAGCGCCTTTTTCTTCAAGTGAGCGCGCTCGGTGCCGCGACCCTGTTATTTGTTATTTGTTATTTTTGTGGGGGGGGGATGGAAGGGAGTTGAGAACACGTGATGGGTCAGCTACCGCCTACGCGAAAAGCTTTGGATGTCCATGAATGAATCAAAATCGCACGAATCCGTCAGAGGAACGCAGATCACCTTCAATCCCGAAATCAGGCGCCCTCCCAATCTAGGACCCTTGGATCGGTCGAGCGTGAGTCGGGACACGCACCAGCTTGAATCCCACGCCGAACAGGGTTAGGCGACGTAGCCAGTCTAGCACTTCCTGCGCGATGCGAGGAACGGGGGGGGGGAAGTCCGTCTGAGGTCAGGACGTCGAGGGTGTGATTACGACTGCGGCAATGCGCACTGTCGGGATTGTGGAACGATTGCGCGCGAATCGGGCCGGAACCGGAACCGGTTTCGGACGGCACGTACCGGGGGTAAGTTCGTCGTGGCGCTCGCCACGCTCAGCGCGGAAATCGACTTGAGGAGTGCCGCCATTGCGCCGACACCGACGCCCCAAGGCGCGACACGGTCTGGGGCATGCGATGCGGGACAATTTGGCTAAAATATCGGAAATAACGAGTGCCGACTGGGGCGCCGAGTTTGAAGTGGAGAGACTTTTGGTGAAAAATGTTACAAGCTCGTCGTCGTGCCTTACCCACACCCCTTTCCTCCGTCACTCTCCTTCCCCGTCCCGTTCCTCCATGGAGTCCGAGTCCGACCCTGCGTGTTCGTGCCCCCCCCCTCCCCAAACCGTCGGGTCCACCGCGTCCAAATCCATCAGGTACACGATCCCGTTTCCCGCCGGGCCGACGGCGTTTTTCCAAGTGACCATCTTTTTTCGCGCCGACTTTGCGAAGTTTTTCGGTAGCGAGTTTCGGCACTCCGCGAACGGCGCCACCGAAACCAACGCGCCACCAAACGCCAGGCCGACTACGATTTCGTCCGTCTGGTCTTTCGTCGCAGAGGCCTTTTCTTTGTCAACAGTGTCGTCACCGGTTCGATTCTTCGTGGTTTCTTTTTCTTTTTCCCTGTCCCCGGCGTCGTCGCGGCGCCGCCGCGCCGCGATAACCGCGAGCACGTCGGGATCGTTCGCGTCGCGCAACGGCGCGAACGTCGCGTGTTTGATTCGCGCGCCCACATCCGAGGTCAACGTCGTCCACAACCCAGTCACCGGGCACTTCAGCTCGGAAGGAACGTACTCCGCCTTGTAACGCATCTTTGGGCAGTCGTGGATGTAGTACCCGAGGTACAGGTACTTCAGCTGCATTTGCTGTGACTGGTTTTGCGACGCTGTTGTGTGAGGCGTCGTCGACGAAGCCGTCGCCGCCGCCGCCCTTTTGACCCACTCGATTTCCCTCAGCGCGCTGAGTTTCCCCAGGCTCGCCCACTTGAACTTTGGGTCGTAGAAGAAGTACTTGCTGCTCAAACACTTCGGCAGCACGTCAACCACCCCAACCGCGACGAGCCGGCCGTCCACCAGGTACTGGTGGTGGAAGGACCCGAACCCGAGGGGGGGGGCGGGGGAGACTGTTTCCTCGTGTTTTTCCTCGTCATCACCTCCAGTACTTGCGTCACCGCCCGTGCCCGCCCTCAAACAATCGGGGTACCCGTCCCACGCGATCCAGCCTTTTTCGTGTCCGTCCAATTCACACGCCACCGCGTGTTTCGTGGGTTTCAGGGGCGTATCCACCAGGAACCGGCGGTACGCGTTTTCGGTCAAACTCGTTTCGTCGTCGCCGTGCACCGAGGCTTGGTACTTTTTCCACAAAAGAAACTCGGTTTTGTCGAACGACGCGCGGGATTCTTTGATCTCGAACTCGCGAGGCACCGGGGGTTTAGTTTTCTTTTTTTCAGTATCAGACCCCATAGCATTCACGGTGTCCTTTCCTTGTTTGCCCAAAGCGTTCGTCTTTTTCTTCCCGTCATCCTCCTCCTCATCCGTCTCATCTTTAATTTTGTTCCCGTCGTCGTCCAAGTGTCCGTCCAGGTACGCGCACCATTTCTTCACAACCTTCTTTTGTGTTTTCGATGGAACAAACTTGGCGACATCGAGCCTTATCGTAAACGCGGGGCAGCACGTATTACTGAGCTCAGGGCGGTACATCCAGCGCCCGGAACGTCTCCACCCGCGGTCAAGCAGGCGCTGGTACGTCTCCACGCTCATCGCATGCGCCTGCATGCCGTGCGCCCTCGAGGTATTCGATTTGGAGGCGCAGTACCCGCACGACGAGTCGTACACGCCTTGGTCCTCTATGATGCTGGTACAGGAAGGGTGCGGGCTTTGTTCAGAGGTGCGGGGCGATGAAGAGGGGCCCGATTTTGGGGCGGAGGGAGCCATCCAGGCCGCGCGCGTCACACGTCGCGGGCACTTCACAAATCAACACGCAGATCTCGGCACCGAACCCTCAATCCTCAAACCGCGGAGAGACCACCGCGCGATCCCGGTGGCGAAGGGTTATGTCCAACGCACACCTCCGCACACGTCACCACGCGAAGCGGTGGGTGCCAACCGGTGAGGACGATAACCCCCCCGCGCGCGCGTGTGTCCCGGCGTCGCGTCGGCCGAAAGGGATATGAGAAATGTCTGCTGGCCGTGACGTTTTTTTTTTTTTGAGGAGTTGCTTTGTTGCAACTTGCTTGGTGTGGGCGTGCAGCGCGTTGGCGGTTGGCGATGGTGACTCATTAAAACGCGTTGCTTCACGCGTTTTGGGCATCCAAGCCTGCCGCACACCAACCGCGCGCGTGCGTGCTGCTGACGTTCACCTCGCGAGGCACGCCACGGCGCGTTCACCAAGCGAAGCGGGTTGACGCAAACCACTTGCACGCGCGTTTTCCGAGTTCCGGTGTGGCTCGTTGGACGAAATCGAGTTGTCAGTCAGCCGCGGGAAGGAAATAACCACCTGAAATAACCGAATCGACGTGACGTCTTCCAACATCCAACACCATGGCGACCCTCAGCGCCCCGCCCAGCGCGTTCCTGGGCGGCGGCGTGAGTTTGAAGGGCGTCCGCGGTTTCGGCGCGGTCAAGCCGCACACCGTAACACGCGTCACACGAGCCGTGCTTTCGGACCCGGGAGACGCCTTCAGTGGAGCCGGATGGACCGAAAACGGAAGAGCGCAACGGAGCGCGAAATCTCTGGTGAAACTCAAAGCGATAGACCTGTGGCAATCCGCGCAGCGCATTCGCCAGGCGGCTTCGGGGGTTTCTTGCTTCGCCGCGCTTTCCGCCAACGGCGCTGCGTTCTCGCAAATGCAAAGCAACGCACACGCCGCGGAGCTTTGGCGGAAAGCGGGGAAACTGGAGGACGCGGCGGTGGCGCTGTGGGAACAACTCGGGATGGATGTGGATGCGGATGAAAACGACGACGACGAGGACGAATTTGACTTAGGCGAGTGACGAACAAAGCGACGCGTCGCGGTGACACTTTTTGTACGCCCGCTGTAATACTTGTATAATACGAACCATACTGTGATGCATCCCATTTAGTTGCACTGCATAACGCATGGGCAACAACTCCTACCCAATGAACTGCTCAGGTCATTCAATGGCCTTTGTATCGCGGAGAGCGATACAGGTTGAGCACCTGTGTTTCAACTTACCATGAGGGCATCCGACGCACTCCGCGCAGTTGCGTTTCATCTTTCCGTGGAGGCAAGGGTTGCAGTCCACGCAGCTGTCTTTCCGCTTGCCATGAGGGCAGGGTTTGCACTCCGCGCACCTGTATTTTACCTTGCCGTGAGGGCAGGGTTTGCACGCCGCGCACCTGTATTTCACCTTGCCGTGAGGGCAGGGGATGCACGCCGCGCAGCTGCTTTTGATCTTGCCATGAGGGCAGGGATTGCACTCCGCGCAGTGGTATTTCAGCCTGCCGTGCGGACACGGGTTGCACTCCACGCAGCCGGATTTCTTTGGCTTCCCGTGTGGGCAGCGTTTCATTTCCAACTCCACACCCGCGAATTCTCGGCGGGCACTCCGCGCGTGTCTACCGTCTCATCGAAGCGCCTCGCGTTGTGGAGAACAACGACAAAATGCGTTTGCAGCAACGATTCGTCAGTAAGTAACCTCACCTTTTGCCCAAGATACATTCGGGGCGCTTTCACACGTAGGCACGCCTGCTTGCCTCCCCCCCCCCCCCACCCCGGTGTTTCATGGCGATGGCGTCGTCGATGGCATCGTCGATGGCGTCGTCATGTTCCGGGTTTGTCCGCCAAACCGGCACCGGTGCGTGTCGCGTTTCGCGTTCCCAAAAGACCGGGCGCGGTGGCCACGTCGTGCCACACGCGGCCCAGGGTGTGAAATCCGACTGGCGAGAGAAAGCCAGGCCCATCACGCCAGGCGGTGTGTACCCCGCGAAGGACCACTGCTCGTCGTGCGGGTTGTGCGACACGGTGTACGTGGCGCACGTCAAGGAGTCGTGTGCTTTTCTCGGGGACGGTATGTCCCGCGTGGAGAAGTTGGAGGAAGCGGTGCACGGCCGGGGACGGGATTTGTCGAACGACGAAATGCGTTTGGGCGTGGTGGATGAGGTTTTCTACGCGCGAAGGGAAAAACCAATACCGGGCGCGCAGTGGACGGGAATCATCACATCCATCGCGATTGAGATGCTCACCAGTGGCAAGGTGGACGGGGTGGTGTGCGTTGCGAGCGATGATGATGACCCGAAACTTCCCAAACCTATCCTGGCCACGACGGTTGAACAGATCTTATCAAGCAAAGGCGTGAAACCCAGTTTGTCCCCGAACCTGAAAGTGCTGGCGGAGGTGGAAGCGCGGGGAATCAAAAAGTTGCTTTTCATCGGGGTGGGGTGCGCCGTAACCGCGCTAAGAGCTGTTGAGCCGTATTTAGAACTGGACGCCCTGTACGTCATGGGCACCAACTGTACCGATAACGGAAAAGCCGAGACGCTGCCGAAGTTTCTAAACGCCGCGAGCGACGACCCGGGTACGGTGCAGGTACGTATTTACCACCCAACACATTCCGCAGACTGATTACCCATACTCGTACCATAAGGGACTATTACCTCTGCCGATTGTCCAGAGTAATTACTCATACACATTCGAAAGACTGACACTTTCTTTTATCCATTGTAAGCACTACGAGTTCATGCAGGATTACCGGGTACACCTGAAACACTACGACGGGCGGTTCGAAAAAGTTCCGTATTTTTGTCTCCCGGCGAACGACCTGAAGGACGTCATCGCGCCGAGTTGTTACAGCTGTTTCGACTACGTCAACGGCTTGGCTGATTTGGTGGTGGGGTACATGGGCGTGCCCATGAGCGTCGGCGTGGAGATGAACAAACACCCGCAGTATGTGACCGTGCGCAACGAAAAAGGAAAAGAGATGTTCGACATGATCAGAGATGAGTGCGAAGTCACCCCATCAACGAGCTCGGGTAACCGGAAGCCTTTCGTGGTGGAGACGGTGAAGAGCGACGACGAGGCGACCTTGGGGCGGGGCCCGGAAAAACCGGCGCCTCTTTTCGTGGGCAATTTGTTAGCCTACGTGCTTGAAAAAATCGGACCGCGGGGAAAAGAGTTCGGCATGTACTCCCTGGATTACCACACCATCCGGAACTATTTGTACGTGAAACGGAACTTTGGAACCGACGCAAGAGCGGAAAAGCACGTCCCGGAGTACGCGCGTCGGGTCGTTGACGAGTACAACGCGCGAGGCGCGGTGGACGAAAGGCTGGCGCTTACGGGGACCGCGCCGGTAAGTATTTCCCACCCACCACATTCCACTGACTGATTGCCCATACGAGACTGACATTTCTTTTTTTACAATCAGGTTGGGAACCCGTTTCCGGCCGTGAAACCGTCGGGACGGAAACCGGCGCCGGGCGTGGGGGACGACGATTCATCTTCCGAAACGCCGTTCCAAGGAATGGATCCTAGCGTAGTAGGGGGCATCCTGGGGTTCGCTTTGGTCTCCGCGGTCGCGGCGAAGGTCATGGGAGGGTGAGTCAAGGAGAAAGATAAGTGAGAAAGAAAGCGTTTTTATTTTCTGGAAATTTATTTATGCTGCTTCTTGCCTTCTTCCACACTTTTTCACTTTTTCGCCGGCGCCGCCCCTGCACATCTGTCGACGCGTCGTCGCGCACCACGACCTCGACGCTTGGGTTTGAGATGACCATCTCCGCCTTGGTTGCCCCTTCGTTGGGTGTGCGCCAAACCCCGGTGGGATTTCGCACGGCCACGCCTTCGGTCCGCGCCCCGCCCCCGCGTCTCCCGGCGCGCCCCACCCGCGCCGGCGGCGGCGGTTCGTTCCGGGTGCTCGAGTTCGGGGACGGCACCCGGCCGTCCGGTGACTGGCCGTCGCAGAACGACGGGCTCGACGAGGACCGGCCCGCTTTCCGCGGCGGCAGAGGGGCGCGCGGCGGCAGAGGTGACCGAGGCGGTGGACGAGGCGGCAGAGGCGCGCGCGGAAGAGGCGGCAGGGGCGACCGGTTCGCGAGGGATGACCGCGACGGCGACGACGACGACGATTGGGACGACGAGCGCCCGGAACAGCGCGGGTCCTTACGCCAGAAAGGCCGCGGGGGACGGGGCATGAGCTCGCAGCGAGGCTTCGCGGGCGGCCGAGGAGGCGGAAGGGGCGTTGACGGACGGAACACGGGAGGACGGGACGACGGGTTCGCACGGAACGACGGGTTCGCACGGAACGACTTCGCGCGTGATGACCGTGACGACCGAGGTTCGGGGCGCTTCCCGTCCCGTGAGTCGTTCCAGGCCCGTGAGTCGTTCCCGGCCCGTGAGTCGTTCCAGGCCCGTGAGTCATTCCCGGCCCGCGAGTCATTCCCGTCCCGTGAGAACGATTCCGGTAGGCAATTCGGCCGACCCGAACGCGGGGGCGTCCGGTTCGGGAACGACACCTCTAACGAGACCTTCGGACACGAAAGAGAAAGAAATGAGTACGGCGATTCCCGCTTTCGCGGCGGCGACGACTCGGACGGGCGCGCGTACGGCTCTGACCGGACAACGCAACGAGAACAAAGTTTTACTCGCCCGGCGGTGACGTCCAACGGCGGGTACGGGAGTGACCGGTACGGTGACGGCGGCGGCGACACGCGCGACACGCGCCGCACGCCTGATTCCGCGTTCTTCGTCTCAGTCGAGTGCGCCGGGCAAGAGGGCCGCGTTATCGGCAAAGGCGGCGAGAAGATCCGGGAGATTCAGGAACGCACCGGCGCGCATCTTTCCGTGCGCAAGGAGCTGGGTTTGGTCGAGGTGGAGGGCGGCGACGTTAAAGCCGCGGAGGCTGAAATCAGACGGCTGGTGGAGGATGGCCGCCGAAGCGACACCACGCGGGGGTACGGCGCGGATGAGCGGTCCACACGGTCGGGTCCTCCGCCGTCGAACTCGGGGCGCGACGAGTACCGCGACGACCGGTACGGCAACGACGACGACGACTACGGCCGTGCGTCGCGGAACAACGACGGATACCGCGGGGAAGCCGGAAATCGGTACGACGAGACCTCCGAGGACGCCGATGACTGGCTTTTAGAGGGTTTGGAGGATGAGTTGAAGGACGCGCGGTCCTGGTCCGGCGTGGCGGGAACGGAGTCCGACAACGCCCGGTACCGCCCGGAGGCGATGAGTAAGTACGTTGATGACGAATTCGAACCCATGGTGTACACGCGGGAGCCGGATGACGCGGATGAGTACAACTTCTTCGCGGGCTCGCGGTTCAAGCAGCTGGGCGCGTCCGCGGAGGTGGAAACCGCGCTAGCCGCGATGGGCATCGAGCGCCCTTCACACATCCAGGCGCTGACGTACAAAGCGCTCGCCGCGGAGTTTGTGCAAACCGAGGACGGGGCGGGTAAGGTTGAGGTTGGCTCTGCAAATTTGGAGCAAGGTACTGATGCGGACACTACGGATGCTTCAGAAATCGCTTCAGAAGATGCTTACGAAAAGCATGTCCCTTCCCAGAACATCTTGCTCGCGGACCAGGCGGGGAGCGGTAAGACGCTCGCGTACTTGTTACCGCTGCTTCAAAAGCTGCACAGCGTCGAACTAACAAAAGGGCGCGCGGCGCCGAACAAACCCCGGCTTTTAATTCTCTGCCCCACCGGCGAATTGGTGATGCAGGTTTTGGGTGTAGTGCGGGAGCTCGCCAGGGGCGGGCTGCGGTGCCGGTCACTTGCCATGACCGGAGGCAACGAAGGCAAAACGCAAACCCAGGCGCTGAAAGAAGGCATCGACGTGGTGGTCGGGACGCCCGGACGAGTTCAGCACATGGTGGAGGTACGTATTTCCCACCCACCACACACCGCCTCCCTGGTTGCCCATACCCCGACTGACACTTTCTTTTTTTACAACAAGGTTGGTAAGATCGACGTTTCCGATTTGCAAGCCGTGGTGATGGACGAGTGCGACGTGCTGTTGGGTGACTCGTTCGAGTTCGCGGAACAGGTGAAACCGTTACGACAAGCGTGTCTCGCGATGGGTGAAAAGTCACAAACGAAGTTCGTGCTGGTCACCGCGACGATCCCGGAGGACGTGTTGGCGCAGCTACGTGACTTTTTCGACGGCGACTTGCGAGTCGTGCAAGGCCCGGGGCTGCACCGCCCCGCGGCGGGGTTGCTGGAACGTTTAGTGGACTGCAGTGGCGGGGACGTGGTGGATGACCAGAGCGGTTTCTATCGCAAGTACCGAGCGCTGGAGCAGTTGCTGGAGGCGGAACGAGGAAAGGGGCGAGGCGGCAAGAAAGGCGCGGGGGGCGCGGCGCGCCGAATGTTGCTCTTCTGCAACAAAATCGAAACCTGCCGCCGGGTGGAGAACATGTTAAGGCGCGCGGACCGGGACGGGGAGCGGTTGGTTCCGATGCCGTACCACGCCGCGCTGACGGACGAGCGAAGGAAAGCCAGCCTGGACCGGTTCCTCGCGCCGCCAAAACCCAATGAGACGCCCATGATGCTCGTGTGTACCGATCGCGCGAGCCGAGGCCTTGACGCGAGCTTGGTGTCGCACGTGATTCTTTTCGATTTCCCGCGCGACCCGAGCGAGTACGTGCGGCGGGTCGGGCGGACCGCGCGAGGCGCCCTCGGTACGGGGGAGGTTTCCGTGCTGGTGCTCGGCAGACAAGTAAGGCTCGCCAGGGAAATCATGCGGAGAAACACCAGAGGGGACCCGGTGGAGAGCACGCCGCAGTTTTAGAGCGACGTGTGTAACACATCTCATCAATCATGATGGACTTGCGCTCGGTGGTTACTTTCAACAGGGTGTCTTTCCCTTGCAAAGACATAAGGATCATGATAATGATGAGACGTATCGACGTTGAGTGCTTCTCATTTCAACGAAATCTAACGAGGAAGTCGAAGCGTTTCTCACGTATTTTTTTCGGTCGTCCGAGGCGGCTTAACGCCCCGCGGTCTTCTTGGTCCACATCCACGACGGGTTCCTGCATCCCGCACGGCAAACGGGCATGCAGTTGCACACGGGGACGTACGCTAGGTTGTTGTACACCGCGTCGCCTTTGCCTTCGTTGCGGTTCTTGCGGCAGTGGTATTCCCTGCGATCAGAAGAGGCGTGGTAATGGTAAGTTCGTCGGTCTGTAAAAGGAGGAGCCGGGAAGGCGAGCAACATCTTTCGCGGAGGCGACGAACACGCACCAGTGCGTCTCGGTGATCTCTTCATCGGCGGCAGCCTCGAAGATCGTGGGGCCGGTGTCTTCTTCTTCTTCTGGCATGGCGTCCTTCTGGCACGGGGGGGTGGCGCGAGGGGAGGACTGACCCGAGGCGGTCTCCCAAAGCGATTGTCGTCTCGAGGAGCGTTATTTTCGGTGCGTCCGAGGCAGGCGGCGACTCGCCGAAACTAAACTTCTTTTGGCAGCACCAAATATAAAGTCGGCCGATCTCGGTGCCCATGACCACAACGGGCGGCACCGGACGGCACGATTGGTCCACGATGTCCTCCTCGGAGCCTTGCGACGGCAGCGAGTCCGAGCTGATTCTGCACCGCTGGCCGTCCGCGTGGGGTTTGCCCTCGCTGTCCCCCGAGTGCGTCGCCGTGGAGACCTACATGCGTTTGGCGGGTCTGAAATTCACCAGCGAGGATTGCAAAACCCCGTACGCGTCGCCGAGTGGGCAGCTCCCCGCGCTGGACCAGTGCGACGACGTCGTTGGTCTTCCGGAAGGCGTTGCCGGGGGCGCCGGTTCGTCTTCCTCGTCAAGAGACCACACCGGGTCCCTCGCCGCGAAACGCATCGCGGATCATCTTTCCAAAAAAGTCGTAAACCTGGATGCGCACCTCGTTTCGCACACGGACAAAGCGCTTCTCATCGCGTTTACCGCTTTGGTGGACGCGAAGCTCGCGACCGCCACGGCGTACTACACGTGGATCGACAAACCTCGGTTCACCGCACACACACGCAAAGCATACGGCCAAGCCTTCCCGGCGCCGCTTTCGTACATCATCCCGTGGTTGTGGCGAAGCCGGGCTTTGAAACGGTTTGCCGGCGAGAGCTCCGACCAAAGCCAAAGCGAGTCGCGTATCCGCGCCGGCGCGCGCGACGCGTACGCGGCTCTTTCCTCGCTGCTCAGTGACAACGGTGGTACTTATTTCTTCGGCGTGAAGCCCACTAGTTTGGACGCCGCCGCGTTCGCGCATTTAAGCTACCACGCCCTGTCCCCGGTGGGCGACGCGCTGCGCCTGGAGTTGAAATCTTTTCCAAACCTAGTGAAGTACGTCGAGGCGATGCGGACCGTGACTTTTCCAAACGAACACGGGCACGGCGGAACGGGCGGCAGCGCGATGCACGCGATCGACAGCGGAAGCTGGCTTGAACAGCCGTCAAGGAAGGGTAGAACAGGGTGGTGGGGTCGGGGTCGGGGTGACGAAAACGATGGGGAAAAGAAGAAACCGCGAGAGACGGCGAAGGACGCGCGGTTCAGACGGCGGAGCACGTGGAGTCTCGGGATCGCGGGCGCGGCGGTTTTAGGGTACTTGTTCGCGGGGGAGCTGCTGACGCTTGTGTTTTCGGAAGACGAAGCGGCTGGGGGTGACGATTCAAATGCCCAACAAGGGGAAGGAGGAGGCCCGGATTCAAATCAGGAACACGAGGACGAGCCTCTGGACGACGACGACACAGAGGAGCCGCCGCCCGAGGAGTAGATGAGTTAAGTTAAAATATTTCACAACACAAAAATACACATTCATTGCTTCATTGTTTGTGGTGGTCAGTGTGGAGGCACGCGTCCGCCTCTTCCGGTCCATTGGCCAGGCTCGAGTCACGGCCGCGATGGAGGCTCGCGCGACGCGCCGAGTCGGCTCGTTGGCCGGCCATTTGGTGTCCCCGAAAGAACTTGCGTCTCCCGAAAAGTCTGCGTGGCACACGACCCCTTGCGACGACGGCGACTCACTCGCGTCCGGTGCGCTGGTGTTACACCCCGACGTCGCGGCCGCGCTCGCCTCGGGCACCGCCGTGGTTGCCCTGGAGAGCACCATCGTGTCGCACGGCATGCCGTACCCTGCGAACCTCCAAATGGCGAGGGAGGTCGAGGCTATCGTGAAGGCGCGAGGCGCGGTCCCCGCGACGATCGCCATCATGGATGGCGTGTGCATGGTTGGTTTGGGTGATGCGGATTTGGAGCGCTTGGCGGTGATGGGGACGGACGCGTTGAAGGTTTCCAGACGGGACATAGCCGTCTGCGTGGCTACCCAAAAAACAGGCGCCACCACGGTAAGCGCCACCGCGCTGCTTGCCGCGCGCGCGGGAATAAAAGTCTTCGTCACCGGCGGTATCGGCGGCGTGCATCGCGGCGGCGAAAACTCGTTGGACGTGAGGTGCGTGTTGGGCGTTTCCCAAATCCTGACACACGGTTTACCGCCCCGTTCGTGACTGTTTGAGTACACGGCGTCATTAAAAGGATGGGAAGTACATCCTTCCCAAGCAGACTGTTTGCGCATACAAGTCACGAACACGGCCACACAAGATTGACACTTTTCGTGTACCAATCGCAGCGCGGATTTAACCGAGCTTTCGAAAACGCCAATCGCCGTGATCAGCGCCGGGGCGAAGTCCGTGTTGGACATCCCGCGAACCCTGGAGTTTCTGGAAACGCAGGGCGTTTGTGTAGTGGGGTACGGGGTTACCGAGTTCCCGGCGTTCTTCACGCGACGCTCGGGGTGCGACGCGCCGTGTGTCGTGAACACGCCAGCCGAAGCTGCGAGGGTAATAAAAGCGACGGTACAACTGAACCTGGGCGGGTGTGTGTTCGGCGTCCCAATTCCTAAAGAGCACGAAGCCGTTGGCGGTACCGTGCAAGCCGCCATAGTGAAGGCGCTGAGGGAGCTTACGAAACAAAAAATTATCGGAAGACACGTTACGCCTTTTCTTTTGAAACGAGTCCGTGAGCTGTCGGGGGGCGCGTCTTTGACCGCAAACCTAGCGCTGGTGAAAAACAACGCCAAAGTAGGGGCGGACATCGCGGTGGCGCTAGCGGAGCTAGCGCGAGATGACGAATGATTCATTAATAGACACGCATTGGTTCAATTATTCACTTCCACCCGCGCGGCCTACGAAGAAAAAAAAAAAAACTCTTTGGTTGAATTGGTTGAATTGATGGTTGCGCTCATCAAGACGCCTACTTTCTACACCCCCACCTTTGCGTTTGCGCGTTCCTCAACCGGCTCTAAAATGCCCGCGGGTACGACGTCCGGTTCCGACGCGGTTTCGGCGTCTGGGAGGGTTTCGTTTTCCTTCTCGCTTTCGTTATCCTTCGCTCCGACGTTCTCTTTGTCGCCCTGGATCGCATCCCCCACCTTCTCGGAGCTCTTCTTGCTCGCCCCGGCGTCTTTCTTCGCCTTTCCCAGATCCTTTCCCGAATCCTTCACCCCCCCAGCAAGCCCCAGCAACTCCTTAATCTCCGCCCCCGTAAGCGTTTCCTTGGAAAGCATCTCCGCGCTTAGCACGTGCAGGTCTGTGGTGTGTTTCGTGAGCAACTTAGTGACCCGCGCGTGCGAGTCCCGCAAAAGCTGCACGACTTCCTTATCCACCAGCGCCTCCGTGTTTCGGCGACCTCCTTTGGACATGGAGTCGACGTGTACCGGCCCGACTAGGGACGATAAACCAACCTCGCCGACCATGTACGTCGCGAGACGCGTGGCTTGTTGTAAATCCGAAAGCGCGCCCGTGGTGACCTCGTCCTTGCCGAAAATAAGCTCCTCGGCGACTCTGCCGCCCATGCACACGTCAAGCCGCGCCATGAGCTGCTTCTTAGTGATTGACGTTTCGTCCTTGTCAGGAAGCTGCGTGACCATCCCCAGGGCGTTGCCCCTGGGGACGATCGTGGCTTTGTGAACAGGCATCGCCCCAGGGGTTCGAATCGCCACCACGGCGTGCCCGGCTTCGTGGTACGCCGTGAGCTTTTTTTGGAAAAGAAAAGGGGTTAACGTCGCGTATATCGCGACGTATGGACACCAGTCACCAGCTGAGAGATAAAACGTAGGTGCCTGGATTTGGGAAACGCGCGGGGCCGTACCTTCTTGCTCTCCTCCGTCAGCACCGCGCTTTTCCGCTCCACGCCCATGATGATCCGGTCCTTGGCCCACTCAAGGCGTTCCAGGCTGATGCTGGTTTCTCCAGACACCGCGGCTTGCACCGCGGCGATGTTGACCAAATTCGCGAGCTCGGCGCCGGACATCCCCGCCGTGCCGCGCGCGATGCCTGATTGCAAAAAGAAAAGTGGTCAACGTCTCGTATGGGCAATCGCAGAGGCGGTGTGTGGTGATTGGGAAAGCCCCGCACCTTCCACCTCCACGTCCGCGTCCAAGGGCTTGTCCTTCAAGTAGTGCTTTAGGATCTCCCGCCTTCCCCCGACGTCGGGGTTCGGGACGTGCACCAGCCGGTCGAACCGCCCCGGCCTGGTGAGCGCCGGATCTAACTGTTCCGGGATGTTCGTCGCCGCGATCACGATGATGCCCTCGTTCTGTTCGAACCCGTCCATCTCCGTGAGGAGTTGGTTCAGCGTTTTTCGCGACTGCGTTTCAAACGCCTGGCGCGATTGTAAAAAGAAAGCGTCAGTCGGGGTATGGGCAATCGCGAAGGCGGTGCGCGGCGAACGGGAAAGTTCCGTACCTTGCGCGACGTCCCCACCGCGTCGATCTCATCGATGAAGATGATGCAAGGCATCTTCGCCTTCGCGGCTTTGAACAGCTGCCGCACGCGTTTCGACCCTACGCCAACGAACATCTCTTCGAACTCCGACCCGGCGCGGTAAAAGAAAGGAACCCCGGCTTCGCCCGCGACGGCGCGCGCTAACAGAGTTTTCCCCGTCCCGGGAGGCCCGCTCAGTAACACGCCTTTCGGGAGCTTCCCGCCCAACTTCGTGAACAAACCGGGGTTCTTCAAGTACTCCACAATCTCCTGTAACTCGGCTTTGGCTTCGTCACACCCTTTGACGTCGTCGAAAGTCTTTTTCGAGCTTTCGGAAACCTGCGAAGCGTCGTACTCCTTCGGGTCGAAACTGGACTTTTTATCCTCCGCGGACGCGCCGGGGAGCTTTTTGCCGTCGCTCGGAAGCAAACCGGACACGGAACTTGTGTTTCCTGATGTGTTTCCTGATGTGTTTCCTGAGCTTTTTGATGACGTAGTGGACCCAGAAGAAGCAGCACCCGTGGTGACACCCGACGCGTGTTTCTGCGCCGCGCCCATCGCCGCCGAACCGAGCACGCCGAGCAGCGCTGAGTAAAAAACAAAGTTGATCAACCCGCCGCCTTTCGCGGCGCGCGAGTTTTGATTCGCCGCGAAGGCGTCGTACCCCCCGTTCGCGGGCACCACCACGACGTGCATGGGGAGGTTGGGTGACCTGCCTATTGCCAGTTGCTGTTTGCTTGTGTCTGTTTCGTTTTGCTGCTGCAGCTTGTAAGGCACCGCTCTTTGGCTCAAATCTGAAAGTAACCCCGGAAGCGCGCTCTTCTCCGCCGCCGCCGTCGCGACCGCTTCGGCGACCGCCGCGACGGCTTGTTCGGAACTCATGTTCGTATCCCTCATCACTTGTGCGGCGGTGAGTGAGAGCTGCGACGGGCTCATTTGTTTCGTATCAGGCCGGCCATCTAACTGCTCAAGACGACCGGTAACAGCCAACGCTCGGAGATACGCCACGACGCTGCCCGGGCCGCTCTCCACGGTTCGGCTTTCGAACCGAACTTGCACCTCGTCCCACGCCTCGTTCGCCGCCAACTCGCGCATGTACGCGTCTTGCTTAACAAAGTTCTCCTTGTCCGACTCCGCCGTTAGTAACAGGTGCTCCAAGCGCTCGGCTCGGCGCTTAGCCGGGATCTGGTCGAACCACGCGCGCATGCGCGAGGGCACGAGTTTCGCGAAGCCGGCGGGCGCGGGCGCAGATGACGCTTGGTTGGAATCCCCCAAGCTCGCCAAAACCGACTTGTTGGGGTTTGCGGTGACCTGTTTCACCTTGACCTGTGGTTTTGAAGTGTCACCCGCATCGGTGGAAACGTCCCCCGACGACCCCGGCTCACTCGTGTCACTCGTCGTCGCAGGTCCGTCGCCAGCGTCGTGACCCGGCCTCTCGCCGTCACCCTTCGCGGTCGCGGTGAGGCAGATCTGTAATCGGGCACCGCGCGAGACGTGCGGCGCGGGCGACGCGTGGCAGGCGCGCCGCGCGCGCGACCTCGCGCCGCGCGCGCGAGACCCCACACTCGCGCCCAGGCCGAGCACCGCGGACGTCGACGCCGACATCGTGGAGGTGTGCGTATTCGTCGCGCGGTCCTCTTTGGCGATGTAAATGATGACCGCGCCGCAGTGACGCTGATCGCAGTCGACGTCAGAAATCACACTCGTTCACAAGACGGCACTCAAAATGTCAAAAACACGCTCGGGAGTTCAACCGTCGTCACGACATCGTGCCGCCTCGGGGTGTCCGAGCTTCCACACCGTGCCGCGCCTTGTGGTTTCCGCACTTCCCCCCGTCATGACCGGCAGCGGGATTTCGCGCAAGCCCGAGCGTTTCGGAGGTTCTGTGAGTGACGAGACGCGCGATGCGTTGCGTACGCAACTCGAACTCTTCGAGGTGCGATGTGCGAACGCGGACCCTGGGCAGAAAGAATTACTGCAGCAAGGGCTTGACGCGCTACGAGCGGAGACTAAAGAGCTGGAGCGTTTCCGAGGGGTGTGGCACCAAAGAGGCTTGCCTGGGGTGGAGCGGGACTGGAACGACATGAAGGAACCGGCAAACGCGGTTCCCCCGCTGGAAGATACGCGGTACAAGGCGTACTTGGCGGAGCGGGAACGCGAAAAACGGCTCCAGTTGCGAGACGGAGACTAAAAATAAAAAATGAATGAGTCGTATAACCTCTCTTTCGGCGTTACCGACTCGCTGCGGCAAACAATAACACGGTGTTAAAACAACCCCTTAACGCGCCGGCGCGGTGACGCGAGTGTCCATTGCCACCATTTGCTCCGGGTCGATGACGATAAGTTCCTTTTCCTCCACGTCCGTCATCACCGCGCCCGCGCCGAAGGTCAGCGCGGATTCCCCTTCAGTCGCCCCCACGGGTTCTTTTTGTGTCAGCGTCGCCGCTTCTTTAATAACGTCGGGCATGATTTTCTTCAAACCCTTGGTGCTCGCGCCGTACACCGCCTTGTCCGTCACCACCTCCGCCGCGAGCTTGCCCGCCAGCACCGCGCCCTCCATCGAGCCTAAGAACTTCTGGCTCGTCCAATCCCCCGCTAAGGTGAAGTTGGAGATGGGCGTGCTTTGCGACGGGCGGTACTTGTTCCGTCCGGGAATCGCCGCGTACACGGACCGCGGTGTTTTGACCACGGCGTGCTTCCGCAAAATGGCCCCCACACCGTCGGGGGACCCGGGGCCGATTTCCAGGGGGAACAAACGCTCCAGCTCCACCATCGTGGCGTCCACGATTTCCTGGTTGGACTTGTACAATGAAAAAGAAAGTGTCAGTCTCTCGGCCGCGCGTATATCCGGGGTTGGTATTACGTAAACAGTCGTGGTAACAGTCCTCGGGAATGCGCCTTTCTGGTCGTAGTAGTCCCTTCGCAGGACGAGTATGCGCAATCGCAGAGGCGGAACGTGGTGATTGGGAAAGCCCCGCACCTTGGCGATCCAGTTGGTTTTGCCACCCGCGATTGGCGAGCACGGCGCGAACACCAGCTCCAGCATTGAGCGTTCCTCGTCGTAGTGTTCTTTGCACGTGGTGGACATGTCCGCGTACACGGAAAGGAGTGGCGAGCGCGAGAAACACAGGTGGTCCACGTTTTGCAGTTTCCGGTCGAACCACATGTGGATGTTGATCACGGGTATGCCCTGCAGTTCTTGGATCTGGTGGAAAAAAGGCATGACCCCCCATTGTTTGGGCATCATGCGTTTCATGATATCCACCGGCACCGCGCTGACGTACTCATCCGCCACGATTGTTTCGCCGCTGACCATTTTCAAGTGCTTCACGCTCCCGTCGTGGTTCAAAACGAACTCCTTGACGCGCTGTTTCATGCGCACGTCCCCGCCAAGCGCTTTGATGTGCGCCGCCTGGATTGAAATAAAAGAAATGTCAGTCTCGTATGGGCAATCAGGGAGGCGGAATGTGTTGGGTGGGAAATACGTACCATCGGCGCGCAAAGGCGTTCCGGCTGGTTCCCGTCCAGAAACGCCATCTGCAGGCCGTCGGTTTCGTTCAGGAAACGGTTCATCGCAGTGAGCACCACGGTCATGGAGAGCTTATCCGGGTCGATGAAATCCAGCGCCTTGGCCATGCTGATGAAAACCTCCTCGTTGATGCGCTGAGGCATGCCGTACTTGGTCATGAAATCCTGCACCGATAGTTCATCTTGGGCGTCGATGAAGTCCTGCCCTTCAATCAACATAGGAATCAACGGCGGTGCCGTTTGTAGCTTCTCCTGAAGCGTCAGCATCTTCTGGTTCATCAAAATCGCCAAACCGAAGTTCAACGGCGCGGGGATGCCTTTGATGAAGTTGAAAGAAGTGAACTCGCCGGGGAGCTCCTGCATCGCGAAGATCATCTGGTGTATTTTCCACTGCAGCCGGTCTTCGATGTTTAGTTCCGCGAACAGGTTCATCATGTTCGGGTAGGCGCCGAAAAAGATGTGCAAGCCGGTTTCGATCCAGTCCCCGTCCTTGTCCTGCCACGCGCTTACCTTGCCGCCCAGCACGTCGCGTCCCTCAAGCACGATGGGTTCGTGGCCCGCATCCGCGAGGTACTTCGCACAACTCAACCCGGACAAACCCCCGCCCACGATAACCACCCGCTTCTTCGTCCCAAGGTCCTTCAGGTCAACGAACTTCTGCGACAAAGCCGCGCCTTCGCGGTAGTTGTCCGTGTTCGCGATCTGCGCGGGCTTGGGGTAGTCCTTCGCGACGACGCGAAGCCGCGTTTGGCGACGACGTGCCACGACACACGCCGCCCCCTCGACCGCCGTGGCGCGGACGCGAACGCCCATCGCGCCGCCGCGGCGGCTCGCGAACGAAGCCGGGGACGCGGTGGATGCCATGCTGAGCGCCATCGCGGACAATGCGAGGGAGGGGTGGGAGAGGACACACGTGCGTGCGCTTCCGGTGTGGCGCGTGACACGCACGCAATCGTGGGAAAGCTATCCACTAGGGATTCGTCGACATGAGAATTTACGTCGCGCCGACGCATGCATCCCTTCTGGGTATTCCGTATGGGTATTTCGAAAGAAAAAGGCCCATCCTTCGCGGTTTCGCTCGCCGAAAACTGGGCAACCTTTTGTGGAGGAGATTCCCACGCCGCCGACGCAGTGCGACGCACGCGCTTGTGGTCGCCGGCGTCGCGTCCTCGTCACGAGGCTGGTGCTCCGGCCTCGTGATGGATCTCTCCGCGGTGGCGCGACAGCGGTTCAGTCACCGAAGCGGTGAGGCTTCGTTGTCCGCGGCGACGTCTTCCCGGCGCACCGACGACGACGAGGATGAGGACGATCTCGATGCGGATGAAGCGAAGTCGCTGGTACGCGCGTTCGTGAAACACGCCCTGGACGGCGTGCGTAACGGCGAAAGAGCGCAGTACTACGAGCTTCTAGAGGCACTGGACGGGCTGGAGGCCCCGGACGTCGCACAGGACAAGCTTTTGATGCTAACCGTGTTAGTGGAGTGCGTCTCCTCACTTTGCGAAACCAACCACGAGGAGCTTCTGCGAACCGTCCTGGGCGTCAACCCGTGGCGGTGCGGCGAAGCCACCGCGCTGTTGGTCACCGAGTTCTGCGTCAACCTGGTATCCACGCACACCGGGTCGCTGCTACAGACATGCTTGGAGATGCTGGTGTCTTTCTTCACGCCTCCCCAGGGGTACGACCTAGCGCTGCTGGACAAGGATTGGCTGGGAGACAACGCAAAGGAAAGATTCGGGACGTCGCCGTCGTACGCGAGCGCGATGCACGGCTCTGGTAGGAGTATTGACCCTCACGGCACAGCCTCACTCTCCACACCCGGGGCCCTTCGAACGGCAGAGACAGTAACTGCAGGCGTGGTGACCTCGGTGACCACGATTCTGACGCTGGTGCCGCTCGCGGCGAGCGTGTTGCGAACCGTTTTGTTGCGGCACGTACCGCACAAAAGCGCGCACAAAAATATACAAACCCAGTACCTGCGGTGCGCGTTTAGGGTCGCGGAAACCGAGATCGGCAAGTCGTTGAGAGACGCCTTGTTACGAGGCGTCACAACGCACTTACTCGAAGTTGACGTGGAAATCACGTGGGAGCACATTAGAGACCCGGGTGGTGACAACGGTAGTGGGAGCGACACGGACGTCGAGGATGACATGGACGGGGACGGCGAGGACGGCGACCGCACGAACGGCTTCGGCGCCGTGGACGACGTTTTCGAACTCGACGACATCGAGAAGACCATCGAAATAGAAATGACGCGGCAGGCGGCGGTGTGGGAGAGGGATGCGCGGCAACGCGCTGGGGGGCAGTTCGGCCGGAACAAAGGAGGGGGCAACGGGTACCACAGAAACGGCGCCGCGTCGCCTGCCGCGTCGAGTGGAAACCGGGAAACCGGTCCACAAAGCTCGTTCGCGGTTGACGAAGCCGCGGACACCCTGGACGGCATGATGAGCGCAGTGCTGGCGCACGTTGATACTCGTATCGACCGCGGGGACTTGAACGGGGTTGGCGACTGCGTTCTTGGCATTTTTTTAAGTACCCTGCTCCCGGCGCACACCTCCAAGTTCACGCAGTTCCTGGTGTTCCACGTCTGCGCGCGGGACGCGGCGGATCGCGAGCCTCCGCGGGTCGGCGATTCCGATGAGTCTTGTTTAAACCTCCCTTTCAGCAGCGGTAATTCCTTCGGCGCTTCCTTCGGTTTAAGCGGCCGGATCGTGGATGCCCTTGTGGAACGCGTAACGAACCCGCACCACCCCCCCGCCGGCCGGCTGGCGTCCGCGGCGTACCTCGCGTCGTTCCTGAGCCGCGCTGCGTTCCTCCCCCCAGAGTTTCTCACCAAGGCGCTGACACGAGTCACGAACTGGTGCGTCTCGCTCGCGGACTCCGCGGCGAGTGGCAGTGGGGTTATTTCCGTTGGGCAATCAGTTCAGAAGAAAAGCACCATAACTGGTGGTGCGCTAGCCAGGGGGTTCGGGAGCTCGTTCAAGATCCACGAGAGCGGCGTTGGGGAGGACGGCGGGTCCGCGGAGGGGCCGGGGTTGGAAATCGAAATCGAAAATGGCGCCTCCACGGATGGAACCGGCGCGTCGGGTACGGGCCTTTCCCAATCACCGCGTTCCGCCTGCGCAATTGCGCATACGTTCCGACTGACACTTTCTTTTTCGTCGTACCAGAGTTTGCCACCGCCAGCGCCGCCACCCTGGCGGTGTTCGACAGCGCGTGCCAGTGCTTGATGTACGTGCTTGTGTACCGCATGGATGACGTTTTGAAATCAGGCGGCGCGCCCGCGGAGGCGTTGCGGTCCCTCCCTCTGCTCAACGCGCTGTACAACAAACTGGACCCGTTGAAAACGTGTTTGCCGAGCGTGGTTTTGGAGTTTCTGCACCGCGCCTCCGACGCGCGGCTTCCCGGTTTCGACGACGACTTGATCGGAAGGCACGTTGCGGAGCGCAAGGCGGCTAAACATGCGAAACCGGGCGGCGATGGTTGTGACGTGTCCTCAGGTCAACTCGCGCAAACGCAAACGCTGCGTCGTGTGGGGAGCGTCGTTTCCGTGCTCGGCGCCGACGTCGCGGAAGCGGTGCGCTCGCGGCGGCCGCTTCGGATGTTTTTCCCCTTCGACCCGTACCTCCTTCGGCGAAGCGCTTCGCTGCTTCGGCTACCGATCACGTACGTAGCTTGGCGAGGCGAGGTGCGACGGGAGATTGACGACGAGGATGACTTGGACGACTTTGACGTGGATTTGGATGACGAGACGGATCTGGGGAGCAAGATGAGTTACGACGATGCCTCCGCGTCCGAGAGCGACGGCGAGACGAGCGACGACGACGCGAGCGAGGGCACGCGGGGACACGACAGCCGAAGCGGCAGTCGGTACGGCTCGCACGGCGGCCACCAGCACCACCACGGGGGGTTCAACAACTCACTGCCAAATTCCCTGAACCCGCGTCCGCGGAAACTGACCCGGGGGTTGTTGGGGCCAGCGCCTCTTTTCGGCAACGGATGCTCGGGCAACGCGCCCGGCAACGGACGAGGCGCGAGCGTGTCCCCCGGGTCCGCGGAACCCGGCGGTCCCTTCCCGAGTCGCCGGGTTCATAGTTTCGGATTCGCGGGCGGCAACGGCACCGCAGTCGCCGCCGCCGCGCCTCCCATCGTGGGTTTCGGCGTGCCCACCACGATAAACGCGTCCAACGCCGCCGGATCTCCGGGCGCGCCGCTCCACGAAACGCCGCCGTCGCCGAGCCGGCTCGGGGTTTCGCCGACGTTACACGGCGCGCGGTCCTCGGGGAAGCCGCCGCGGGCGAAACGAAGCGCGAGGTAGATACACAAAGTGAAACTAAAAACTACTACTACTATCTACGGGGATATTACTGAACAACCTAAACCCATCAGCATATATTTACTATCATCCCCGGGGATACCCCTAAACCTAAACAAATCATTTCCCATCCCCGCTCGTGGTGCTGTTCACCCTTCGGTCTCCGAACACGATGTTGAACAAGTCGTTGTCCCGCGCGTTTTCCAAATCGTCCAGCGCGGGTTCCGGCCGTACCATCCCGCCGTCAACACCAACTCGCGTGACGAACGGGTAGTAATAAACAAGCTGCCCGCACATCTCCTCGCCGTGCCCCACGCCGTACGGGACGTTTTTACCCCTGGGGGTGTTTGTTGACGGAACTCCCGCGGTGTCGCCCGTATCGACGTTTGACTCGCTCCAACGCGCATCGGTTCCTCCGCCGACGCGTTTTTCCCGCGACGTGTTGGTCTTCGCGCCGCGCGTGTCGAACGTACACTTGACGTACAGCAAGTCGTCAACGCGCATTTTGACGGTATCGCCCCCTCCCTTGTCGGTACGCCAAACCCCGCCGAACACGTCTTTGTCTTCGACTGTTCTTGAGTCGTCACTCATCGATCCTTCCGTCTTTCCAGGTGTTGAATTATTACTCGCGGATCCTTCCGTGTTTCCAACCCGTTCCACCGGAAGCGTTTGGAAGGATTGATCCGAGCCGTACCCCCCATACGCCTCCAAAACGCCCGCTTTTATTCGTTCGCCCCCCCGAACCACCCCGAACTCGTACCGCGTCAGCATGCCGTGGCCGTGCATGTGCGCGGCGACGAGGGTGAGCTCTTTTACTTGTTCGGCGTGGTCGTTGCGTGTGCTGTTTCTTTCGTCACCAGTGGATAGACCATCGTTATTACTCGTCAAAGTAACACCGCCGGCGCTCGCGAAATCGGGCGCCAGCCGTTTCGCGAACGGCCCGACCGCGTACTCAAACTCGACGTTTTTTTCACCCGCGGGAAGGGTCATCTTCGTGTGCATGGTGGCTAAAATGCCAAGCCGTTTCGTGATGCGTTTCTCGGTAATCAACCACTGGCCAACCACCAAGTCGAACAAAACGCCGCTTCGGTCGGGCCAAGGCGCGGGCGGTTCGGCGACTACTTCTTTTTCGTCGCCGCCCTCGAGCGGCGCTAAATAATGCACCTGTGCTTGTAAAAGTAAAGTCTCAGTCTTGTACTGAGTATGGGCAAACAGTCTTGGCGGGATTTGGTGAAACGCAAACGCACCTGGTACATCACGTGCGTGATTCCCGTACCGGCACCGGCGTGCACCGCGGTACCTTCCGGCGCTACAAACGGAGCCGCGCCTTTGTCGTACGCGTACAGCACCACGCGGCACGGCGGCGTTGTTTGCGAATTGTTTTTTCTCGACGGCGCCATCGCGAACCCCCACGTCGCGCATCCCTGGCCGAACGTGACCCCGCCGTACAATTCCTCGACCCTCGCGTCGCACCCGAACACGGTGATGTGGTGCACGTGGTCGGGGCGCGTTGTGACTGGGGTAAATCGCGTGATCGCGATGGTCTCCGCGTCCGCGCCAGGAATCGGGGACGAGAAACACACGAAGCCCAACGTGGCGTGCGCGCCGCGGCTCGCAAACACGCGCGCGTCGGTTGTCACGGATGGAAGAAGCATGGACCAGGTCATTTCGTTTTGGTCATCCAAGGCGGTGCGCGTGGTGTTTGGTGCCACCGTTTCCGACGTTTCCGACGCTTCGGATGAATCAGACGCCCCCGAAGGCGTCAGAACCCTCCCCTCCGAAACCGGTAAGTCCACTCCCCCGACATCTACCAACCGGTCTGCACCTGTGTTGGCGCCGCGCACCCGATTCGGCCAAAACCACGCGCCCGATTCCTGCACCAGCACCTCCAGGACCAGGAAAAGAACCCCGAGGCCCACCGTGGGAACCCACCACGCCCATTGCTTTTCGTCGCCTCGTCCTCGTCGATTCTCTAAAGGCCCCCGAGCCGGCAGAACCCGCTCGAAACCCTCAAAAGCGTCCACCGTCGCCATGCTCCCGCGAGCCCCGGACTGGAGATTCGGCGGAGAGAAACGACAAAATATTGACACTGGCAAAAAACGAAAAACTTTGTGACAGTTTTTTTATTAAATCCGCCGACAGCAAGGGTCTTAATAATAATAGCCCTTGCTAACAATTATGCGGAATGCTGTGGCACCTCAGCTCGCGTACGTTCGCTAGCTGTTACGCGTCACGCTCGGTTTTCTCGGGCTTTTCCGTCCCCGGTTGGACAAGTCCCGTCCCCGAACGGACCCGTCCCCGCGGTGCGACACGTCCCTGCTCCCCGCCCCCGCCTGCATCAGCTTCGTGATATGCGCCCACGTCTCCTCCCACGCCTCCTGTGTTTCCTCGTCCCACCCATTGGGCCCCAAACTTTGCTCAAGCGACTCGAGCAACGCCTTTCCCATGGCCTCGTAGTGCCCTGTTTTCACGCGGTACAAATCCGCGTGCCGGCTTCCCAAGTCGAACAGTGAACTTTTCAGCGCCTTGTCATCGGACAGCAACGCAATCGTCCGTGAAAGCGTGTCCATGAACAGCTTGCCGTGCAGCCGTACCTTGGCGTTTAGGAACAAGGTTTCAAGGGGCTGGTCCCGGAACGGGAACAGCTGAAGAAACCCCGGGCTTCGTTTAAGGAACCGGCGGAACACCACCACTCCAACGGTCGTCGCGTCCGAACCGCCTTGAAACGTTTTCCACGATTGTTGAACCACTTCTATCTTCCGCGTGCTCCACCGAGAGGACGGGAACGCGCACGACCACGTCAAACGAGACACCGCATCGGCCAGGAGACCCATGCGCGGTGTCGACGGACGACGCGGAGCGCGGGGGCGCGCGCGGGGAGCTCTGGGGACTGCGCGGCATGAGAGAAGGAATATCTCCACCGCGTCAAAATTGGATAAACTTGAGAATTTCATTTTCACCGACGTTTTCGGGATGGCCAAAACAACTTCCAGTCGATCCACCGCGTGGAGTCACTCTCATCGCGCGTCGCCCACGCGGTCGCCCGAGTCTCGCCTCGTCGCGCGTGAGTTCGTGTCGCGTGTTGTGCGCACGCGCGGCATGGCGGACACGACACCCACGGGGCAGGTTGCCGTGGAAAACGATCGCGTCCACCCCGAGTCCATTAAAATAATCGCGCAGCAGGTTGGGATCGAGTCCCTGCCCGATGAAGTCGCGCGCGCGCTCGCGCCTGACGTGGAGTACCGTCTACGGGAGGTGATTCAGGATGCGATGAAGTTCGCCAAGCACAGCAAACGGCGAGTGATCACCACGGAGGACGTCAACGCGTCGTTGCGATTGCGGGATGTGGACCCACTGTACGGCTTTCCCGCGGGCGCCGGGCCGGTGGCGTTCAAGGAAGTGCCAGGGCACGCCGAGTTGTTCTTCACGGACGAAAAGGAGCTCACCCTGAAGGACGTCCTCGCGGCGAGGCTGCCGCGACCGCCCGTCGCGGTGAACGTGGTACCGCACTGGCTCGCGGTGGATGGTGTGCAGCCCGTGATTCCCGAAAATCCAAACCCACTGACGTCTCGAGACGCGAAAAGAGGCGTCGTGGCGTTTGAAAACGGTCCCTCCGACGTGAACAAACACAACACACAACACAAACCGTTCCGAACACCATTGGCGCCTGATGAGGTCCCTGCTCTAGGAGGAGCCGCGTCACACCGCGCGCAAACCAATGGCACCGGCACCGGCACCGGCACGGAAGGCCTGGGTAATTGCCCATACGTGGTGGAGCCGACGTTGGCGCACGAGCTTTCCGCGGAGTTGCAGTTGTACTTTGACCGCGTGACGTCGACGATCCGGGGCGGCGGTGAGGGCAGTGAGTCACTTGTTTTACGAGCCGCCCTTGAGTCGATGGAAACGGACAACGGCCTGCACCAGCTCGTGCCTTACTTCGTCCAGTTCGCGCAAACCGAAGTCGCGACTTCGTTGAAGAACGTCCCCCGCCTCAACGCCGTGATCGCCGCGATCAAAGCCCTGAGTTCGAACAAACACCTAAACCTGGAGCTGTATCTGCACCAGCTCATGCCTGTTGTGGTGACGTGCATGGTGGCGAAGCGAATAGGCAACAGAGGAGGTGGTGACGATTCAGGTGGTATTTTGACAGATGGCGACGACCACTGGCAGCTGCGGGAACGCGCCGCCGCCACGATTTCGCTGGTGTGCCGGCGCTTCGGCGAACGGTACCCCACCATTCAGCCGCGAATCACGTGCGTGTTTCCTATTTAACCCATTCCCCAGACTGATTACAGCCCCTCTTTTCCCTGTTTACTACGGCTGTAACTCTTACTGGCGTACTGTGGTTAGAAGACACAGGGCCCTGTGTCAATTTACCGCCCGGTCACTTTCCGGAAGGACCCGTTTCCAATCCCGGATATACACGCCACGACCTCCCTGACCCTTTCGGCGTTGATCGTACCAGGCGCACGTTACTCAAAGCGCTTCTTGACGAAACCAAACCCCTCGCCACGCACTACGGCGCGATTTGCGGGCTTTCCGAGCTAGGACCCCGAGTTACACAGCTTTTGATTCTGCCCAACCTGAAGGAGTACCTCGCGAAGCTGGAGCCGAAGCTCGCGGAGGGGGACGGGGACGGCGCGAAGGACGCGAAGGCCGGCGAGAAAGAAGCGGTGGAGAAACGTAAACGCCGCCAAAGGGACGCGAGACGAGTTCACGACCTGTTGAAACGCGCGGTGGGCACGTGTCTGCACGCCGCGCTCGCGGTACCCGTTTCGGCGCAGGTCGCGGCGGGCGAGCCTGAAAAACGAGCCGCGAGGTTGAGTGGGAAGGGAAAGGAACCGACTGTTCTGGAAGCGGACACGCGCGTGTGTTGGAAAATCGGTAAAAATCCAAACACGTTGAAAGTGGACGTCGGCGGCCGGTCCACGGAAATCTCTATTGACAACGCCATGATTGGTGGAGACAATTGCGAAGACCCGCACCGCGTCACCGCCGCCGTCGCCGCCGCGGCGGCGTTGTTAGGGGACTGCGTGGTGCCGTACGCCGCGGTTCCCGCCGCGGCGGGGGCGTTTCTGTGACTTTCTTTTTAGAATTTTGAGGTTCCGAAAACGTTTCGTGTTGACTTGTTCACAAGAACAATGTACCGTAAGGTATTAACAACAGATCATACGTTTATGATACTCAACACGTGTTTCAAAACACCAACTCAACACATCATCAACTCACCAAAACGTGTTACGCCTCCACCGCTGGTTTGGTGGGCATCCCTCCTCCCATGGCGCCCATCCAGAACCCCTCGAACGCGGCTTGGCTTCGGTTTCGCTTTTGGAACATGACCAGTCCGCTGATCAGCCCGACGCGGTTCATGAACTTGGGGCTGGCGTTTTTCGCGACGCCCTCGATCGCGGCCGCGACTTGTTCCTTGGTGCTGGCCACGGACTCGTCCTCCTTCGTGGGCACCAGGTAGCGTTGGTAGAACTTCTCCACCGCGGTGGCGAACAGCGGGTCGGTGCCGTGCGCGGCGGCTTTCGTCACCGCGCCCATCTCGAGCGTCCCCGTCTGCACACCCGCCGGCGACACGATTGATACGAACACGTTGTACAGCTTGAGCTCCAGGCGGACGGAGTAGCTGTACCCGGTCACCGCGTGCTTGGCGCCGCTGTACCCCGCGCTGAAGGGCATACCCACCTCGCCGCCCACGGAGGAGACGTTGATGATTCGGCCGAACCGCTGTTTCAGCATCTGCCCCGTCGCGGCTTTCATCATGTTGACGGTTCCGAAATAGTTTGTGTCCGTGATCGACCGCAGCTCTTCGATGGTGAACTCTTGCTGGCACCCCACGCAGTGGAAAGACGCGTTGTTGACTAAGATGTCAAGCCGTCCCTCCTTGCGGACGATCTCGTCCACCGCGGCTTGGCACGACGCCGGGTCCGTGATGTCCAGCGTAAGCATCTTGGGGTTCCCACCGCCTCCCTGTCGGGACGATCCGTACACGACGTACCCCAACTTCTCGAAGTGCTCCGCGGTGGTCTTGCCGATGCCTCTTGACGTGCCGGTGATGAACACCACCTTGCCTTTCGCGGGGAGGGAACTGCCGATGCCCATTTTAGGGAGTCGTGGGGAGTCGGGGGGAGTGGGGGAGTGGCGGTCTCGGACGTTTGTAACGCGTTTTATGGGACGGTTCGAAGTAGCGCTACGAAAAACCCCACAACCTGGTTTCTCAGCACATTCTCAGCAGGAAAAGTCTTCGTCGCAAGATGCGAAGAGGAAAATTCACAAGGGTGATTACTCTGCCTTGTCAAAGACTCTTCAAAGACACCAGCTGTACAAAGTGTACTGCTGACAAAACTTCAAAGCAGTGTTCAGCCCCAACACAAGGGCTTTAAACGCCGATCAACACGTCGATACACCTTGGTACAAATCGATTTACAACACGTGGACTACGCTCTTTGGCCGCGTGCGCCTGGCCGCCTACTCCCTACTCTAAGGCCGCGCTTTCAGGACGTTGACGAGCCACTCCATGCCCTCCCACAGGCCTTCTCCTTTCAGAGCGGAGGTTTTCACAATCGCCCATTCGCGGTTCTTGATGTCGCCCAGCTCCAGCGCGGATGTGATTTCCAAATCCGAAAGCGCCCCCGGCAGGTCTTGTTTATTCGCGTACACCAAAACCGCGGCGTCGCGGAGTTCGTCTTCGTCGAGGATGGCGTGAAACTCGTTTTTGGAGGTTTGTATCCGCTCCACATCCGACGAATCTACTACGTATATGACAGCCTGCGTGTTCGGGTAGTAACACCGCCAATAAGGCCGAATGCTGGTCTGCCCGCCCAAATCCCAAACCTGCATTTTGATGTTCTTGTACGTCACCGTCTCGACGTTGAACCCGATCGTGGGGATGGTGCTGACGACCGTCCCAACCTGCAGGCGGTACAAAATAGTTGTCTTCCCCGCGTTGTCAAGGCCCAACACCAAAATCCGGGCCTCCTTCTCCCCGAACGCGTTCCAAAGACGCGAAAATAAAATACCCATATTTTTATATGTATATTTTTTGAGGAAAGTGTATGATCAAATCTCCTTTCCCTTTCTGCGACGATGACGAATGACGCGACGATCAATTTTTGAGGGGACGGGTTAGGGACTCGGTGAATTGGAGTGCGTCGTGTGAAAGCGGGCTTTAAGTTTGTGTGCGTGTGCGTCGGTTCGTATCCCGCAAGAACCCTAAAAACCGCGAATTCTCGATTCTTCATCTCAGGTCTCCAAACTCAAGTTTATCCTCACGGGAAATAAGACGACGGTTTGAATCACGAGAATCGATTCGGGCGCGGTCGGGGGCGAGACTGATTGCTCTATAGAGCAACGATCCGCGTATGCGTCCGCGAATGCGTCCGCGTATGCGTCCGCGTCCAAAAACCAACCAGCGCCGGCATCTCCTCAGTTCTCCAAGGTGTGTGGATCCGCATTGTCACGGACCTAGGTAGAACGAAAGTTTAACCTTCATCACTGGAGATTGCCGGTTGCGGAAAAAACGCGAATGAAAAACAGACGAAAACCTTACGCCGCCTCGCGCGATCGCGCGAGCCGCCGCCCGGGAGCCCGCAAAGAGTCAGCAGTTTCGATAGTTTCAAAGCTGAGCCGGCCTGGCTTACTGATTCAAATACCACAGGAAACATGTTCATCGTCCTCTCCGCGGGCGGGCGGGGGGGCCTGGGGCTGCAGGTCGGGCGGTGCGGAACCGGCGAGGGCAAACGAAGTGCCCCGAAAACGAAACGGGAGACCAGGGTCTTTAGATCGATCAGGAAACGCGCACGCACCACACGAGGAACCTCCACCGCTTTCGTGTCACGGATCGGACACGAAGTCCACCGCGCGCGAACGACCGACCGCGTCGAACTTGGTCCCCGGGCTTAGGACCGCCGCCCCTGGGACCTATCGCGCGCGCGAGAGTGACCGTGCGGTGCGCCGTCATTTCGGTTTCACGAGGGCCGGAACAAAAGCCCGCGGCACGCCCGGGCGGTTTTCTCTCTTGCTTGGAAAAGGAAAAACTGCTTAGTCTTTTGGCGCGGCACATCCATCCCACGCTGTGTCACGACTAAAACGTGCGATGTCGACAATGTCGTCGACGTTCGCGGCGCGGTGTGTGCGCGAGCCGCGGCACCCTGTGTGCTTCGCTGGACGCACTGGGTGCACGACCCGACCTGCGTTGATCCGCGGTGGTCGCCTCGGTCGCAAAAAGGGAAGGCACCCTGCCACGCAATGGCGTTTGCCCTCCTTGAGCCTAACGCCTCCCCCCGAGCTGGAGTTGCTGGCCAACTCTGCTTTCCTGGAAACCGTGGACCCGACCATGCCTCACACCGACACAGACGCGCAGGTGTGGTACGTCCCACACTTCCTCGACGAAGAGAGTTTGGCGGTGGTCGCGAAGCTGTGCGCCAAGCTTCGCGCGAACAAAAAGATGAAACCCGACTTTTCCGTCGCGCGCGGCCGGCGAAGCGCCATGGTGCCGGTCAGTGACCTCGCGTATTCCGTGTTCGCAGGCCAAGCCGTGGTGGATTTGATAAAAACTGTATCAAAATGCTCCGTCCTGCGATGCGGCGACTACCCAATCGAAGCCCGTCTGTACCTGCCAGGTTCAAACATGGAGTGGCACCAGGACGTGCAGCTTTACGAACAGCCGCAGCTGGAACTGGTGTTCACCGTCGATAACGAGTCGGACGCTCACACGCAGTGGGTGGGGAGCGACGGCGTGGTGCGGCAAATAACCCCGAGTAAAAACTCGGCCCTACTGGTCACCGCGAACGGAGCCTGGCACCGAGTCGTGGAGGCGACCACCGGGGAGCGGACCATAGTAAAGGCGCTTTATTGCCCGGACCCGACGCTGAAGAAAACAGCCGCGTTCGCGGAGTTGCTGCAGGAAGCGCCTTGGAGACGGTGAGGTTTTTTGTGTTCCACTAAACTACCCTGAAATACTAATGTCTAGTTCGAGCGCTGATTGCAGACACCAAGCGCGCTTTCAACTCGCGACCGTGGCCTGCTTCTCCTCCTCGCCGTCGCGGTTCACCGCCTGCATGGCCACACCCGCCGCTCTCAACTTCTCTGCCACGTACTCGGTCTTCACCGTCCGACCTTTCAGTTCGGCGAACTCGAAGTACGGCACGGGGAGGACCACGAGGTGGCGCCTCGCGAGAAACATGTCGCGCAACTCCGTGCGCATCGTCTTCCTCGTCGAGGCGCGAGACGCGTCGCCTACGCCACCTGGTGCAGCCCCCTCGCCGCCGTCACATATCTGGATGAAATGAGACGGCCCGTCAAACTCCAGCGCGACGTCGTCGTCGGGCAGGTACACGTCGACCGAGAAGTAGCTGTCGTCCGTGAGGCGCTCCACCTCGTTACGAATGCCGAGGTCGCCGAGGATTGACGCGATCTCTTTGACCGACCTGGAAACCGTCACGTCGTCCCGAGCCGAATACATCCATGCCTCGCGCGCCTGGTGCATGATCCACGGCGGGAAAGTCACCTCACCCCGCGGAACTCCGCCGACCAGCTCGGTGTGTATCAGGTGCGCGTGAAACAGCATCGAAATTTCGACACGATTGAACGAACGCTCTTCGAACCCAAAGGCTGCCTGCCACAGAGAGGGATAGCACGCGGGGAGCGGAACAGCTCGCGTTGCGGCCAGCGAAAGGACACTCCAAATTTTGGTCGACACGGCCTGGGCGGTCATGGCTGGACCCACCCGCACCACCGCAGCCTCCAGCGCCGCCCGCGCCTCAGCCCCCGGCATCAGCCCGAGCGTCGCATAACTCCACGCAACGTTCGCCGTTTCCTGGGGCTTCATGTCCAGACCCATCCGCACCACCGCAGCCTCCAGCGCCGCCCGCGCCTCAGCCCCCGGCATCAGCCCGAGCGTCGCATAACTCCACGCAACGTTCGCCGTTTCCTGGGGCTTCATGTCCGGACCCATCCGCACCACCGCAGCCTCCAGCGCCGCCCGCATCTCAGCCCCCGGCTCCCACCCGAGCGTCGCGAACGCCCAGATTACGTTCGACATAGCCTGGGGCTTCACGTCCGGGTCCGGAGCCACCCGCACCACCGCAGCCTCCAGCGCCGCCCGTATCTCAGCCCCCGGCATCAGCCCGAGCGTCGCGAACGCCAAGATTGCGTTTGCCACCTCCTGAGGCTTCATGTCCGGGTCCGGAGCCATCCGCATCACCCGCCCTTCCAGCGCCGCCAGCGTGTCCTGGAAATCCGCGTCGTCGGCGGCGAGCTTCCCCGCTGCGCTCATCTTCCCCACGGCGTGCGTGATGTTCGCCACGTTTCGCGCCTGGAGCCGGCCGTCGGCGCACATTGCGAGCGCTAACACCGTCAACCCGCGAAACCTTTCGTCCGCCGCGACGTTGCGTGGAAACGACCTGGACCTGCAAAGCTTGCCGAGCTTGCTGAACGCGGTGGACACGTTCACGTCACTGAGGTTACCGAGCTCTTCCGCCACCAGGCAAAGCACACCCTCCGGGGACTCCTCCTGAGTGATGAGGCGGTTCAGCGCAACGCCGGCGGTTCGCCCCCCGCCACCCCCCGCGCCTTGCGCCGCCGCCCCCGCCGCCACCGCGCGTGTCGGCGCCGCCACCTCCTCTAGCATCATGCGCCCCGCTGCAAGCCGCCCGCCCTGCCTCGCCGCCCCCCTGCGTCGACTTCATTGCGCGAGCGGCGCGGGCGGCCGCGAGTTTGTCGTCTTACGAAGAGCCATCCCGGGCATCGCCGGAGCCCAGGGCGCGGGTCGCGGCGGCGGCGCGGCGCGCGTCGCGCTTCAACGCCGCCGCCGAGCCGGGCGACCCCGCGGACGGAGCAGGCCAGCCCACCCGCTGACGTGCCGCGCCCCCCGACCGCGGCGCCCCCCGCGCATCCGCCCCGCGTGGCAACCCTAGCGGACCGAGCGGAGAGCCTCGAGGCGCCACCGGGGAATGTGCGCGGCCTCGGCCCCCGCAGCCCGCCCTCGCAGCGCCCCGCCGGGGCCGCGGAGCGCCCCGCCGCGAACGACATCTCCCGATGCGAGCGAGGGGCGCGCGCTCCGTGCAACCTGCGCACCCACCGGCGGCTGGGGTGGCACGAGCAATGGTGCCCACGAGGCTTGGACGGGCTGACACAACGATTTATCAATTCTTGACAAGAGACACAAGACAGAAACGCACGCATCGTCCACGAAACGGTTCACGCCAGCGTCGCATCGGCACTCCCCTACGCCACGCAGCCTCCCGCCACGAACACCGGCTTCCCCCGCGGCGGCGCCTCGACTTCCCCGCCACGCCGCCTGCCCCCGCCCCCACGCACATCGCCCTCGCGCTCGCAGGCGAGAAGCACGACACCACCGAGTGGCCCGCCGGACTCCTCGGGTCGAGTAGTCGAGGAACAGGGGAGGTTCTAAAAAAAATGTTTGTGTCCCCGATATCCTTTCGCTGTTGTGGCCACGACGAACGCGTCACGCCACAGTCACCACACGCGCTCCCCCACGCATCCCCGGTTCCCGCCCACATGAGACACATCGGTTTGCTTTCCGTGTTCGCCCTCGCGTGTTTCGCTCTCGCAGTGGCCGCGCAAGACGCGGTTGACTACGACTCTGTCGAAGACTCTGTCCGCACTTCCACGCCGGAGGAAGGAGTTTCCTTGTCCGACCTCGACGACGCGAACGCGTGGCTGGCGCGGTTACGTCGCCGCGCGGAGAACATCGCGGCCGCACGCCCGGTGGTAAACGACGCGTATCGCGGTTTGTTCGCGACCCTGGGTGCTGAATCCGCGGAATCCGTATCCCCGTGGCCGCGGTTCACGGGAAGGGATGCGTCCTCGGACCGAAAACCTTTTCGTTTCTTTCCCGGGCTCTCGAACGAAGACGAAGAAGAGGGTGCGGACTTTGAAAAAAGACTCTTCGATAGTCCCGGCGCGGTGGGCGACGCGGTGCTTGATTCGTTGCGTCTTTCCGAACAGATCATCGCGCGTACCTCCGCTGACGCCACTGCCGCGACCGCGAACACCGCGAAGGTGATTCAAACGCAAACCGACTTACTGAAATCGGCGCTCGCCGAGGCGGGTACGACCGGCACGTTTTCGTCGCCGTTTGCGAGTTCTGCACAATTTGGAACCTTCCCCGCCTCGGGCCCCGGGTCCTTCCCTGACCCGGCCACGGTTGGCGTGCTAGCGGACCCGCAAAAATACGGCACCGGGCTGGACGGGTTCGAGTCCCTGTACGGGCAAACGGTTGGGATGCCCGACGGCTTCGGCGGCGTGGCGGGGAAAGTCGCGACTGCGGGGATGACGGGATTGAACCGTTTCTACGAAAACGCGTTTTCCGGGGACGAGCGCTCGGCGCACCAGAAACTCGCCGCGACCGGGTTGTCACGACTGATCGACTTAACCTTGGAAGGACAAGCCAACGCACCTGTTGGGCGGTTTTTTCCCGATCCACTGCGAGTGGAAAACACGCGCAGTTGGATGGACGGAGTCAAGGCCAACGCCGCGGACAAAGCCTTTGGCGAGAGCCAAACAGATTTGTCCAGCGGTTACGCGCCGTCGTTCGCGGAGGGCGAAAGGCTCGTTACAGAACTCCAAAACGATGACCCTGAACGTGAAGCCCTTGTACGCGCGGAGCTTGACCTTGCGGACGCGCTGACGAGTGACAGGGAGTGAGGCGAGGGCGATTTGCGGACCGCGCGGTAGACTACGCGGAGCGAGCGAACTTTTTATCAAAATTCCCGAAACTCGGTGGCAAAAGACTCCCCGCTGCGTTTTGGAAGGTACAGGCACTTCTAGAACAATCGTGGGTGACTAGGCAACCCCAACCTTGGGGGCGTCCCCTGCACTGCACCACACCACCGCGCGCTGACTTGATCGCGTTCGCCCGCGCGGCGTGAGCGCCCGCGACGCGCGTGCGCGCAATGATGTCCGCGTATGGCGATAATTTGGCGCCTCCCCGCGGCGACGGGGCCGTGGCTCGATGTTTGGTCGAGCCCCCAATGGTGGCCGCGGACGGGTCTAGTCGCGCGCACGTGGTGGACCTGCTTCGGCAGTCGAAAGCGCGGTGGCTGAAAAACACGGAAGTGTGCGACATTTTGCTTAACTACCGGGGATACGACTTCGAGTTGAGCCAGACCGCGCCGGTGACGCCCACGGGTGCGTAGTTACGCGTCGACCGCGCGGTCGCGTCGCGCAGATCCACGCCGCATTTTCAAGATGTTCGCGCCTTTCTCTTTTTTTATTTTTGAAAGCGCGCATTTGCGGACGTCTCTTACTCACCCAAACACCGTCCATATGCCCGTCCCCACCCCCACAAAAAAAATCCAGCCGGAACCCTGTTCCTGTTCGACCGCAAGACGGTTCGTTTTTTCCGCAAGGACGGGCACAACTGGCAGAAGAAGAAGGACGGCAAGACGGTCCGTGAGACGCACGAAAAGCTCAAGGTCGGGAACGTGGAGCTTTTGAACTGCTACTACGCGCACGCCGCGGAGAACACCAAGTTCCAGCGAAGGTGTTACTGGCTTTTGAACTCGGACGAGGGCGTGGTTTTGGTGCACTACCTGCTTGTCACCGCGAAAGCCGCGGCGGAGGCGGCGGCGGCGGCGGGGAACGGCTCGTTCGGGGGACGAGGCCCCGGTCCGTCCGTTTCGCACGGCGTGCACGGCGCGCGGCCGCTGGTCGGCAGCGGCGGGTTCGGGGGGGGTGTACAGAGAGTGCGTTCCGGAGGTAACTTACACGAAAACAACGCGATCGACGGCTGGGAGCACCACCAGCTCGCGCCTAATCAGTACCACTACGGGAATTCCGGGTATGAGCAAACAGTCAGGCAGAACGGGACGGGCCCGGGGTTCCGAAGAGGGTCGGCGGCCGGCGGTTTCGGCGACACCCGCGCGCCGCCCAGCGTCGCGTCTTTAGCCGCGCACGAGCTGAACCGAAACGACTCGGATGCTTGGTTCTCCGAGGTTGGCTTCGCGGGGAACATCGCGGGTGACAATTACCAAGCCTCCCTCGGACCGGGGGACGACGCCGAGCTCGATTTCTTCCTGCGCGACGCCTCCATGGACATCGGCGACGGCGCCGGCGGCGGGGTCGGCGGGAACGGGGAGCTGCGCCGGGGCGAGAGCGACAACTTCGGGTACGGCATCTTGCGCGACTTCGTGCACCAGGAGGCCATGGCCACGAACGCCGCGGGTGGGGCAGGCGCGAGTATGCAAAGGCGAATCTCCGCGACCCTCAGCCTGGGCGGCGGGGACACGGAGTTGGGCGTCGCGGTCGCCGCGGCGGCGGGCGTCGGCGGCGACGGCTCCGGCGTGGCGAGACCCGCGGGCGTCGCGTCTTTGGCGGCCGCGGCGGCGGGCCCTGATTTCGGGACTTCGTTTCCATCAGCCACCCTTCCCGCGCATGATCGAGGTCCACCTCGAGGTCCTTCCCGAGGGGGCTCGTGGCCCAACGAGCTTTGCCTTGTGTCTTCCGCCGAGCTCGGCGGCGACGGCGCCGCGCCCGGGTCGACCGACGAGCTTTCGCCGCACGTGATTCCCGGAAGTTTCGAGGACGGCGTGAGGACCATGCGCGACCTCGAAGCACGTGTGCTGGAGCTGCAGCAAAGCCTCACCGTGGTCGCCAGTGTCACCTCGGACGAAGCGAAGTTGCAACTCGCGAGGCTGGAGAACGACATGAGCGCCCTGGAGCACGGCCACCGGGCAATTGCGAACCGCCAGCCGCCCGCGACCCTAAACCCGCGCGGCCACCGCCGACGCGAGTCGGGAGGGGACCGGCGAATCCCCAACCGCCCTGTTCGCTGGGACGACGACGTGGATTTATACGACGACGAGGACAGCAAGGACGACGCGGACAAGGAGGATGACGACGGGGACGACGACGACGACGAGGACAATCTGGACGGTGACGACAGAGGGATGGGCGACGACACGCTTTCGTCCCTCGCCAAAGCCGCGGCGGCGACGCGGCGGCCTGTCAGCGCGGTTCGCGACGGCGGGTCCCAGGTGGGACGGGCGCTCGTGCGCGACCGCGGCGTGGCACCGCGCGGGTACGCAGCAGGGGCTCCGCTTCCGTCGGGGAGCGAGATGGACCTGACTGACATGGACGAGGGCGACGCGAACGGCGGCGGCGTGCCGCGGTCGCCCTCGCCCGCGGCGGCGGCGGCGGCGTCGAGGGCGGCTGCTGCTGCGCGTGACGCGCGCGGGCACCGCGCGCACCACCGCTCCCCCCCCGTCGTGCCTCGGAACCTCACCGCCGGGTCGATCATGTGGGAAATCGTCGACTTCTCCCCGGAGTGGGACAACGAAAGCGGCGGCGTCAAGGTTATCGTGTCTGGTTCTCCGCGGCCCGGGTGGCCGGAGGGCATGCATCTGTGCTGCGTGTTTGGTTCCGTCGAGGTCCCCGCGGAGCAAATCTCGCCCGGCACGCTGCGGTGCCGCGCGCCCCCGCACGCCCCAGGCAGGGTGCCTTTCTACATATCCTGCCTCGGCTCGGGCAAGCGGCCTGTTTCGGATATTCGCACGTTCGAGTACCGGGAAGCGGGAGCGGGAAGCGCGCGGGACAAACGCGCGGCGGAGGTGCGGCTCGCGACCGGGGTCACCGAGCGCGACTTCCAGCTAAGGCTGGTGCACCTTCTGATCGGGGCGGACCGGTCCAGTGTGAAGCACGGGAGCGGGAGTGGTGGTACGGGGAGCGGCGGCCGCGGCACGGGGTCGGGATCGAACGGCGGGTCCGGGAGCGGCGGCGGCGCCGGCGACGACGACGTGCTCAGCGGCGACAACGCGGGGGGCGTGGTGGATGCCGGGTCCTCGCCCAACAGGTCTTCGTCGCTCTCGGGGGGCGGCGGCGGCGGTGACGGCAATGCGGCCGAGATACCCTCCACGGCTCCGCCGTCTCTCCGCCAAAACACGAACCCGGGCGCGTCTTTCGTTCGGAAAACCCTTTTGTCCCTCGCCCTTCCCGGCGACCCGACGGGTTCGTCGTCCGAAAACCTCTCCGACGAAGACGTCACGCGCGCGTTTCGCACGGCGCTGGACGCGAGGCTGCGGTGGACAATCTCCGCCGAGGCGAAAACGCGACGGCTCGCGATGGAGGGCGGCGGTGGTGTCGGTGTCGGTGCGGGCGGTGTCGGTGTCGGCGTCGCGGGGGGTGTCGCCTTCGCGACCGCCGACCACCCACCCGGGTTTCCCCACGCCTCGTCCCAGGTCATCCCAACACCCGGGTTCATTGTTCCCCGGAGCGCGTACGACCGGGTGGACGCGGGCGGCGTGGGTATCATTCACTGCGTCGCCGCGCTCGGGATGAACCACGCGATTGGGTCGCTGTGCAAAAGCGGGTGCGACGTGAACCAGCTTGACCGCCGGCGACGCACGGCGCTGCACTGGGCCGCGGCGAAGGGACACGAAGACACCGTCGCGGCGCTTTTGTCATCAGGCGCGAACATCCGGGCCACCGCGCGGTGGGGCGCGGGCGGGTACACCGCGGCAGACTTGGCGGTGGCGCTGGGGCACGGCGGCATCGCGGCGTACATCAGCGAAACCAGCCTCGCGGCGAGTTTGTCCAACATCTCGCTGTACGGCGGCCCGCAAGGCGCCGCGGTCAGGGCGCGGTTCGCCAAGCCCAACGCGCTCGGGTCGGGGCTCACGAAAACGAGCGCCGCCGGTTTGCTATGCGGCGGCGGGTCCGGTCTCGGCGCGACCCGCGCGGGGCCGACCGCGGGTACGCACCCGAGGACAACCGGCGTCCCCCCCCCGCACGCCGCGAGGTTCCAGCGAGGAACAAGGGTCAACACCACGACGCACACGCCGCCGAAACACCACTCCCTGTTACTCGCCACGGAAACCGAAGTCACCGCGACGGAGGATTTCGACAGCCGCACGGACATCACAGATCTGGAAACCGACCACGGCGGCGGGCGCGGTTTGAACCACCTGGGCGACGAAACCCGGCGCGAGCGCGACGCCGCAGGGATGATCCAGCTCGCGTTTCGGAAACACGCGACGCGGCGACGCAAGCTCCGTAAGCTCCGCGTGGGGAGCGGGCCACCACCGGTGACTGCTCCGGGGGGGGTTGTGCCCACCTTGGCGGACACCACGATCGGCGGCTTGGTTTCTGTGGAGGAGATCGGTGAGGTGGACGTTCCGTCGCTCAAAAAAGAGCCGCCGAAACCGACCGGCCGCGTCGTCGCGAACGGCGAGGACAGCGACGCGGGCTCCGAGCCCGACGAGGACGTGAAACGCAACGTGAAGAAGGTTGTGAAGAAAGCGGAGAAAGCGGCGATGAAAATCACGGATTCCATCAGGAGCTTGAAGACGAGCAACACGCGAATGGGAGGTGGAGGTTCCGACGACCCAGGGGCGTACGGCAAACGCGGGCGGGACGCCGGGGACGCGGTTCGCGGTTTCGGCGCGCCCGTGGAAGACGCACCTGAAACGGCGTCAATCGACCGCTCGCCTTCTCAAGAAGCCATCGCCGAGGTGGAGCGGCGAATTCAAACGCTGCAAGTGCGCGCGCTTTTACTGCAGGACTCGGCGCGGAGCGCGGGGCGCGCGAGCGTTTCGGGCGCGCCGCGCCGTCGCGTGCCCGCCGGGGACATCATGCGGCTGGTCAAGGTGAGCGGCCTGGCGGGGTCAAAAAACAGCGCAGAGGCGCTTACGGAGGACCTCCTGTCCCGACCCTTGAAGATCGGCCTTGCGAGCCCGGGGGGGTCGCCGTCACGGCCGGCACGCAAAACGCGCGACTCGGGGGGAAGCGCGGGGAGCGGCGGGAACGGGTCAATCGTGGAGCACGCGACGGACGACGACGACGACGACGACGACGACGACGAAGGCGCGCGTATTCATAAGACCGAAAAGATTGCAAAGTTGCGTTTGAACTCGTTTGACCGCAAATCCGCGGTGAACAGTTCGAAAGGGGACGCGGACGTTCGTCGACAAAGGTCCCGGAGCGACGGGGACGAAGACGAAGAAGACGCGAAGCTCGCGGTTGAGCGCATCCAAGCCATCATCCGTTCGCGAAGAGCGCGGGAACAATACCTGCGGCTGCGAAGCGTCACGATGAGCCTTCAGGAAAGGGTCGCGGCGCGGGCGAGGGGGGAAATACCGATGGGCGAGGACGGGGACGGGGACGACATAGAAGTCGAGGACGAGGAGGACGACGAAGCGGAGTAACGGTGTAACGGGATGGGGCTTAGGCGCGGACTCGATTTGATCTCCCGACGTACTAAAAAAAACCGCGAGGCAAGACCCTGGTGGACGGGATTTTGCGAGTCATGTGTCCCTACACGAGATCCAGGCGGGATTACGTGTAGAAAGGCTTCACGGTAGTGGTGCCTTGTAAATAACAGATCAGGAGTCTATTCAAAACTGCTCGAAGCCTGCTCGTCTCTCGCGCTCCCGTCCGTCGCACATCAAATCAACTCGTACCTGTCGTCCCCAAAAACAGCAAAAACCTTCCAACACAGGGGATTCCCGGGCGATTCCTCAGCCTAGTACTAATCCTGCCCAACCGTGCTTAAGTTCGATGTTCTGATGGGTATCGCTGTATTCAAGGTGGTATGATCGGAAGATATCAGTCCTCGGGTGGGGTTGATATAAATACTCACGAATCATAAGTCGAAACTCGCGTATGGGTTGAAAATGTATGGGAAAATCAATCTGTCCCCAGCCCGGTATGCCTACTTTGCCGGTCCCAGATGCTCGCCACTCCCACGAGCGCAGAGCAAGGGAGGCACTAGCATGGTGGACGCGGAGCCACGCGGTGCGTCTCTCCACACCCGTGTCTCACCACCCGTCCCCTCGTCCCCATCGTCTCACCGTCTCGTCTGATGTGCTCCAGCGTCGTTTCTCGCGCGTCTCCGTTTCGTCCCCAAATCTCACCACTGACGCCTGTCCCTCGCAAATCACACGGACAGACGACTCCTCCAACCCCACGAAACCCACCGGCGACCCCCCTGACTGCAGCGAGATCGGCAAGCTCGCGGTGTGGTCGGTAACGAGCGCGAAGCCTGGTAACGGCGTGGAGCTGCTTCGGGACGGTAACCTAGACACGTACTGGCAATCGGATGGGGCGCAGCCCCATCTTGTGAACGTGCAGTTCCACCGCAAGGTCAAGGTGCGGGAAATCGCGCTGTACGCGGATTACAAGCTGGACGAGTCGTACACGCCTTCGAAAATTTCGGTAAGAGCGGGAAACAGCTTTCACGACTTACGCGAGGTCTGTGTGGTGGATCTTGACGAGCCAGTGGGGTGGACGCGGGTCCGGCTGGACGGCGGCAACGACGGTACCGAAAACGAAAATGCATTCGACAAAAATAAAAAACAAAACTCGGCGCTTCCCGGCGCGCCGCTGCGGGCGTATTTCATACAGCTCGCCGTGCTTTCCAACCACCAAAACGGACGGGACACGCACGTGCGGCAGGTCCGAATTTTCGGCCCGAGGACGTCGCCCATGGCCATGCTGGGAAACGGGGTTTCCTTCACCACGAACGAATTCAGTCAGTTTTCGACGGTTCGGTAGTATTTTTTGAAATCGTGATTCTGTTGTTCGCCCCGCTTATCAAACACTCCGTTCCCTCCCCATGTCACTTCCGCCCCGCACCATGTCCTCCGGTTGGCCGAACAAACGCGCGCGCGCGTACCTCGGCGGTGACCCTCCGGGCCTCGCCCAAATCACCGCCATCGGCACGGGCCGCGAACACCCATTCTGGTGCGTCTTCTCACCCGGTCGCCTTTTTCAACCAACCAACCGGAACACTGGGAGCGTTCAACATTCGGAAGACCCGGACGCGGTCCCTGACCCTGACGCTTCTCCACGTCCTTCCCTTTGACGAAACAGGGCATGTTTTTGCTTCCCAGCCGTGCTGGTCGCGAGGTCCATCACCACGTATCTGCTGCCGTGCGTATACGTGTACTTCTCCCGAGTAGGTAGTTCGTTCCTGAGCAACGTGCTGTGCGGCATTTGCAAGTGTTTCGGGTGCTGGCGGTGGGTGGACGGCGAGTTCAAAGGCGACGCCGCGCTCGGGTTACCGGAAAGCGACAAACCCAAGGACGTTAGGTGGGTACGCGCCTCCGAGTTAGGGGTCGCGAAGACACAGAAAGGAGGCATGAAACTGTTCCGGGGAATAGAACCAAACGACGTGTGTCAAGGCTCGCTTGGCGATTGCTGGCTCGTCGGCGCCATGGCAGGTTTGGCGGAGTACCCGAGCGCGGTGCGGAATTGTTTCCTAAACACCGAAGCGAATGACCGGGGGAAATACACGGTCCGGCTGTGGTGCGGCCGGAACGAGCGGTGGGAACTAGTTACCGTTGATGACTCGTTTCCCGCGCAAACCAACAAAGCGGGCACGTACTCCGCGCTTTTCATGCGCCCCAACGGCGGCGAACTCTGGGCGATTCTGATGGAGAAAGGTACGTATTGCGTTTCCCAAAGACTGTTTGACCATACAACACTGACACTTTTCTTTTAAAACTCCAAAAGCGTTCGCGAAGTTCCACGGCTCATACGGCGCCCTGAAGGGCGGGTTCGCCTCGTACGCGTGGCACACCATGACCGGCGATTACGTGTACCAGTTCCACCACGACCGCGACGCGAAGTTGTGGCGGCGCAAGGATTTGGTTTTCGGGGGCAAAGAGCCGGGGGGGGTTGCTGACCGGGTGAACCACTGGTTCGGGCTAAGCAAGGTGCAAGGAAGTGACATCGACGACGAGGACGGTTTTTTTCAAGTCATGCTAAAGTACAGCCACAAGGAGTCGCTAATCGGGGCGTTCTTTCACATCAAGGGCGGGGGCGAGGTTAAGCAGAACGACGGGCTCGTCGCCGGGCATTTGTACTCCGTGCTGGACGTGCGACGCGCTGGTACCATGTTAGGCATGGGCAACGGGTACAAGCTAATTAAACTAAGAAACCCGTGGGCCAGCGGGGAGTGGAAAGGCCGGTGGAGTGATGGGTCAGAAGAGTGGAAGAAACACCCCACAATCGCACACGAGGTGAACTACAGCGACGCCAACGACGGGTCGTTCTGGATGTCCTTCGACGACTTCACTGGAAAATTCACCGCGGTTGAGATTTGCGACCGGACCACGAAAAACGATTTGTGTCTGGACATCGGCGAAGGCGACGGGTGTTTCGGTCCGACCGCCGGGTGCGTTTCCGGGTGCGCGGCGTACTGGTGCCTGTGCCGAGGCGCGCGCACGATTTACTTCGGCAACGCGACGTCCGACAAAACGGAAACCAAAGCGGGATGCTGCGTGACGAAGTGAAACTCACTGTTTGCTATTTATGTTATGATACAGTAATCTTATTTTCAAATCGAATCAGATGGGAACAGACCAGGGGCGACCACTGGAACAGACTGAAAGAACGACCTCCAAACATCTCATCGCTATTTAGGCTTGAAAGAACGACCTCCCGTCGCTTTTCCACGCCATTAATCGCTCGCTCGGCGCGCGCGACCGTTCCACCACCGCCGTCATGAGCTGTTCCACGCGCGCCGCGCCCCTCGCCAAACCCAAGCACACCCTCGCTTCCCTTTCCAAAGCTTTGTCTCCGCACACGCGCGCGAGTTCGTGAAACTTTTCGTGCGCGTCCGCGGCGTCACAAACCGCGCCCCTCGCGCTACGCATCCGCCCCAAAGTACACCACCCCCTCGCCTCCGCGGTGAGCGTCTGTATTTCGTCCTCCGTGAACGCATCGTCCTCTTGTATTTTTTGTTGGTCGTTGGAAACACTCAATCGCGCTTCCAGCCTCATCAGTCGTTCCCGAGACCGTGAAAGCATCCTGCCGTGTCGCTCGGCGCCTTCCGGCGCGAGCATCGCGCGCAAGTCGTTCTCCGCGCCGACGGCGTCCCCCGATTCCCACCGCGCGTCCGCCTACGTAGAGATAAAAAAGAAAGTGTCAGTCTCGTATGGGCATTCAGTCGGCGGAATGTGGTGGGTGGGAAATACTTACCCGCGCCACGCGCGCCACGCCCTCCCCCCGTTCGTCCCCGACGATCTCGCACGCCCTTAAGTACGCGGTCTGCAGGTCAATCGCTCGCGTCCAATCCTTTTGTTTTCCTCGCGCCAAGCCGAGCTCGTGAAACGTGGCGGCTTCCAAAACGTGGTCGCAGGCGGGGCCCGCGTTTCCGCACGCCAGTAAACACTTCTCCAGATTATTTTCCGACCCGGCAAGGTCGCCGCGGCCGACGCAACTTGACGCAGCCTTGTACAGCACGCGCGCTACATCCGCGTTTGACGTTTGCGCGGTTCGGGCAAAGGAAAACGGAACCGAGGTGGTGTTTTCGTTTTCGCCGTCTCCGTCGTTTTCCGTATCCGCATCACCCGCGACGCCGATTATGTCGTCATTCGCGTGCCGCTCGCAAATCTCGGCTGCTATTTCAAACGCCGCCGCGCTCGCGGTGAACTCTCCTTGCGCCTCGCGTTCCAAGGCCAGCCTTCTCCTCTGTGTGACCTCTTTTTTCCGGTCCCCAACGGCCACCGCGCGGTTCAGATCTTTATTGATGAAGTAACACGCCTTTTCGTGGTCGCCTTTTTCGTGAAAGAATTTGGCCAAGGTGTTGCCCGCGTGTTGCACGGAAACACCGGCCGGGTCATCCCCAACCTCCGCGTCCACCAACACATCACGCACGAAGCGCGCATACTCCGTGGGCATCTCTTCGGGTTGGACGTACTTTGGTGCGGAAGTGTCGATTCGCAACGCAAACGCGGTTTCCGCGGTCATCGCGTCGTCCCCGAATCCATCGCCCGCGGTGGCCAACCGGTGAAAATCCACGAACGCGTTGGGGCACCCGGACACCAAAGCGCCGACGCACAAAGCAGCCTTAGAGTCGTCATCCGGAAGGACCGCTTCGCGTGTCGTTATCTGCGCGGCATCGAGCGCGAAAGATGCCATGTCGTCCATGACGCGACCGCCGCGCGTGCGGCTCCAAATGGAGTGGTTCCGATTCGGGCGGATGCCTTCTTTTCATCACTGCTAAAATTCTTGGAGTTCCCGAATTGATTCCCTTTCGGGACGACACCACCGGACGCCACAGAGGTCTCCGCACGGTCGCCCCGATGCCCTCTCCCACGGTTTGGTCGTTGACCCCCGCGACGCTCGCGCGCGTGGCGGTGACGGAAACCGCGGAACCCACGCTTAGTCTGACCCTCGATGCGGAGCTCTTTTTGGAGTCTCATCCCGAACTCAGTCTCGGGATCGATTGCTGCGGCGTGTGCGCCACGCCGGAGGCGGCCATGGGAGACGCTCTTCGGGAGTGCGCGCGCTGCAGGGCGGTGGTATACTGCGGCGTTGCGTGCGAAGCCTTGGACTCTACGAGTCACGCGGTGTCGTGCGCACTCCTCGGGTTCGCAGGGGACCTGACGGACGTTTCTCGTGCCGACCCGGACCGCGTCTCGGCGGCGGCGCAGGCGGTGCGGTCCACGGTGGCGAACCTGAAGCTTCTGGGCGCCACCTCCGCGCGCGCCATACTGGGCCCACGCGGGTACCGGGCCGGGGACGGGGACGACGAGGGGGAGGACGGTACGGACCAGGCGTCACGGGATGCGGTGAAGCTGCGGTGGGGTGCGGTGCTAAAGCTGGCCAATCCTTTAAAAAAGAAAACGAAAGGCTCATCATCCTCCGCGCGCGCCGCCGCGACGCTTATGCAACACGGCGAGCACATGAGCTACCCCCTGTCAATCATCGCCGCGTCCTGGATGTTCCCTATCGTACATTACGCGCTGATGATCGGCGGGGGGTTGGGGCAGGCGGAGCGGTTCGAGGACGAAAAGCGCGGTACACAGCAAGTGGCGCCCGGGCAGGTTCACTTGGTGGGCGCCGCCGCTGCGGCCGCGGCGAGCGCGGACGCGAGCTGGTGGCCCTGGCTCATCGATTTCGCGTGCCAGCTCCCCAAACCTGGTGTGGAAGTGGTGTGCGTGGGAGTTGAGGTTGTTGACGGTACTGCGGATGACGAAACGGATGAAAAGAGGCAAGGGAAAGGGAAAGGAAATGCCGATGATGAGAATGATGAAAAGAAGAACGCAACCGCAAAAGCGATCAAGAAATCCGTACACAAGTCGACGTACCGCGACTTCGTGCGACGCCGAGAAACGACAAACGCCCCCGGTCCGTATTTGATATTCGCCTCCGATCTAACACGTTCTGGGGACTGCGAGGAAATCTTACACGCGGCGCGAAGGTCCGCGGCGCCGTTCGTCACCGCGGTTCGCACGGAGATTGACTTGGCGGTGGAGACGGAACTGTTCGAGGCCGCCGGGTTCGAGGTACGGCCTTGGGCGTTTCCCAAATCAGGCGGCACAACGTTTACCGCCCCTCGGTGACGTCCACCCGTTTCATTCAAAGGCAGTACGGGAACACTAGTAACGTGCCTACTACTAGTAACGTTTACTGGCGGGCCCTGTGGTAAATTGACACAGTACTGGCAACTGTTACGAACCGGTACTCCAAGACTCTCCGACTGACATTTTCTTTTATTTATCTCAGCTCGTCGGCGTCGAGAAAAACCCATTCGCGTTTCCCGTGCCGTCGCAAAACCCGGGGATGGGAAACGACACGCAACGAGGGAACGAGTGGATTGCGGCGTACGTGCCACGCTCGACCTGTGGGGTGGGGGGGGACAAGAAACGAACGGCGGAAAAGACAGAGAAAGACGAGAAAGGCGCGAAGCGGCGCAAGTAAATTGTACATGTATTCGGTTTGTCACTAAGTTTGTACTCGCTCCTGACTAACTGCCCACACAAACAGTCCCCGATCGTTCCTGTCGCGTCCTCTAGCTCCTCGGGATGACGTACTCGTCCCGTCCGAAATCCATCACCACCTTGACATCCGGGTGGGGGGGGGGGTTACGCGCGTATTTGCTTCCCCCGTACGCCGTCGGTACCGTGTACGGATCGGGGTGCGCGTACTCCGCCAGCTTCGCCTCCCCATCCGCGATTGCTTTTTCAACCACACCCAGGTCTTTCAGATGCAGGTTCGTTTCGAACTCGCGCCGAATGCGGTCGCGCTCCGTGTAGAAGATGTCGCGCTGCACCGCCCAGCTGAGCATGGTCTTCAGCGAGTGCCTTGTGAGGGAAAGGGGGGGGTCAGGGAAGGTCGCCGGGGCACGTCGAAGTCGGATTCGGGATCGCGGGTACCCACAACGGGACGAAACGCCCTTTTGTGCGAAATGGGAACGAAACCCTGACGCGCCGCACGGGGGATCCCGGGCGAGGACAGGTTGGCAAAACGCACCTGTACAAGCGAGACACGCGCGTGGGGTTCGAAAGCGCGGCGCTCATGGTCGCTGCGTCCGGCGTTGCACGGCCGCAATGACGAAGTTGGGGTAGAAATCGAGCCAAAAAGGTGGGAAGGTTGCGAAGATTTTGTTTTCGTTTTTAACAGGCGAGGTCGGGCCCGCCGTCGTCTTCCCCGTCTCACCACCCCGAACATGCTCGTCGGCGGGTTCTTCATGCGCTTCGTTTCGATTCACACCGGCCACAGCTGCTTCTAAAAAAACACCCCTCGCTCCCCCGTGGTCCCGCCGCGCACGTCAAGCCCGGTTCTGGTTTGCGTTTGCTCGTTTTCGTCGCCCGCCAGTGACGCCGACTTGCGCAAATCCCGCCGTTCGCGGTAACTAAGCGACGTTGAGTCCGTGACTGTTTGCGCATACGGTTTCAACCGCGGCGCCGGCGAAGACGAAACGCCTGTGTTCGCGTTCGTTGGCCTTTTTCCAAACTCGGGCGGAGACGTTAGGGCGAACCGCGACGGCGAGACGGACGCGGGCGACCGCGACGGCGAGCCCCGCGGCGCGGGCGAGCCCCGTGCCAGGGGTGTTGCACCTCCATTTGATGAGTCTAATTGCTCATACGATTTATTTTGCGTCTCCCCCTGACCTCGGTTGCGCCCGACCCGGAAGGGCGACGCGGAATACGCCCCCCGAGAGGAATGCGTGGGCGACGGCGACAACGTGTACCCCGTGTCCGTGGGCGACGGGACGGCATCCAGCGTTTTGTCGTCGTGTTGTTCTTTTTCGGCCGCGTCGTCGTGCGGTACTTCCCGTCCCGTCACGTCGACGTCCGTTCCCGTCCCGTCGACATCGAGAGCGGTCGTTGCCACGTCCAACGCCTCGCCTTCGTATTCTTTGGCACCAACGCTTTCAACGCTTTCAAGCGCGGATTGCCACTCCCGTTGCCACTGGCCTTGCCACTCCCACTCCTGCGCTGTTTCGTCTGCTGTTTCTGTACCTCGTGGTTCCGAACCTTCGTCTCGGGAACGCACCCGCGTCCCGCCCAAAACGCCCTCGATGGAAACGCCCAGCCCGCGGCTGTACACGTCGTACCGGTACGGCGTCGTGGCGTGACTGCCGTGCCACGACGCCCTGGTGGGGGGCACGGCGCGCGTAAAGGACAAAAGCCGCGTCGTCGTTGGAGCCGGCGTGTCTGTTTTTTCATTTTGTGTTTTTGGGTTTGACTCCGTATCGGTGGCGACTTTCTTTTCACCAGACAAAGAAGTCGCATCGTCACCCGACAAAACGGGTTCGCGGCGCCACATCCGTTCCGCGTGTTCCCTTGACATGCGGCTCGCCGCCGTGGCGGGGCGCTCACGCGAAGGCGACGAGCGTACCGAGTGCGTCGGCCTCCAGCGCGCGGAAACCAGCGCCCCGGGACTGGTACTGAGTGACACGCTTTCCCGGCTCTGGTACCTGAGTGTCGTCGGCGCTTTATTTTTCGCACCCGCGGCAACCGCGACGTCGTCGCCGGTCACAGAGCGAAGGAACCGAGAAGGAGACGCGCCTACTGAGATAAATAAAAGAAAGTGTCAGTCTTGTGTGGGCACACAGTGTTGGGATTTTGGAAATGCAAGACGTACCTACAGAGCTTCTCACAGAATTCGATGTCGATGTCACGCTTGTCATGGCCATACTGTGATGCACTTCATTTCTCGGGGGAAACGGGGGCTGCGCGACGATGGGGTCGGCGAGTGACGCTCGGAACGTCTGCTCCGCGCGGCGTGTGTCGAGGCCGCCGCCCGCGGCCGCCGCGGACAGAGCTCTGTCCGTCACGAGCGCCCGTTCCCGCGCGAGTTTCGCCAGGAACGACCGCTCGTCCCTCGTGAGTCGCACCGAGCTCAGGTGGTCAAGGGAAACGCGAGTTGTGTTTTCTTTCTCTTTTCGTGCAGAAGACAGGCCGGGTTTCCCCGGGGACCCGGTCGCGGTAGGTTCTTCATACGCGGATATGTCGGAACCGGAACTCCGCGCCGACGCCGCGCGTCGCAACGCCGCGCCGCGCAGGGAATCGCGCCATTCCGCGATGTCTCGCGAATTCGTGTTACTATCCGAATTCGTATCAAACGCAACATCCGTATCAAGCACAACAGTGTCCTCCATCTCCCGCGTGAACAACTCGCGCCGTCTGTTTTCTTTGGGCTGGTTCTTTTCCGTGTGTAGAGCCTCCATCGGGTCGTCGTTTTCGTCCGCAATGCCGCCAGACCGGCCAGATATGAACGAAGACACGGACACAACAGGTGAAGACGCGATTGTTGAGTTAACTGGAGAGTTCTCATCCACAGCTTCCTTCTTTTCAGGAGTCACGTCCAAACTCGGCGTCCACCGGCCCGGTTTGGCCGCCGCGCTCGCCGGTCGCGCGCGTTGTTTTAGCGCCGAAACGTTTCTCGAAACATTGCTCTGGAGCGCCGTGCTCGGCCTCGGCACCTGGAGCTCCGTTTTCAGCCTGGCCTCCTGGACCTCCGTGCTCGGCCTCGCTACGGGCATCAGGTGCACGCCTTGTACAGACGCGGTGGCGTACTCGGCGTACCGCGCCCTGTCCGTGACCAGGGTGCGCGCCTGCGCGAGCGCCGATAAAAAATCTCGCTCGTCGCTTGACAAACCAGAACCTTCCGTGCTGCCACCACTGGAACGCCACTCCGCGCTTCGACCAATAACGCTCGAGGAAGGGTCGTGGGGGCGTGTGGGACGGGGGTCCGGAATTGCCTGGTTGTGTGGGAGCGATAGCGCGGGACGAGCTGGGGTCAGGGTATGAAACATCTCTTTGTGCGAGAGTTACGACACGCAGAGACCCTTGAGACGGGAGCCCTTGAAAAGAGGGTGCCACGATTCGGTGATTCGGTCTGCCATCTGCGGGGGTAACAATTTGAAGCGCGTCGGTCGCCTTGTGTGAGACGCACCCGGAAAACACCCTTGACGGGAACGTTATCGTTGCCGTTGCCAAACATCTGCTCCACGCCCCACGATTCGGAATGCGCGCGCATGATGCGCGCGCGAACACCCGCCGTGCCAGTCACGCGTTGCGCGATTGTGAAATGTCTCAACGAGCCGTCTCGTGTTTCGCAGTTTCAGTGAAAAAAAAAAAACCCCGTCTCCACAACGACGCGCACACGCCACCCACACGTATCGCTATGTCCTCCAACGCGACGCTCGGTGTGGAAGCTCACGCGCGCAAGAGAAATCGCGAATGCGGCGATGCTAACGGGGGCGAGGCCTTCCCCCGCCTCCCCAACCACCTCGTCGTCGCGTGCATTCTCAGATCTGAGCATTTCGACGACCCCGCAGATCTCGCACGGCTCCTAGCGGTGAGCCGCGCGATGCGCGACCTGGTGGCAGAGGCGGGGCTTCGGTTTAAGGAGCTTGATGAAGATGAAGCCGTGGAGCTCGGATGTTTAAGCGCGGTGCAGCGCCTGCAACGGGGAGGTCGCCTGTCGCGTCAAGAACTTCTTTGTGGGGCAGCGGCGAGGAGTGGACAGCTCGAAGAGTTGACGGTGTTGCGCGCGGACGGCTGCCCGTGGGACGAGGGGACGTGCTACTGGGCGGCAAAGGGCGGCCACCTCGAGGTGCTGCAGTGGGCGCGCGCGAGCGGCTGCCCATGGGACGCAAACACATGCGCGTGGGCGGCAAGGGGCGGCCACCTCGATGTGCTGCAGTGGGCACGCGCGAATGAATAGGTGCCGGTGGGACGAGAGGACGTGCGCAGGGGCGGCGTGGGGCGGGCACCTCGAGGTGCTGAAGTGGGCGCGCGCGAATAGGTGCCGGTGGGACTGGAGCACGTGCTATGGGGCGGCAAAAGGCGGCCACCTCGAAGCGCTGCAGTGGGCGCACACGAATGGCTGTCCATGGCACGAGAGGACGTGCGCGAACGCGGCGCAGGGCGGGCACCTCGAGGTGCTGCAGTGGGCGCACGGTAATGGTTGCCCGTGGGACGCAGGGACGTGCATGTGGGCGGCGAAGGGCGGGCACCTCGAGGTGCTGTAGTGGGCGCGCGCGAACGGATGGCCGTGGAACAGATGGACGTGCGCGTGGGCGGCAAAAGGCGGCCACCTCGAAGCGCTGCAGTGGGCGCACACGAATGGCTGTCCATGGCACGAGAGGACGTGCGCGAACGCGGCGCACGAGAGGACGTGCGCGAACGCGGCGCAGGGCGGGCTTCTCGAGGTGCTTCAGTGGGCGCGCGCGAACGGTTGCCCGTGGGACGCAGGGACGTGCCATCATGCGGCGGAGGGCGGGCATCTCGAGGTGCTGCAGTGGGCACGCACGAAGGGCTATCCGTGGAACATATGGACGTGCGCGAGGGCGGCGCAGAATGGGCATCTCGAGGTGCTGCAGTGAGCGCACGCGAACGGCTGCCCGTGGGGCAGGGCCACGCTCATAGCGGCGAGAAAGAAGGGTAATCTCGAGGTGGTAAACTGGTGTATAGCGAACGGCTGCCCTAGGTCTTCAGGGTCCTCCTGATTTGTAGTGAGACTTAATGAATGCAATAAGAGTAACAACTACTGCTACAGTAACAACTTCTACTCCTCACAGATCCGGCGCGACGGCTCTTTCCGGGTCCCGGAACTGCAAAATCGCGGTTTTCAACTCCCTGTACTCCGTCTCCCTGTGTTTCGACGCCTTTTCCACTCGCACGCGCCACTCCTCGTCAAGCGCGCCGTTTTCGATCATGGCGCGATGAATTTTCAACAGAAGCCACACGTCAAGCGCGGCGTACCGACGCGCGTCCGGCGAAATCGGCCTCAGCGCCCACAACCCCGGGTCCCCCCCTTTGTCCGGCGCGTACAACGCTTTCACTTTTGTTTTCAGAAACTCAGTTACCCGGATCACGGCTTCCGCTTCGCTTGAACTGGCGCCTTCCTGGTTCCGAGTCACGCAGTCAGGGTCCGCATCTAAAGCGGCTAAACTGGACTTCGTCGCCCCGGACGTGCCGTTAAGGTGCCGCATCGCGCACTTGGGCATCCCGCTGAGGTGCGGCACGGACAACGACTTCGCGCGCCGCGACGCCACGTCCGCGAGCTGCACGTCGAACACGCCTTTCAGGGAAACACCGTGCTGGTGGAAAAGCGCGTCGCTGTCCACGCGGCAGTCGAACATCAGCTTGGTAACACTCGGGTCCTCGAGGATTTGTTGCAGCGTCTTCTTTATCTTGTTCTTAGATGTGGTGTTGGGATGAGTTGTATCTCTGTCTCCTGATACCTCAATACCTTCCGCAACATCCGTTGTATCTCCGTCTCCAGTAGCAATACTCCTCGCCCCAACACCTTCCGCAACATCCGTCGTATCTCCGTCTCCCGATACCTCAGCCACTTCATCCACTTCCACGTACCGGTGGAACAGGGTTTCGGTGGACAGGGCTTGTACGTCGAACAGAAACACGTCTGTGTCGGTGGCGACTTGCAGGAGCGTGACCTGCCCGACTCGGCTCATGGACACGCCTTCCAGGTCCACGGCGAGCAGGTTGCATGACACGCACTTCGCGATGGCGTCGTCCAGGTCGGGGCCTGGCGAGGTTAATATTCGCGTCGCCCCGTCCAGCACGGCAAGAATCTTAACACACGCCGGGTCCGTTTCCACCGGGCGGCCCGTAACGTTTTGCGCGCCGTTTTCGGTGCGCCCTTTCTTTGTTTTCTTGCGCTTGCGCTTCGCCGCTCGTTTATCCACGCCCGACCCGGGCCCCGTGGAGGCCTGCCCACCGCCGTTCCGGTCACTGCCCGAGTCGTACCCCCTTATGGCGTATGTATCCGCGTATGGGCTTTTACACGGGGCTTTCGTCGCCCCGAACGACGACGCCGGCGGGACGTCGCCGTACCCAACAAACAAAGTTTCTGTTTCGGTTTCGGTTTCTGAAGGGCCCAGAGCAGAACACGTGGCACCGCAAAAGTGCCGCCCCCCCACTCGTGTCGTGGTGGTTTTCTTCTTGAACTCCACGGCGCACTGTGCGCAGTGCAGCAGGGTCTTCTTGCCCATGCTCGCGTGTTGGCTTTGGACAGAGTGACAATGGCGTACCGCGTGGTACGAACACGCGTGATTGTTTCCACGGCGGCGCGCGGACGATGGGAACGCGAAACCCCACCCTCCACCACTGTGCGTGGAGTGACGCGCGTGCGTTTGGACAGGGAAGACACCTGTCCTGTGTGGTGTCCTTGACCTAAACCTGGGTGTGACTCCAAACGCCGAATGCCGGCCGCTCGACCCCGCGCTCGCGGCGACGAGAACGGCGGCGGTGGACAAGGCGAGGGGCGCGCACGTCATTGTGTGATGGATAGGCACCTACTTTTCTTCTGGATGGAACGATGGATGAATGAAAAGAATCTGCGACGTGCATTTCTTAGAAAAGACAAAACGGCTCGTTGCCAGGCAACCTTGGGCCGTATGGCTTTTAGACTGCCACGAGAAACTCTTGGAAGCAGAGATCGCAACTCTTGTTACGCGACCGCGGCTCTTCACACCTTCGCACGCGATCCGACCTCGATCGGTTCCGCACGCGACACATTTAAGGTGCGCCCACTTCGCCACGCGTTCTCAAACACGTTCCTCGCGCTTCCAGGCGCGCGCGCATCGCGCGCGCGGTGTCGCGCACACGATCGGCGTCATTCGAATCGCGCAATTCTCGCAAAGAAAAAGCCGGTTTTTCTCTCCCGATCGCGTCGTCCCTGATCCTCACGTCGTCGTCCCTTCCGCTGACCCCTAAACCCCTGCACACAACCGCAGACTCTAAAAAAATGGGCTACGACGACCGAAGCGGTCCTTCCCGCGGCGGCCGCGGCGGCGGCGGCGGCCGAAGTTCGCACCCGTACTCCCGAGGCGGTGGTGGCGACGATCGTGGCGGTCGTCGTGACGATTACCAAGAAGAAGTCATCGAGATCTCTAGCAACCGGTTGTACGTGCACAACCTGTCCTGGCGCGTGTCCTGGCAGGACCTGAAGGACCACTTCCGGCAAGCCGGCGAGGTGATCCACACCAAGATCTTAACCGAGGGGCCCGGGGGTCGGTCCAAAGGGTGCGGCATCGTCGAGATGGACACCGTGGACGCCGCCGCGAACGCGGTGGAGATGCTCAACGACACCGATCTGCAAGGCCGGAACATTCTGATCCGGGAGGACCGCGAGGACAACGGCGGGCGCGGTGACCGGGGTGACCGGCCTGACCGAGGTGACCGTGGAGATGACCGCCCTGGGACGTTCAGATCGGACGACCGCAGAGGACCACCGGTCAGGAACCCCGCCCCGGGTGGCGGCGGCCGAGACACCTGCAACAAGTGCGGCGGCGTGGGGCACTGGGCGAGGGACTGCCCTTCCGTGATCGACATCGGCAGGGGCGGCGGCGGCGGCCGGTACGACGACCGCCGAGGTGGTCGCGACGACCACGACCGAAGAGCCCCCCCGGCCAGGGCGCCCCCCAGGCGCGAGCCCCGCGAAGGCCGCTCGCGCGAACCCCGAGAGCGGAAAGCGCCCGGCCCCGACGACAAGTGCAACCGGTGCGGCGGCGGCGGGCACTGGGCGCGGGACTGCACGCAGACGGACACGCGCGAACGGCGCGCGCCTGGGACGGAGGACAAGTGCAACAAGTGCGGCCAGACCGGACACTGGGCGAGGGAGTGCCCCAGTGGCGGCGGCGGAGGCAAGGCAGCCGGCGACGCCCCCATGGACGGAGCCAAGCTCGACAACGACCTCGACACGTACTTCGACGGCGCCAAGGATGCGGCGCCCGCGGCGGGGGACGAAGTCATGGCGTGAACGGACGGTAATGATTGACGGAGTATTGATGACAAAGAAGAAAAGTACTCCACGAGTACTGAAGGATGGGAGATTATGAGAGAGCGGCGCCGACGCGCGGTTTTAATGATGAGGCGAAAAAATCGAAAAAAAGACCTTTCTCTAAAAGAAAAACCGACTGCCAGGAAAACCATCAGATCTCTCAGTCTATCTGTAAACACGCTCGGCCAACACAACGACGCGCGCGCGCCCTAAACCCCGTCCGCGATGGTCGTCGACGCACCGCGCGTCGAAACACGCGCGCGCAAGCGACGACGAGACCTCGATGCTCAAGCGGGCGTCGTCATCCCGGGTCTTCCCTTCGAAGTCGTTGTCACGCACGTCCTACGAGAAGAAAATCTGCCCGATCCGGCAGACCTCGCGGTGCTTCGCGGGGTCAGTCGTGGGATGCGCGACGCCGTGGATGCGTTGTGACGACGAATTAAGGAGATCGATGAAGATGACTCTGCTGAACTTGGATACTTAACCTGCAACGACGAGGTCTTCTCCAGAGTGAAGAACACCTGTGCCACGCAGCGGCGAGGAGCGGGCAGCTCGAAGAATTGAAGGCTTTGCGCGCGGAGAATTGCCCGTGGAACGAGGATACGTGCGCTGGGGCGGCGGAGGGCGGGCACCTCGAAATACTGCAGTGGGCGCGCGGGAACGGCTGCCCGTGGGACCATCAGACGTGCCATTCGGCGGCGGAGGGCGGGCATCTCAAGTTGCTGCGATGGGCGCACGCGAACGGGTGCCCGTGGGGCCAGTGGACGTGCGCGTGCGCGGCGGCGGGCGGGCACCTTGATGTAGTGTTGGCGCTGATAGAGGCGGGCGTAAATGTCAACACGGCGACCTATGGCGACGATATATTGGGCATGACGCCGCTGTTTTGTGCAGCTCAAGAGGTTCACGAAGCGGTGGTGCAGGCGCTGATCGAAGCGGGCGTTGATGTCAGCACGGCGGATGATGAAGACAGGACGCCGCTGTTCATGGCCGCTCAAGAGGGCCACGAGGCGGTGGTGTTGGCGCTGATCGAAGCGGGCGCGGACCTCAACATGGCGGATGTTACCGACTTCACGCCACTGCACGTTGCCGCTTTTGGGGCCCACGATGTGGTGGTGTGGGCTCTGATTGAGGCGGGCGCGGAAGTCAACCAGGCGGATGAAGATGGCAGGCCGCCGCTGCACATGGCCGCTGAAGCAGGCCACGTGGCGGTGGTTCAGGCTCTGATCAAAGCGGGCGCGGAAATCGATCTTGGGACGGAAGACGATGACCCGCCGGTTTTCATTGCCGCTTATTACGGCCATGAGGCGGTAGTTCGTGCGTTAATTGATTCGGGTGCGGGCGTCAACCAGGAAAAAAACGATGGCGCGACGCCGCTGTACATCGCCGCTAAACATGGCCACGAGGCGGTGGTGCGGGCACTGATCGAGGTGGGTGCGGACATCAACAAGGCAATGAATGTCGGCACGACGCCACTATACATCGCCGCTCAAAACGGCCACGAGGCGGTGGTGCGGGCGCTGATCGAGTTGGGTGCGGACATCAACAAGGCAAGGCATGACGGCGCGACGCCGCTGTTCGTTGCTGCTCAAAAGGGCCACGAGGCGGTGGTGCGGGCGCTGATCGAGTTGGGTGCGGACATCCACAAGGCGGATGATTTAGGCGTGACGCCGCTGTTCACCAGCGCTCAAAACGGACACAAGTCGGTAGTGCGGGCGCTGATCGAGGCGGGCGCAGACGTCAACACGGCATGGGATACTGGCGCGACGCCGCTTTTTGTCGCCGCTGAATTGGGTTGCGAGGCGGTGGTGCGAGCGCTGATCGAGGCGGGCGCGGACGTCAACAAGGCGGTGGATGACGACGCGACGCCGCTATTCATGGCCGCTCAAAAGGGCCACGAGGCGGTGGTGGTGGCGCTGATAGAAGCGGGCGCGGATATCAACAAGGCGATGGATGCCGGCGTGACGTGGCTGTTAATCGCCGCTGTAAACGGCCGCGAGAAGGTAGTGCGGGCACTGATCGAGGCGGGTGCGGACATCAACGAGGCGAAGGATGACGGCGCGACGCCGCTGTTCATGGCTTCTCTAGATAGCAACGAGGCGGTGGTGCGGGCACTAATCGTGGCGGGCGCTGACGTCATCAAGGCGCTGCTCATCGCCGCTGAAATTGGTCATGAGCCTGTGGTTCAGATGCTCAGGGGTGCGGGCGCGTTGTGACGACGGAAACGACGCGACGCGCGCGTGGACGCGTTGGGCGAGTAGAGATCCGCGCGCGGTTGAAAAACAACCATGTAGTACTAAGTTCGTGCATGATCCGCTTCCATGTTTTCCCGGGACTTTCGAACAGCACTATGTCAGTCTGGGTCAAGTTGTTTCAAAGCAGTCTGACTGTATTTGTACCACCAACTAACCGAAGACAAAGACGAGTTTTTTTTATTTCCCCGTGCTACACCGCGTGGCCGTGTTTCCACACCCCGGGTAAAGCCGCCGAGTGTCTGAAAACGCGTCGTCCGGGAAACAAGCGCACCGCGTTTTTTCTTTTCCCGCCGAGAACGTGACTTCCTTGCGCGGCCGCGACCGGCCGTCCGGGCACCACACCTCGCCGCCGTTTGCGGATGTCCATTTACTGTCGCACGCCGGAAACGTGGTCGCGCGCGCTTTGTTTTCAGCCTTTGCAACGCGCGCGCGGGCAACGGCAGCGTCGAACAGGCGCTTGTTTTGTGTCGGGATCGGGGTGTAACCAACTCTTGTTACCGAATCCTGAGACTCACCGCGAGTACCAGTACCCCTCGTGTCTAAATACTCACTGCTCTCACCAGTACCCGCCTCTTCTTCGTACCAGTACCCGCCGACCAAGTACCCGACCTGTTTGTATCCTTTTTTTTCGTCGCCGTCGTCGTCGCCGTCGCTGCGGTAAAACCCCGCCCACTCCTCCAGACTAAGCATGGCGACGTCACCCAAACCGTGGACGGATGATACCAGCCCATGTTCCGAAAAGTCTCCGGTGTGGAACGCCCGGGTCGCGTCTTGGCCCGCGAAGAATCGGTACCCGCCGTTCGGCCCGTAGTGCTTGGCGCCGCTACTGACGTCGAAAACCTGGCCTGTGATGGAAACCCATATCGGGGACCCGGGAGGGTCGCCGACGTTTCGCGCGAGCTCCGAATGCGTCACCGCTCTTAACACCGGGAAAGGGGTTTCTGTAGACAACAAAGCTCGGGACGTAGACACGCGCACCCACACTTGCGCTGCACCCCAGAGGAACACCAGAAGCAGACCGGTGAACATCAGCGGGGTGCCTGCTGTTTTCCTCGGCCCGGCCTTTGACGCGACCGCGTCCGCGGGTGCGCCATCGCTGGGCTCAGCGGAGGCGTTTGCACGACGTCGCATGCAGCCGCGCGCGACAGGTGTGCGGCCGCGCGTGGAGGTTTAGGTCGCGCGGGAACCTTTACTGCCGAGGCTTCACGGGATGACGCGACAGGTCTCTGCAAAAAAGGTCCTTCTACCCAGTTTTCTACGCGACCTTTCCTGCTTTTTTGCTACCATTTTGCCCATACCGAGATTTTCCGAAAACCACCGAAAACGCTCAGTTTTCGAGGGGGTCGTGCCGCGTGACGACATGCATGAGGCCTTCCACATGACCAGCGGCGCCCAAAAACGCAGGCATGGACGCTATACTCATGTTCTAGGATAATCAAGCGTCCGATTCGCAAACAGATGCGTGTGCGCTCCGGAGCGGCGGACGACTGGGTGGTGCTAATTTCGCACCATAAAAAAATCAGGAAAGGTCGAGTAGAAAACTGGGTAGATATCTTCGATACCAAAAGAGAAAAGCCACGATTATTCAAAATCCCTCCGCGGTGACGCGGGGTCAGACCTGACGGCGCGCGTCACACGCACGCGCGAGACGTTTCGTGCCGCTTCCGTTTCCGGAAACACCCCCCCCGTGTCTCGTAGACGCACGCGGAGACAAGAGCTCGCACGCTCGCTGTGCGCTCCGAGTGGGGACCGTCTTGGCACCCCTCGTCTGTCGTCGAATTAACGACCACAGGCACACGCCTCCCTCCCTCCGACCCCCGGCCTTCTACAAACCGGTTTGTCGTGACTCGAGATGAGCAACAACCCGAACGCGCCCGTGGGGCTACGCCTGAAGCAGCGCTCCGTGCTTTCGTTCAACACCCCCGGCGGCATGAGCCGCGCGATGAGCCAAATGCGCGTGCTGGGCACCCCGGGCGCCCAAGGGCCTGCGTCGCAATGTACGCTTTCGCAGGACCCGGGGTTGGGGGGCGCGGGCCCGAGCCAGCCCATGGGCTCTGGTGACGGCGCGCAGCTTCCTGCCCCCCCAGGCATGATGAGCCAAGGCGCTGGCATGATGAGCCAGGGCATGCCCATGTTCACCCCCGATTTCATAACCCCCGCGGATGCGCAGTTCGCGTGTAACTACGAGGCGCACGAAAAGGAAAACAAAGGTCCGCGGTCGCCCGCGCACCTGTCGCCGATGCGGAGTAAACGCCCGCGGTTCGGGTTCGACCCGTCCCAGCTGTCGCAGGACTCGCAAATGGGGAGCCAGCAAATGAGCTCGCAGCCTGTGGGCGGGTGGGGCGGGAACTCGCAAGGCATGAACATGAATGACAACGGCTTCGCGGCTTTGCGAGGCGAGAACAGCGGCGGGGGCGACGACGCCGTGTTCCGCGTCCCAGCGCCGCGCGCGCCGAGCGGCGGCCGGTACGTATTTCCCAATCATCACATTCCGCCTCCATGAATGCCCATGCGAGACTGACACTTTCTTTTTTATCGTATCAGGGCGCCGTTACCAAGAGCCGCGCAGTCCCCGCCTTGTCTTCGCAACCCGTTTTTAGGCAGCCACGAGCAGCCTGATGAAACCCCGGCGCACTTAAGGGCGAACGGCGCCAGCGCGGCGGCGCTCGCCACCATGTCCCGACTCCGCGCTGACTTCGTGGATTGCGGAATCGTGGGAAGGGGCGGTTTCTGTAAGGTTTTCAAGGTCATCTCAAGGCTGGACGGGTCCATGTACGCGGTGAAACGCACGGAACGCAAGCTGCAAACAGAACGCGAACGACGGGAAGCGTTGAAGGAAGTACAAGCCATGGCCGGTTTGGGAAACGGCTCGGGGAACGGCCACGAACACGTGGTGCGGTATTTCGGTACGTGTTGCGTTTCCCAAATCCAGGCACACTGTTTGCCCGTACACGACGACTGACACTTTCTTTTATTTATCGTAAGGGTGCTGGATGGAATACGACCACCTTTACATCCAGCTCGAGTTGTGTGAAACCACGCTGAGTTCTTTGTTTTGTCGGTGGATTGAAACTGGGGGGGAGGCCGGGGCGGCGGCGGGCGGGGGGATGGAGACGGACGGAGGTACGGACGACGGAAGCGCCGAGGTACCCGAGAAATTGGGTGAAAGAAACGCCGCGCCATTTGGCGAAGGCGAAATAAAAAAGGTGTTGCGACACGTCGCCAGCGCGCTTGCGTTGGCGCACGCTCGTAACGTGGCGCATTTGGACGTGAAGCCTGATAACATCTTAGTGAAGAACGGGTTGTATAAGCTCGCGGATTGGGGACGGGCGGCGCCCGTAGACGGGATCGGGTTTCTCGGCGACGCGTCCGTTCCGTCGGCGGGGAAACAAATAACCTCGGTGAGCGTCGAGGAAGGCGACAGCCGGTACCTCGCCCCTGAGCTTCTTCGCGGAGACTGGTCGCCGTACGACTTGCGGGAGGCACAAAGGAACGTGACTTCGCCGTACACGTCTGCCCAAAACGTGGTTCCCGAATCGCCCCTTACCACCGGTCACGCCGACTCTTTCGACGACGACGAGAAAACCTCCTGGTTCGTCGGGTTGGACCGCGCGGATGTTTTTTCGTTAGGCGCCACCGCGTACGAGCTCGTGTCCGGTGCGCCGTTACAGAGCTCGGGACATGTGTACCAAGCGCTTCGCAACGGCGACGTAAATGGAACAGCTGGCGTGTTTGAAACCGGGAATTCAGACGCGTTGAGCTTCAGCGTCGAGTTCAAAAACTTGATCCTCGCCATGGTCTCTGCGGACCCAGGGAAACGGCCGAGCTCGGTTGCCGTGCTTCGCGAAGTACGAGCCATGGAGTCATCATCGAATGACGACGCAGCTACCCCGTTTCGATCCCGAATGGACCAAAGCGTAGGGGGGGTTATCGGTTTGTTTTCGCCCGCGGTTCCGGATTCGACGAATCCGAAAAACTTTGGAGGCAACCGAACTTCAGGAACCCCGTCGCGGCTCGGGTTCGGGAGTACGGGGCGATGAGGAGTTACATGACGATTTGGTGCGTGTAGATGCGGTACTAGCAGTGGGTGCGGTAACACTCGTACGTGATACTAGTGTTAGGCGCGGCGCCAGTGTAGATTTGTTTGATACGATTTGTGTATAGTGATGACGCGCGACTTCCATCTGTTTCACCATTCGCGCTGATTTTCCATCTGTTTTCAAAGAATTTGAAATCTGTGCTGCTTGTCTCCAGTTCCCGTGAATCGAGAAAAGTCAACTCTTGCGTTCAAAGTGCCACGCGCGCGGTGGTCGCACGTATCTCGCGTAAGCGCCCGTGCGTCTCTTTGGCGACAGTGTTTGGTGTCCATTTGGTGGGGCGGGGGCATGAGCTCGGTGACGTCGAGCGTTGACCCCGCGGAGTTCGGTGAGACGCCGCGGCATCTTGAAGAAACGTACTACGACGAGCGACAAGATGCGAACCACACGGCAGGGCTGTTTGGAGATGACGACTCCTCCAACGGCATCCCGCCGCCATCGCCCGCCTCTCCCACCCGCCACGACCGCACAGCAGCAGCGCAGCCGGCCTCGCTGACCAGGGAAACGCCGTTGGACCAGGGAATGTACGTCAGCGAGCCGCATTTCGCCCCGCCGAGGATGGATGAATCCACGAACGCGTGGTTCTCCCGCGACGATTTCACCAAAAAACAGCGCGACGAGTGGGACGCCGCTTTGTTCACCAAGTCGCTCGCGGTGTCCCCGTCGGTGTCGTCGCACAAAAATAACTCGCCTGCTGTCGTAACCAACGGGTTCGTTCCGAAACCCGCGGAACGCCGGGCCGCCGCGATTGCGCTGGAACGCGACCGGGCGGTGACGGAAACCGTCGAGGAGGAAATTGCAGAGCAGGAGGAAGCTGCAGAGCAGGAGGAAACTGCAGTGCTTGAGGAAACTGAAGAGCTTGAGGAAATTGCAGTGCAAGAGGAAACTTTCGAGGAGGAGGAACAGGAGCGAGAGATTCTGTCCCCCGAAGCTGTTGTCGATTCGACTGCCCCGGTCGCACCGATGGACAGGACGCAACAATCAATCCACAGCGTTCGAAGCAGCGTGCGAAGCGTCGGCACCGCGCACGACGAGGAAGTCGCCGTGACGGACGGCGACGAAGACGACGATGGAGATGGAGAATTCGACGAAAATGAAATCACGCACCCGCGACCCGACTTTAACGTCGACGACCCGGTCATGGCGGCGCTCATGGCGGAGGCGATGCGGGACGCGGCGAGGTCAAGGGAGGACGCGGCGACGTTATTCGCAGAGGCAACATTATCTGCAGAAGAAGAGGCAAGAGCATCTGCAGAAGAGGGCATGGAGCGCATCCGAAACGGCGCATCCGCGGTGCGACGCGCGCGATACGCCGCGCGCGTGTCGACTGAGCTCTCGGCGTCGACTTCGTTGAGGAATTCGTATTCGCGCGACGAAAACGGTTCGGGTCTGTCGAGTCGCGTTTCGTCGGTTCAGTCATCGCCGGCGCGTGTTTCACGCCCCACATCGACGCGCTCGAGCGTTGGGCAATTGTTGCCCGTAGTAACCTCGCGCAGCTCATCGCACAGCTCAACAAGGCACGACCACCTCCAAACGAGTTTACGGGAAGCTACTGATTTGCGGGTCAGCGTGGAGTCGTTGCGGGCGTCGCTCGGCGACGGTTTGTTTTTTTCCAACGAAACCGCCGAACCGGAAAGCGAAGCGTCGTCGGCGCGCGCGTCGCAGATCAAATCCGCTTTGTCGCCCATCAAAACCGACTCGCCATCCCGGTCGTCGCTCCGGTCGCCGCAACGTTTGTCGCACGACAACAGCCTTCCGGGAACGCTTCCCTCGCCTCCGCAAAGGTCACCGAACCGGGAAAGCGAAGTTCGGTTCCAAGACACCCTGGAGCCGTTAGATGTGCGCGCGACAGAAGAAACGGAGTCACTTAAAGAAGAAACGCGACTTGTCGCCTCGCGAGCCTCGGTCTCGTCGAAATCCAGAACGGCGTACGCCGTGCCTGAAATGACCCCCCGGGCTGTTTCCGCGCGAAACGCGATGGACGCAAGGCGCGTTGCTGCGGAAACCGAAAAAGCAGCAGCAGCCGCGGCGTTCCAACGGCGACGCAAAGAAGCGGGAAAGGAAGCGCTTTTGCGTTTTTTCGGCGCGAAAAAGGAGAAAAGTTTAGTGGAGACACAAAAAGTCGTAAGAAACGCGAGCAACGCGCGGACGCCGCTGCGGCTGCGACACAAAATAAATGGCGACGAAAGAGAGGATGGTGAGAAAGTCGTGGAAAAACGAACAGACGATACAAGTCTGACGCTGGAAAGGGAAAAAAGAGAACTTCCCTTGCCCAAGGTCGCGTTGCTTCGCCCCGGGCAGAGGCAGCACGGTGCCCTCGGCGCGACGGCGGCGGCGGCGCAATCGTCTACGCGCGCGGTTTTCGAAGCGGCGCGATTCACCGCCTCCGCCGCGCGTGAGGAGACGGCGGGTGAGTTACTACCTCCGGAAACCACTACCAACATTCCTCGAGTCGCGGGTTTGGATGCGCAAGGTTCCGCGCACGCCAGGGACATCCTCCACGCCGTGGCTGCCGCGCAGCGCGCGGTTGATTCCATCTCAAAGGCGTCACGCGCCGCCGCCGCGTACGCGTCCGTAAAGGAAACCATCGCCGCGACGTCTTCGGGTGATGCACAAAACATGCCATCGCGAAACGTTTCGCGCGCGCCGCTTCCGAAAGTGTCTCTGTTCGAACCAACACAAAGAGGCCACGTGACTCGCGCTGAGATGGAAGCGGCTGTGGCGGAGCGCGAGCGCGCTGAACAGGAGGCGCTCAATTCGATCAAGGCGAGGGCCGCCGCGGCGAGGGCCGAAGCCGCGGCGGCGAAGGCTGCTTTAGACGCGGAGAAAGCGGAAGCGGCGGCGGTTGAGTTCGCGAACGGGCGGTATCAAAACAACCACAAATCGGTGGAAGAAATGTACCCGAGCTGGTTTGGGGTGGTGGGTGACAACAACGGCGATGGCGTCATAACCACGCACGTCGTGCCCGGGTTCACCACGGGCGCCGGCAGTTTCATCCGGGAAGCGGATGGGGAAAGAGAATCAGATGGAGATATGGATGGAGATGGAGATATGGAAGGAGACGGGGAAAGGGAAGCGGACGGAGAAAGGTCTCCGTCTTCGTCTTCAAAACAAAACGCGCGTTCGGTCTCCGCGAACTCTCGCGACGATTTCTTCGCCTCGCCGCGGCCTTTGTTCGGGTTGACAACCCCAAAACCGACGCCGCCGCCGCCGCTGCCCTTGCCGAGTTCCCGTGAGGCACGCGAATCGGACCGCGAGCCGTGGCCTGATGCGTTTCCTGAATCCGAAAAAGCACACCAAAAAGGCGAGTCCTTTTTCGTCGACGTCACCGGGTGGAGCGACGCGCGGCACGCGGGGGTTCCGTCGGGCGCGTGGGGCGATTTTGGTGACAACCACAAAAAGAAAACCGGTATATCCGTTCCGCCGACGCCGGAGGCGGAAATAAAGAGCCTAGCCTCGGTCGCGGCGGGCCGGAGAAATGTCACGTCTGCGCGTGGGAACAGAGTTGGTGCGGTTTCAAGAGCCCAAACGTCACGACAAACCCCGTCCACGATTTTGGCGTACAAGCCCTCCGCGAAGCTTTCGAACAAGAAACTCGTAAAGAACGCGCTCGCGCACGTGTGCCTTGCTGGGGCGGCGATGCGCGTGCAACGAGAACATTGCCTTGACGCGCTTGAGTCCGTGGACGACACCGTGGCCCAGGTTTTCATGATTGCGTTTCGAGAAAACGTCGCGCCGCACAGGTTCAGGGCGCTGTACGCGCTGTGCGCCTTCGAGTTTGATGAAAAAACGCACGGCGAAGACGCTTCTTCAAGAAAGCACGGCGAAAGGTTGGTCAAGATTCACGGGGTGGGGCCGACCCGCGTGTCGCTCGCGGACGTGGAGTGCACGATGAAGTACGATAGCGGAACGCGGGAGTTCAAGCCACTCGCGACCTCCGCGGTGGGGCCGCAAACCGCCGCGGTCACGCTGGCCAAGCGGTGAGGCGAGGGATTGTGAGAGGAGAAGGAAGAGGGTAGCTTGGCAAGAGGTGAAGAAAATTCTCGTCCCGAAAAGTCCAAGAAAAAATATAATTGAAAAAGCAACGACACTTCACACCCCGGCGAGATGGTGCGTTCGTCGCTCCCGAGTGGCAGGTCCCGGGTGTTCCTGGCGCTGCTTTATCTGGGGATGTGCGTGCGCGCGGGCGCGATCCGCGCGCCCAGCGCGCCGGGTTGGCGCGTCCCGGGGACGGCGACGGCGGTTGCCGCGGAGGTTGCCAACACGAAACGCGAATCCGAATCCGAGGACGAAAAGAACACCAAAGCCGCGATGCCCGATCGGTACACCCCTGTTGGTTTCTCGACAACCGCGGGCGACGCCGGGTCGTTACGCGTCGCCGAACTCCCCGGGTGCCACCTGCATTTCTTCCGGCACGTCAGCAAAGCCGCGGGGACGACGATGCGGTTTATTTTCGACAAGCAGGTCGTGATGGGGGAGTGGGAGTTTCTGCCGATGTGTCACTACGGATTTCGGGAAACGGATTGGGTAAAGACGCTGGATAGCTTCCGGGCGGCGGCGGTGAACGCCTCCAACGTGCGACTTGGCACGGGCCCGAGAGTTATCATGGAAGCTCGGAACGAGTGGGGTGCTACTGAGGCTTTCGAGGATGTAATTTTGAAAGACTTGAAGCAGTTGAAGGAACACGTCGCCGGTTTAGGGTGCGGCGTGACGACGAGTCTTCTTTTCCGAGAACCGAAAAAACAGTACGAGAGTTTCTGGCGGTACTACATCCAGAAGCTCCGGGACGACGACGACAAGACCGACCTGCGGAAAGGCCCGGAGGCATGGGGATACTCTTTTGAAGAGTGGGCTGAGAACATCCCCGACTTGCAGTTAAGAGAGCTACTGGGAGACCGGTGTACGTCAAAGTTACGGGAACCGGTTTGGAACGTTGTGTGGGACGCCGTGGCCAAAAAACGAATTCGCGCCGAAAAAATTAAACTTCCCGAGACGTGCAAGATATCGAACGGCGACACATCCGGGCGGTTTTCCGAGATTTTGGCGCAAATGGACGTCGTGGGTACAACCGACGAGTTCGACACGTTCCTGTTACAGGTGGCGGACGCCACCGGGTTCCAACACCTGGAGTACGTGCCGAGTAACAAACGCCGGGTAACGAAGAACGCGGACGGCGTTGACGGAAGCGCCGACACCGGCACTGATTCGAAAGGCGTGGTTCCTTCCGGTACCCCAGGTTGGGAAACCTCCAATACGAACGATCGATGGGCGTACGGCTTGGTCGCGAAAACGAGAGACCAACGTTTGGCGGCGGCCGGCGAAGATTTACCCTCCCGAACGCAAAAGTTCAAGGCGCTCTCCGCCGAACACTCCGACGACCAGAAAATACGCGCTGGCGGGAAGCCAGGTACATCGCAGTTCATGTGGGTACCCGCCGAGCCGGTCCTTGAAACCCGGAAACACTGGGTCCGCCCCGACTTTTACGTCGCGCCGCCGATTTGCAAAGGGTTCTTCTCCGAATTCGACGCACTCGTTTTCCGGAACAACTCGTTGTTCAAATGTGACCGCGGGTGTTCCTTCGAGTAGCCCACCGACTGGTGCGGGGTAGGGTCAACCGGGTGGGTAAAATACACATTTCCGGACGCTAGTGTCAACGCGAGTTTAGTACAAGTATTGTACGAGAGTACAAGTGGCTCGTTGTTTGTTATAAAGAAATATCCCACGAGAGTACGAGACCGTTTAGGCGGCCGCGACGTTCTCCGTCTATTTCTACTTCCCCGGTTTTTTCTTCTCGTCCCTCAAGCCGTGGTCGTGGTCGGCGTCGAAGAACAGCAAAGGAAACATCCCCAACACACACCCGATTGATACCCCGATCACCGCCCCCGCTATTTTCCATGCCTTGGTGTTGAACAACCCGGCTTGCGCCCTCGAAAGTTCGGGGGGCCGGATTTTGAGCCACGTTTCCGTGAGGGTTTCGATTTTCTTTGAAAATCCGATGCCGGCGATGTCGCTTAGCAGGTTCCCCAGCCCCGCGGCGGCCATCGTGGACAGCGCAAGCGCGCTTCCCAAACCCATCTCTATGTACTCCCCCGCGATGATCATAATAGCGTTGTCCATGAACCCGAACCCGACGAAGGGAAAGAACTGCGAGAGGAACAGGGCTTTGGTTTGTAAACTGGTTAACGCCAAACCGTCGTTTGGCAAACCGCTCGCGCCGCCAACCGTGGTGTACCCGCGTTTACCGAACCTCAGCAAAACCCGGTCAAACTCCTCCATCGTTAACGTTTTGTCGCCATCCAGGTCCGCTTCGGTGAACAGCGACTTCGTGTCTGTTTTTGGAAAGAAAAGTGTCAGTCTTTCGTAACATGCATGAGTAATTACCCTGGACAATCGGGCCGAACAGTGTTTGGATTTGTGAAAGGCCCAATACGTACCTGTTTGAGTCAACCTCGGTTTCTCGGCGAGCAGCGCTTTCAACATGGCGGCTTTTTGGGCGACACTCATCGCCTGGACCACGGCGGCGGCGCCGGGATCCGTGGTCGGGATGTTTAGCTCCTGTACTTTTTTGGTGGCACCGTCATCCTTCCCGGCCTCGTCGTTTTTGTCACCTACACCTCCGTTGGAACTGCTACCTGCGCCTCCTGTTGAGCTGCTTTGGAAGGTTCGGTTCACGCCTGGCGGGGACCCACACACGAGGCCGCAACCTGATGAGAGATGCGCGTCGGGCGACAGCCACGCGTTTGACGACCACGACCGCGCGCCGCGGTGGTTTTGGTACCCGCTCAACACACCGAAAGCACCGAGCGATGATGATGATCTTTCACAGGTTTGGGTAACACGCATCACGGACCTTCCCGAAGAGGTTACCGAAACAAGGCCAAAACAGCTCACGGTGTTCGCGTTGTTCGCGCGCGCGATGGCGTACCGCAGCGACGCGACCGCGCGACCCGACGCCTCCCTCGTTGGACCCATCGCGTCACACGGAAAGACCACGCGAAACGCGTCGGTCGAAATCGACGTGGAAAAGAAGATTGAATTATTATTCTTATTCTTTTCGAACGGACACCGGGTCCGAAAACCGTGTCAAAGCGCGCGGTTCACGCGAGTCGCGGACGCGACAGTACCACGTTTCCGACCAATTTGGGCGGTCTCCCCAAAGCGAACACGCCGCGCGAAGCGAGAAGTGCGCAGGCCAAAGAGTCGCGACGACAGGAGAAACTGTTCGAACAGCACGCCGTTGTTGCGATTAAAAAGAAAGATTTTCCGCACACGGATTCGGGGCGATTTCGGTGGAGCGTTATTTTTCCGTTCATCACACCCTACCGCTCCTACGATGAGGGCGTACGGTCCGTACGCCCTCATCATGACCCGGAGAAACAACGGAACGAAAGCATCGTTGTGTGCAAAGATTAACTAATGTTTGCTTCGGCGAAGCGTTTTTCCGTTCATCACAACTACTCCTACGGTCCGTACACCCTCACCACGCCTTCCGCGTTCCCCACCGCGAACGAGGTTTTCCCGAACCGCGCGCCCTCTGCTCCGCTTCCCCAACACGCCGCGGTGACCGAGGCGTGGCCGCCGGTGTTCATCCCATACTCCCGGAATTGGTGCGCCGCGCTCGCCCCGGCGCCGTCCAAGCTCCGGCCATCCGCGCCCCACTCGCCGATGGTGTCGCCGCTGCTCGCGTCCCACGCCCGGACGCACTCGCCCCTGGAACCAGACGCAGAAAGCACGACTCGTTTGTTGTCTACTCCAAACGCATACGCGGAAGCTGCGAAAGCGGGGCGGGAGGACATGTCGGTTGTGTTGATGCTTGTCGTCGAGGCGTCGGCCGCGCCGTTGCCGGGAAACCCGCAAGCCTCACGGTGCGCCCTGGCCGATTTCCACGGAGCGCCGTACCCCGTGTCGTCCTTCCTCTGCCACGCGAAGACGTCGCCCGTGGTTGATGTGGTGAAGATCTCATCCCCAACGTGCGTCGCACACGCCCACCGCTGGCCGGGTTCAAGGGACGCAAGCCTCGCCGGGCGATCAGAGGCGGGCGCTCGCAGGTCAAACACCCGCGCGCCGTTACTCGCGATCGCCGCCAGGGTCACCCCGTCCCTGGCTAAACTCACGCTCGTTATGGAGGAGGCGCCTGGCACACGCAGGGTCATCACAGGCGCCACGCCGGCGCTTCCGAAGCTACCGGAACCGGCTCCGGCCGGTGTGTTGCCACCAGTCCGCCTTGAGCCTCTCGGCGCGACTCGGCTGTCCCACAAGTACACATCCCCGCCCTCGCCCGCGGCGGCGACCAACCCGCTCCCGGGGCCGCCCGCCGCGACGCATTGTAACCGCCTCGGCGCGGACGTGGAGACGGTTTGCTCATACCCATCCTCCGCGGGCACGGCGAGCAGCGCCCCCAGTTCTCGGCCCGCGGCGAGGTCGTACCTGGCGACGTACCCGCCGGGCCCAGCCGCGGCGACGAAAGCCTCCACGCCGACGGACGCGACGGCGGCGATGCCCTCTTTCGGGCCGCGGATAATAGCAACCGGCCGACGCGCGCCGGCTTGGAACAACCGAAGGCACCCGTCGCTCGTCGCGGTCATCAGCGCCGAGGGCGGCGTCTGGTCGTCGCCCGCGTCGGCGCCACCGGAGTCGCCGCCGTACCCCACGAAACGCAAATCCAGAACCTCCTTTCGCAGTTCCAGGACTTGCGTGGGGGCGAGTCTTGACCCGATTGAGTCTATGGCGTCGACGGGCGCCTTTGAAGTCGCGGGCGCAGCAGTCGCCGCCGCCGTCGCGGTGCCATCCGCCGCGCCGATCTCCCCGCGCGCGCCGTACCCGCCGGTTTTCCGCCCCGAAGAAGTCACCGCCGCGCTTGTCCCCACCGGATCACCAGCTTCGCCCAAAGACCCTACCGTGGTCACCCCCGACCCTCCCGAGTTACTCAAATTCGGGCCAGCCGGGTCCACGACGTAAAACCCGTCTTCGTCCATGGTTCCCGAAGCGGTGCGATGCACGTGTTGTGTTCGTGTCGCGGCGACGGCGGAGAAGTACGCAAGCGCGGCGCTCGTGTCGCTTGGTTTGGTGTTGAATTGCGTTTCACCAACAAACGGGGGGGGCATGGGGGGCAAGTCCTGTGGAACCTGCGAGTTCGGGTCAAGCGCCAAGCGCAGGGCGTACCTCTGAAGCTCAGCGACCCGGAAGTGTAAATCAGCCTCTTCGCGTTGCAGTTGCCTTTGCCGCGCGGCGAGCCTCTCGCTTTCAACTGCGCGGGCGGAGATGGCGTCGCGACACGCGCGGAGCTGCTGCTCCACCGGCACAAGGTTGGGTGGCGCCCCACCGCTGGCCAAAGCGGCGTCGTTCGCGAACTCCGCGAGGTCCATGGATTGCGAAAGGAGGCAATCCATGGACGTTCCGGGCGGGCCGTGATTTCGGGCGGCGATTTCGCTCACTCGCCGGCGCGTGCGCTCCTGCGCCTCCATTTGCAGTTGCAACGTGGCTTTCATTTTTGTCTGTTCCTCGCGTTCGGCCCGAAGCTCTAAACGCTGCGCATCCAGCTCCGCTTTCTGCTGTTCCAGCATCAAACAAAGCGCCTGTTGTCTTTCCTCAGCTTCGGAAGTTTCGCCAGTAGTCACGCCGCGCGCCTCCTCCAACTCGCGCCGCGCCTGATTGCAAAAAGAAAAGTGTCAGTATTGTATGGGCAATCAGTAACAGTCGGCGGAATGTGGTGATTGGGAAATACTTACCTGCGCCATCAAAGACTCCATCTGCGCCTGCTGCTGCGCGTGCCATGCTTTCGAGTCCTTGGCCCACTGCGGCGTGGACGCGCCTGCCGGCTTTGGAACCGTTTTTGGAGTGGGGGGGCGGCCTCCTGTTGGGATTTTAGACGAACCACCCGGGGTTTTCGCGGCGTTCGGTACCGCCACGCGCTCCGTGGGTTCGAAATCCGTCGTCGAAAACAACTCGGGAACCTGTTCCGTCATCTCGAAATCCTCGGCGTCGAACAAAGTGGCGTCGAAACCGCGTTTGGTTTGGGGCTTTTGAATTTGAACGGCGTCTTTGTGTTTCGAGGGAAGGGTAACACGCACAGCGTGACGTGCTGTCAACGCCGCCGGCGCGTCAACCGCGGGAGACGCCGCGGCGGCGTGCGCCAACCGCAGCGGCGTCAGGTCCATGGTGGGCGTGGCGAGGTGAGGTAACCGCGCGGTGACACCCTCGCGGAAACCAAACCCACCGTGCGATGTGGTGTCACCCACTGCCCTAAGAGGGGTCAGGTCATCCTCCACGCGGCGGTAGAGGGTATCCGTCTCGATTGGGGCGGGAGACGTTTCGGTTCCAAACGGGGACGCCGGCGCGCGCGGAGTTTTCGGGTCGGTCGAATCCTCTTCCTCCTCTTCTTCTTCCTTTTCTTCCTCAACCGTGTCCCTTGTGTCCATCCCATCACTCGTTTCGTTTGTGGTGCGTGCCTCCACGTCGTGTCTTGGAATCGCCGTGGTCGCCGCGCCGAGGTCGACGTCGTGGTCCGCGGCGTCGCCCGCGTCATCGGAAACCGCCGACGCCAAAGAAACACGCGTTGTCCCGATTTCGCCACACGAATCTAACGCAGCATCGTTCGTCGTGACCGGGACCCGGGGCGGGGGCGGGGGCATCGCAGCGGTGTCGAAGTTGGTGTTGGTGTCGGCACACCGCGGAAGGGTCCCTCGCGCAGAGGGCGGGGTCGGCAAAACCGTATTCGCCACGTCCACCGCGGCGGTCACCGCATCGTCGTCGCATCCCTGGTCATCAACGCTCGGCCCGTCCGACGCGATTTCGGTCTCAAGGCGAGGCTTCCCGCCCCGCGTTTTGAACTCACCCGCGGTTAGCGGCGAGCGCGCGTCGAGCTTACGCGTTCCCAGCGCGCCCTTCGCGGAGTTCGGGGCGGTTTGGGGGGGGACCGCCCCGCCGCCGGAAGGGGTGTTCTCGTCTCGCCGTGCCAACGCGACGCCGGGAGATCTCCACGGCGCTTTGTTCGCAGATTTCGCCGCACCGGGAGTGCGCCCGTCCGTGGACACTGGGGCGATGTCGTCCTTAACGCCCTGGCCGGAGGGAGATCCAGCCACGGGGGGTGAAGCACCTGCCATGGAAGCCACCGAGTGCGCGTGGTGCAATGCGAGGAGAGGGGAGGGGATGACAGCATCCATCGAGGGGAAAGGTAATCTGAAAAAAAAGAACGGCTACTTTTTGGAGAGGCACTTTTTGCCAGAAAATGAAGAAAATTATTTACAAGTGTTCGTCAAAAGTCCCATCCCTAGCGCGCGTCCGTTTCGTCCTCCTCCGCCAGCGCCAGGTCTTCGTCGTCGTCATCCAGGTCGAAGGGCGACGCTTGTCCGAACGCCCCTACGCCAAGGGGCTCCACGGATTCCGGCTTTTGCTTGTCAATGGGGGTTCCGTATTTCCCCGCCAGGCGCTCCGCGATGGTTCGCCGGACGTCCACGTCGATTTGAGCAAGCATCTCCGGGTTCTCCAGAAGCGTCTCCATGGCTTTCAATGAATAAAAGAAAGTGTCAGTATTGTGTATCGCGATGTATGGACAACAGTCACCAGCTGAGAGATAAAATAGTCGTCCGGGATTTGGGAAAGGCCAAATTACTTACCTTTCTCCCGTCCCTGCCCTAAGCGTTCCTCGCCGTAGCTGTACCAGCTCCCCTTGCGGTCGATAACGCCCATCTCATCAGCGGCGTCCAGCATGCACCCCAGGGAGGAAATGCCGCGGCCGAAGATCATGTCGAACTCGGCGACTTTGTACGGCGGCGCGACTTTGTTCTGCGTTTTTCGGGAAAGAAAACAAAACAAAGTGTCAGTCGCATGTTGGGCGTGTCTTGGACGATGTATGGACAACAGGGAGGGGTAATCGGTCTGAACAATCACCGTAATCGGTCCGAACAGTCACCCGTAATCGGTCCGAACAGTCACAGGCGCCCCCAAGATAAAACGGGCGGCGTGTCGGATTCGGGAAAGCCGAAAAACACGCCACGCGTACCTTCGCCACCTTCACCTTGACACGCACGCCTTCGTCGTCCCCGCCCGCTTTCCCTTTGATGATTTCCTTTCTTCGTATATCAAGCCGTACGGAGGCGTAGAACTTCAGCGCGTTGCCCCCGGTTGTGATTTCGGGGTTGCCGTAAATAACCCCGATTTTCGAGCGAAGCTGGTTTAAAAAAATAATAGTCACGCCAGCCTTCGCGGCGTTTACGTTGATTTTGCGCAGCGCTTGCGACATGAGCCGCGCGTGCGCGCCAACCTGGACCATCCCAATTTCGCCCTCGATTTCGGACCGCGGAACGAGCGCGGCGACGGAATCCACCACGATCAAATCCACCGCGTTTGACCGGACAAGGGTATCAACTACTTCTAAACCCATCTCGCCCGTTTCCGGCTGACACACCACGACTTCGTCCACATCCAGCCCCAACCGCGCCGAGTACTCCGGGTCAAACGCGTGCTCCGCGTCAATCAGCGCCACGGTCCCGCCGAGTTTCTGCATCTCCGCCATGGCGTGCAGTGCCAGGGTTGTTTTCCCACTACTTTCAGGGCCGTAAATCTCCACGATCCGCCCGCGTGGTAAACCCCCGCCGAGCGCGATGTCCAGGGTCATGGAGCCGCTGGGAAACGTCGAGACTTTCGCCTGGGAAGCGCTTCCCAGTTTCATAATGCTCCCCTTGCCGAAGTTGCTGTCGATCTCACCGAGCACCCGGTCAAGGGCTTTCTTCTTAGCGTCCTTGTTCGCCGCGGTCTGCGCGTCAGCCGATGACGCTTTCGTCGCCGTCGCGGCGGCGGCGGGTTTAGGGGCTGGGGCGAGTTTGGAGACCGGTTTCGCGGATGCTTTCTTCGCCGCGGGCTTCGCCTTCGCCGCGGATGCGGAACTCGACGAGAACGAGGCGCTCTGTTTGGACTGCGCAAGCAAGCGCGACGCGAGGGAGCCGCCCCCGGTGCTGGACAGTGAGCCGTTGGGACCCTTTGTGTCGTCCACAGCCGCCCTGGTCACCGCGGAGTCCCTCGATTTGTTGCCGAAACCCGAGGCGGCCGCGGCGGGGGGCACAGCGTGGAAGCGGCGATGGGAGGAGGCGGAGGCGGCGGGGCGGGCGACCCTTAGGCCCTGTTTGAGGAGCATGGAACGAGACAAACGGGGTGGTGGGGTCAGCGAAATAGACTCCGGGCGCCTTGCAACACGTCGCACCAGGGATGTCGGCAAACTAACAAGAATTCGCGCCAAGCGACGACGCGTGATCTTGACGAACGTTTCCGATCTCCTGCACGTCGCACGTACCTTCGCCAGGCCACCGACGCAAAACCCGCCGGTGAAGGAAACAGACGACATCCTGGATAACTGCGCTGAACCCAACTTGCACGCGCGATGCATGAGCGCGCGGGGTGGAGTGTTGAGGGGTGAATCGGCAACAGAAGAGGAGGCGGGAAACACTGGTGTTTGGGCTTGGGGGTGTCTTTGAGTTTAGGATTGCGACTTAAGAATTTTGAGACGAAACTTGATGCAAAGCTTACGTCATAAATTCTTAGCGCCTCTACTCACACACGAGTGAGGTTACACAAGCGTAGTTACCAATTCCCATCGCACCCTTACGCGGAAGGCCTGTGGTAGTGGCACGTCACGAACGGCATCTTCGCCGTGACCGCCGGCGTGCTCTTCCCGCGCGTCTCAACCATCAACTCGGTTCCCGCTTTCGCGAAAGCCTTCTGCACGTACCCCATCGCGATGTTCTCGCCCAATACGGGGGAGAACCCGCCCGAGGTGATTTCGCCAACCACGGTACCGTCGGCGAGCTTCACGACGCTGCCGCCCCTCGCGGGCGCGCCTTTCCCCGTGAACTTGAACCCCACCCTTCGCTTCGCGACGCCGTCGGCGAGTTGCTTTTTAATCACGTCCCCGCCCACGAAGGAACAATCGTCCCTGCGGCTCTTGCCGATGGTCCAAGTCAAACCGGCTTCCAACGGCCCGATTTGTTCGTTCAGGTCGTTGCCGTACAGACAAAGCCCGGCTTCCAGGCGCAGGGAGTCTCTGGCGCCTAAGCCGCACAGGCGGGAGGCCGGGTTCTCCAGCAGCTTCTTCGTGAGTGACACGGTGTCTTGTTTTTTTAGCGAAATCTCAAACCCGTCTTCACCGGTGTACCCCGTGCGCGTGATCCAAACGTCCTTCCCGTCGATTTTGGTTTCGGTGAACATCCCAAAGTAGAACGTTTTCAGGTCAAGTTTCGTGAGCGGCTGCAACACGTCCACCGCTTTCGGTCCTTGGAACGCCAGAAGCGACCGGTCGGCGTGCACGATGAACTCGGCGTCGCCGCCGTTTTTCTTGAACTCGGCCAAGTGCTTGTTGATGTGCGCCTGGTCTTTCTCCGAACACCCGCCATTCTGAGATAAATAAAAGAAATTGTCAGTCTCGTATGGGCAAACAGTGTTGGGATTTGGTAAATGGGAAATACTTACCAGCACGATGTAAACGTCTTGGTCGTTTATCTTGGTCACCACGGTGTCGTCGATGATACCGCCGTGTTCGTTGGTCACCACGCTCAGCGTCCCGGTGCCGTCCTTTAAACCCGCGATGTCCCCGACCACGATCCGCTCGGTGAACTTAATAGCGTCCTTCCCCCTGATGCTCGAACCCAACATGTGCGACACGTCGAAAATGCTCGCCTCGGTGCGGCAGTGCTTCGTCGCGTCCATGATGCTGTCGCCGTACTGAATCGGCATGCTGTGCCCGGCGAAGGGGACCTGTTTTTTTGGGGGGGGGTAAGAAGGGGGGGGAGGTCGGTGGAAGAGGTACGGTGAGTGATTACGTGCGGTGATTACTACTGTACGTGGTGTGAACCACCGGACGATCGGACGGTCCGTTTCCGTTGATTCGAAAACACGCACCATCTTTGCCCCCATCTCCAGATGGAAGTCGTACAACGCGGTCTTCAGCAGGTTGGCGTCGTCCGCGTAGCATCGCGCGAAAGGGACGAGCGCGGGCCGTGCGGCGGCCGCGCCCCACTGGGGGGCGGCGCGCTTGGCGACAGCCTGGGCGGCGACGCGGAGCATCGCGCGTGGTGGTGTGCCGCGTGAAGAGTCTCGGATCAGAGCTGACTCGACTGCCAGGATAGAATGAGATTTGGCAAAGAAAGCGTCAGTCTTGTATGGGCAAACAGTGTTTGTATTTGGGAAATAACGCTTCCTCGGCACCCACCTAAAACGCGGAGAGAAAAAAATGTTTCCCTTTTGCAAAAAGTTCTCATCGCGAAGCGCGTCGGTGCCCCCGCCGTGATGGCTTCGTGTTTGGTCGTCGCGGCGTCGGCGACCGTGCGGTTCCTGTCGAACCGCACACGAGACGAGCGCCGAGCTCGGCGTGTCCGGCCCTCGCGTCACCACGCACCACACATCGCTTCCCGCGCCTCATCGTCCGACCCCGAAAACAACCACGCGGTTGTACCAACCCCCGTGCACTTGGCGTTGAAGGAGTGGAGCGCCGTTGTCGCGGCGCTCGCGTCGGGCGAGCAGACGGTTTTGTTCCGAAAAGGCGGGTTGATGGACAGGGCGGGCGGTGGGGGAACCGGGTTCACAATCAAGGCTCCCGAGATGGCGCTGTTCCCGACGAACTACCACCCCCCCCACGAAGATGAGATGCAAGACTTGCAGGCGAGGCCCGAAAAATCAAAGCGCGCGCCTGACATGAAAAAAGGCGAGCCCGTGCCTCTGCGCGTTGGTGTGCGAATCACGGGGGCGTGGCAGACCACGGACGTTGCGGTGCTGGAAGCGCTGAGCGCACACCACGTGTGGACCGCGGAAACGCTCAGCTCGAGGATGAACTGGAAGCCGGCGGTACCGATCACGGTGATTGAGTTGCGGGCGTTTGCGATTGACGACGACGAAGCCAAATGCGTGCTACCGCCCGACTTGAAGAAGTACGGCGGGTGCGCGTCGTGGATAGATTTGCCAATTGACATGAAAGTACGGTTCGGAAAGGCGTGTTTGAGTGATGCGAAATTCGCGGAGAAGCAAAAACAACTGCGAAGCGCGCTGGAAAAAGTGAAATACGAAAAGATCGAATACTGAGTTGAAGATGGCTTGAAGTCCTTCCTGGAAGACTTAATACTGTACCTTCTTTTTGTACGGTAGTTAGATTTAGACTTAGTTAGACACACTTGTTCGTAGATGAAAGGGTGACGCCGTGGTACCTGACAAATTTAAAACCCGCCACCCCAAACCCTAAACAGGGAGATTTCTCACCGGAACTCATCCTCCAGTTGCCGGAACGACGCGAGCGTGTCGTCGTGCAGGTCGCTCAAGCGCCTGGTCACCGCTTCCTCGCCGTCCGCCGGGTCTTCAAACTTCTGCGACGCGATGCGGTACATCAGGTCGCCCATCCTGGCTTTGATGACGTTGAAGGTTATTTTCGGACCCTCCCCGCCGGACGTGCGTTCAACCGCCGCGTTCGCGCATCGGTGAAACGCGCAGATGTTGCGCAGCATCGCCGCGCTTTTGTAAAAAGGACAGTACTTGTCATAAGCGGTGAAGGAGTTTTGCTGAGATAAAAAAACAAATTGTCAGTCTTTCGGGCCATGTTCGTAACCTGTGCTGCGCAAACAATGTAGTTACTTTCCTACTGTACTGAAAGAGGGGCGGCAGAAACGTGGAGGCGGGATTTGGGAAAGCCCCAACACGTACCTGCAGGAAATCCTCTTTTAGAAACTTGGCGGTTTCCAGGGTGATCTTGTCGCTCTCCGCGAGCGAGTCCTTGCCAACCAGCTGCACGATTTCGTTGAGCTCGTCTTCTTTTTGCAAAACGTCCCTGGCCAGAGCCCTCGTGCTTAGAAACGCGGGGTCGTTTTTTTCGTAAAAAGGCTCCAGGGCGTTGTTGTATTTGGAGTACGAAATCAGCCAGTTCACGCTCGGGAAGTGTTTGCGTTGCGCCAGTTTCTTGTCCAGGCCCCAGAATACCTGGACGATGCCCAAGGTGGCGCTCGTGACGGGATCCGAAAAGTCACCACCGGGAGGGGACACCGCGCCGACCACGGTGACCGAGCCTTCCCGGTGCGGCCCGCCCAGGCACCGCACGCGTCCGGCGCGTTCGTAGAAGGACGCTAGGCGGGCGCCGAGGTACGCGGGGTACCCGCTATCCGCGGGCATCTCCGCCAGCCGCCCCGAGATCTCGCGCAGCGCCTCCGCCCACCGCGACGTGCTGTCCGCCATCATTGAGATGTTGTACCCCTGGTCCCTGAAGTACTCCGCTAACGTGATGCCGGTGTAGATGGAAGCTTCCCGCGCCGCGACGGGCATGTTTGACGTGTTCGCCACCAACGTGGTGCGCTTCATGATGCTCTCTTCGCTTCCGTCGGGCAGGGTCATGGTCAGTTCGGGGAACTCCGCAAGCACCTCCGCCATCTCGTTCCCCCGTTCACCACACCCCACGTAGATAATACCGTCCGAGTTGGAGTACTTGGAAAGGGCCTGGGATTGGAAAAGAAAAGTGTCAGTCTTGAGTCTTGAGTCTTGAGTATGGGTTTGTAACAGTTGCCAGTACTGGTAAATGTTACTAGTAGTGCACTCGAAACAGTCACAAAGGGGAGGTAAACAGTGTGCCTGGATTTGGGAAACGCGCAATACGTACCTGGGAGATGACGGTTTTGCCGCACCCAAACGCCCCGGGAATGGCGCACGTCCCGCCCAACACGGACGGGAACATCACATCAAGCACGCGCTGGCCGGTGAGCAGCGGGGTGTTCGCGGGGAGCTTCTCCGCGACCGGTCGCGGCGCCCTTACGGGCCATTTCTGTAACATGGTGTAGCTTTTTTTTTCCCCCCCGAACTCGACTTCGATTATTTTTTCGTCCACGGTGTAGTTCCCGGGCGGCGCGACGTAGGTGATTTTGCCCTTCGCGTTTGGCGGGAGCATGATTCGGTGTTCGATAAGGTTGTTCTCCGGGACGATACCGAAAATATCCCCACCCGAAATGTGGTCCCCAACCCTGAACTGGTTCACCGTGGGTAGGTTGAACTCCCACGCGATGTCGCGGTCGATTGACGGGACCTGTGGTTGTTGAAGAAAAGGGTCAGTCTTGTGTTGGGCGACGTACGGGGTATGGGTTCGTAACAGGTACCACGGTAACAGTTGCCAGTACTGTGTCGTAGTATACTTCCTTTTAATAACTAGTGCAGTCGACCAGGGGTGGTAAACAGTGTTTGGATTTGGGAAATACAACGTACGTTGATGCCTCGCGGGATGAAACAGTCGCCGGCGACTTCCGCGATTTTCTTCAGCGGCCGCTGGATGCCGTCGAAGATGTTCCCCATCACCCCCGGCCCTAGTTCCACGGAAAGCGGCTGCCGCGATCGCATCACGGGGTCGCCAACCGTCAAACCGCTCGTTTCTTCGTAACACTGAATCGTCGCGGTTTCCCCTTCCAACCGAATGATCTCGCCGATGAGCTGATCGGTACCCACGCGCACTAGTTCGTACATCGCCGCGCCGTACATCTTGTCCGCCACCACGACGGGGCCGGAGACCTGTTTTGTTTATTCATAATAGCGGGGGGCGATGGGTCAGGGAGATTCGTGGACCGGGTAACTGGTCTTCAACTTCCTTCAGATCCGCGATGGAGAATTCACTTTCTCGCAGGGTCGCGCGTGCCCTTTGGATTTAGGGATCTGAGCGCCAACCGGCGGGTGTGGCGGTCGTGGGTGAGTACTCATGAACGGCCGACCAGGCAGACCAAGCGCGTACCTTCTTCACGGTGCCATAGTCGCTCTCCTTGTCCTCGGCGAAAGCACTCATGGTGCTTTACAGTCGCACGGCACCGCGTGCGCTCGAGAGTGCCGCGGGCGAGTGCAGAGGAATATTGGCTTCCCAGAAACTCGTGCTGGGTTCCTTGAAATCGCGACTGGGAGTGCCCACTGTCACTTCTCTATCCATCGACACAACCGAGGGCGCGCGGCGGTCGGGCGATGGCGTCCCCGCCTCCCACGGGCCCGGGCCCCGTGGTGTTGGCGTCGGCGGTTTCCATTTTCCTCGCCACGATCGAACAAACCACTCGATTGACGATTCGGTCTTACCCCACACGACGCGACCACAACATCCTGACCGCCCTGAAGATGTGCCGTGTATCACGACGAGGAAGCTCCGGTTTTCTTCGCGTCGCTCTTGTGGACTTGACCCCGGAAGCCGACTCAGGGGACATCGACACGTTCCTCGATGCGTGCGAGAAGAAGCTGGGCTCTGCGGGCGATAGCGACGGGCACGTCGCCGTGCCGTGCCAGGTCGACGATGCGGACGAGAACGGGTTCATGGCGAACGAGGCTGATTTCATCGCGGTGTTTGCACAGGTTTCTTCGCCAGAAAATACCCAAATCAAAATCAACGAACGGTGTCGCCCGCGACTGCTGAAAACATTAAAAAAAGCACGACAACGAGGCGCGGTGGTGATTGCGGTTGGTCAGTCCGTGTGCCGCGCGCTGGGACCGAATACCCATAGCGACCACACGAGCAACACGACGGAAGAACCGCCGCTCGTGGACGTCATCGTAAAAGTTGCCGACGCTAAAAATGCTAAAAATAAAACCCCCGCGATCGATTGTAACTGGCGAGACTTGACAAAAGAGTTGCTGCTGGAGAGAGGCACGAGCGGCACGAGCGACGTGACCGGCCTTGGCCTCGTTCCAGGAGGAGCCGCACTTTGCTTCGCGGATGGCTCGGTCGCGGCGCTTGGGGAAGACGCGGTTACGTTTGTGTGCGACGCGAAACGTGAAAAAAACGCACCCCCCGCTTTCAATCGATCGTCGATTCGTTCCGGCCCGAACGTTTTCGGAGGCGGCGTGTACGCGTCAGTGCGTCCGACGTGTGTTCCGGACCCCGTGTCCGTGTCCGTGTCTGGGGGAAAAAATACGGGAAAAAATAGCGACCCCCCGCCGTCCGCGCCGCCGCCGCCGCCAGAGTTGACGAAACAAGCTGCAAGCTTTTTCGAAAACGAAAACGAATCAATACGCAAAACTCTACTCGCCTCGCACGAGTGGTGGCCCACCTGGTCTGGGCTCGACGCGCAGGCCAGCGCGTCCACCGAGCGCGCCGCGCGGTTACTCGCGCGGCCTGGAGTGAAAAACGTGGTGTTCTTCACTGGCGCCGGGGTCAGCGCCGAGTCCGGGATGCCGGCGTTTCGGGAAACCGTGTTCGGAAGCGTTGAGGTCGACGAGTCAGGCGAACCCGTGGCTAAACATAAAAACAACGCCCTGGACCAGTTGACGCCGCTTTGGAAAAAGTACGACCCGGAGGTGTACAGCACGTTACAAGCGTTCCGTGCGAACCCAAACCTGTGCTGGTCACTGCACAGGTCTATTTTGGAGTCCCTCGCGACACTAGCGCCGAACGCGGCGCACGTCGCGATTGCGCGGATGGCGAATCACGTGGACGACGACGACGATCTGACGAATTCAAGTACTTGCAGCGCTTTCAACGTCACCGTGGTGACGCAGAACATCGACTCCCTCCACCAGAAAGCCGCGTCTCTTGGCAGAAGCCCGTACCGAACCCTGGAGCTTCACGGGTCCACCAAATTTGTGAGTTGTTTGTCGCAGTGCGGGTGGCAAACGGAGACGGAACACTTTTTAACCGAGTGGGATTTATCGCAAAAAAAGAAAGAAAGCGACCCTGCGAAACGAAAAAGACAAAGAGCAGAAGAGTATCCAACTTGCGGCGGGTGCGGGTGCGCGCCCGCGAAGCCGAACTGCGTTCTGTTCGGGGAGGCGTTACCCGCGAAGACGGTGGCGGACGCGCGAGCGGCGTGCGCAAACGCGCAGTAAGTATTTCCCATTTACCACATTCCGCCGACTGATTGCCCACACGAGACTGACACTTTCTGTTTATCTCTCAGCGCCGTGGTGGTGGTTGGGACGTCTCTTTCCGTGTACCCGGCTGCGGATTTGCCGAAAACGGCGCGAGTGCACACCCCCAGGGCGCCCCTGGTACGAATCGACGCCACGGCCTTTTCGGATCTCACGCACGGCCCGGATGACGCCCGCGTCACCGGAAAAGCCGCGGAGGTTTTGCCAAAGCTGATTGCGCGAGTGTTGGAGTTGCGGAAACGGGGGGGGGTGGAGGGCGTGAGGGCGGGGGGAGGAGACAACGCGCCGAGGATGTTCTCGTGAAGTTAACTATTATAGGATACCATAGCAAATTCATGTTCGAGCGTCTCATTAATCTGGTAATTCATCGATCGTATTCGAATCGTATCGTCTTACTCCCCTTCTTAAAGCGCCCCGTCCCGAGGTCACGTGCTCGCGCGCGGACCGTTGCGCCCGCGTAACCATCGCGCCAACTTATCTTGATCACCTTCCTCAGCAGCGCTTATAAGCTCGGCCATTACCCACGGTGCCCCGTTATCGCGCGCCCACTTTAGCACCTTGAGGTGTCCGCCTTTTGCCGCACCCGTGCACGTCCCCTTGTCCCACGGGCAGCCGTTCGCGCGCGCCCACTGTAGCAACTCGAGGTGCCCGCCCTCCGCCGCCCTTGAGCACGTCATCTCGTCCCACGGGCAGCCGTTCGCGCGCGCCCACTGCAGCACCTCGAGATATCCGCCCCCCGCCGCCCCCCCGCATGTCGTCGCGTCCCACGGGCAGCCATTCGCGCGCGCCCACTGCACCACCTCGAGGTGCCCGCCCTCCGCCGCAAGTAAGCACGTGTATGCGGTACACGGGCAACCGTTCACGCGCAACCACTGCAGCACCTCGAGGTGCCCTTCTATTGCCGCCCACCTGCACGTCCACTCATCCCACGGGCAGCCGTTCGCGCGCGCCCACTGCAGCATCTCGAAGTGTCCGTGCTTCGCCGCGTATGCGCACGTGAATTCGTCCCACAGGCAGCCGTTGGCGCGCGCCCACCTCAGCACCTTGAAGTGCCCGCCCGAAGCCGCCGCCACGCATGTCATCGCGTCCCACGGGTAGTCGTTTGAACGCAACCACTGCAGTACTTCGAGCTGTCCTCCACTCGCCGCAATCATGCATAAGCCTTTGACATGCGACTTCTTTCGCATTTCATCCAGATGTCCGCGTCGATGTAAGCTCTTAAGCGTGCCCAGGCATCCCCGCTCTGCCGCTTCTGCAGGCGATAGCTCCTTCACACGTCCTGAGTCTGAGTCTGACTCCCCCTCTCCAATCGCGTCGCGTATCGCCTCTGCCGTGGCTCGAAATCGTTTGGCACGAATCACCGCGAGATCTGTGACTGACGGACGTGGCGGAACGCCGGGGGTACCGCCCGAGCCGGTTTCTTGCGTCTCGGACTGATGCGGGGTAGTCGCGGCACGACTGTTGACGGGAGTATCGGCGTCGCGCTCGGCGTTTGAGACCATCGCGGAGGTGATGTGCTACTCGTTGTGGCGCCAAAAAAAAGGCGTTTCCCTTGGACGGGCCGTTTCGCTCTCATTCTTCTTCTTTTCCCTGTTTCCGTTGACGACGATGAAATCGAAACGCCTCCATGTTCATCAGGACTCCGAGGTTGCAGGTAGAGTCTACCGCGCCGCGGTACGACAGGTTGCGTAGCGTGGACGCGAGTCTCGAACGCACGCGCCGCACGCGTGGTCGTGGAACGCGCGTCTCTCGGTGTTCCCGACCGTTGCCCCGCGGCGTGACCCGCGAAAAAAACCGCGATGTCATTCGGCAAGCCCAAGGGGAAATTCCTCAAGACTCGGCCATCCTACGTCGTGGAGACCGAGGAAGAGGACACCGGGTTTGGAGGGTTCAAAGCGGAATGGACACGCAAAGCAAAAGCGGAACGAAGGGAATTCATGACCTCGTTCGTGTCACGACGCGCGGCGGGGAACGCAGAGCCGGAGGTGCGTGTGTGCTGGACGACGGCGCCGCGCGAATGTTTCAATCTCATCTCCGCTTCCTTCCGTTGACGTCGGCATCTCCCTCCCCGTTCCCATCTCCCTCCCCTTTTCCTCCATGTCCTGACACACCTCCTCCCGTGTCCTGTGTCCCACCTTCCTTATTACCCACGTATCGCCGCACCAACCGGTACTACCCTCCCAGGACGAATCCTCCGTTCCGAAGCACCGCAGGCGGACGCGCACTATTTTGGGCGATTGCGATTCGGTCGCGAACAAAGTGGCGCCGACGCAGACGCCGCGCCCGCCGCGCGCGCCGCCGCCGTACGCGGTGCGAGGCTCGGAGTTTAGCTTGGGGAAGGAAGCCCCGGAGCTTCAGGAACTGCCGAAAGTTCCGTCACCAGTGAGAGAAACTCGCGTGTTTGATACGCGAAAAGGCGCCGATGATGACGAAGGACCGCCGTTCGCGGCGGGGAACGGCGCCGGACCAAGTTCTCGCGACGAAACCCATCGGCCCATCGACGACGGCGCGCGAGACGATTCAGGAGGAGAATGTCCTTTTCAAGACCACTCAGGAGAAAAAGAAAAGAACTTTAGGACGGTCAGCGTGCCTGTGTACTCCGTGGCGGGCAAACGAGTCTCCATACTCGACATGCTTGTGGATAAAACGCGGTCCATGGGCACGAGCGCGGCGCACGCGAAGCGGTTGTTGCGGCGCGTCGCGTGTTTGGACGCGGACGGTTTCATTGGCCGGGACGGGGTTGGTAAGGTTTTGAAAAGGTTCAACCTGGAGTGCACTCGCGATATCTGCGATGCGCTGCTTTCGCGATGTACCTCGGGTGCGGACGGACGGACGGCACCTCGTCAGGAGAAAGTTTCCTTCGCCACGTTCGCGAAGTGGGCGATGCCGGACGAAACCTGCGCCGCGACGCGGGTTGGGCCGGGAACGCGGAGCGGCGAACGGCCGAACACGGCGCGATGTCAAAGTAGTTCGAAGTTCGAGATGGTTCGACAAAGCTTCGACCGGACGGTTTCGGACGACGACGCGGGTACGGGCAAGCCGTGCGTGTCCGTCCGGCCAGCCACGGCCCGGCCCGACTCGCAAGACGACGACGTTTCGCCCGTGTCCTCTGGCGGGTTTCTCACCGTCGCCGACGCGGAAGCCGTGTTGCGGCGCAAAATGCGGGAGAAGTTTCGGGGGTCGGGCCACGGAATACTCCGCGCGTTTCAGTCCTTCGACCTGGACGGCGACGGGTTCATTTCGGTGGCCGAATTCGCAAACCTGTGCAAAAGATTCTGCATACGCGTATCTCCAAACACGATTGCGGAACTCCTAACGCGGTTCGCGCAAAACGACCCCAGAGGAGTTTCCTTCGACGAGTTCGTCACGCAGTTCGCGGAAGGCGACGCCGCGGCGAGCACTTCCACCGAACACTCAAAAGAGTGCGCTCTTTCCGCGCGTGAGAACGCAAAACAGAAATGCGCGGAGGGCCACTCCAAACTGACCGCAGCGTTCGCGCGGACCAGGCGGCGCGTGGCGAGTCATGGACACACGCGAACGCAAAGAGGGTTACTCGAGTGCGGGATACAAACGCCCGCCGGGCGCGACGAGCCCGCTTTGACGTTAACGGAAGCCAGAGCGGCGCTTGGGAAGGAGTTTGACACCGGTTTGGTGCGCAAGCTAAAAGCGCTTTGCGACGACAACTGCGATGGGCTGGTTTCCAAATCGCACGCGCTCGCAGTTTCGAAGAAACACGCGCAAAGCGTTTGCGACGCGGCGGAGAAAAACGCGGCGCGCGGCTGGAACGACGGGTTCGGGCGGGACGATTCGTGCAAAAGATTTTTACCATCCGCCGTGGCGACGAACCCGGACTCCGCTTTCCGGGGAAAGTTCGGCGGGTACGGAGCACCACACTCCGTGAAAGGTTTGGAAACCGCGTTGCGGGAGAAAGTTGACCAGCGAGGGGTGGCCACGTCAGAGCGGTACGTATTGGGTCTTAGGGTTTAGGGTAACCCTAAACCTTAAACCCAAATCCTGACACACTGTTTTCCCACACACGACTGACACTTTTCGTTCACAATCACAGAGCGTTTCGCCTTTTGTTCGACAAAACCGGCGTCGGGTTCGTCGACGCCCGCGCGTTGGCGAAGGTGTTACACGGCTTTAACGTCCCCGCGCAAACAACCGAGGTAAACGCGTTGATTGCGAGGTACAGCGGAGACGGCAGTGGCAAGATCGGGGTGAAGGATTTCTGTGCGCGGCTTTTGGCGCCCGACTTCCCCACCGAAGCGACCACGTCGAAACGGAAAATAGACGAAAAGGTTTCGCGGTTCTACCGCGACTTGTGCGACGAACTGGGCGCGTGCGTCGCGTTGGGGGACGGGGGTTTTGTTTCGCGGAAAAACGCGCTTTCAAGCGCGGCGAAGGCTGCGAAGACCGCCAACGCGCGGCTTTCCAGCTCCGCCGCGAACGCCGCAGCGGACGAAGCCAGTGACGTTTCGTCGCGAAATCGCCGCGACCCGCGGTTTCCCGAAACGGAAACACAAAAAAACGTCCGGTGCTCCTCCTTCGTCGCGCGGTGCCAAGTCGCCGTGCGTTTCGCGGAGGAGATTCTTTTGAAAAACTCTTCAAAAACCGAACCAACCGTCGGTTTCGAGGCTCTCGGGGGCGAGCACTACGTCCAAATCCAGGCCCTTTCTGTGCCTGCGTTTTACGGAACCCTCACCCCTTCGTCGGTTCTGAAGATGGCGCGGGAAAAGTTTCTGGACAAGGTCCCGTCAAAGGGCGTTTCCGAAAACGCAAAGTGTGTCGGTTTGTTCGACCCCGGACACTTTGGTTTCGTGTCCGTGGCACAGTTCAAAAACGGGCTACACCAACTCGGTCTGCAGTCTGTTGATGACACGTTAATAACGCAAACGTTTAAGTTTCTAGCCAGGGCGGCTCCGAACGCGGGTGGTTCGAAAACCGTTTCGAAAACCGTTACAACCTCGAAATTCGCGAAGGCGTTTCTGCCCCCGCGAACCGCGGTGGACCGGCCGGCCGCGAGTTTCGTGGTGGACGCGCTCGTCACCGCGAACGCGGCGACGGAGCGCGACGTCCGGGACGTGCTCAGCGCGTGCGACGTGCACGTGGACGACGTGTCCGTCGCGCGGCTGATGCGGCTTTCGGTGGGAAAAGGAAGCGGTCTTGATTACCAAAAGCTCGCCGCCATGGTAAGCAAACCCGAACCGGTTCCGAAAAGAAAAACGTCGCCCACGCCGAAAGTTAGTCACTGCGTCACGGAGCAGTGGCGAGTCCGCGACGTGTCGCCGCCGAAAACGCCGCCGTTTCCGCCGACGCCGCCGGGGTCGTGAGGGTAACGATTCACAGAATTCGGAGTAATAACAGAGGTAACACAATGTGTCCCTTACTACTTGCTCCCGTGCTACTCTGCCGAAACAAATTTCTAAACTAATTACGCACTGTCAGTACGTCCACGGCACGTCATCGTCGGATTCGAGCATCTCCATGAAGGCGTCTTTTTTCTTCGCCGCGTCTTTTCGCGAATAATCCGAATCCTCAAATTTTTCATTCTCGTCCAAATCGAACAGCGCGGTGCCCGCAAACGCCGGGCCGGGTCGAGTGTCCGGACCGTGAAGCTCGGTTTCGGGAACCACGTTGATTTCCGTGCCGTACCCGGCGTTGGTGTTGGTGCATCTGTCGTACACGCCAACCGGTTCCGTTTCGGGAATCGGCTCCGAGTCGAGCGAACAGAGCGAATCCGAGTCAGTTAATTTCGATTCAGGTTCGAAATCCACAACCACAGGCGGCGCGTCGTCCACGACCTCGGTTTCCTCATCCGTGCTCGCGAGCTGCGAATCCTCCACGTACCCTTTGATCAGCGCCGGGACAGGGATGGAAGAAGCAGCACGTTTACCACGTGTACGTGCTTTTTTTTCATCACTCTGAGCACTGAAGAGCTTCTTCGTATCCGTCGCCGTCGCCGCGGTGACGGTTTCCGCCGCTGACTTTACTTTTTTGTTTTTCCGCAAAACCGTTTTTAAAACCGTTTCCTTCTCCACTCTCCGCGTCGCCGCGCGCTCCTTCGCCTGGCCCGCCGTCCGTTGCTTGTGGCACAAAACGCACAAGGTCTGCCCGTTATCAACGGTACACTCCCCCCCCCCCTTGTACACGGGTTTGATGTGGTCGAAGTGCCACGCGTGGCCCTCCCACGCGGTCCGCACGAACAAATCGAGAAGCTTCCCGTTGCCGCGGTCGCTGAACTTTTTGTTGGATTTTAGGATATACCGTCGCCGCGAGGTCTTACTGCGCATCACCGCGACGCGCCGCGCGCACGCGCTGGCGTCCCACGCGCACCAAACGCACACGCCTTTATCTTTTTCGTACAGCAGGCGGCGCAGCTCGCTGGATGAGACTTGCTGCTTGTCAAGGGAGTGGCAAGCCTCGCTACAGAACAGCTGGACCTTTGCGTCGTACACGAACTCGGCGCAGACGTCGTTTGCTGTTGTTTGAGTTTCGGTCGCGCCGCCAGCGGCGGTAACTTCTTTAGTCAAGCGGTTGCTCTTCTCGCGTTCCAACTCCGCGCGCTCCGCAGCCCTGGTAACCTCTGTGACTCGCATCGCCGCCGCCTTCGCCGCCGCCGCCGCGTTCGCGAGCGCGATCCGCCGGTTCACGTTCCGCGCCGCGCTCACGCCTCCGCCCCCGGCACCCGCCAAACGCAAACTACTCTCCGCCACCGCCGCCGCCGCCAGCGCGTCGCGCGCCGCGGAAACGGCATCACGCGCCGCAACGCAAGCCTCGCGCGGCGACGAAGGATATAATTGGTGAGTAGAAAGATAGAAGGGATACTCGGAACTTACCCGGGTACTTTGCGTTTCTTGTGCGTCTTTTCTTGTGGCGTGAGTACGAACCGCGTTGGTTTTCACCGCGTTGCTCAGGAAAAGTATGTCCTCGATTTGTAGACTCGCGACGCGCGTTCCCCCCAGCCCGGATCGCGGTGACATGCACATCAAACAAAGCGGCGTGCCGGTTGCGGTATCAACTGGTTCCAGGTACTCCCTACTCGTTACGCCCTCACCAGCAACAATCGCACGCCTCATCTCCGCGCCCACCGGCAACGCGACGCGCCGGCCCGCGCCGTGTCGCCGCGTGGACAATCCGTTGTGCAAACCGCCCAGCGCGCTGTTTCGCGACGTGAAATCGCTGCCGTTGAAACCCGCGTTGCCTTGTAACAAACAGACGGTGTCCGCGATTGGCGATTTCACGGGCACGTGTCCTTTCGCCAGCAAGTTCCGGTCCGTCGAAGTCAGGGCGTCGAACTCGTCAAGAAACGCCTTGGCGGCGAGAACGGAGCCGACGTTGCCGCGAAGCCGCGGCGGTAGGGTGGCGCACGAACTCATTTCACGTACCGCATCTTCCAACTCTTGGAGAGTCGCGTCTGGAGTTACAGTAGTACCCTGCGAAGTAGTGCGGATACCCTCCGCTGTACCACGAGTACATCCCGATGAACCCGTTCCGCTCAATCGCCGGATCTCTCTTTGAATTGCACCGGCCACGCGTTTCAAGTCGTTCGGCGCGACGCTTTCGCCGAGCGGGTCCGCGCCGGTTAGCGAGGCGTGAAGGTGCACGCGGCCGGTGTTGTGGCTCACTTCGAACCACAGGTTTTCGGGGGAAGCAGGCGATGCGTATGAAGTCATACGCTTCGCGAACGTGTCTCCTTCACGGTTTTCCTTTTCGAGTGAAACACGCGGAGGGTCTTCCACACCGAGCCATTTATCGGTGAAGTCGTGATTCTGGTGACTCGACTCAAAACAGGCTGTCGGCGATCGCTCCGACGCAAACGGCTGTCTCTCCGAACCCGGCGCGAACCCCAGGCCCACGGTATCGGGCGCCAACCCCCGGTCCTCGATCACGGTTTCCCCGTCCACCGCCCGTCGGACTTTGTTAAGCGACCGCTCAATAGAGGCCCACCGCCGTTCCTCCACCCGCCCCGCCGCACCGCCGTGCGCCTGATTGAGAAGGAAAAGTGTCAGTATTTCGTGATGTTCTCGTAAACTGTATGAGCATTCAGTCAGAGTAATCGGGCCGAATATAGAAGTGGTAGGACAGTACTACAAGTACATCAGGGGCGCGGCAGTAAACAGTCGTTGGATTTGGAGTCGGGAAATACTCACCAGGAGGAAGTACACGTTCACAGCGTTTTTCAAACCCCGGCGGTGCACCCTGTCCTCGGCTTGTTCCACCAAGCTCGCGTCCGGAGGGAGCTCCACGAAAACCACCGAGGACGATGCCGATAAATCGATCCCGACGCCCCCCGCGGTGACGCTGACCAACGCCACGCGACAAAACGGGTCGTCCCGGAAACGGTCAACCGCGTCGCCGCGGTCGCGCGGAAGCGTGCTGCCGTCGATGCGGATGAACCCTTCCACGGTGCGTTCGGTGTTTCTTGGGTTTGGGTTGTTCCTGTTGGTAGTTGCATGTGCCCTATCGACCCTTTCATCCGCTTTATCACCCCTTTCGTCGACCGCGCTGTTACCAACCGTCCCGTTTCGCACGCGTACCCGCGGGAGCCGGTGCAGCACCTGGTCCACGATTCGGTCCATCACGTCGATGTGGTGCGCGAAGATGACCATCTTCGGCGGCCTTTGATCGACGTCGTCGTCGTCCAGCTCGGTGCTATCGCGTATGGCACAATTGTCATGTGAAGGATTAGTAACACCCCCTGCTGGAGCGTCGTCATCCACCGACAACACCTCGCGCAGCCACTTCACCGCGCCTGGGAGTTTCAAAAGCGAGGCTTCGCGAAGCTTGGAATTCGACCCGGTTGATTTCGCTTCGATGCGAGCGACGCGAGCGGCGCGGGTTTCGTGGGAATCGTCGTCCGAGGATGACGCGTCGTCGGACTCGTCGCCGGAATCGTCGTCGTCGGCGGCGGCGGCGGCATCGAAAGTCGGAGGGTCCTCGAAATCCTCCGCGTCCGCGGCTTGTTTCCGTTTGTCGTCGTTCCTCCTGTTTGCAGTCCCGACATCACCGACGCTCCCGCAAACGTCGATGGGCACGACCTGCCGTCGCTTCGGGGGCAGGTCGCTAAGCACGTCTTTTTTCAAACGCCGGATCATAACCTCTGCGGTGAGCAGCGCGTGTCTGTTTTTGTTACACGAAAAGTGGTTAACGTGTTTCGTGATGTGGCCTGAGTAAACAGTCGGGGTAATCGGGCCTCCACAGTGCGGTCGGATTTGGGAAAGCACCAATACGTACAGTTCACGCAACCGCGAGCCCCCGCTCCGGTCGTACTTGGCGTACCCGTTAACGGTTTGGAACTCGGAAATTTGCAAATCGCAATAATTCTCCGCGAAGGCTTTCTTGGTGCTGTGCGTGTAAACGAAACGCGTCAGTCCCATCCGTCGGCGAGCGCGGGTGCGCTTCGGGCCACGTGGCCGTTCCGCAATCAGTCACCGCGGTAATTGCGCCTCCGACACAGTGGCCGTTGGATTCGGGAAAGCCCAGGGGAGGAGGAGGCCGTACCTGCCCAGCAAGCCCGGGCGTAACGAGTCGATTTGGTTGAACAGGTCGAACGGTTTCGTTAGCGACGGCGTACCCGTGCAAAGAACCGCGCGCTTGGTTGTTTTTATGAGTTTCACAACCGCCGCGGTTTGTTTCGTCCCGCAATCCGCGTCCTTCCCGAACCCGCCTGTTGTTGTGCCCACGAAAAGTGGTTAACGTCTTGTACGTCGCGCCATGTGGACAACAGTCACAGGCGCGTTAGAGGTAAAACAGCGTGTTCCCCGGATTTGGGAAACGCGCGCGGCACGTACCGGTCGTGCGCAGCGCGTGTGACTCATCGACGATCACGGCGCCCCACTTGATCGCGGTCAGGGTTTTAATCAGCCGGCTCGCCATTTGGAAAGAAACAACAACCACGCGCTGGCGTTGCAGCTCTTTCATCAGGGTGGCGTTTTTTTTGGTATTTTGCGTGCACGCGCTCTGGTTGACACGTTCCACCCCAGCGTCGCCCTCACCGGAATCACGCGCCTCCCCCTCCCGTAACTCCCTCAGTTTGTTCCCAACCGCGCGCACGGTCTCCACCGCGAAGGAATCGCCCGCCCCGTTCACCACCACCAGGTTCTTGGTGAGCAACCCCGGGAACCACCGCTCGCACTCCCTGGCCCAAGCTAACCGCATGCTCGCCGGTACCGCCACGAGTAACGGCCCTTCGTCGCGGTAACAGCTCGCGATCGCCAAAGCCTGGATGGTTTTCCCGACGCCCATCTGGTCCTGAGATTGTAAAAATAAATGTCAGTCCCGTATGGGCAATCAGTCGGCGGAATGTGGTAAATGGGAAATACGTACCGCGATCAAGCACCGGCCGCTCCGCGCCAACCCGAACAACACGCCTTGCTTTTGGAACGGGTACAAAGCGTTTCGCAAACCCGGTGGTATGGAATCGAAACGTCGCGCGAGCGCTCGCGCGTAGTTTTCACGGTTTCGGTGTTGGTCATCGTGCGTAGCGTGGGTAGTAGTGGTTCTTCCGCCGTCGCTACTAACGACGTCCGTACCCGCGTTAGCGGTACCGTTCGTGTCGACGTCGTTACGGCCATTACCCGCACCGTCGTTACTACTCACGCCACTGCTTTTCCCGTGGTGATACCTGCTATTAATACACACCAGAAATGTGGACGACGGTACCAACCCCCGGCGCGAACTGACCCCCCCGTCCGCCCGCGGCGCATAGTTCGGGTGTACCAACCGCTTTCGTTTCAGGTGAAGCACGATTTGCTCGTACTTTGTTAAACGAACTTCCCAGTAAAATACGGGCGCGTCGGTGTGTTTGGAACAAGCCATGGCGTCCGCGCAGTTCGCCACCGCGGGTAACGGCGGTTCGGGGTCGTGTCCGGTGGTGTCACTCGGGGTGGTCCGGTCGCGCTCGCGCTCGTGCCTGCGTCTCCGCTCGTCGTGAAGGGAAACGTGGTGGAACCGATCAAGGGGACCTTTCCGTTTCGTATCAACCCCGGCGAGCTTCAAAGCATCAAGCACGTCCACCACCACGCCGGCGGCGCACCAAAGCACCAAGGCGTTCCCGGGAGAGATGAGCTCCGCGCCCACGCGTGGGGGTCCCACGGCAGCGGAACCGGGGTCCACGCGCCCGGAAGGACCCGCGGTGGTCAAGTCGCGTTGCATTTTTCAATCTGGACTAGGCCGCGCGACGCCTCGAGGTACGCGCACCCTCCCGCGCGTCCGCTCGCAGACCACGCAGCTCGACGAAACGCACCGCAGACAGGTGCTCGTCGAGCATGCGCGCCGCGAGATGTCGCGAGCAAGTGGCTGGACGGGCTGGAACAAGGGACGAGCCTTTCTTTAATCAAAGGGGGTGCCAACAAAAGTTTTTTTGGGCAATTTGTCCCCGAATGTCTCCCACGAAATCCTTCATGCTTGGAAAGCGAAGGGATCTGTCGCGCTGTCCCGTCCGCGCGGCCTGCACCGGGTTTTTTCTGTCAGCTCCTTCGCGCGAGCTCCTCGTCCCCAGAAAACGTAAGGTCACCGCCGACGGCGCCGAGCGGAAGAGACGAGAAACCGTTTGTCCAAAAGTCGTCGCACACGATATTGCAGACAACCACCACGCGTGCTTTATACTGGTCCGCGGGTGCCAACGAAGAAACGAAGATTGCGAGTTGTCGTCACAAATTATTTAGACGACAGTGTTCGTTAAAAATACAGTGAGCCATCGTGTCTGTGGCCATCCTCAAAGCCACGGCGCGCGGCACCGTGGGAGGATCGCATTGACGCGGTTCGGAGTTGATCCAGCTCGTTAGCTCGTTAACGGAAACGTACGCGGCGAGGGCTGGTTGGTTTCCCCCGCGACGCGGTACCGGGAGAGCGCGTGCGCGGTTGTTCGCTTCAAAATGGCGCACCCACCATCCGACCCTACCTTCGCCGCGGCCACCCCCGTGTTGCTCAGCACCCAGCCCAACACGGTGCAATGGCCCACCGTGCTTCCCCCGCACAAGCTGTTGATGTTCCGCACGCAACGCGGAGACCGCGGCGGGGTTTGGTCTGCGTGGCGCCTCTGTGCGCCGCGCGGGAGGTCGCTGTTCGGCTCGCGCCTGCGTTTAAGCGTGAGCGTCCCCGCGACGCACGTGGATGGGCGTTTGGAGGTGCGGGCGTTCGTGCTGAACGGGCGGACGGAGGGTCCCTGGGTGCCTGGGGATAGGGACTTGGCGGACGAGGACGAGGATGCGTACGCGGAAACGACGACAACGGGCGTGACCCCGCAACCCGCGGGGCCGGTCATGGTCTTCATCCTTCTGAACAACCCGATCGTGGTGGAAGAGGCTTTGATGTTTCTGGACGAAACGTCAAACGCCGGCGGGACGAACCCTAAACGATCGCGGCCGCGTGATGGGCGACGGTCCAAAAACACCGCGCGAGGCGGACCCACCCTGAGCTTCTTTCCCAGTTTTTTTAGAAGCAGAAGCTTGGAAACGGACGAGGGAACGAGCTCGCCATCGCCGAGCACGAGTGGACGCGTTGGTGACGATGGAAACGGCCGGGAAGATCACGAACGCGAAACGCGACAGCGAGCACGCTCCACTTTGGATCGTTCGCGAAACCAAACAGAGACGCCGTCGGATCAATCCAATCACCCGAACCAAACGTTCGAGGAAACCAAGTACGACGAAACCTTGCGTGATTCCGAGCTCAACGAAACCCTGACCAGAATGGCTTCCCTGATGTTTGACGACCGCATCGACGCGGTAACGCTTCGCACGGGGTGCGAAGACGCGGCCCGGGCGGGGCTGCTTCACTTGCTGCGGCTTTTCGGAAACAAAGCGATTCAAACCGTGGCCAGCGCGGCGGCCGCGCAAAGCCAATACGCGGCCGTGGACGGGGCAAACGGTGTTAACAACCCCGCCGTGACCCTGTTGGAAAACGCGGCTCCCCCGAGAACCATGAACAACGTCGCCGCGTGCGGATGCGCGGAGACGCTCCGGACGCTGGTGCGTTTGATCGGCATGGCGGAGGATTGCGCGTTCGGTTCCGGGGACTTGCTGTTTGGCAACCCCGAGGTTTCGTGCGACAGCGAAACCCCGCACTGGTTACCACTGCACACCGCGGCCGTGACCAGCGCAAAAATCGCAGGGTGGGACAGCGTCGCCGCGGTGGAGTTCGTGTGCATGATGATTGGGTGTTGTTCAAACCCGATGACGTGGATGGGGGGTGTGCGGTCTCGACGGCGGCGGCGAGGTCTCGGCATTTCCGACGGCCCACGGTCGGAAACCAGCGAGCGGTCGCACATCTCGAGCACCAGCGGAGGGCCCGGCTGGTTCAAGGAACGTGACGGCCACGAAGTCTCCGGTACGCGGCGCGTGTCGGGCGGTACGAGGCCTTCCGAACGCGACCGGCAAATAAGGGTTCCAAGAAGCCCCAACGAGACGAACAAAAAAGCGTCATCGCCCGACGAAGGTAAAGAACTTTCCCGCCCAACACATTCCGCCTCCCTGATTACTGCACTGTTGACTGTATGGAGTACAGTATACCCTTCCCAATCCCTCATACACATGGCCCGACCGACTGACCCTTTCTTGTTACTCGCGCCAGTCGGGTTTCCAAACGAGTACGCGCCGAACTCGGTGTACCTCGGGGTGAGGGATTTCTACGAAGCCGCGGTGACCGTCGCGGTGGTACACGCGGGGAACCACGCGCTGGATGCGTCGACGCGCGCGACCGCGGTTTTGGTGGCGCAGAGTGTGTTGGACGGGCCGGCCGGCGTGAACGGCGGCGCCGAGTACCTCACCGCGCTCGGCGCGCTCGTCCGGCCGACGCTGCGCCTTGACGACGTCATCGAACAGTGCATGTCGTCGTCCCTGAGTGACAGCCGTTTGAACTGGATGGCGTGTAACCTGCTTTCCGACGACAAGTGCCGCGCAACCCTGCTGGCGATATACGACGACGGCGCGCACGCCGCGGTGTGGCGGGCGTTCCCGCAGCAAACCACGGTACGGTAAGTATTTCCCATTTACCACATTCCTCCGACTGATTGCCCATACACGACTGACATTTATTTTATTTCAATCAGGGCGCTGATGCACGCGCTCGGGTGGCTCGACGAAACGTCCGCCCCGCGTTTAGATCCCGACGCCGACGCGGGCGCATTTGGCCAACCGGGTGGGGCGCGCGACGCAAGGGGCGGAAGCGACGGGGGGTCGTTTTTCGGAAGCGACACCGCGGGTCCACCGGGTGGACGGTCAACCGGGGTGGAGCGCCGCGATTTGCAACGCAAGGGAAGCGCCGGGCGACGCATAAGTCACCGATCCATCGACGAAGTTTTAAGCGAGGGCGCGGGCGACGTTTTCGACCGAGGCGCGGGGGGCGGCGCTTTGCGCGGCGGGAGGTTTGGCCGTGCGTTCGTGGAACGGGTGAAACGCTGGTGCGACACCACCGCGCGCCCGATTTTCCAGCAAACCCCGTGGAACACCCAGCGGTTCGGGTTGATGACGTTTAAAGACAAAACCGTGGAAACCGAGTGGATGGAGGAGCGCGAAGTGGTGCACCAGGTACGGCTTTTGTTTGTTTTTTTGCGCCCGACTGTCAGTACGTGACGCGTCTGACACGCGTTTCTTACCTTCCGGGTTCGAACGGAGGACATACCCAACACACAAGACGGAGTACTAACCACCCACCCAACATTCTTTCCCCACTAAATACTCACACCCTCTCCAGGCGTCGCACCGCAAAACCGCGTTTTGGGTCGGGGTTTGTTTTCTGGGAGCGCGGCTGGTGAACGGCGACGTGGGTGGGTGGTCCGTTTTCTACGCGTTTGACGGCCATTTCTTCGACAACATCACCACGCATGCGCAGCGGTTCCACACGGTGCTGTTCGCGCTTACGATCGCGGTGCTCACGAGCAAAACCAATTTGCTGGTCAGGCACGTCACGCCGTCGAAAAAGCACTGGCTGATTTGCGGGTGCCGGCTTTTGAACGCGAGTTTCGTGAACTTGCCCGAGGTTTTCCCAAGCGGCGACTTTCAAGCCTCTAGGCACGGTGTGTTGTACAAGTTCTTCGACATCGGCCCTGAAGCCGAGGCGCCGAACACCGTGTTTGACCCTGAGGTGTGGCGCACGCCCGCGCACGTCGCGCGGTTCGCCACGGCGGGGTTCAACGCGCTTTTGCCTTTCTTGGTGAATGTGAGTTTCGCAAAACACGTCCTGGCGAGCGTGGCGTGCTCCGTCGCCACGAAGGTTCGGTTCGGCACCTGGCACGGCTGCCAGAACATCGGCGGGTTCGACGGAGGGAAGGACATGGCGATTCGCGCCACGCTTTTCATCACCCTCTCGATGACCATGTACGTCCGGGAGTACCACGACCGGTTCTCGTTCCTCATGCGGTACTTCGCGCCCGGGAAACGAAAGGCGCAGTAGCGGAAAAAAACAAGCAACAAACGAAGGTGAGAAAGTTTTACCCTTTATGAATTTTTATCTAGCACAATTACTTTGTGATAACGTCGTGCGTCAGTTCATTTATCACCCTATAAACCCCGTATCGCACCCCAAACCTCTACTCCGTGTCCCCGAAGAGCTTCTCCGGGTCGTCCCGGAAGTTCGGCTGCAGCACGCACTCCACGGTGTGCACGACGCCGTCCACGCAGAGAAGGTCCACCGCGCGCACGCGGCAGCCGTTTACGAAGAGTTTGCTTGTTGTTTTTTGAAACGGCGTCTGGACGTTGAACTCCTCCACGAAAACGTCGTTGCCCTCGAAGGTCCTTAACTTGTTACCTAAACGTGTTTTAAGCTGTGCTGACTGTAATCTTGCAGGCACGAAGTGGTACAGCAGGGTTTCTTGTAACCCCGGGGTTTGGGGGTTCACCAGGCGCTCCGCTGCTGTGTCGATGAAGAACCCGGGGCTGAGATAAATAAAAGAAAGTGTCAGTCTTGTATGGGCAAACAGTCGGCGGGATTTGGGAAAGGCCCAATACGTACCTCGTGGCTACGTATTTCAGAAACGCGGCGTTCGTCGGGGCGAAGACCGTTAGCGGGTTAGTAGGCGTGGCCTGTTTAATCGCGTTGAGCAACCCACTTCCTTGCAGCGCCTGTTCGAATATCGACAGCTCGAACCGCTCAACGATTACTTGCGCCACCGTGCGGCCGGTGGGTAACGGCTGCGGGGCGGGTGGCAGAAGCACGCAGTCGATGACGTGAATCAAACCGTCTGAGATAAATAAAAGAAAGTGTCAGTCTTGTATGGGCAAACAGTGTGCGGGATTTGGGTTGGGAAATACGTACTTGAGGCTTGTTTGTCTTTTGTCAACACGTCGCACCCGTTTACAAAAAACGCCTTGCGAATGATGTTCGTGAACGTCTCGACTTCCAGGGTTTCAGTCAGCGCAACAGAGGCACTAGACGGGTCCATCCCCGCATTAACTGCGGCTCGCAGCGCCCTGGACACGGAAGGCGCGGACATGTGCAGGGTTGGAATTTTCTGCCCGAAGAACATCTGCTGCGAAAATATTTCCCGCCGCGTGGCGTGGTGAAGAAGCACTTCGGTTAAACTAGGGTCCTCGAACAAGTCCTCCTTGGTGACGCCTAAATTAACAAGCATCGCATACCAAGCACGGTTCGTGGGTACGAAAACCGTGTAAGGCCCGTCCCCGTCGAACAGCCTTGTGGAAAAGAAAAGTGTCAATCTTGTACGGGCAAACGGCGCGTTGATGGATTTGGGAAAGGATGAAGACGTACCGTAACAAACCAGTCGCTTTCAACGCGTCCGCGAAGAACCCGGTTTCGCGGTTGAGTTTCGGTGAGGAAACCGTCTCGGCGATCGTGGGGAGGCCGGGGATTTTGCGTCGCGTCGGTATCGCGAAAGGCGGCGGCGACCCGAAGTCGCTCCTTATTTGCGGCGCGGGCGGGGGTATGCTTAGCTGCGGGGCTGCGCCGGGCGTGCCGAAGGGAGGAGGAGAGGGGGATGGAGGTGGCGCGTTTGGAGGAGGAGGTGGTGGAGGCGACGCCGGCGGGAACGGCGCGAACGGTGTCGGCGGCGGTAACGCTTCGGGTAACGTTTCGGGGACCTCTCCGGGTAACGCCTGGTTTTCGTCCGCGGACGCGGGGGGGAAGCCGGGCACCGTGCCTTCTTGTTGGCCGGGTAACACGTTGCTTACTGGCGGAGGAATCAGACCTGGCGTATCCGTCACCGGTGCCGTATCGCCATCCCCGGCTTCGTACTCGTAATCCTCCTGGGGGGTCTCGACACTAGGCACCTGCGTCGCCTGCACCGGCCTCAACACTTGCTGCGCCGCCCCGAAGTTTCCGTTTCCTTCGCGCACACCCGAATTCGCGAAACACGCGTCGTTTTCCGTGAGCCTCGTGCCGCACCTTTCCAGCGCGAACTGCCTGAAGAAGTTCAACCCTTGTTCGCCAATCACGGAGGACACCAGGGTGACCAGCTCGGCGTCGCAGAAACACCGGTTTTGCTCCGCGCCCCGAAGCGTGGCGCAGCACGCCAGTTCCGACCCGGCGCCGTTCAAGTTGCAGTCCACCGCGAGGCCGGCGAAGACGGTTTGCCGACACGAGGCCCCCGCGGTTTCGGGTCGACCGCTCGTGGCTCTTTGCGCCACCGCTGTGTGCGTGGACAACGCCAGGGTTGCAAACACCGTGACCAACCTGCGAGAACAGCGGAGGCGTGACCGCCCCGAAAGGAGCCGCATCGCGCCGCGCCGCGGAGTGAACCCGACTCTCCCGGAAAGCAACGTTCGCAAAGCAGGTCGCCTCGAAAAGCACGAAAACGTTTTTACGAACGATTTTCCAAAAAGGACAAAAAGTTAATGATGAGTCTCTTCGATACAACACACAACCCTACTTGGACATCCAGTATATCAGTGTGAACGCGGTACAGAACGCGCAGACGGCGGACAGTATCATGGTGTCTTTGGATTTTTTCCGTCCAATCGCGTTTAAAAGGTTGTGCACCGTGCCGAACTGCGATCCCGCGTTTCCCAAATTGCGCGCCACGTTACTGAACATTCCGCGCTGGCTCACCAGCGCCGCCGCCGTGGCCGCCGCCGCGCCGATCACGTCATCCACGGCGCTTGTGGAGGAGTGTACTTTTGACCTTTCGCGCATTAACAATTCAGCCTGCGTGCCATCTGAGGGGCCCCCTATAGCACTGTCACTCCTTCCCACTCGTCCGCCGAGCAGCAGGTCCCGATCTCTTGAAACTGTAACTGCGTCCCCGACTCTTTTGAACTCATTTGTAAATTCGCTCAACACGTCCCGGTGCCTGGCCAACGTGTACGACCGCGCCTCGCCTCCCGCGGTGCCCCCGGCAACGGCTCCGGTCATCGCGCTGTTCACGTCACTTAATTTTTGAAGAAGACTTTCAATCGCAACCGCCTGCGCGTCCGCCCCCGCGCCGAGGAGTAGCCCGTCGCCCGTGTCCCTGGAAACGCCACTCGCGGTTTTCACAAACGACGAAAGCTTCCCGTCGATCTCGGACTCGAGCTTACGCGCCTGGTCATGGAAGGGGGCAGGGGAAGGGGTCAGGGTTGTTGTAAGGCGAGCAGTGACAATGGGAAAATGCAGGTAAAAAAGAGGCAGGGACCGCCCACACCACGAGCGGCGAACCGCAAAGATGGATGGGGCCCGGGGACGCGGATGAGATCCCGCGGAGTGCGAAAAACGCAAGAAAGCGCGCGGATGGGATGGGCCCGCCGGTTCCTACTGTTTCCTCGGTGTGAATCACCGGGCGGCTGGTTCCCCTACCTCTCGTCGCAAGTCCTCCCACGCCCCCGCAGGCACGGACATCTGACTCATGGTTCCGCCTCCGCGCGAGTACTGCATGCTCGCGCGCGAGGGAGTGGGTGCTTTTTGACAACGGGTCTCATCTTGTATCCGACTGGAGTACTTCTTTTTTGCTGTCCAGGTAACTTTCCATTTCGTCCCATTCGCTCGCGCGTCCCTCACGCGTCGTGTACGCCCATGCTCGCGCGGGCGGTTCCCTTTCCCGTCGCCGTCGCGCCGGTTGTCGCGTCGTCTCGCGTTTCTGTTCCAAACGCTGTGTTCGTCTCGCTGCACACACCCCGCGCTACCAGCGTGCGAGCGCGACTTCGAAGCCTTCTTCCGGGTCTCGGAGATCGCGCGCGTCTCGGTGCGTGCGCTGGGAGAAGTGCTCTCAGGTGCACGCTTCCGCGCGTCCCTGTCTCCCAGCGGCGTGTCGCGAGGTCCGCATCAATTACAATGATAAACACAACCCTAGCCAACGACGACTCTCTGTTCATCGGCCTGGATTTCGGCACGAGCGGCGCGCGGTGTGTCGTGATCGATGCGGATTGTAACGTGGTCGCCGAAACGAGCGCGAAGTACCCGCCAATCGCGGACGGCGGTTTGGCCGGCGACGGCATCCCGGTTGGGGGTTGGGCAGAAGCTTGGCAAGGCGCGCTTTGGGAATTAATCGATGCACTTCCAGATCACATTCGAAACAAAGTCAAAGCAATCGCGGTGGACGGCACGAGCGGCACGGCGCTCGTCGTGGACGGCGCGTCGAACGAGGTAAGTATTTCCCATTTACCACATTCCGCCGACTGAATGCCCATACGAGACTGACACTTTCTTTTTTATCTCTCAGTGCGTGTACCCGCCCATGCTGTACAACGAAAAAAGAGACGACGCGGTGGCTGGGATTTGCGCCATCGCACCGGAAGGACACACGGTAAGGTCAGCCTCGTCCGCGCTGTGTAAGCTGCACAGCTGGTGGTTCGAAACCGATGGAGGACGGGAGTTTGGCAAGCGCGGTTGCGTCGACTCGCAAAAAACGGAAAACCCGAAACTGGCGCACCACGCGGATTGGCTCGCGTCGCTGCTGCACGGTTTGTCAGGCGTTTCCGACCACAACAACGCCCTGAAACTGGGGTTCGACCCCGGGCTTGATGCTGGTGACGGTGAGAATGGTCCCGGTGGAGGGTTCCCTGATTGGATTTTGAATCAGCCGTACGGGGATATGATCCCGACCAAGGTGTACGAGCCGGGTCGCAAAGTCGGCGTCGTGGCCACCGAAGGTACGTATTTTATTTACCAAATCCCGCAGACTGTTTGCCCATACAAGACTGACACTTTCTTTTGTTTATCGTAAGACGCGCTGAAGAGGTTCCCAAAAAGCGTCGTCGTCGTCGCCGGCACCACCGATTCCGTCGCCGCGTTCGCAGCGGCGATGGTACGTGACCCTGGTGACTGCGTCACGAGCCTCGGCAGCTCGCTGGCGCTGAAGATGATATCGGAAACCCGAATAGACGACGCGGCGAGTGGTGTTTACTCGCATCGCCTGGCAGGGAAGTGGCTGGTGGGCGGCGCGAGTAACTTGGGCGGGTGGTTGCTGCGGTCACATTTTTCGAACAAAGAGTTGGTCGACCTGAGTTTGCAGTTGGAAGACACACTGACGCGGGAAGCCAATGAAGGTAATTTGGCATCGAAAGAAACGGTAACCGACTACTTCCCTAGTGTATTAATGGGTTTCGGGTTATCGGTGCAAGACGCTGCGTCTGCGCTGGCCGCGAACCGACCGACAAGCGACGTCGCGTTTCTTCGCAACATCCTTCACTCCATCGCGAACGTGGAGGCGCGGTCGTACGCGAAGTTCGTGGAAATGGGCGCGTCGCACGAGGTGACGAAAGTTTTGACCGCTGGAGGAGGTGCCCAGAACGAAGTGTGGAGCGGGATTCGATCAACCGAATTGGGTGGCGTGTTCGTGGGGAAAGCTCTCCACATCGAAGCCGCGTTCGGCACCGCGCTGCTGGCGCGGATGGGACACTACGGGCTGGAGACTTACGTGCCGGTGATTGAATTACGGAAAGAAGATTGACCGACTGCACGGTCAGAAGGTGCACCACTGGTCCAAGTCGCTTATCATGGTATCAAGAGGCACGGGTATCACAAGAGACACAGGTAATATCAATCAACTCATTATTACTCATCGTCGATCGTCGCTATCCAATCCAAAAGAAATACTCCCTACTTCCCCTCTCCTTCCTTCCCCGTGCCGTACGGGTTCATGAACTTATTGATTTTTTCCATCATCGTGGGTTCCGGGGGGGCGCCTGTTCCGTCCAATGGTACTTCCAACAACCGGACGTCTTCGAACGGGTTCAACGTACCCGCGGCGGCGCGAATCTGTTCCTCCGTTATTTTCTTAGAGTCGTCCCGTTCCCGGTACCCGTACTCCACCTTCCCGAAACAAGGCGCGTTCATCAGCGCGGGGTACATCTTGAACCCCGCTTTTTTCATGTCACTCTCTGCTTTCCACATTTCAGGAACGATCATCCAGTCCTGTTTCACCGCCATCGGGCCTAGCGGGAACCACTGGTTCGGGCCCTTCGCGCGCACGAAACACTCGTACACCTTTCCTCCATCCTCCACCATGGCGTCGTACTTCGCGGACGCCCTTAACTCCTGTTCCGTTGGTGGGAGGTCGGCTTTCTTCTCCCCGCTGGTGGGCTTGCGCCGCTTGGGTTTCTGTAACGGGGCCGCGGTGGCGGTGGATTTCTTCGCGGTCTTCTCCGCCTTCTTCGCCGCTTTCTTCGCGTCCTTGTTTTTCAAGGAACCGACATCGGGCGCGGGCGCGGAGACGAACGGGTCATCGGAGGCGCGAGTCACGACGCGACGCGCGCCGGAAAAAGACGACGCGCGGCGAGGCACCACGACGGGACGGGACGCGATGGGGGCGAGCGCGGCGAACATGGTACGAACACGGTGTTGGTGCGCCGCGATGTGTCGATGATTTCTACGTCAGCCACAACGCCAAGTGGCAACCAACGTGGCGGGTCGAGGTGCTCACCTCGACCTGCCACGTGGATCGGCACCTGCAGTCAAATTCTCCCGACCCGGCCTCTTTAGCGCCGTCGGTTTGCGCGCCGACGCCGACACAAGAAGCGGCTTTTTTCGAACCGACGCGTGATGGTGTATTGCCATTCCTCGGAGTCACTCCTTCCCCCCCCAGGTCGGTCGCGTCACCGCGAGTGGTACTCCACAAGGCACACGCACGCCACGGTTGGGTCACGGTCGCGTACGCTGCGCCGCGTCGCATCAACAGTGGACCGTACGAAACACCCAGTTTTCGTCGTTCACTTTTTTGGCGACCCTCCCTTCGATCGATTCGCCGCCGCGCATCATGCCCAAGACCGCGCGCGAACCCTCCGTGGCCGAGGTGAAGTTCGCCATTGAGCCTTCCGCGAAACGAACTAAGGATAAAATCGATACCCCAGGGAAGGATGGGGGGGAGAAACACCCCCTGAAATCCATCCAGCGAGGTGCGTGGGTGTCTTTTTATGCGATCCGCGACGTACATTGTCCGACGGCACCCACGCCGTTTTCGACGCGGTTTGGTACCCGCGTACTGCCTCCCCCAAACCCACCCTGGTTTCCGACTGCCTTGGCGGACACTCGGTATCTCGCTCTCACTGCTGACACTCGATTCACGCTCACTCAACCCAAAACTGCCACCCACCCTTCAGGCAACTCCGTGCTTGACCTGTGCGTGTACAAGGGCGATTTCGACCACGCCAAGCTGGATCCTTCCCAGACCGGGCTTTTAAAATCGTTGGAGTACCGCATCAACTTCTCGCACCGGGAGAAGAAAATCTCGCCGTGGCACGACATCCCATACAGAGCGTCTCCGGACACGTTCCACATGATGTGCGAGATCCCGAAATGGACACGCGCGAAGTTTGAAATCGCCACGAAGGAGCCGGGGAACCCTATTAAACAAGACACGAAAAAAGGCGTGTTGAGGGAGTACAAGCACGGCGACATGCTGTTCAACTACGGGTTCATGCCTCAAACGTGGGAGGACCCATGTCACGTTTCGGAAGACACGGGCTTCAAGGGCGACGACGACCCGCTCGATATGGTGGAAATCGGGTGCAGACAGATGCGATGCGGCCAGGTTTGCGAAGTTAAGGTCCTAGGCGTATTAGCTATGATCGACGACGACGAAACGGATTGGAAAGTCTTCTGCATCCGCACGGATGACCCGCTCGCGCCGCAAATCAACGACGTGGAGGACATCGACAAAGAGCTCCCCGGGCTTATAAACACGATGCGGGAGTGGTTCCGGGAGTACAAAGTAGCGGAAGGCAAGCCCCTGAACAAGTTCGCGCTCGGCGAAAAGTGCATGGACCGCGAATACACGGAGAAGGTGATCGAAGAGACGCACGGGTTTTGGAAAGCCGCGGAGGCCAGGTTGCGGAGCCACGAATAATAAGGAGACTAAGTACGCTGTAAGTACTCGCTATCGAGTGGTTAGACGTCCAAAAGGACTGGACAGTTTTATTACAAAGAAATATTCTTTCCGTGACTATTACTCAGTCTATCAGTGCGTCACCCGCTGCAGCGCCTCCACCTGATGGTGCGCCGTTCGCTTTCGCCCATTCTAGGATAGCATCGTGTCCTACATGCTCCGCGTATTCGCACGTACGCTCGTCCCACGGACAGCCGTTCGCGCGTGCCAACTGCAGCACCTCGAGGTGCCCACCGTGCCCCGCATTCGTGCACGTTCTCTCGTCCCACGGGCAGCCGTTCGCATGCGCCCACTGCAGCACCTCGAGGTGTCCGCCCTTCGCCGCCTGCGTGCACGTTGTCTCGTCCCACGGGCAGCCGTTCGCGCGCGCCCACTGCAGCACTTCGAGGTGTCCGCCCTTCGCCGCCTGCGTGCAAGTTGTCTCGTCCCACGGGCAGCCGTTCGCGCGCGCCCACTGCAGCACCTCGAGCTGCCCGCCCTCCGCCGCCTGCGTGCACGTTGTCTCGTCCCACAGGCATCCGTTCGCGCGCGCCCACTGAAGTATGCAGGGGTGTCCGCCATACGCGGCCGCCGAGCACGTCCTCTCGTCCCACGGGCAGCCGTTCGCGCGCGCCCACTGAAGTATGCAGGGGTGTCCGCTGTACGTTGCTGCAGCAGCGCACGTCATCCAGTCCCACGGGCAGCCATTCACGCGCAACCACTGTAGCACCTCAAAGTGCCTGCTGGTTGCCGCCATCGCGCACGTTTGCGTGTTCCACGGTGTGTTGTTCTCGCGCAACAGCCTCAACTTCTCGAGCTGTCCGCTCCTCGCCGCTGCATGGCACAGGTATACTTGATTCTGCAGTTGACCTGTCCGTTGCAGGCGTTCGATCGCGCTTAAACACCCGAGCACCACGGCAGAATGTTCATCAAGCTCCTCAAACTGAAGCCCTGTCGCCGTCACCGCGTCGTTCATCGCACGGCTCACCGCTCGGAGCCGTGCGAGATCGGCGGGATCGTCGAAATGTTCAGATCTGAGAACGTGCGAGACGACGATGTCGTTGAGAAGGCCGGGGATGGCATCGCCCGCGTTAGCATCGCGTTCGCGCTTTCTCTTACACGCGCGAGTTTCCACACCGAGTGTGGTGTTGGAGGACATGGCGATACGAGTGGGTGACGTGCGCGCGTCGTTGTGTCGTGGCTTCCGAGAAAAATGCGTTACGACTGAAATATTCGTTCGTTCAAAAACTACTTCAATGCGTCGCTCGCTGCAGCGCCTCCACCGCGCGCGTCACGTCGCGAACCGTCATTTTCATTTCCCTCGCCACCTCCCCCGCCTTCGCTTCTTTCAAATCCAGAAACCGCTCCACCAAGTCCCCATCCACGAACGAACTACAGGGCCGGGTTTGGTGTTCGTTGTGGAACGACCGCCACGCCGCGTGCGACATCCCGCCTATTCCGCCCACGACTTTGCGATGGTGAACAAAAAAAGGAGTCAGTCTTGAGTCTTACTGTATATCTCGATGTATGGACAAACAGTCACCATCTTCGGTAAAACAGTGCGTATGTGATGTATCTAATGCACTTCCTTTTAATGACGACCGTGGACGTCACGAACGGGGCTTGAAATAGGGGGGCGGGATTTGGGAAACGCGCAAGGCCGTACCTTTGTTCATCGCGGCTTCCACGGCGAGCGCGAAGGCGAAGTCGTGCTTGGTGAGCTGCGCGATCACGCCAATCACGCCGTTGACCGTGCCGAACAAGGTTGTGTTTCGCACCGCGGTTTGCGAGGACGCGTCGCTCGTCCCGCGCGTGACGCCGCCCGCGCTAGACTCGCGCGTTTTCGCCACAAGCGACCCCGCGCGAAACCGGTTGATGAACTCCCCGGAGTGGAACTCGCCCACCACGTCTAGCCTACTGGCGTCTTCGTCGCTGGTGGCGTGTTCGTCCCCCCCCCCGTTGCGCCGTAACGTGAACAAGTTAAACGAGTTCTCCGCGCCCAAAAACGCGTCGCGGTCCAAAACCGCCACACTCGTCATCCAGTTTGGGTTGAAATCCCTGGCGATTTCCGTTATGGAGCTTTGGAGTTTTGCGAACGAAAAGTGTCAGGGCCTTGTACAGGCAAACAAGTCGTCTATAATTTGGGAAAGCCTGACACGCGTACCTCTCCTCGCTTGAGTAACGTAAAAGACTCACGCTCTTCATCAAGTCCCCAACCACGATCAGGTTGTCCTTCACCGCGACGTAAAGCGCCACGATGTGCCCGTGGTGAGAACACTCGCCGATGAGCGAGCCGGCGAGTTCGGCGGGGGCGGGTAACCGCGCGGTACCTCGCGTACCTTGCGTACCTCCGATTGAACCGGAGATTCCTCCCCAATCTCCCTCGCCACCCCCCATCACCCACTTGAACAGCTGCACCTTGCTGTTAATGCCCGCCAGCACCTTCCCGTCCAGCGCGGAGAGCGCGTAAACTGCGCCTTTGACGGCTTTTTCTGACACCAGTACCAACTTGTGATTCGCGACTCGGAACACCAGTAGACGCCCGCGCGACGGTTCCACTTCCTCCGGAACGGTGAACGCGGTGCCCACGACGTAGTAATGGCCTTGGCTTTGTGATTTTTTACTCCCGTTGTTGCTACCGCCGCCCTGTCCGTCGGGGCCGAAGGAAAGAGACACGACCGCGCCGTCGTTTTCGTCCGCCCCGAGCGCGAACGAATCCAAAACCTCAAACGTCCGCGCGTCCAGCAACTTACGATACGTAAAAGAAAGTGTCAGTCTCGTATGGGCAATCAGGGAGGCGGAACGTGGTGGGTGGGAAATACGTACCTTGACAAAGTGCGCGTCCCTCCCCGTCCTTGCTTCTTTTTGCGTCAACACAACGAAAGTTTGCGTGGTTACTTGGTGCGCTATCCTCCGAGGTTGTTCGCCGAGTGAAACGCAGCGGACGTGCAGCTTTTGAATCGCATCCACGCCGCCTATCGTGAGCCCGGCGTCCGTAACGAGCGCCAGCGAGTCCGGAAACCCAACCGCGTTGAACGCGCACGCCAAGCGCGTGGCGCCGACGTTTACGTTTGAGTACGCGAGCTTGGGAGGGAAAAGATTTGGTAAGTCGGTCGTGATGTGTAGGAACTTGTTGGGAAGGTTATAGTAGTGTGACTTCAGGTAAATTGACACAGCACTAGTACTGTGTCAATGAGTAAAAACAGTCGCCCGTGATCGAGCCGAACAGTCGGGCGGGTAATCGGGCGCATCGTGGGCGCGGTGCGTGGTGATTGGGAAAGCCCCGCACCTTGGCGTTGTTGCCATAAATCACGGTGGGGCGGTCGCTTGCTGCGAAGACGTGGTTCGTGGCTTTCGAAACGAACGCGCGCAGCGTTATGGGTTTCGTGCCGAGGGTCATGCGGGTCGATTCTTTGAAATCGAGTTTCCCTGAATGTAAAAAAAAGAAATGTCAGTCGTGTATGGGCAATCAGTCAGTGGAATATGGTAAATGGGAAATACTTGCCGCTTGTCGCGTCGCTCAACGCGAACGTCACCAAACCGCCGTCCCCGAGGCCCACTAACAGGTAGTGCGACTCGTGGAGCGACACGAACAGCACCGCCCGCGGGACGGAGCTTTGGGTAGGGCTTTCGTCTTCCCGGACCGGCAACGCACCCCCGACGCCGACGGGAGACTCGTCGCTCAATTCGGTTCTCGAAATCAAAACCAAGCCGGGCATCGTCAACGTCACCACCTCGCCGCTCCACAAACCGACCGCGCACGTCGCGGCGGTACGTGAGCCCCCCGCGCCGTCACCCAAGGGCGAGCAATCGCAGCAGGAAACATCGCCGCCCACGTCACACGAGTTAACAAGGGTTATGAGGGATGCATCGTCCATGTCCATGTCCATGGCTTCGTCGTTTCCGGAACCGACACCGACACCACCGAGCGCGAGACTTATGAGCGCGCCGTTCGCGCAGGCGAGCAAAACGTTTGTCGAGTCGCCGGCGGCGCACACGATCATGTCGCCTTCCGGGGAATTCGCAACAGACCAAACGCACCGCGCGTCGCCTGTTTTCGCGCACACAACCCGTACCCCCGAAGACGTTACTTGTGCGATTAAATTTCCAACCACGTTACCGCACCAAAGCGTTTGTTCGTTTTTCGAAAACCTTGTTGTGAAAGAAAAAGTGTCAGTCTCGTATGGGCAATCAGGGAGGCGGAATGTGGTGATTGGGAAAGCCCCTTACCCAACAAACTCCACCTCGCCCAGTTGCGTTTCGTCCTCCGCGCCGTCCTCCGCGCCGTTCTCGTCCACCGCTAAGACGCGCGTTTCCCGCATGAACGTGGTGACTAAAAACGCGTCAAAAACCGCGTCATCCCGGTTCCTCAAGTTCCACAACCCCTTTATCCCCGGAAGCTCCACAGCCGCTCTTTCGTTGATCCCCACGCCATTCCTCACCACCCTTAAACTCCCATCCTTCCCCACCCCAGAACAGGTCACCACCTCGCTCGCGCCGTGCCGGTCAAGGTCCACCACCGCGAAGTCGACGATGGGCCCGAGGTTGGGGAAGTGCTCCAGGATCTCCACGAACGATACGGTAGTGTGGGTTGGGGTGTTGGCATCGGTCGTAACTGTTTGCGCGTGCGCCGTGTTGTCCGGAACCTCAATCGGGGTGGCGTGTAGCTTAACCAGCTGCGAGTCGCCGTACGCGCTTCCCACGAACGCGACGCCGTTGTCCAGGTACGAAACGGTGGACGCAATGGAGGTGGTGCCTAGTTTCTCCAGCTTCAGGGCTTTCACGTTACGGCCGTCGTGTTGCAACACCAGCAGGTGCAGCACGCCGGTTCCGTCGGATAGCAAAATGCGACTCCCGTCCGAATCCACGAACCCGTGCGCCATGAACGGCGCCGCTTGGTTCGTCGCGAGCGCTTTCATTTTCAGCTTCGTTTGCGCGGGTTGGTTTTGAGTGGTTGCCGCTTGTTGGTCAACACCAACCGGTTCCTTTCCTTTTTCACTCACGTCGCCGGTAGAGCTTACGTACACCACAACCGTTTCGCCCACCAGCACCGCGCCCCCGAGCGGGCCCGGAACCGCAACGATCGTCGAAGTTCCGCCTTCCAAGTCGTTGAGGTGCCACGGCCCGGGAAGCAGGTCCTTTCGTTGTTAAAAGAAAGTGTCAGTCTTGTGTAATGTGTATCACGTAATTAAGGGCGGACAACCGGAAAACAGGGAGGCGGAATTTGGTGAAAGCCCCAAGGCCGTACCTTTGTTTTTACACAAATCTCGTACGTCTTGACGTGTCTCGTTTCTTTCTGGTCCTGGTAAAGCACCGCAATCGTGGGCCGGGTTTGGCACGCAAACAGAAACGCGATATCCACAACCTGCAGCTCGTCCAGCCGAAGATTGAACGCCTCCCTGAGTTGGCCTTTTTTGTCCATCGGGATGACTTTGGAGTTGTAAAGAAAAGAAAAGTGTCAGTCTTTCGTATTGTGAGTGCGTAATTACGGGCGGACAACCGGCAAAACAGGGAGGGGGGATTCGATGAAAGCCCCAAGGCCGTACCTTTGAACAACCCGTCGTAAAGATGCGCGCCTAACACGCGGCAGTCGGGGTCCACCACCCCGATTTGCCCGCACTCCGCGGGTCGTCCTATACGGTCGGTTAAGTCACCCGAGGCCAGGGTTAGTAACTCGCCTTTTTCGGTGTCGTAACCCAGCACGCAGAACAAGTTCCTCTCGGTGACCAGAAACAGCAGGTTTCGCGAACCGAGCTGCGGCTTGAACAATCGCAGCGTCGCGATACGGCCGTACACCGGCGCGTCGACCACCCGACGCAGCCCGTCGGGAGTCAGCAGGTGGATCTCCAGGCGCGTGCATTTACTGTGTTTAGGGTTGTCCGGGTTGTCCGGGTTGTCCGGGTTGTCCGGGTTAGGGTTAGTGTGTCATGGACGTGGACGGGTACGTGGTTGTTCGGTTGTGAAAGGGTCGTGAAACACGTCGGATGCCTTTAAATACCAAATCGTCGAAGGAAAACATTCGCGGCGGTGGATCGATCGATGACGGGTTACGTAGTCGAGTACTTGAAAAGTAGTGGAGAAGTACGTACGCCACGATCAAGTTCAGCTCGTTGTCGTGCGTGAAGTTGCCCACCACGCTGTGCGTCGCGCTGGTGGGTTTGTGCGCCTGCGGTGTGACACCGACGATGGGAGGGTGGTCAGATCGTGGAAGCCGGAAACAACACCAAAACGCGATCCTGGTGAAAAAGAAGCGCGCGAAGTGCGTACCGTCACGACGTAGTTGTACGCGCCGGGCGCCTCACTGAGCGTCGGCGCCATATCGGCAGGCACGCGTGGGGGCTCCGCGCGCGAGTGATCGGCACGCGGGCGCGCGAGACGTGTGGGAGTGCTGCCGTGGGAGCGCCCTTAGCCAAAAAGGAGTTCTCGTCAGTGTGCTCCAAAAAACGAAAATCAACTTCGAAGGCTGAATGAAGTGCCTAAATTAGGATTCAGTCAAAGCGACTACACCTCGCCGCGCGCGCTCGGCCCTACGCTGTCGAGTCGCCCGCCTGCGGAACGGAACCGGGTGGTTGTTGTGAAGCGCGGTCCGTGAGGAGACAGGAAAACGATGGCGCCGAAGAAGGTGCGGTTTGCGTCGCGGTTGCCTTTTTCCGGCATCCATTGAGACGCATTTTTTCACCCGCGAGTTCCCGCGAACGCGATGGCGCAAACGCACCGTCCCTCGGTTCCACCCGGACTCGCCCCGCTGTGGTGGCGAGTCCGCTCGTGGACCGACACTACGGCTGTAGACGCGATGGACGGTAGTTGCACGAGCGCTTGTTTCGATCCAAGGTGTTGTGTTTGGCTCGCGTCGCAGGCGCGTTCGCGAACCCGGCGTTGACGGCACGCGCGTTGCGAACACGTCGAACGGCAACAACACATTCGGTCGAATGCGCTGGGCGTGAAAATCGTGACGACCGCGCACGTGGTACCACCGCACCCGTTGCTTGCCTTTTCCTTCACACCGCGGACGCTGACCACCCCTTCCGTATCCCCCGCAACGACCCGACGAACCACGCTTGCCGGCTACCCCCACCTCCAAAATCATCAGGATGTCGATCCCCAAGCTGCCAAAAAAACCAAGAAAAAGGCTTCCTCGAAAAAGCCGGATCCCGCGCCGAACGACGCCTTCGACGACCCCGTGGATATTCTCCTGCGCCCCGCGAACCAGCTCGATTTGTCCGAAAAGCAACTCGAGGAGGAAATCACGAAACAGCTCACCGCGAACAACCCGAACGCGCCGTCCAACATCGCGCGTTACAACACGGCGGAAAAGGCGTTCAAGTTTGAACCCATGGTGGATCAGCTCGTGATGCACTACGCGACGAACGGTTTCCTGTTGCACAACGAAAGCGACGAAGCCACGCGGCAAGTCGCGCTCGTGGAGCTGGAAACGAAAACCATGGCGGACTGGGTGTTGTCAATAGACCCGGCGGCGGCGAAGAAGGCGGACGGGGCGGACGGAGGTTCGGGGGATGGCGAGAAAGCGGATGGCGATACAAAAGGCGACGGCGACGACGCCAAAGAGGAGCGTGACGACGACCGGGATGACGCGGATGCCGGCGAGCGCGTTGACGAACCGGGTAAAGACGTGGAGCATTCCGGTGACGACAGCAAACAGCTTCGGAACCAGTTCAACTTCGCGGACCGGGCGAGCCAGGTACGGCCTTGTGCGCGTTTCCCAAATCCGGGGACGCCGTTTCTGCCGCCCCTCTTTGAGGGGCCAGCAGAAGGAGATCTACACATACAGCACATACGCACTTTTTTACCTCTAACGCTGGTGACTGTTCGGACCGATTACCCCTCCATGTTGTCCATACATCGTCCAATACACGCCCAGCACAGTACTGCCGATTGTCCGCCCGTAATTACTCATACAAGTTACGGTCCCGACTGACGCTTTGTTTTCCGTATCTCACGCAGACCGTGAACCACCCGGCGCGGGACCGGAGTTCCGAAACAGAGCCGCCTGCGACGAGCGACTTCGGCGGCGCGGCGACGCAGTGGAACATCTACGACGCGTACATGGAGGACCAGCACCGTTTGGCGCTTCAAAAGGAAATGCAGAAGAAACAGAAACAGCAGGCGAAGGATGCGGCGCAGGGCGGGGACGAGTCTGGGAAAAACGCAAACGCCGGCGATGCCGCGGACGCGCGGTTAAAAAAGAAACCCGAGCTCATGGCGAGTTTGCCGATGACCAAAGCCGTGCGCGTGATGGAGCGCATGGTGAACCAGAACTCGTACGACGACATCGCGCAAGACTTCAAGTACTGGGAGGACCAGAGCGACCAGTTCCGGGAAGGCGAGGGGACGCTGTTACCGCTGTGGAAGGTGAGTAAATACCGCCTCCCAAATCAGGAGCCTGCGCATTTCCCGCGCTGCGCGTCCGTCCAGGGCCGGACCCCTTTCCAGTCCCGGATTCACACATGATGGCCTTCAAGACTGACACGTTCGTTTCACCCGTCGTAAGTTCTACAACGAAAAAGCCAAGCGACGGCACGTCACCGCGATTTGCTGGAACCCGGAGTACCACGATTTGTTCGCGGTGGGGTACGGGAGTTTCGATTTCGTGAAACAAATGAGCGGGTTGATTTGCTGGTACGCGTTTTTCGGCTTTCCCAAATCCGGGCACAAGGTTTTTATCTCTCAGCTGGTGACTTTTTCCATACATCGCGATACACAACACGTTAACCCCTTTCCTTGTACAAACCGCAGCTACTCCCTGAAAAACCCGTCGCACCCGGAGTACGCGTTCACCACGGACAGCGGCGTGATGTGCCTCGATTTCCACCCGCAGCACAGCTCTTTATTATGCGTCGGGCTTTACGACGGAAGCGTGTTGGTGTACGACGTGAGGAACAAAGGTGCGGCCTTGGGGCTTCCCCAAATCCAGGCACACTGTTTTATCTCTCAGCTGGTGACTGTTCGGACCGATTACTCTGACTGTTTGTCCATACATCGTCCAATACACGTCCAATACGCGACTGACACTTTTTTTATACAACGCAAAGCCAACCGCCCGATTCGGCGGTGCGACGTGAAGACGGGCAAGCACACCGACCCGGTGTGGCAAGTCAAGTGGGCGCCCCTTGATTTAAGCGAGAAGGACTTGAAGTTCTACTCGGTTTCTTCGGACGGGAGGGTCACGCGGTGGCAGATGAGCAAAAGCGAGCTCGTGTTTCAGGACGTGATGGAGCTAAAGCTTGTGTCTGACACGGGGGGCGAGGGTGACGACGTTTCTGTGAAAGGCGAGCTCGACGAAAACGACACTTATGCGGGCGAAAACGACGCCTCACTCGGCGCCCTCGCCGGCGGGTGCTGCGTGGATTTCAACAAACAACAGGACCACCTGTTTATTGTGGGCACGGAGGAAGGAAGGATACACAAGTGCTCAACCGCGTACAACAGCCAGTACATCGAAACTTACAGGGGGCACCACATGGCGGTGTACACCACGAAGTGGAACGAACACGCTCCGAACGGTGCGTGCCCGCGCGTTTCCCAAATCCAACGACCGCGTACTTTGCGTTTCCCAAATCTGACGCGACTGCTTGATGGCCGTCTTTGACTTCACCGCCGGGTGTCCATAGGAAGTGCACCACACACAGCACAAGTGCACTGTTTACTGCCCCTCTGTGACTTCAGTACTAGTAAAATTTACCAGTAGTGACAACTGTTACGAACCCATACTCGAGACTCTCTGACTGACCCTTTTCTTCCCTTTTTCTTCCCCAAACGCAGTGTTCATCAGCGCCAGCGCGGATTGGACGGTGAAGCTTTGGGACCACCTCTTTTCGAAACCCGCGATGTCGTTCGACTTGAACGCCGCGGTTGGCGACGTGGCGTGGTCAACAACAAGCAACACCACGTTCGCCGCGGTAACCAGCGACGGTAAGGTGTTCGTGTACGACTTGCACGAAAACAAACACGAGCCGATGTGTGAGCAGGTACGTATTGGACCTTTACCAAATCCCGACACTGTTTGCACATACAAGACTGACACTTTTCTTTCACATTCGCAGAAAATCGTGCGCAAAGCGAAACTCACGAAAATCGCGTTCAACCCAAAGCACCCGATCATTTTGGTCGGGGACGACCGCGGGTGCGTCACGTCCCTGAAACTCTCACCGAACCTGCGGAAGGGGAACAACGACCCGTCCCGGTTAGAGGCGCTGGTGGAAGTGGCGCTGAAGGGGGAGGAGTAAGCTAGCCACTCCGGGGAAGTAGAAAAGGAATATACGTGACGAATGGAATAGATAGCTTTCGCTCACAAACAATTAACATCATCTCCCCCCAACGGGGCTCCCCGCGGTTTCCCGCTGTTCCACTTCCCTGCCCCCGGTCTCGTGGCCCACACCTCCGTGCTCTTCGAGCGCGTCTCGCAACCTATGCACCTTCGTAACGCTCGCGCTGAACCCGGCGACCTTGCCCGCCTTGCCTTTGTACATATGGAAAAACGGCAGCACCTTGACCCCCATTGAGCGGCACAAGTCTTTGTTGTCGTCAAACTCTACTTTCAGAAACACCACCTCCGGGTTGAGCACCGCGAGCTTGCACAGTTTCGGGTACAAAGCACGGCACGCGCCGCACCACCGGGCGTAGAAATCCACCACCACCAACGAATCCCCCGCGCTCTGTAACTCGCGGAGAAACTGATCCATGGAATCGCAACTCCGGATGTTGTCTGGGGTTCCTTTGGTCCACCACTGGTCGGACGGGTCAACACGGCCGGCGTTGCGACGCACGTCTCGGGAGCGCGGTGCCCGAGTAACAGAAACGCCTCTTGACGGGGCCACGGTTGGACGTAACCCGCCAACGCGCGTGGTACCCGTTCCGGGCACCGCGCCGCTGGCGCTAGGGGACCCTCGAGGCGCCACGGAACACGGCCAACGATTGCACCCACGCGCGGCGGTGGTTTGTGTCCCCGGCGCCGGCGCCACCGCGAAGGCGGAGACAAACGCGAGCAGCATGGTGGCCATGACGCACACGCGAGCGCAATAAAAGCCCGTGCGATGAGGCGTCGGCGTGAGACGCGCGCGGCGAGGTTTGGCAACCGACGCTTCGAGGACGTCATTTTCGAAGCGTCGGCTGGCAAAACGAAAGACGCAGAAGAGATCAAGAGACGGCTCGCATTCCTCGTCTCTCGGCTTCTCTCTGCGCCTTTCAGAGTATCGAAGTTCACCCCGACGGTTTGACCCACCGCGCCCGGTGAACGACCGCGACATAATTTGTCTCGCGAGAAATCTTTGCATTTGACAAGGGCGGCGGCTTCCCCTGTCCAGTGCCCGACACGCGCCTGGGTGGTTGGGTGGAAAAAGATTAAGCGCGCACTGCCTGTTGCAGTACACGGGCTTTCCAGAGCTGCGCGGGGGCAGCGTTTAGCGGAATCACGAGCGTCGGTTCGTCACTCGCGCGACCGTGTCGAAAAGTACACGATGGGTCGAGGCGAGGACGGCGCCGAGACCACTTCTTCCCGGCATGTTCCGTTACCCGCGACGCGCTGGGACGGCGGCCCAGCTGGTGTGGACTCGCACCGGCTTTCCGTGGCCCCGATGTTGGACTGCACGGACTCGCACTTCCGGCGTCTGTGCCGTCTTCTTAGCAAGCGAACGCATCTGTGGAGTGAGATGGTGAACCAAGACGCGGTGCTGTACGCGCACAAAACGAGGCCCGCGCTGTTGTCGCACGGCACCGAGGAACACCCGGTGACGTGTCAGCTCGGTGGGGCGAGTCCATCCCGACTCGCCCTGGCGAGTCAAATCGTGGTGGACGAGTACGGGTACGACGAGGTGAACTTGAACTGCGGGTGTCCCAGCGCGAAGGTACGTGATTGATGTATTTCCCACATCCAGCCAGACACACCGTTTGCTGATTGTTGTCCGCCCGTAAGTACTCACTCACGTAGCAAAACAAGACTGACCCTTTTTTTTACAAAAACAAAACCAGGTTGTGAACAAACCTGACGCGGATAAGCGGTTCGGGGCGGCGCTGATGAAAGACGCGGAGCTCGTGGGCGAGTGTTTGCGCCGGATGAAGGAAGCGGTGGATGTGCCTGTTACGCTGAAGCACAGGCTTGGTGTCCGGAGCGGGTCGGGCGGGCTACACGACGCCCGTGGGTACGACAAGGAAAGTGACACGGACGGATACCACTTCGTATCGAACTTCGTGGACACGGTGCACGAGTTAAGTGGGGTCGAGCACTTCATAGCGCACGCGCGGTGCGCCGTGCTTGGGGGTTTGTCTACTACCGGTAACAGAATGGTTCCGCCGTTGCGGCACGAAGAGGTACACCAACTGGCGTTGGATTTTCCAAAGCTCGGGTTCTCCCTGAACGGGGGGGTGGAGACCGTCGACGACGCGCTTTCGCATTTGCGGCGAGGCACGGTGCGCGGCGTGATGCTCGGCCGCGCGGTTTACAAAAACCCGGCGGTGCTGGCGACGGTGGACCGGCTCATTTACGGCGACTGTGACGGTGACAGAAAGGAACGCATGGCGGGTGAACACGAGCGACTGGCCGTCGCGGCTTGGCCCACGGACGGGTGGCGCGTGGACGACCGTTGGCGCGAACGGCGTTCGTATTTCTCGCTGCACGACGACGGCGCCGCGGACGCCGCGGCGTGCGTGACTCGTGAGCGGGTGTTACGAAGGTTCGCGGGGTACGGCGACGCCGTGCTTCGGCAACGCGTGGGTGAGCTGGAGAAACACCCCAAGGCCCTGGGGGAGGCTCGCGGGCTTTGCAAAGCCCTGGGCGGGATGTCCTACGGCGTGCGCGCCGGGAACCGGTTCAAACGCGACTTGGAATTCGGGTTGCAGGGGTGGACGAAGCGGTTGCTGGCGGGCGAGGACGCCGGGGGTTTGTCGTTTTCGGGGCTCATTACGAGCTGCGTCGCGGGGCTCGGGGAACAGGGGGTCGAGGATATGCGCAAGGACATGGAAAACGTTTTGGAAAGCGAACAACGAAGAAGGAGTCTGGCGCGCGGGCGGAAAGGGGGGGAGGACGGAAACGACGGAGACGACGAAACTCTCGACGCCGAAACGTGCGCGGCGGAGGAGTACTGAATGACAAAAGGAACGCTTATCTTAGGAGAGTAGCGCCTTAGTGTTGCGCAGGAGAGTAGAGTAGAGGTTTAGTCGTTGACGCGTAGTCGTCATGGAAGCAAAAAGCATAGTCCGTCGGGAGTCATCCCAGTCCATCATACTCGTCTCTACGTATCGATCGTGGAATTAAAGAATGGAACGCGCTACTCGTCGTCAAGGAACATCTCTTCTGGCGGCGTTTTCGGATCATCCGTTTAGGCTTCGATGATGGCGTCCACGGCGTGGATAATCGCGTTGTCCACCTTGATGTCGTTCTTCTTGAACTTGGCGCCGTTCACCGCGCCGCCCTTGATCGTGATCGTGGTGCCGCCGATCGTGGTGAGCGTGGTGCCGTCCGGCATGTTTTCAAGGCGGTGCGCGCCTTGCACGATGTGGTTCTTGATCATGGCGGGCAGGTTGGGGTGGTCCATGATTTCCATCTTGGTTTTGCCGATCTTTTTAAGAAACACGGAAAACGCGTCGTCGTTGGGGGCGAACACGGTGATTGGGCCGGGGGAGGTCATGATGGCTTGGTTGCCGGACTGTGTTGGAGGCGATGAGGTGGGGTGAACCAAGGGTGGGACGGTCAGCGAAATCGCAACAGACTGGGTCTAGCTAGACACACTAGACGTCGCCAAAAGGCCAAAAAATTGCCAAAAACAGGCGCTATCCAAGTTTGGACGTCTCGGTGACTCGGCGCGATTGCGATTGCGGTCAATCGGAGACGCGGTGGTTCGCGTGGATCCGTGGCGTTCGCGCGAGCGGAACTTCCGTTTGATTCGAAACGACTGCTCGTCTTTGTCGTGGCGATTACCAACCCACCGCGACGCGACCGGGGTTGGTCGTGGGGCCCGACCCGGAACGGCGCGGTCCGGTGCCATCGGCGGTCTCGGGAAAAAAAAACAAGAGGGTGCGAGAGGACCGATCGTTTTCCCGGGATTTCGCGTACTCGTCCGGCCACGACGCCACCGCGCTTCCCAGGACTGTTCGTAAAACCCTAAAATCGATCGATCGGGTCTAGACACCAGCGTGCGCAACCAGTACGACGTACCTTGGTCACCGCGGTGGCAAAGAGCATGTAGTTGGCGTTCTTGGCGACCATGCCGAACGCGTCGTTGTTGAAGGAGGCACCGCCTTCTTCGCCACCCTTGCCGTGCGCGACAGCGGCGCGCACGTTGAGGGACCCGCGGCTCTTCGTGGAGCGGCCGACGGCGGGGGCGGCGAAAGCCTTGGCGGAGGTCATGGTGAAAGCAGACATGATGTGTGCGTGTGGAAGGAACAATGCCGGCGCGGAGACGCGTGACGGGAAAAACAATGCCTGAAGCGCCAGCTGGCCGTGGATAGCGTTCGGCACACGGTTTAGGGTTTACAGTTCAGGGTCGGGGTTCTAGGGCTGTTGGCGTGGTTTCCGAAAACTCTTAGTTTACACAGACAGATCCGCTTCATTTGTGAGATTCGCAAAGACGCCCTGCGTCTCGTCCGCAGTGTGCTCCGCGTTTCCGCCGGTGTCGTCCCGGGCTCGGTTCGGAACGGGACGCGTTTCCGTCGGGTTGGTGCGCGGTACGTCGCGCCGCGCACCATGCGTTTCAAAACACAGTTCAACGGGTACTCCCTCGCGTTCTCGCCTTTTTTCGAGGGGAGGCTGGCGGTCACGACCTCCCAGAATTTCGGTATCATCGGCAACGGCCAGCAGTACGTTTTGGACCAGGCGCCTGGTGGCGAGCTTGTTGAGGTCGCTCGGTTCGAAACCGCGGACGGTCTGTACGACTGCTGCTGGAGCGAACAAAACGAAAACATCCTGGTAAGCGCCTCGGGTGATGGGTCCGTGAAGGTGTGGGACGTGACCGCCCCAGCACACGCAAACCCGCTCCGGTCGTTCGAGGAACACACGCACGAGGTGTACGCGGTGCACTGGAACCAAGTCCGACGGGACGTGTTTCTCAGCGCGAGCTGGGACGACACGGTGAAGCTATGGTCGCTGGAGCAAGGAGCGCCTCAAATGAGACCGGGCAGCGGCCCGGGCGGCGGTTCAGCTCCAGGCGGCGGCGGAAGTTTGCGCACGTTCGCGGAGCACGCGTATTGCGTGTACGCGGCGGTGTGGTCGCCGCAGCACGCGGAGGTCTTCGCTACTGCGAGTGGGGACTGCACGTTGAAGATCTGGGACACCAGGCACAACCACAGCAGCCTCACGATTCCCGCGCACGAGTACGAGATCCTGTGCTGCGACTGGAACAAGTACAACGACTGCGTCGTCGCGACTGGGAGCGTGGATAAAACCGTCAAGCTGTGGGACGTGCGGAACCCGAGCCGGGAGCTGGCGGTGGTGAGGGGGCACCAGGTACGTGTTGTATTTCCCACCCCGAGTCCAACGATGATTATTTTGTTTGGAGGCGCGTATGGACTGACACCTTTTCTTTCTTTCTTTTCGCAATCGCAGTACGCCGTGCGCCGAGTGAAGTGCTCGCCGCACGCGGAGAACGTCGTGTACACCGCGTCGTATGACATGTCAATCGGGATGTTCGACTGGCAGGTCGCGGCGAACGGCGGGGACCCGACCGTGAAGCGGTGGGGACACCACACCGAGTTCGCGGTGGGGCTGGACGCGTCGTGTTTGCGGGAAGGTTTGTTGGGGAGCTGCGGGTGGGACGAAATGGCGTACGTGTGGCCCGTGAGTGGCGAACCAGGGGCGATGGGACCGCCGGGGAACGGACGCACGCCGTTTTAATCAACACAGAAATAGCTCTTGACAAAAAATCGCATGTAAGACTCTTAAAAACAGTCACGGAACACCCGCGGAAGAGTCTACGCGCGGGACGGCGATTGGTTTTTACCGTCGAGACGCAGACGGCACGCGCGACACTTAGCAAATCCGCAAATTAGCACCACTGGAACTTGGGCACGCCAGGGCACTTGCATCCGGATTCCTGGATGATCGCGTTGGCGCCGTAGTTCCCGCCCCTGACGCACTCCGGGATGTCTTTCCCCACCACGAGCTGCGAAAGGAACCCGCCCACGAAGGCGTCGCCGGCGCCGTTGGTGTCCACCAGTTTCTCGGCCGCGAGGGGAATCACGGGGTACTCGTAGACCTTGCCTTCCTTCGCCACGATCGTGGGGAGCACGCCTTGCGTGAACACCACGGTTCGCGCGCGGTGCCCGGACTGTTTCGGCATCTTACTGATCCGCATGGCGATCTCGGCCACGTCTTTGGTGGCCCACCCTTCCGTTTCCGCGAAAGTCACCGCTTCGCTTTCGTTGCCAAACAGGATGTCCACCAGCGGCATGAGCTCCATCATCGCCGTTTTGAACGGAGGGACCTGCATCAGAAACGGAGCAGACAGGTTGAAGCAGTAGCACTTGCCTTCCTCGGCGCTGTGCTTGGCGACTTTCATCATGGAATCGGGCGACACGGTGAGGAAAAAACCCGCGCTGTAAAAGAAACGCGCGGCCTCCACGAGCTGCCAGTTTTCCGGTTTCTCGAGGTGGTCAATCTTGTAGTTGTTCGCCGCGTTCAGCGCCGCAACGAGCGAGCGCTCGCCGCCATTCACCAGGACGCCGCAGGTACCCGTGGGCGTCTGCTCGTCCACCATGTAGTTGGCGTTGACGCCATCCGCCAAGCACGCCGCGGTCATCTCCGCCGCGAAAGAATCAGCGCCGACGCAGCCCATGTACGCCGTGGCGAAAGGCACCTGCAGCATCCACTGCGCCACCCTGATGCTGTTCTGCGTAGCGCCGCCCGCGATGTACTCCACCTCGAACTGCTTCGTCATGTCCTCGTACATAGGCGCGTGCTTGTCCTCGGCGAGAATCGCGTCGTTGAGCTTCACGCCGTACTTCTCCAGGAACTCAGAAGGGACGACCGCGGAGATGTCCAGAAGGGGGTTGCCCATGCCCAGAAGCACGCCCGCGATGCCGCCGGATTCGAAGTTAGCCTGGTAGTATGTACGGTTAGTGGGTTGGTTGGTTAAAGGGAGGGGAGGTGTTGGTGGTGTCTCGTGGAAGCTTTCCACGACCGCGATCGATCCGATCGAAAGAAAAAGGAACACGCACTCGGCGCGGGTTCGTGACGCTTTTGCGTTTCGATCGGTTCTCGATCGCGATCGACGACCGGGGTGGATGACTTGTTTGGAGGCTGGCGAGAAGAGCCACTCGAATCGATACGCACCATTGTGTGGGTTTGTGGGGGGAAGGGGAAGGTGTGCGGAAAAGTGCCGGGGCGGACGGCGAAGGCGTTGATAACGACAGATGATGGACACCGATTCTCTGAAGCGGCGGGCGCTTCTCTGTCAGCCACAAATCACGTCGAAGGATTTGAGTCTGAAAACACACCTTTCTTGGAAAACGAAGCATCGGCCACCGACAGATCGTGGTGCGCAGGCGCGAAAGGGCGAACCGGAAAGCGAAGGGGGGGACGCGCGCGAGTCATGTGGAAGAAGCGGTGTTCGCACGGGAAGCAGAAGGCAGGCTGCGTGCAGTGCAACCCATGTCCCCACGGCAAACTGAAACGCATCTGCGCGGCGTGCAATCTGTGTGCTCACGGCAAGCGGAAACACGACTGCACGGTCTGCAACCCCTGCTCTCACGGCAAGGTGAAACGCCGGTGCGCGGCGTGCAACCCCTGCTCGCATGGCATGCTGAAAAGCAAGTGCGCGGCGTGCACCCCCTGCCCCCACGGCAAGCGGAAGAGCAGCTGCGCGGAGTGCAACCCCTGCTCTCACGGCAAGCGGAAATACGACTGCGCGGAGTGCAGCCCCTGCTCTCACGGCAAGCTGAAACGCATGTTCACGGCGTGCACCCTGTGCCCGCACGGCATGCTGAAAGGCTCCTGCGCGGCGTGCACCCCCTGCCCCCACGGCAAGGTGAAACGCCGGTGCGCGGCGTGCAACCCCTGCCCTCACGGCAAGCTGAAACACATGTGCGCGGAGTGCACCCCCTGCCCTCACGGCAAATGGAAATATAGCTGTCTGGAGTGCAACCCCTGCCCCCACGGCAAACTGAAACCCGTGCCCGCACGGCATGCTGAAAGGCTCCTGCGCGGCGTGCAACCCCTGCCCTCACGGCAAGGTGAAAAACAACTGCGCAGAGTGCAACCCCTGTCCCCACGGCAAGTTGAAGAGCCACTGCGCGGACTGCAACCCTTGCCCCCACGGCAAGCTGAAGAGCGACTGCGCGAAGTGCAACCCCTGCTCTCACGGCAAGCTGAAACGCATGTTCACGGCGTGCACCCTGTGCCCGCACGGCATGCTGAAAGGCTCCTGCGCGGCGTGCACCCCCTGCCCCCACGGCAAGGTGAAACGCCGGTGCGCGGCGTGCAACCCCTGCCCTCACGGCAAGCTGAAACACATGTGCGCGGAGTGCACCCCCTGCCCTCACGGCAAATGGAAATATAGCTGTCTGGAGTGCAACCCCTGCCCCCACGGCAAACTGAAACCCGTGCCCGCACGGCATGCTGAAAGGCTCCTGCGCGGCGTGCAACCCCTGCCCTCACGGCAAGGTGAAAAACAACTGCGCAGAGTGCAACCCCTGTCCCCACGGCAAGTTGAAGAGCCACTGCGCGGACTGCAACCCTTGCCCCCACGGCAAGCTGAAGAGCGACTGCGCGAAGTGCAACCCCTGCTCTCACGGCAAGCGGAAACGCATCTGCGCGGAGTGCAATCCCCTGCCCACACGGCATGCTGAAAGGCTCCTGCGCGGCGTGCACCCCCTGCCCCCACGGCAAGGTGAAACGCCGGTGCGCGGCGTGCAACCCCTGCCCGCATGGCATGCTGAAAAGCAAGTGCGCGGCGTGCACCCCCTGCCCCCACGGCAAGCGGAAGAGCAGCTGCGCGGAGTGCAACCCCTGCTCTCACGGCAAGCGGAAATACGACTGCGCGGAGTGCAGCCCCTGCTCTCACGGCAAGCTGAAACGCATGTTCACGGCGTGCAAGTCATCACGCACGGAACGTTCGGTTTCACCGCAGATCAAGCCCGAACCCGAGATCAAGGAAGAGCCGTTCAAGATTCACGACATGGGCGAAAACCACGAGTGATACGTACGCGCTTGCAAAACATCTCGTCGGGCGTTGTGACTCGAATCGAAAGGAGAAGCATAGACAGTCCGTCCGTGCGTGTTACAAATCACGCCCACCTAATTTTCACGTAAAAGTATTTCAGTACGGTCTATGCCGGTCGCCGCCGTACCCACGCCCTCCCCCGCCGCGGTCGTCGTACCCCCGCCCTCCCCCGTGTGAAGGCCTGTCGTACCCGCGACCGCCGCCTCGGTCGTTGCTTCCTCCGCCGCCGCCGCCACCGTACCCGCCGCCCCCGTTCCGGTCCCCTTCCCCTTCCCTCCCCCCCCCCTCTCGGTCCTCCCGCGACGTCGCGATCGTGACGCTCAGCGTTTTGCCATTCAGCACGTGTCCGTCGTAAAACCCCGGCGCGCTTTGCGCCGCCATCGGGTCGTCGTACTTGATCACGGCTTCGTCTTTGTTCGCGCCCGTCGCGTTGTCCTTGTAGATCTTCACCGCATGCGGCCACTGGTCGGGGAACCCAAACTTCTGCCGGACCCTGGCGATGATTCCAATACCGCTGAACAGTTCGTTTAGGTCAGACTCGGTGGTCGTGCTGGGGTCGAACCCTTTGACGAAAATGCGGTTGCTGGTATCCCTCAAACCCACGTGAAGCCACCCCGCCGCGGTTTTTTGCTCCGCGTCCTTCACCGCTTTCGATTTCTGCGCGCCGCAACGCTTGCAGCTTTTGCGCCAGTTGAAATTGGAGTTACCGCACCCGTCGCACTGCCAGTCATCGGACACGGGTTGCGCTGCGGGTGGGGGGGCGCGACCGCCACCGCCGGGACGCCCGTATTCGGAACCGCCGCCGCCGCGCGCGGGTTCAGACGGCCCACCGATGTGCGAGTACCGGCATTGATCACCCCGGGTACACGTCCCCCTTTGGAAGTCACCGCACGCGCCTCGCGTGCCCGCGCCCGCGCCCGCGGTGGCAGCCCCGCCGCCGTAACCGCCTCCGCCGGTTGAAGGAGGCGGCGGCGGGGGCTGCCCAGCTGCTGCAGGTGGCGGGGGCGCGGATCGCGACGGGGGAGGTGGCGGGGGCACGCGGTCATCACCGGGACCGCTCATGATCGCGTTTGTTTACGTGCGCTTTGGGGAAACTTAAGGTCGGGAAAGGGGTCCGCGCGCGTGCACTGGACAAGCCGAAACGGGACACACCGCCGCCGCGTGAACAACACTGGAAGCGACGAGGCGGATGATCGATCGGCTAGCACGAGAATTTGTTGGACCCCAAAAGAACGAAGTTTTTTTAGAAAGGTCTTGAGTTTTATTAATATTCATAATCCGGTTTTCGAAACCACTTCAAAACGTGCAAGGCGTTTCGTTGTAAAAACACGCATGCTGACGCGACCTTCGCAAAGGTGGTCGTCACGCACCCCACGCAGCAACAATGTCGGTTTCGTTGCTGTGCCAGAACGTGGTCACCTCCGCGTCGTTGTCGGCTCGCCACTCCATTGTCGTCACCGGCACCCGCGTCGTCAAGCAACCCGGGTTGTCGCATCGTGGTGGACGAGGGAAACACATTGTTATCCGCCCTCGTGCTGGTTTTCTGGACAACCTGCTGGGCGTAAACAACGGTAACGACGGAGACAAGAAGGTGACGCGACCGAAGCCGGGCACGAAAACCGTCCTGATGTGCTCGTGCTGCAGCAACAAGGGATTCGAGAAGTGTCCGGGGTGCAACGGCACGGGCAAGGTGAGAGCCTCGTTTGTCGTTTTACGTCAAGATTTCCATTTCCACAAGAAACACCTGTCCTCCGACGCAGCGCATACCGCCGTGACTGCCGCGATCGGTGATATCGCGACCGTCACTACTCCCCACCACCAAGAACCAACTCCCACTCACCAACCTCCTTTCCCTCTCTCCCATCCACAGAGCAAGGTGAACGGAAACGTGATGGAGCGCTTCAAGTGCATGGTGTGCCAGGGCATGGGTGGCATTTCATGCACCAACTGCAACCGGGGGGGCAAGGGTTTGACGCCGGAACAGAGGGGGGAGAGATAAACGCGAGCGGGGCGAGAACAGAAGAACAGAAGAACAGTAAGAACAGTAAGAACAGTAAGAACAGTATCCGGATACAAGAACTTGTAAAGAACAAAAGGACAGTATGACAGTAAAAGTAAAGTATAAAACTGATAATGCAACCGTCGACCGCGCGTCTCGATTTCCGGCGTACCTTCCAGGTATCGCGAAGGTATTTAACAGTGCGTCTCACTAGCGTTCCGTAGTGCGCATGCTCCCCTTACGACGATTCGTCGTGCGTCAGCTCCAGCACTTTCACCGCGCCGCACGAGTTCGCCGCTAAAACGCGCTCGCCACATGGCGACCACGCCACCGCGCTGACGAACAACCCGGGTTTCTCGGCGGGCGTTTGTTGTTGACTCGTTTGGTGACCCCACGCCGCGGTGAGTGAAAGCGAGGTCATCGCGACCGGCGTGGGGACGGACTTGGAGAACAAACAAACCGTGTTGTCCTCGGAGCCGCACACGATCCGGCCATCTTTACTAACGTCCATCCCAACAAAGTTGCGCTTGTTCTGGTGCCCGCCGAACGTCCGGACGCACGGATCGCACGCCGCGCCGTTGACTCCATCAAACCCTCTTGTAACGTCCCACAGCTTCAGGGTGTTGTCCGTTGAGGCGGTGATGAGCTGGTGCGCGCCGAGCCACTTTACATAAGAAACCGCTCTTTTGTGCCCCGCCAGCACCACCAGCGGCCGCTGCGTTCGGCGCAAGTCGTACACGTGCGTCTGGTGCGCCGCCGACGAAAACGCCACGACGTTCGCGTTGACGGGTGAGAACTGCACCGAACACACGTTCGCCCTGCACTTAATCGTCGCCGCGCTTTGCCGTTGCGACGTGCTCCACACCTTGACCAATCCGTCGTCTGAGCCTGAACAAAGAAGCGTGGGATCGAGGGTTGAGAAATCCAGACTCCACACCCGCTTTTCGTGTTCCTTCAGCTCGCAACTCACCGACCCCGCGTTCGCGTCGAACAGCGAAATCGCGCCGTCGTAATCCGCAAAGGAAATGACCTGCCGCGCGTACGGGTTCCACGCCAGGGAGCTTGGGATGGGTAAAACGGTAAATAGGTAAAACGGTAAATAGGTAAAACGGTAAATAGGTAAAACGGTAAATAGGTAAAACGGCAAATAGGTAAAAAGGCAAATAGGTAAAACGGTAAATAGGTAAATAGGTAAAACAGTAAAACGAAGCGTCAGTCGTTTGTGGTGTGTGTGTCCGGGATTGCCAAGGATACACCGTACTCCGTACAGCGCAGGACACCGGGAGGCGGGATTTGGTTTGGAAGGGTATTACCTTAGCTTGCTCGCCACCCGGGTTTCCGCGACAGGGCACTGCACCGCCGCGCCCAGCGACACCAAGGCTTTGGTTTCGAAAATCCGTAACCGTTTGGAAATCCCAGCCGTCGCGACGTACTCGCCGTCGCGGTCCCACCCGACGCTGCAGATCATCTCCCCGAACGAATGCACGTCCCCGTGGCTCACGTCCGCGATGACCCGCATCTGCGTCTTGCGCACGCTCTGCGCGAGCTCGTGCCCGAAAAAAGTAAACGCGTCACTCAGCGCCGACCCCGCCGCGTTCGCCGCCTGCTCCGCCGCGCCGCGCCTGGCGGACACGGAGAGCTGCGCTGCGTTTGGGTCGACGACCGACCCTGGAGCTTGAGACGCTTCTTTTGAATTTCCCAACGCCGCGGAAACAAAGGCGTCTGTCCGCGTGGCGTGCGCGTACGCCCTCGCCACGGGCGCCACAGCCCTGGCGCAGGATTGGAAGAAATTTTCCTCAAGCGCCTCGAACGCGGCGGCGTCCAGCTCGTGTGCGCCCCTGTGGCCACCCGCCGCGGCGGCCGCCGCGGCGTCGCCCGCGTCCAGGAGGGTCAGGTCCCCGGCGCTGAAACTGCGCGCGGCGACCAAGCCCATGTTCCGACTCGGCGCCTCACTGGCTTGCAGCGCTTTGACGCGGTCAAGACTAGGCGCGGTTTGCAGAGATTTGACTCGGTCGAGGCTCGGCCGGCGCGCGTCCGCTGAGGCGGAAACCGTGCGTTCCAAACCTTCCACGGCGTTTTCGTTGAACGAGCCTTGCCGCGACGGCGGGCGGGAAACCGCCTTTGGCGACCCGCCGTCAGCACTGGAAGGCGCGCTGCTTTGCGATCTCGTCGTGTTCGCATTCACGTCGGTTTCGCTTCCGTTTGAAAGTTTTTCCAGCGCCTGTTCCAGCGTTCCGGCGGGCGCGCCACCCGGCGCGCGCCGGCGCTTCGAGGGCTTCTCCCCGGGCGGCGCGTCGCCTGGAGTGAAACCGCCGGGCGTGTGGGTACCTCGGTTCGCCCTTGACAGGTCAAACGAAACCCCCCTGCGTGAACCACGCGCCGCGTGTTCGAACGAACCCCCCGACGCTAAGCGGTCTTTCCGCGACCGCGTTTCGTTGCGTTGCGCCACGCCATCGGTAACGCCGTGCCCCGCCGAGTGATGATCGTCAACACCCAATCCGCCGAGCTGCCGAAGCGCGTGCGCCAGGAGCGCCGAGCGCACTCGGTGCGCCTGTGCCTCCCTCGCCCGCGCCTCGCGGTTGGCTCGCAAAAACCCCGCGAGCGCCACGAGCTTGGCCCTGCGTTTTTCCGACGCCATACCCCTCTCTCGTTGCGTTCGCCATCCGCTCGTGTCCGTGTCGGCACGTCTTATCTTACCCTCGGCGACGCTCACCAGAAGCGCCCTCGTTTGCGCCGCGCTCGGCCGGTTCCCGGGAACCGGCTGAAGCAGCTGCTTCGCGATGGCGGATTCCTCGGGATCTAAGGCCAGCGCAGCGGCGCCCGCGCCGTCCGGCCGGAGCGTCGCCGCGAGAAGCGCCCCGACGTCCCCGCGCGCGCCCGTTGCGATTTCAGGCCAGCACAGCTCCACCATCAGCACCCCCAGGGCGAAACACTCCGCGGGCGCGCCTGGAACGCTGGAGCCCGCTTTTTCCTCCGGGGATACGTAAAGCTGTTCGTTGCTGTTGCTGTTGCTGTTGCGCTCGTGTTTCGATTGTTTCAACCCGTTTGAGTCCGCGGCGGGTACCACCGACGCCGCCGCGGATGCGAAAAAGGAAGACGACGCCGCCGCGTCCACGCGCGTTGTCTGGTCGTCTGCCATGGCGTCGTCCTCGTCACTGGACTCGTCCCGGTCCTGGGCGTCCGCGGGAGGGGCGGTCACGCGACCGTCTGTGTGTCGCGCGCCGCGCCCCGCGGGTCGGCCGTCGACAGCGTCTCGCTCGCGTCGCGGAGGCGTCATAGGCCGCGGCGGCGCCAGCCCTATGTCGCCTTGCGGGCTCACCGTGAGCTGGGACGGCCGCATCGCCCGTAACAGCGTCCCGCCGACGTGCGCGGAGGCCATCAACCCGGCGCACCCGGTCAGGACGTGCAGGGCGTCGTCTATGTCGGGCGCGATTCCTTTGGCGTGGAGCGAGTCGAGCCAGTCGCGTATGGTGCGTTTTCCAAGCGCCAGCCCCTCGATCGGGGGCATGCTTTGCAGCCGTCGCATTTTCGTTGTGTCAGCCGGATCGAGGGTCAACAGCGGGTCCGACAAGAAAGCGGCTTCCACGCGTCCGAGCGGCGCGGCGGCAGCGTCAATTGTCAAAGCATCGTTCGTCTCCATGGCGTCGTGTACACCGGGTGCGGTCTGACGTGCCATGCCCAGCGTCGCTCGTGAATGCGCACCGCGACCCGACCCCGCCCCACCTGCCCCGCAAAACCCCTCCGCGAACCCTTCCCTGACCTTCTCCATGGGCGCACCGGGATGCGCGTTCGCGTTCGCGTGCGTCATCGGTACCGCGCTCCGCCCCGCGTCTCGCGCCAGCGTCGCGCCCGCCACGAACTCGCGCTGGTGCGTTTGGTTGTCCTCGTCGCTCAGGTCGTCGCCATCGCTGTGCTCGCCGTCCGAGCTAAACTCGTCCGGGTCCGGCACGGTCACCACGCCGTGCTCTCCTGCGCTCGCCAGGCTCCCGCGCGCCATCCGGTGGTCGAACTCGTCGTCGTCGAGCACCTCCGCGCCGTTTTCGAAGCGAGGCACCATCTGGTTGCTTTGTTTCCGTCGCCACACGTGCGCCCACATGTGCTTCACCGCTTTTTTCGTTACCGGTTTCAAAAGGTAGTCCTCCGCGCCTAGACGTAAACAGTTCAAAACCACCTCGGCGTGTTCGTTGCTGCTCATCATCACCACCGGCATCTCGTGCAAATCGGGATCTTCGCGCACCCGGTGTAACAAAGCCGGGCCGTCGACGTCCGGCATCATCACGTCCGTGAGCAGCAGGTTGAACTCGGTGCCGCTGGCTAGCATCGCCAGGGCTTCCCGGCCGGAGGACACGGAGGTGACTGCGTTTTTGGTGGAGGTGTTAGGGGAGGTCAGGATAGGGTAACTAAGAGTACACTACGAGTACGCTCGTCAGGACGATGGGAAAAAGAGAATCGTCGGTGACGTGTTCGGCGCGAAAACGCGATGGGAGAGGGACGACGTGCGGGTCGTGAACGTGCGTGTGTCACCACGCGACAGCACACACGGCGCGTACCTTGGTAGCGACACTTCCGTAACAACCCCGCGACCACGGTTCGCGTAACCCGGTCGTCGTCCACCAGCAACACGTGCACCTCATCGGGCGACGAACTCGCCATGGTCGCGGTCGCGCGACGTCACCGGCCGACGTCGACGAGTTTTGGCACCCCCGACGTCGGCGCGGTCCCGGTCCGCACGCGCCGAAACCGCACACTCTGCTAACCCTAAACGCCTCCGCGTACTCCTTGCCGGTGTCGTGCGCCACACCGAGCCGACTCCAAGAGTCAAAAGCTCGCTCGTGGCGCGCTTTTGGCGCGCGTCGCAATCGATGCCCCCACGCGAAGGAATGAGTCCCAAATACAACAAGAGCTTGGATTCGCAAAAAAGCGTTTTCGAAAGTCCACGTCGATTGGTAGATTCGACACATGTCCATCTCTGAGCCTCTGATGATTGAGCCTGACGGAAGCGAAGTGCACCGGTGCTAACACGCGCCACGAGCCAACAACAGAGTTGAGTCATGCCCATGGATTTCAGAGCTGCCAGCTCAGCTCATCATCCCACCCAACAGGTCGAAAAAAAAACCCAAAAACAGACTGGTTTGCGTACGCGATTTATCCGCGAAGGATTTGTTCGCCAGGTGTGAATGTAAAGGTTGCGATCGGCCTGTCCACCACCCTTCACTCTCGCACGCACCCGTCCACCTTTCCTTTTTAAAAGCAAGATGGCTGCCTTCGCTGCTACCACCCCCTCCCTGAAGGTACGTGGGGGGTCGTTTCTTTTGTTGGGCGGTCGACGCGCGCGTGGGTAACCGGTTTCCGATGCCAATCGCGCGCGCGAATCGGAAAAAAAGAAGCCCTATCCGCGCGCGGAGCGTTCGCCTTACCGGTCGTGCATACCGTCCGTGTGTTCCCCTCGACGTGCAAAACCCTCCGTGACCTGACCGAACCTTCCCCACGCCTGCCCGCACATCCAACAGGTTGAGTTCCGCGGCAAAACCGCCGGTCTCAAGCGCGGCAAGGCTTGCAAGGTACGTGCGGTTACGAACGCGACCGCGAGACGGAATTGAGACGAGACGAGAGCGCATCATCACATCGCACCCGTTTCCGGGTAGCACCGGACTACTCGGGCGTGCCTGCCGCGCGAACACAGCAAACACCCTAACCTCGCCAATCCACACACTCCCCATACCACCAGGCTGCCGCCGTGAACACCGTCACCGAGGCGAAGATCAAGGTTGCTATCAACGGTTTCGGCCGCATCGGTACGTACCGCGCGTGTTGCGGCATTCGCAATCCACTCCGACACAGTTTGACGTTTTTTTTCTCCTTTTTTTTCCACCCGAAACTGACCCTCTCTCGCTCCGCCACCCCCCCCAACAGGCCGCAACTTCCTCCGCTGCTGGCACGGACGCACCGATTCCCTTCTCGAGGTCGTGGCGATCAACGACAGCGGCGGTGTGAAACAGGCGTCGCACCTTGTGAAGTACGACAGCATTCTGGGGACGTTCGACGCGGAGGTCGCCATCATCGACGACACGCACATCAGCATCGACGGGAAATCCATCGAGATCGTGTCGAACAGGGACCCCACGAAGTTGCCTTGGAAGAAACTCGGCGTGCAAATCGTCATCGAAGGCACCGGTGTGTTCATCGACACCCCCGGTGCATCCAAGCACCTCGAAGCAGGCGCGGAGAAGGTGATCATCACGGCGCCCGCGAAAGGCGACGACATCCCGACCTACGTCCTTGGCGTCAACGCGGATCAGTACACGCACGCGGATAAGATCATCAGCAACGCGTCGTGCACCACCAACGGCTTGGCGCCTTTCGCCAAGGTGCTTGATGACTCATTCGGCATCGTCCGCGGGCTGATGACCACCACGCACTCCTACACCGGCGACCAGAGGATTTTGGACGCGTCGCACCGCGACCTGCGCCGCGCGCGCGCCGCCGCGCTGAACATCGTGCCCACCGGCACGGGCGCCGCGAAGGCGGTCGCCTTGGTGCTTCCCCAGCTCAAGGGCAAGCTCAACGGCATCGCCCTGCGGGTGCCCACCCCCAACGTATCCGTGGTGGACATGGTGATCCAGGTTGAAAAGAAGGTCACCGCGGAGGAGGTGAACGACGCTTTCCGCGCCGCCGCCGCCGGCCCCATGAAAGGCATCCTCGCCGTGTGCGACGAACCCCTCGTGTCCATCGACTTCAGGTGCAGCAGCGTCAGCACCACCATCGACAGCGCGCTGACCATGGTGATGGGGGACGACCTGATCAAGGTCATCGCCTGGTACGACAACGAGTGGGGCTACTCCCAAAGGGTGGTGGACCTCGCCGAGCTCGCCGCGAGCAAGTGGGGCAAATAAGCGAGGCGATTTACGACGAGACCAAGCGGGTTTTTGGCAAGGACGGGCGCCTTCTTTTCCACACACGAAACAACGGCAACGCGAGAGTATTGCGTGTATTAAAGATACAGTATCAACCGATTGTTCTGTAAATCTACTACTTGAATGACTTGAAAGTGTCTTACAAAAATGCTCCCGACGAACCCACCGGCGCCCGCGAACTTCCCCTCGCCGCGCCGCGGCGTCTTTTGCCGATTTTTTGTACTTCTCTTTCAAAAGAAAATTATCCCTGCTACACGTACCTACATTACACCGCTTACTTCGCAAAACGGTCCAGCTCGATACGCCCGGGAGTTACTTCCCGCTGGTCTTGGCGACTTGTTTCCCCACGGATGCGCTTTCGGTCCAGTTGACGCCCGGAAGAATCAACCGCTGGTCCACGTTGTCTTTGTACGTCACGACGATGTTCAGCAGGGAATCGAGCAGCGCGTCGGACATGAGGTGGGGTTCCAACCCCAGGTCCTGCAGCTTCGAGTTCTTGGCGTTGTAGTAGTGCTCCTCCAGTTCAACGCGCGGGTTCGGGACGTTGATCACCTTGGGGTCCAAGCCAATCTTCTTCCCCGCCTCAGTGATAAGCGCCGCCAGCTCGTTGACGCTGAACTGCTCCGTGAACTGGTTGTACACGCGCATCTCCCCGGGCTCCGCGGGGTTGTCGCACGCGATCTGGATGCACCGCACGGTATCCCTGATGTCAAGGAAGCCTCTTGTTTGGCCGCCCTTGCCGTACACGGTCATGGGGTGCCCGACCGCGGCCTGGCACGATAAAAAAGAAAGTGTCAGTCTCTCGTAACGTGTATTACGTAAACAGTCAGGGTAAGGGGCAGAGGTAATAACCGTCCCTTCTGGTACGAGTATGGGCAATCGCAGAGGCGGAGCGTGGTGATTGGGAAAGGCCTTACCTGGATGCAGAAGCGGTTCAGCGCGGTGCCGAACACGGCGTCGTAATCCAGGCGGTTAATAAGCGCCGGGTCCATCATGGTTTCCTCCGTCGCGACGCCGTACACCACGCCCTGGTTCAAGTCCGTGGTTTTCAGCTTCCACGTTTTCGTGCACATAAGCATGTTCGCGCTGTCGTGGCACTTGCTGAGGTGGTAGAACGAGTTGCCCTGTTTCGGGTACGGAAGCGTGTCGCTGCGTCCGTTGTGCTCGATCGTGATGTACCCCTCCTCGATGTCGATGTTGGGGGTGCCGTACTCGCCCATCGTGCCTAGTTTAATCAGGTGGCACTCCGGTGCGTATTCCTTAATAGCGTACATCAGGTTGATTGACCCCATGACGTTGTTGGTTTGCGTGAAAACCGCCTTCGTGCGGTCCATCATGCTGTAAGGCGCGCTTCTTTGTTCGCCGAAGTGCACCGCGCTCGTGGGTTCAAACGCCTGGAACGCGGCGCTTAAAAACTCGTAGTCGCAAACGTCACCCACGAACAGCTCGATTTTGTTCCCGCTCACCTCCTCCCACTTCCGCACGCGTTCGTGGATGCTCTTGATCGGCGTAAGGGAGTTGAACCCGAGCTGGTCGTCCCAGGACCGGCGGCACATGTTGTCCACGATGGCGACTTCATAGCCCCGGTTGCTAAGGTGCAGCGCCGTCGCCCACCCGCAGTACCCGTCCCCGCCGATCACCATGACTTTCTGGCCTTTCCCCGCATCCTTGGCATCCGCGCCTGAGCGGTCGGGTTTCGCGGCCGCGGCCGCGAACACCACCGTGCGCAGGGACCGCGCCTGGTGCTTCGCCTGCGTCCTGGCAGGCGCGGCGAAGGAGGCCAGGGAAACGCCACCCATGGCCACGGAGGACGCCTTGGCGGAGAACGCCGCTCTCGCGGGTGACTTCCGGGCGGACACGCGTCTTACCGCGCGGGGGGCGGTGATGCCTGCGTTTGGTGGTAAAGAGTACAGGGGAAAGATCAGTCACGATGTGAGTGTTGCGTCGTGGTGGTGACATCACGGAGTGCGTGGTCTTGACTCGATCTCGCGATCGACAGATGATGTGTGTCGACGGGGCGCGATCCGTGTCACGCCAGCGCCTGACACCACGACAAACCGTGTGTCGATCGCGCGCGTTGTGCCCCGAGACTAAGAGACGCACGCAGCGCTCGATCGAGCCCGGCGTGAACGCCGTTGAAATCACACGCAAGCCCAGACGGTGCCTCGCACCGCACGAAGACACACACGCAATAAAGACAGACCGCGGATAGAGACATCTTTGGAATATCCATTCATCGTCGCGAGAGCGATGCACGCGCGTGTGCTGGGATCGCGCTTGTAAAAACCACGCGCCGTACGTACCGACGGAGGCCATGGTGAAAGCGCTCATGTTGTGACGAGTACGGACGTGGACAGTGCGTCGACGAGAGTGGGGCGCGGTTCGGGGACCGCTCGTGTTTTTCGGCGACGACGGCTGTGAGCCAGTGATTTTTCATTTTTGGACGGCTGTGAGCCAGTTTGAGACGAAAAGAATATTTTCGGTGTTCGATCGCATCGTCGCTACTCACCCTCCTCTCCCCTACTTCCCGAGAGATGTTTTTTGATAATCGGCGCCGCGAGCTCGGCGCATCGGCGGTACGGTGTTTTTTTCGGTCCCCAGGCTTGTTCCACCGCTTCTGCAATGGGCGCCCACTTGACGCGCGAAAACTCCGGCTTTTCGCCTTGCAGGCCTTTTAAATCGACAAACTCGTTTGCGTCGTCCACGGTGGGCAGGTGGAACAACGTAAACTCCAGGCGTTGGCCTGCTAAGCCTTGTCCTGCGAGCCACCCTCCCGCTTCGTAGCAAAAGGCGGCTGATGGCTCACAAGGCACCGTGGCCACGAATTCCAACCCGTCCACGCCGACTTTCATCCCCACTTCTTCATAAAGCTCCCGCAATGCCGCGGCATCAGTTGTTTCGTCAATCTCCACCCCTCCCTGTGGCATTCCCCAGCTCCCCGGCCGGTCCAGGCGCTCGCCGAGAAGCACCTCACCGTGTTTGTTGAACACCAGCGCGGCGGCACACCGGCGGTACCACTTCCCGCCAACCTCCACCCGTCCCTCGGCGGGGTACACGCGCTCGCCGTTCTTGCCAAACTTTGCCGATGCCATCGCTGGTGTGGACACACCACGCCCGGCGTCAGCGCGCAGGTGGGGCGGGACGTAGCTTCCGGCCATCGCGCGTCTTGCAGAAACGAACTTGGCGAACGCCCGACAACGAGTGGAGAGGCACACCCGCGACGCGGCGGCGAGCATCGCGCAGTGAAGCCGGCGGTGGGGCCTTTCATCTCGACAGGCGCGTTTTGCATGGGTAAATACAGGGGGTTGCTTTTACTCGTTTGCTTGTTCCCAACATGTACTCTCGTTCCGTCGACGTTGTCACAATTTCTACGAACCGGCAAACGCGCCGGATTCTCTCCCAGGTATAACCTCTGTTTGGTCACTCAAACACTGGTTCCTATAGTGTAGTGGTTTAGCACCTAAGACTTTGAATCTTATATCCCTGGTTCGAACCCAGGTGGGAACTTCGTTGATCATCTTTTTGGCATTCTGAGTAGACACGAGTATGCACGACGTCGCCCTCTACGACCCCATCCAAGTTTCGTATCAATCGGCGTTTAGGCGGCTCCTGGATGGCGCCCAAGGTGACGTGGTGATGCTCCATCTTTGGGGAAATTTCAGAAAAAGTTTTGTGGAAATTTTTGGGCAAAATAATTTTCGCGGTTCGATTCTGCCTGTCGAGGATTCCGAGGTTTGGCCTTAGATCCTCGGAAGTATCGACGCACAACGACGCACAACGACGCGCACACGACACCTCCGCGATTTCTTCCAACCATACGCTCGGTATGGAAACTCGTACGCGGAAGTGAACGCGCCTCGACGCTACCGCGGCCAACGCGGGCGAGGCCGTCCCCGGCCTTCTAAACGACATCGTCATCACCCACGTTCTCAGATCTGAGCATTTCGACGACCCCGCCGATCTCGCACGGCTCCCAGCGGTGAGCCGCGCGATGTGCGAAACGGTGGCGGCGACGGGGCTTCGGTTTCAGGAGCTTGAGCAGCATGAAGCCGTAAAGCTCGGATGTTTAAGCGAGCTGAAACGCCGGCAACGGCGAGGTCGCCTGTCGAGTAAATATTACCTTTGTCAGGCAGCGGCGGGGAGAGGCCAGCTCGAAGAGTTGAAGGCGTTGCGCGCGGACGGCTGCCCGTGGGGCGAGTTGACGTGCGCGGAGGCGGCGAAGGGCGGGCATCTCGAGTTGCTACAGTGGTTGCGCGTGAACGGCTGCCCGTGGGGCGTAGGCACGTGCGCAGGGGCGGCTTTGGGTGGCCACCTCGAGGTGCTGCAGTGGGCGCGCGCGAACGGCTGCAAGTGGGTCGAGGATACGTGCGAGTACGCGGCGAAGGGTGGGCACCTCGAGATGCTGCAGTGGGCGCGTGCGAACGGCTGCCCGTGGAACGAGAAGACGTGCGAGTACGCGGCTCAGGGTGGCCACCTCTAGATGATACAGTGGCCGCGCGCGAACGGCTGCCCGTGGGACGCGGATACGTGCTTGCACGCGGCGTACAGCGGGCGTCTCGAGGTGCTGCAGTGGATGCGCGCAAACGGCTGCCTGTGGAACTCAAACACGTGCGCGAACGCGGCGAAGGGCGGGCACCTCGAGATGCTGCAGTGGGCGCGCGCGAACGGCTGCCCGTGGGACGAGGATACGTGCTGGTGGGCGGCGGTGAATGGACACCTCGAGGTGCTGCAGTGGGCGCGCGCGAATGGCTGCCCGTGGACCATGTGGACTCGGAATCTGGCGAGGAGGCTAGGATTAGACGTCGAGGCGCCTGACAAGATGCAAACAAACGGTGCACCATGAAAAAAAATCGCGGCGCGTGCTGCTGCTGGTCTCTCGTAGACCATTTGAGAATTGTTGTGAAAGAAAGAGAGACGCGTCGCGTCAGGGTTGTTTGCGTACACGTCACGTCAGCTCTTTCTCTTAGTTTTTGGACACTGGTGAAAATCATCCGCAAAACGCCTTCCATAAAACAATAGTCTAAGGTACCTGTCTACACCCGCCTCATCCCCCGTAGCTCCTGCTCGAGTTCGGCGATGGCCTGTGCGTCCGCCTCGCGCAGGGCGTTTCGTCGCAAACTTCGTCGCAATTTTTCAGGAAGCGCGTCGTACGCTTCTTTCGGAAGGCCGAACGCCTCGGGCGGCGGTTTCGGCAATTTCGGTTTCGGCGGTTTATTTCCGCCACCTCCGCGCGACGACTTCGGTGCCCGCGTCGTTCCCGCCGCCGCAGACGCCGCTCTGCCTCTTAGCACCCGGTGCGCCCCCGTGGACCCGGTTCCTATCCGGCCTGAAACAAACGTCGGGGCAGCACGTGCGATGTGCCTGCTCAAGAAACGCGCGTGGCCGCGCATGTCAGACACGTCCGACGGTCCGGCGCGCTGGGTAGCGGCGAGCGCTCTTTCGGAAAGCGTCTGCGTTGCTGCCGTTACGGACCCCGGCAACTCCCCAGGAGACACATCGGAATCATCAGACAGAACATCCGATGCTGACCCCGAGTCCGAATCAGACCCGGGGTCCGATTGCGATCCGTCCGCCGGTCGCGTACGCGTCGGCGCTCTCGCGAAGGCGCCGCGAGGCCACGTCGGTTGCCTGCGCGACTTGACTTTTTTTCGCGCCCCGCGAGCGGTTTCGTCGCCGGTCACGTTTTCATCCAAGGACGACTCCGCATCGCAATCTTCGTCACACTCCAGGTGGGATTTTGAATGGAGCGCAACGTTTGCCAGGTTCGCTTCGCGGAGGAGCACGTCGGCTCGGTGGTCACCGGACAGGTACACCGAGTTCCGCGCCGCGACCGTTTCACCCGAACCGCGCTCGCCGAAAAAAGGCTCAACCACGAGCGCGCGCCTTCGCCGTGTCGTCGCGAGTGTTCTTGCGTCCTCCCCAACACCATCGATGGCGTGCTCCCGGACGCAGCATCCGCGGCCCAGCATCGCGTCGCAGGCGTCGAACCGACACGCGCGGGCGCCGCAGCACGCGCGTTTGCCCGCGTCCGGCGTCACGCACGTCGCGCCCCTGCTTGCAAGCACCACGCCCCGCGGGTGGTACCGACACCCTTCCAGCTCGGATGCGAGCACGCCACGCGCGCGACATCGCGAACACCCGGGCAACGTGTGCGTGGCGCCCCAGACGTACCAAAACACGTGTCTCGGGTCGTGCGCTTCTGCTAAATTTTGGACAAACTTTTGCGCGTCGAAGCGATCCACCGGGACGTGCCTCGCCACGACGTCGCCGTGGAAGGAGAGGGACGCGGGTGCGTTTGCGCAGACTAGCGTGTCACGCGCGCGCGTGGGGTAAATTCGTTGGCATGCCGTGCACCGCGACACACCCCCGCTCACGCTTTTCACTAAATCTGGAAGCTTGTGTTTGTACAGCAGGGACGTGCACGCGTCGTGGGACGTTGATGTTGACGCGCTTGCAGTCTCGGATTCCCGTCTCGCACTCGCCATGACCCCCAGCGTATGTTCCAGGGTATCGTGTGAGACCCTCTCCGCGAGGCGAAGAAGCGTGTGTTCCCCTAAGTTCTCGACGCCCACGGATGGCGCGAGCGAGCGCACGGCGGGTAAGTTTTTGGCGATCCACGAAATCGCGCGCTCCACCACAAAGTCAATTCCCAAAAACGAAGACGCCACGAGAATTGGAACCACTGAGCGAACCGTGAAAGGCGGTGGTGCGTTTGGTGTGCGCGTGAGGTCACCTGGGCCGGGCGTCGTCGCACTGTTCGGTAGCGCGCTCCCGTCTATGTGTTGCAACAGCACACCAAAAACGAGCACGTCGCAGTGCACGGTGATGTCTACGTGCTTTTTTTTTCGGCCCGCTTCTGCGTTTTTGTTTCTTTGACGTGAAAAGACGTCGGTGTTGTCGCGCACCGGTCGTGTTCGTGCACCGGTCCCTTTTTCGGAGTCGTCCCCACCACCGTCGCTATTATCCAGCAGCGTTCGGTTCACCTCGGCCATCACGGCATCGTCGATTTGTCCACCCAAGTGTTCTCGGAAGTACGTACTCGCGAGTAGCGTTGCTATTAAATTCCGGCGGAACACGCGTTTTTTCTCAGTAACAGGATCCACGACTCGGATGGTGATTGTTGGTGGGTCGTTCGCGTCGCCTTGGTGTTGGTTTTTGGAGGTGGAGGTACCACCAAAAGATTCGCGTCCCGGTGCCAACGCGGTGCCAACCCGGTTCCGGTTGCTCACGTGCAAACCCCGAACGGTACCCGCGTCTTCGCCCAGGGTTAACCGAAGGGGTTTCGGGGCGGGTGGGATGGCTTTGGTTTTCGTGGTTCGGCGATTTGAGGTCGGGGGAGATGCGGGCCCTTTTCTGTCCTCGCCGTACGCTTTCGCCAGACGCGCCTCTCGCGCCGCGATTGACGAAAGCGTGGTGAGTCCGAACCCGGTGTTGGGGGACTTGGAGGGAGGCATGGCGCCTCCCCCTGACGCACCACCACGACGCCGGTCGATCTGATTGTGACAGCCAAGAATTTGCTTTTGAAAAGTGGAAACAAACAGTCGAGAAAACTCGACGAAAATAAATAGGCGACACAACGCGAGACACGCGCGCGGCGCGGTGGTTGCGTTGTCGACCGCGTGACCTCGGTTTGGTTGTGAACGCGTGAACAGGTGAACGGGTTCGCGTTGAGACGTGAGGTGGTGAGGAAACGAAACAGAAGAAGTAGATGCCCGTCCCGGTGGGTCTGGGCCCCCGCGAGGGCCTGCCGGACCCTTTCCCCGACCTCCCCGACCTCCCCGAAATCGCCGCGGTGAGGGCGATGTTGAACCGAAGACTGCGCGTTCGGGTCATGGACGGTCGAGTCTTCGTCGGGTACCTGCATTGCTTCGACAAGACCGGCAATTTGTTGTTGTACAACTCGGTGGAGCGCGGCGGGACACACGAAAAGGAACGGCACGTCGGGTACATCCTACTCACGCCGGAGCATGTTGTGGAGACGCACCTTGACTCAGGGACGAGCTTGGGTACACCCGTGGAGGGCGTGGCGCCCGAAGACGCGGTCGACGGACTGGTCAACCTGTCATTGATGGATAACGTACCGCCAACCGTCGATCTCATCATCTGAGGAGGGAGGGAGCCGGACTAGCTGTAGCTTGTACGTAGTGAACATTAGCACTTCTAAAAGTTGCCGCCACTCCGAACCCACAGGGTTTTCGATCTGACTCATTCCTCGGCGCGCGGGGCGCCCAGGTTTCTCTCCGGCACGCGATGGCGTTCGCGTTGCTCGGGTTCCTGTCGGGGCTCCCGCCCCGGCAGATGGACACGTTGTACGGCTCGCCGTGGGCGTGCCTCGCGGTTCTGCGCGCGCTGCCGCCGCTGGGCAAGCACTACGCCATGCGGTTGTTATACATCGAATCGGGCGTGCCTGTTGCGGACGTCGATGCGTGGATCAAGCCCGAGGGCGAGGCGGTGCACCGGGCGTGTCTGGCGCACATGCGGCGTTTGCGGGTGTTGGTATCGGTCGACCCAGCCTCGAACGAAGAGACTTCGCACGGTAACTCACAAACGCAGGATGAACACGTCCGGCTGAACTCCACGTTTCGATCTGGATTGCGGCAGATGTTGGAACGAAGCTTCAGGGTCGACGAAAGCGCTGGTGACTGTACTGACGACGCCTCTACTGACGAAGTACAGGCCCTGAAGGTCCCCACGAGAGACACGCTGGACAGCTTCGCCAAAGGACGGTGGGAAGCGCTTGTTCTGACGCTAACGGGGGCGAGTGACGCGTTCGATTTAAGTTCCCGCGACGCCGAGTACGATCCCGGAAAGAAAAAGAAAAACGTCGCCGCCGGCCTGGACGTCGCCGCGCTGTTCCGCGCCGCGAAGCTAATCGGCGACAGCAGTGTCGGCGAGGAGGAGGGGGTGACGGAGGCTGGGTTCCGGTTTCTGCTGACCACGGCTAGGGAACAAATCTGGCTGCTGTTAACGCAGTACATCACGCGGTTCATCGACGCGGCGCGGCGCGCGGGGTCGGGTGGCGCGACGGCGCGCGATTCGGTGGAGGTTTTGGATTTGGAGGACGACGTAGATCAGACACCAAACGCGTTAGCCGACGGCACCGAAAACCTCGCACCAGGTGTGATTGCTTTTCTGCTTCGCTTGACGTTCCAGGAGCCTGGCAAGGCGTACCGAACGGACACGCTACCGACCGAGCAAAGAGCCGTGGTGCAAGACCTGGCGCACCTCGGGTTGCTGTTTCCGCTGACGAACCAGAAAACAGGCCAAGGGTTCTACGTCCCGACGTATCTCACCGCCGGCCTGAGCAGCGGGAGCGAGAGCACCGCAGATGCTGACAATGGTACTGACAATTGGACTGAAAATGGTACTGGATACGGAGTCGGGAATGACACCAGGGGTCACGAAGGGCACATCGTGGTGGAAACGAACTACCGCGTCTACGCGTACACCACGTCCCCCGTCGAGGTTGAGATTTTGCGGCTCTTCACGCGTCCGGATTACCGGCTTCCTAATCTGTACGTCGGGATGGTCACGCGTGAGAGCGTTTTGGCCGCGATGTCCGGCGGAATAGGCGCCGAGCAGATCGTCAAGTACCTGCGGCAGCACGCGCACCCGCAGTGCAGGAAGGTCCAAGGCAACCCGCCCGTTCCATTGAACGTTTGCGACCAAATAAGGCTCTGGGCGAGGGAAAGAAACCGCGTGACGCACGCCGACGCGGTGCTGTATTGCGACTTCCCCACCGGCACGGGCATGTTCGAAAAAGTGTCTCTCGCCGCGCAGCAGCGCCAGATACTGCTGTGGGAGGACAGGAAGAACCTGCGACTCGCGGTGGCGCAGGAAGGACACGAGGACATGAAACACGTGTTCGCGGCGATACGAGCGGGGGAGACGTAGATACGATAGATACGCCGTAAGGTGGATTTTAGAAATAAAGCAGTAGAGTAGAAAAACACTATTTCGCGTCGCTCGCTTCCCCCGCGCCGCGCGCGCGTCGGTCGTTGGAAACGTCGTCGTTTCCTGTTTCGAAGTCCCTGTTGTCGGTCGCCGCGAAAACCTCGTCGTTGACCATCAAATCCCGGAACCCGCCCACCGAGAACTGCAGCAGCAGCGGCTCCACGCGGAGCGCGTCGCCGACCAAGGAGACTTTGTTGTCGGTTGAATCTTTTGTTTTTGAACCGTCGCCCCCTCCAGTTTCGCCGCCGGAACCCACAAACCGCCCTATTAAAAGGTCCAAGTACTTCCGAAGAAACCTGGCTCTTGCGAGTCGGAATTGAACGTGCGTGCCTTTTGGAAGCGCGGCGGGCACGGCGTACCCATGGTGACGCGTGGAGCCTTTGTGTTCGTTCGGGCCGGGTACGTCCCCGAAACTCTCGCCCACCACCCCCCGAGGACGCCAGCGCACGGCCAGCGCGCCGAGACGCCGCTGCGCGTCCACCGCTCGTAGCGCGGTGGACATTCTTTGCCAACACAGGGTTTCGAAATCGGGTGTGTCTTCTTTTGCTTGCCCGTGTGATGTCAAAGGATCAGGTACATCACTTTTCTCGGTCCTCGAATCTCGCGTCGTCCCCGAATCGCCGGTTCCGGATTCGTTCCGACTTCGCGCCATTCGAACAACCTCGGCCAGCGCCGGCGCGAACGCTTCATCCGCAAGCGCCACCGCGAGGGACGCGCCGCACACGAACTTCACGTCCTGTGTCCTTCCCGATTGGCAAAGAGTATCAATGAACCGCGTTTCGTCATCCGTGAGCTCCAGCAAAGAACTCGTGGGCAGTTCGCCCTGACGTCCGTCCCGCAACTTGGCCATCGTTCGAAACTCAACAAGGTCCATGGCTTCGCCCGCGCTCGCCAGCGCGTCCGCGCGCGCGCGCGGGACTGCGTCTAAATCCCCAACCGCAACCGCGGCGGACGCCATTTCCAGGTGCGCTTTGAACTGCATGTGCAGTGTGAACGCGCGCACCAAGCTTTTGTTTTCGCACGTTTCCGTCGCCGCGGTTACCGCGGCGGCGCAGTGTTTGACAGCGTCGTCGTGATCGCCGGCGTCGCGAGCGGTGTCCGCTTCGCGCATACACTGGACGATAACGTCGTACGTCTTTTGCTCTTCCAGAACCTTACCATCGGGTTCTGGGTTTTCTGGTTGGGAACCCCCAGGGACGTCATCGTTTGCTTTATTTCCAGACTCCGTGATAACCGGACCTTCACGCCGCTCCGCAGCCTCGCCGACCGCGACGGACGCGGCGGCGGCGGCGGCGCTTCCGTCGCCGCTCGCCACGTCCCGCCTGGATAACCCCGGCGCATCGAACACGCAGAGGTTTTTGCGGTGAATGGAAAGCACGCCGGTTGACGTGGAGGGAGAAGAGTGCGCCGCGGTGGGTGGTTCAGCGCGCGTTGAATCTTTTGTTTCATTTCGGGACGCGTTTTCCAGGGGATTCACCAAAACAAGCACGCGTTCGTTGGACCCGGCGTCGGGACCTTGCGCGAACCCGAGCGTGCCGTTCAGGATTTGCTTTTTTAGCAAACCCCGAATGCGGACCATCTGGCCGTGCCATTCCGTGTCTCCCTTCGGGAAGTCGTCCGAACTAGCCGTCCTTTCCCCCGCTTCAAGCGCGACGCGAGTGGGCACACGTGTCAAGGGCTCGTCTGCCGTGTCGGTCTCTTTTTCTGCCAGCTCTTTTTCGTGTAAGTTGTCCGTCTCTTCTTCTCCTAAGAAGCTCTCTTCTTTTTCCCCCAACTCCGCCGCCGCGAGTAGCGTGTCGCGCAGAAACTGCCACGTCTCGCGTTGGTAAATGAACTCCTTGGTTTCTTGCTCCGTGTGGTCAGGCCGCGGGCGGTGCTCCAGGGCCTTGACGCTGACGTCAAGCCACCCGCCCTTGAGCATTTCTGAAAGAGATCCGGGGTCGCGCGCTATGCTCCCCGCGAGTTGCAACGCGCGCAACCGAATTTGAGGCCCCGCGGAATGCGAACGCGTCAGGTGTAACAACGGCGGCAAAATCCCCGTTGGCGTCCACATGTCACACGACCACCCATGGTGCTGCACCAGCTCCGCGCCTCGCGTTGGCCAGTCGTGGTGCTCGCCGTTGCGTGTGACGTGCCCGAACTGTTGCCGGTGGTCCGCCCCCGATACGGAGATTAAAATCTGAAGCGTGATTCCCACGGTGAACGTGGAGGCTTTCACGTGTTGCGGGTTCAAACCATCCGGAATGCCTCGCTGCAACGCCGTGGCGCACCACCGCAGCGCGCTTCGGTCGGTGGCACCGTCCGGGCCACGACAGAACTCACCAGCGGCGTCGTTTTGCTCGGCCTCGGAACCGACACGCAAAGCCGTGTCGATCTCGCGCATGCACTGCACCACCGTTTGCAAATCCGTGGACCCGGGTTTCGTCAAAGATGCGGCCGCCGCACGCACGCGAGCCCGCGATTGGGAGACATCGGGAGACATCGGGAATTGAGTCAGAATCACACTCCAAACCGCGACACCTACTCGAAAACACGCGCACCACGACCACGAGAACACCCACCTGCGCGGCGTCGGATCTGGGAGAAGCAGGCCGTACTCCCCGGGAGAATAAACAACGCAGATTTTGAAAGAAAAATCCCTTGGATACAAAACCTTTATCTACGCTGCCGCCAGGGGTGAACTCGGGGCCATTTCCTGAGTTCGCTTCTTCCTGACCTGCACTCTCTGTGTGTGCATGCACTCACGTACATGTTAAACGCGCCTACTATCATGTCGATCGGCGTTCGGACGGCGACGTTGCAGGTGTTCCCGGAGCCGTGATTTCAGAATGGGATTTTGTTTTTCACGGTTTCCGGCTTTCCGAGAGACAAAAGCTGATGTGCCGTGTACACGAACGACCCTGATGTGGCGCGTCTCTCTTTCTTTCTCAACAATTCGCATATGGTCTACGGGAGACCAGCAGCACGTGCCGGGAGAACTTTTTATGGTGCACCGTTCGTTTGCATCTGGTCAAGCGCCTCGACGTCGAATCCTCGCCTCTTCGCCTCACCACGAGTCTCCTCATCCCAAGGGCAGCCGTTCGCGCGCGCCCACTGCAGCATCTCGAGGTGGCCGCCCTGCGCCGCGAACGTGCACGTGTATTTGCACCACGGCGCGCCATTCGTGCGCGCCCACTGGAGCACCTCGAGATGCCCTCCCCTCGCCGCCTCCGCGCATGTATTCCTGTTCCACGGGCAGCCGTTCGTGCGCGCCCACTGCAGCACCTCGAGGTGCCCGTGCCTCGCCACCTCCCAGCACGTGTCCTCGTCCCACTCACAGCCGTTCGATCGCGCCCACTGCAGCGCCTCGAGGTGCCCGCCCTATGCCGCCTCCGCGCACGTCGCCCAGTTCCACGGACATCCGTTCGTGCGCGCCCACTGCAGCACCTCGAGGTGCCCGCCCAACGCCGCTAACTTGCACGTGTAATTGTCCCAGTAACAGCCGTTCGTGCGCCCACTGTATCACCTCGAGGTGCCCGCGGTATGCCGCGTACTGGCACGTGTATTCGTCCCACGGGCAGCCGTTCACACGCGCCCACTGCAGCACTTCGAGGTGCCCGCCCTCTGCCGCACCTGCGCACGTCCACTCGTTCCACGGGCAGCCGTCCGCGCGCAACGCCTTCAGTTCCTCCAGCTGTCCACTTCTCGCAGCTGTCTGGCAAAGGCGTTCTCGACCCAACAGGCGACCTCCCCGTTGCAGGCGCTGCACCGCGCTCAAACATCCGAGCTTTACGGCTGCAGCCTCATCAAGCTCCTTAAATCGAACCCCGTCGCCGCCACCGTGTCGCGCATCGCGCGGCTCACCGCTGGGAGCCGTGCGAGATCGGCGGGGTCGTCGAAATGCTCAGATCTGAGAACGTGCGTGACGACGAGTCGTTGAGAAGGCCGGGGATGGCCTCGCCCGCGTTCGCCGCGGTAGCATCGAGGCGCGTTCGCTTCCGCGTACGAGTTTCCATACCGAGCGCAGGGTTGGAAGAAATCGCGGAGGTGTGGTGTGCGTGTCGTGTGCGTGTCGTCGTGCGAGACGTTGTGGCTTTTCTTTGCGAGCGTTACACCTTCCGAGGTTTTTTTCAAAAAACAAAACACGTTTGAATTCACGGCGTCTCCGCCCGCAACGCTCTCGCCACATGTTTCAATAGACACCCGTCAACACCTACCGATAAGGTGTTCCGTCAAGAACTCATAGTTTGTTGAACGACACCGGCGTGTCGTTGTGCACCCTCCAGATCGTTTCCCCTAGCAGATTGCCGACGCTCAACACGGTGAGTTGCGGGAAGTCGCGCTCCGCGGTATGCGGAATCGAGTTTGTTACGATGACCTCCGTGAAAACGCCGCTTCCCAGTCGCTCCACCGCGGGCGGCGAGAACACCGCGTGCGTTGCGCACGCGTACACCTCTTTCGCGCCTCGTTCCCTCAACATTTTCGCACCCGCGCAGATCGTCCCGCCCGTGTCGATCATGTCGTCCAGCACGATCGCTACCTTTCCGTCGACTTCGCCTATTAAGTTCATAACCTCGGCTTTGTTGTGCCCGGTTCGTCTCTTGTCGATGATCGCCAGGGGGGCGTCGCACAGCTTCTTGGCGAACGCTCTTGCGCGCGGTACGCCGCCGACGTCAGGGGATACGACTACCAAATCGTTGGGGTCGAAATCCTTGCTCGTTAGGTAATCCAGAATGACGGTTTCGCCGTAGATGTGATCCACCGGGATGTCGAAGTACCCTATCGTTTGTAACGAGTGGATATCAAGCATGACCACTCGGGTGGCACCCGCCTCGGTGAGCAAGTTAGCCGCTAACTTGGCCGCGATTGACTCTCTCCCTGACGTGCGTCGGTCCGCCCGGGCGTATCCGAAGTAAGGCATCACGCACGTGATCGACCGGCACGACGCCCGGCGGCACGCGTCGATCATGATGAGAAGCTCCATCAAGTTGTCGTTGACGTTGGGCGGACACGTGGGTTGCACCAAGAAAACGTCGCACCCGCGAATGGATTCGTTGATCTGCACGTACACCTCCCCGTCCGCGAACTTCTTTATCACGCGGCCGCTGAGCTCCATGCCGAGGTAGTTGGCGATCTCCTGTTGGCGGTGGGAAGAAGGAAGAGGCGGGGAGGTCAGTTTACAGTTAAAAAATGCAGTCCTTTGAATTTTGGCAAAAGTGGCTGGGGAATTTTGAACGCGCGAAATCGCACATCCGCCCCGTGCCCGCAGGCCACGGCAGGTACACCGCGTGACCGACGGAACGCGGGCGAACGTTTTACACTAGCAATACGATCGTCGGTGTTCCCCGCGTTCCCGCGTTCCGTGACCGCGTTCCGGGGATCACACTCCGGTCGGGGGTCAAAACGTGGAGGTGGAAACAAACACCGATTGATTCGAAACAACGAAAAAGGGCACGCACGTCTGAAAGCTCGGGATGCGCGCTTCCCGAAAACACCTTGAGCCTTTCTTTGTGCGGCATTTGGGAAAAGTCGTCCGGAGCTTGGTTGGTGAACGGTCCGCGAACCACCCCGTCCACGGTGAGGTTCTTCAACGCCTCGAGTGACCCGGGGTTGTTCGCGAACACGTTGTCCTTGGACACCGTGGCGAAAACTTTCAAGCCCTGGGGGTGGCGCGCCGTCCTCGGGATAAATCGGTTGTGCGTGAACCGCGTGTTGCACGTGGCGCGACGCGAGCCGAGCGAACCGCGCGCACCGCCGACGCACGCGGACGAGAAAACCATGGCGGCCATCGAAACGAAACGCCGTCCTCGAAGAGCCGGGGGCACCGGGGGCACCGCACGACTGCATGGCGGTGGCGCCGACGGCGCTTTTTGAAGTTTTTTCTGAGCTCGGAAACTTTCGCGAGCGATTTTGGCCTTGTCATCATCGTAAGGGGCTGATGATGAAGGAGCCTCTGTCAGACCACCTGAACGTCACACCACGCCGCTCGGCTCCGCACGCGTGTGACCCCTCGCCGCGCCGCGAGTTCGGCGGGTGGATTCCATGGCCGCCGTTCGCGCCGCCGCCCCCCGGGGGGTCCCCGCAAAGAGCCTCCGTTTCTCACGCGACACGGAGAAAGCGTCGTGTCGCACATCGTTTGTGGCGCATCCCAAGTCCCTACGCCGCCCCGCGGCTCCCCGGTCCTCCGCCTCTGAAACCGCCCCGGTGGCCACTGCGACCGCGAAAGACGAGGTACGTGGTGTTACCACGAAAGAAACAGAAAGCACACACGCACGGTGCACGTATCACGCCTCGGTGAACCACGAGCACCAGGAGGGTTTAGGTGGTTGGATGGGACCCGCGCACGTAAAAACTCGAGGCCTTCACTAAAAAAAGCTGACGTTTCCATCCCATCATTCCCACCCATCCCAGGCCGTGCAGTTTGAAGCCGTGATCGGCATCGAGACGCACGTCCAGATAAACACGAACACCAAGGCGTTTTGCGGGTGCTCCACACAATACGGCAACGAGCCGAACACGCAGACGTGCCCGGTGTGCATGGGGTTTCCCGGAACGCTCCCCGTTCTGAACAAAGGCGTGGTGAAAAAAGCGGTGACGCTCGGTTTGGGTTTGAACTGCGCGACGTTGCGGCTTGTTTCCCGGTTCGACCGGAAGCAGTACTTCTACCCCGACCTCCCGAAGGGGTACCAGATCTCGCAGTTCGAGGAGCCGTTCGGTGAAAATGGGTTCCTGGACGTCACCCTGCCCGTGGAGGACGGGGGGGGAACGCGGCGCGTGGGAATAACGAGGGCGCACATGGAGGAGGACGCGGGGAAACTGACGCACTTCCCGGCCAAGGGAAGCGAACCGGGGTACGCACTGGCGGATTACAACCGCGCCGGCGTGGCGCTTGTGGAAATCGTCACCGAGCCCGATCTGCGAACGGGCAGGGAAGTCGCGGCGTACGGCGCTGAGCTGCGACGGCTGGTCAGGTACCTGGACGTGGGGGACGGGAACTTGTCGGAAGGCAGGTACGTATTGGATTGTATGTCCCAAATCCTGACACGCTGTTTACCGCCCCTCTGTGACGTCCACTTGTCATTAAAGGAAGTATACTACATACATCACAAGTGCACTGTTTTACCTCTCAGCTGGTGACTGTTTAGGCCGATTACCCTGACTGTTGTCCATACATCGTCCAATACATCGCGATATACAGTACACCCATACTCAAGACGGAAGAGACTGACCCTTTTCTTTCCCAATCGCAGCATGCGGTGCGACGTGAACGTTTCCGTCAGGCCGGTCGGCCGCGCGAAGTTCGGCACGAAAGTCGAGGTGAAGAACATGAACTCGTTCAACGCGATGTCGCGAGCGGTTGATTTCGAGGTGGAGCGGCAAACCGGGTTGATCAATGACGGGAAGGAAGGTGAAATCGTTCAGGAAACTCGGACCTGGGACGAGCAAAGGCAGTGCACGGTGTCGATGCGGAAAAAAGAAGGCGAGGCGGATTACCGGTATTTTCCGGAACCCGACTTGCCGCCGCTTGAGTTTTCTCAGGAGTTCGTGGATGAATGCGCGCGCGAAATGCCCGAGCTCCCCAATGAGGTTCGCCAGAGGTACCAGTCGCTGGGGCTGCCTGCTGGCGATTGCCAGGTTCTGGTGGAAGACAAAGCGTTGGTGGAGTACTTTGATGAGTGTTTAACCTTCCAAAACGCGCCGGCGAAACAAATCGCGAACTGGCTCACGGGCGACGTCATGGCGTGGTTGAAGGAGGCGAAGACGGGCGCGACGACCATGCCGCTGCGGCCGGACGTGTTAGCGGAGTTCTGCGTGCTGATTGAGCAAGGGGTGATTTCGGGGAAAATAGGCAAAGACATTTTGCCCGAGCTGTTACTAGGCGCGGTGCGAGGCGCGGTGGAAGGTTCTACGGAAGGGTGCGATGAAACATCTAAAGGACCGGTGCTTCGATTCGTGGAAGCAAAAGGTCTGACTCAAATGTCCGACCCTTTGGAGATTGAAAAGATCGTCGACGCGGTGCTCGCGCAGAACCAGCAACAGTTGGAGCAGTACCGCGGGGGTAAGGATAAACTCAAGGGGTTCTTCGTGGGGGCGGTGTTGAAAGAAAGCGGGGGATGCGCCAACCCCGCGCTGTCCAACGAAATCCTCATGAGAAAACTCAACGGGGAGTAGACGGCGGGGAGACGTTTTTATACGCCGGAAACAGTTGGTCTTGCTTTTTCAACGCTTCTTTCTGTCTCTCCACTCGCACTCGGTTGCGTGTCTCTCGCGCCGGTGGCGCTTCGTTTCGTTTACGCATGGCTTCTCCCACTGGTAAATCAGCAGGGGTGGAACCGAAGTTGTGCTCCGGGTTCGCCTGCGTCTTCACTCTCTGCTATCTCTGTTATCTATGTTGTCTCTCGCTATTGTCTCTGCTCTCTACTCTCGGCATACAGCCCAGACCATGTTGCCCTGGTTTCTGATGCGGGCTACTCGTGTGGTTTTGAGAAAACTACTTTTACATGTTTGGCTCCATCAGCAGATCAGTTGACGTAGCTCGCCGTCAGGGGAAACCACTGTATCGTCGGCGCTCCCGCGACACAAACCCCAAACACGGGGTCCCAATCCTTCATCAAGTCCGCGTCGCGCCTCTTCGCGATGTACGCCGCGTAATCCGCGACTTCGACCCAGTACTCGAAGATGTGCATGGTTTGGGACCCGTCCTCCGCGGTGTGAATCCCGAAGTCGAAGGAAAGGGCGCCTTTTTGCGATTGCGTGTACTTGATGCCCAACGCGTGGTCCTTGAAAAGCGCCAGGGCTTCCTCAGCCTTGCCTTGCACGAGGGGGATGCTGACCAGCGCCATCGCGCCGGCACCGGGAGGAGCCATGGTGGAAAAGACGAGAGAAACGAGAGGGGGGGATGTGCGCGCGTTGTGGTGTCCAACGTTTCGTGTTTTGGTGTAAAATATAAAATCGACTTTCAGCGCCTCGTCACTACTTTCGCGTCGTGCCAGCTCGACTTTGTATGGGACGTGTAGACCAGCCCTGACCAGGCGATTCGAGGGTCTTTACCCGATACCATGTCACGGCACCAAACCGGGCCGATCTCTTCGTGGCTGACGCTGAAGGGCGCCCACACGAAACCATCCATCTTCGCACTCCACTCGACTGTGCGCGGCGTGTGGACTACCACACCTACGCCATGTCGTTCTCTCGCTCTTCTCGTGCCGCGAACGGTTTGTTCCGCCGCCTCGCGGTGACTCCCGGCACGGCCGCCGGCCGTGCCGTGCCCGGGGTGTGGACGCAGGTGCGTGGCCATCTTTACTTACGATGTTTTTGGTTTTCGAACGGGAAACGCGTCGCGTCGCCCGACGCGGTGTTCGTCTGGGACGCCACACACGCGCCGGGCAATCCCGCGCTGGCGGGGTTGACGCATCGCACGCGGGTTCGGTGTCGCACACTCAGACCGAGTGCCTGGAAGCGACGTCGTCGCGGCACGGGACGACGCGCGTCTTAAGGGCCACTGCGAGATCGACCAACCAACTCATCCTGGAAGAGTGTCTATCTTCACCTTTTGCACTCGAAAAAATTCCAAAACTGACGTACCCGTTTCGTTTCCCGCCGTCTTGCTCTTATCAAACCCAGACCGCTTGTTTGGCCACCATCGCGAGCCGCACCTCCCCTGTGCTGTCGCAGCGCGTGCCTTCCCTCCTCACCCCCGGTTTCGCCGCGGGCGCGATCCGCACCATCACCGCGCAGGCGCTTCGGCCGCTTGATTCCTTCGAGCGCCGGCACAACAGCGCGACGAAGGCGGATGAGTTGGCCATGGCGACGTACTGCGGTTTCGAATCCATGGACGCCATGATCGACGCCACCGTCCCCACAGACATCAGACGGCACGATGGCATGAAGATGGGCGAGTGGACCGAGCCCCTTTCCGAATCCGAGTACCTTAGCATGTTCAAAACCATGGCTGGGAAAAACAAGGTTTTCAAATCCTACCAAGGCACGGGGTACTACGGCACGCACGTCCCGCCTGTTATTTTGCGAAACGTGCTGGAGAACCCGGGCTGGTACACGCAGTACACGCCGTACCAAGCCGAGATCGCGCAAGGCCGGCTTGAGTCGCTGCTGAACTACCAAACCATGGTCTCAGACCTGACCGGGTTGCCGATGGCCAACGCGTCGCTCCTGGACGAAGGCACCGCCGCGGCGGAGGCGATGACCATGTGCAGCGCCGTGAACCGGGGGAAGAAGCCCAAGTTCCTGGTGTCGAACAAGTGCCACCCGCAAACCATCGAGGTGTGCCGCACCAGGGCGGACGGTTTGGGTTTGGAAATCGTCATCGGCGACGAAACCGGGTTTGACTACGGCGGGAACGACGTGTGCGGGATTCTTTTGCAATACCCCGCGACGGACGGGTCGGTGCTTGACTACGGACCGGTGGTGAAGGCTGCGCACGCGGCTGGCGCGCGTGTCGTCGCCGCGGCTGATTTGCTCGCCCTGACCAGACTCACCCCCCCCGGCGAGTGGGGCGCCGATATCGTCATCGGCACAGCGCAGCGCTTCGGCGTACCCATGGGCTTCGGCGGCCCGCACGCCGGGTACCTCGCGACGTCGCAGGAGTACAAAAGGTTGATGCCTGGGCGCATTATCGGTGTCTCCATCGACGCCAACGGCGAGCCCGCGCTGCGCATGGCCATGCAGACCAGGGAGCAGCACATCCGCAGGGACAAAGCCACGTCGAACATCTGCACCGCGCAGGCGCTTCTGGCGAACATGGCTGGTTTGTACGCTGTTTACCACGGCCCGGAAGGACTGAAAGCAATCGCGGACAAAACCCACGGGCTGGCTTGTATTTTCGCGGAAGGCGCGTCGCAGCTTGGTTTCGGGAAACCGACCTCGCCGTTCTTCGACACGGTCACGTTGAAATGCCCCAACGGCGCGGACGCCGCGGTCAAGGCGTGCGCTGCCGGCGAGATGAACATCCGCCGGCTTGACGCGGATCACGTTTCTTTGGCGTTCGACGAAACCACCACGCCGCAGGACGTTGACGACTTGTTCGCCGCCATGAACGGCGGCAAGACCCCCGGCTTCTCCGTCGCGTCCCTCGCCCCCGGCGTCCCGGAACACGACTTCATGCAAAGGACCTCCAAGTACCTCACGCACCCCGTGTTCAACGCGTACCACAGCGAGCACGAGATGGTGCGTTACCTCGCGCGTTTGGAGCAAAAGGACCTTTCCCTGGTGCACTCGATGATCGCCTTGGGGAGCTGCACGATGAAGCTCAACAGCACCAGCGAGATGATCCCTATCACGTGGCCCGAGCTGGCGAACATCCACCCGTTCGCCCCCGAGAACCAAACCGAAGGGTACAAGGAGATGTTCAAAGCGCTTACGAAGCAGCTGTGCGAAATCACCGCGTTTGATGACATGTCCCTGCAGCCCAACAGCGGTGCGTCTGGTGAGTACGCCGGTTTAATGGCCATCAGAGCCTACCACCACTCCAGAGGCGACCACCACCGCGACGTGTGCATCATCCCCGTCTCCGCGCACGGCACGAACCCCGCGAGCGCCGCGATGGTCGGGTACAAAATCGTCGTCGTCGGCACGGACGAACTGGGGAACATCGACATCCCCGAACTGAAAGCCGCCGCGGAGAAGCACAAGGACAACCTCGCCGCGCTGATGGTCACGTACGTATTGAGCCTTTCCCGAATCCCGCCTCCACGTTTGCCCATACAGAACTGACACTTTTCTTTTTACAATCACAGCTACCCCAGCACGCACGGCGTGTACGAGGACGGCATCAAGGACGTGTGCGACACGATTCACGCGCACGGCGGGCAGGTGTACATGGATGGCGCGAACATGAACGCGCAGGTCGGGCTGACCGCGCCTGGGATCATCGGCGCGGATGTGTGTCACTTGAACCTTCACAAAACCTTCTGCATTCCCCACGGCGGCGGCGGGCCGGGGATGGGCCCCATCGGCGTCAAAGCGCACCTCGCGCCGTTCATGCCCAACCACCCGTCCGAGAAGCTGGACGGCGCGGTTCCGGCGGGCGGCGCGACGCCGTTCGGGGTGGTGTCCTCGGCGCCTTACGGCAGCGCGTTGATTCTGCCGATTTCGTTTGGGTACATCGCCATGATGGGCAGCGAGGGTTTAACGAACGCCTCAAAACGGGCGATTCTCAACGCCAACTACATGGCGAAAAGGTAAGGGCCTTTCCCATTGAACACGTTCCGCCTCCCTGATTGCCCATACTCGTACCAGAAGGGACTATTACCTCTGACTGTTTACTCATACACATTACGAGATACTGACACTTTCGGCTTTTATCTCACAGGCTGGAGGACCACTTCCCCGTTTTGTTCCGGGGGAAAAACGGCACGTGTGCGCACGAGTTCATTTTGGATTTGCGGCCTATTAAGGACTCGTGCGGTGTGGAGTGCGAGGACGTTGCGAAGCGGCTTCAGGATTACGGGTACCACAGCCCCACCATGAGCTGGCCTGTGACCGGCACGCTGATGATCGAACCCACCGAATCCGAATCGAAAGCCGAGCTCGATCGGTTCTGCAACGCCATGATCGCGATTCGCGAAGAAATCCGGGACATCGAAAACGGAAGCATGGACAAACTCAACAACCCGCTGAAACACGCGCCGCACACCGCCGCGATCGTGATGGGGGAGAAGTGGGACCGGCCTTACTCTCGGGAAACCGCCGCTTTCCCCGCGGAGTGGACAAGGGCGTCCAAGTTCTGGCCTACCACCTCCCGGATCGACAACGTGTACGGTGACCGCAACCTGGTCACCACGCACGCCGCCGTGGAGGTGAGCGTCGAGGAAACGGCGTGAGTTTTATGAGCGGAGGAGAGAGACTAAGTATCAGTACTGGAGTACCGAGAGGTCAGTACTGAGTACCGAGAGAATCAGTACTGAGTACTGAGGTGAGATACACGTATTGTTTCAAAGCACCGGAGACAAATACAGTGGGAGAGGAGAGGCGTATCCGTCCGGCGTAGGAGAGGAGAGGCCGTTGTTTTACAGCG
>Ga0209710_1000032_pt1 | contig 160195 bp, 136 predicted proteins | sample ArcticOcean_MG_C_5_FD_187436 | JGI IMG/M metagenome (GOLD analysis project Ga0209710, IMG submission 187436) | Marine microbial communities from western Arctic Ocean - ArcticOcean_MG_CB4_138 (SPAdes) (version 2) | ecosystem: Environmental > Aquatic > Marine > Oceanic | place: Arctic Ocean...
TTAAAAGCAACTTCACGCTGACTTTGCTCCCAAAACAAAAGGTCATTGTTTTGTGGTGCGTCAGCAATAAGCGCACGCCAATCCGGGCCAATCGCCGACCACCCGATTCCAGCAACCATTGCCAGTGCAATGCTCGTAATACCGATCCATTTAAATACTATTTTCATCTAATGCTGTTCTTTTCTGGTTACGAGTTACAAAAGGTAATACTAATGATAAGCGAAAAACCATCTGCATAGTTGCTTAGGTCAGCAAAATTTACAGACGTGCGTCGGTTATACGGTAGGGTGTAGGTTTGAAAAAGACGCGGCGATAAACGAGTAGTAGTTACCCTCTAACCGACCGCCGCAGCGACGGATAAAACAGTAACAAAGCTACTGCACGGGCGACAACATAAATAATCATTGCCCCCCAAAGCCCTTGAATGCCATGTTGATCTGAGAGCGCCCACCAAGCGATAAAATAAACCACGATAGACAGCGCCGCGGCATCGCGCATTTGCCGCGTAAACGAAGCCCCTATGAAGATACCATCTAATTGAAAGGCTGCGAAAGAGAACAGCACATAGGTTGCCGCAAAGGGGAGTAATTGATTCGCTGCCAGACGCACTGAGCTAATGTCTGTCATTAACATTACGGCGATATCACCGACTAGGGCAATAACCAATGCCAATAGTATTGCAGTGATTAACGCTAAAACAGTTGACCGCCAAACGGCCAGATCAAAAACATCACTGCGCTTTGCGCCTATGGCGCTTCCTACTAATGCTTCAACCACAAAGGCGTATCCGTCCAGAAAAAACGCTGAGAAAGCAATTAACTGTAATAAAATATGGTTGCCAGCAAGAACAGTGTCGCCAAACTTAGCACTCTGGTTAATAAAGAAAGCAAACGAGAACACCAAAATGAGGGTTCTCAGCATAATATCTAAATTTGCAGAGGCTGTTTTTAACAGCGCTGATAAGTCCATAATTTTGGCCTTGGGCCAAAACACTTCGGTTAACAGCTTGCGCTCATTTAATGTCCTATAGACTAACCAACCTGCGAGCAGCGCCGTTGTCCATTCCGCAATCACTGTGCCTAGGGCTATGCCACTGGCACCCCAACCAAGGATACCGGCAAACCACACATCTAATAAGATATTCAGTCCGTTCAAAAACAACTGAACAATTAACAGTGTCCTGCTTTTACCCAGACCAATTAACAGTCCCATCAAGGCAAATGTAGCTAGGGTAGCGGGTGCACCCCATATGCGAATATCAAAGTATTGTTGCGCCACAGCCTCCACTGGGGCACTGCCATCAAGCAGAGAAAAAGCAGCCAACCCGATGGGCCATTGGATTAAAATTAAAACCATACCCAGACATAAAGCGATCAACAAGGCTCTGCCTAATACGGCCCTTACTTCTTGTTCATCACCAGCGCCAGAGGCTTGTGCGGCAAAGCCGGTAGTGCCCATTCTTAAGAAGCCAAAACTCCAGTACACAAACGAAAAAATTAATGCACCAAAGGCAATAGCGCCCAGATCTGTGATACTGCCAATATTGCCAATGACCGCAGTATCTACAAGCCCCAACAACGGAACTGAGGCATTAGCCAAAATAATGGGCCATGCCTTTTGCAGCAGATAGCGGTAACTTATAGAGTCTGGAATTTGCATTTAGTTAAGCTAATTTAATGTGGGTCTAGCAATGTACGAAGAGGTCCGCGATTGCCACCAAGATTACAGGGTTTAAGCACACTGCGATAGCTTAACTTAGATGGACTGAGCGCTTGAGACCACCTAGCTTTTCAATGATAAAATTTAATATCAACAGGCTTATACCTAACCAGGGGTATAGAGAAAACGCCTCAATAGCATTTATATTAACGGAAATTCAGCTATGCTTGCACTCTCAGAGCAGGGTTAAAGCGCAACACTGTAAATTGACTATTTAGACGGACTGGAAAAACCAATGACACTAATTTTACAAGACCCGAGTTTAATCACACATCAAGCGCACATTAACGGCCATTGGGTCGATGCTGACAGCGGTGAAACGCTTGATGTTACTAATCCGGCAACCGGAGAAGTTCTGTCTAAGGTCTCTAAATGTGGTACTGCTGAAACCAGAAGAATGATTGAAGCTGCGGCCGTGGCTCAAAAGTCATGGTCAGAAACCACCGCTAAGGAAAGAGCTGCGTTGTTGCGGCGATGGTTTACCTTAATTATGGATAACCAAGAGGACCTTGCACAGATTCTGACCGCCGAGCAGGGAAAGCCGCTGGCCGAAGCGCGCGGTGAGATCGCCTATGGTGCAAACTACATTGAGTGGTTTGGTGAAGAGTCAAAGCGTGTGTATGGCGACATCATTCCACAACCATCTAATGACAAGCGCGTCATGGTCATCAAACAGCCGGTTGGCGTTGTAGCCTGTATTACGCCTTGGAATTTCCCTAATGCCATGCTCACTCGAAAAATTGCCCCTGCTATTGCCGCCGGCTGTGCTGTGGTGTGCAAACCAGCAAACGCGACACCATTGTCGGCCTTAGCGTTAATGGTGTTGGCTGAACGAGCAGGCTTCCCACCTGGGTTGATTAACATTTTGACCGGTCGCACGGCTGAAATAGGGGCCGAAATAACCAGTAACCCACTAGTTCGTAAAGTGACCTTCACCGGTTCTACACCCGTGGGGAAACAACTCATGGCAGAATGCGCGGCAACCGTTAAGCGAACGTCTATGGAGTTGGGCGGCAACGCGCCTTTTATTGTTTTTGACGATGCGGATATAGACTCTGCAGTGGTTGGCGCCATGATTTCTAAATACCGTAACGCCGGTCAAACTTGTGTTTGTTCCAACCGAATACTCGTGCAATCATCGGTGGCAGAAGAATTTACTGCTAAGTTCACCGCGGCGGTAAAAGCACTGGTTGTAGGCAAAGGTGACGAGGAAGGTGTGGTTGTCGGGCCACTGATTGATCAAAAAGCGGCCACTAGCGTTTGTGAGTTCATTGACGATGCAGTGTCAAAAGGTGCAACGGTAATCTCTGGGGGTGGCATGAGTGCCATGGGCGATTGTTTTGTTGAGCCGACGATTCTGACCAATGTTTCAAGAGATATGCGGGTCTTTTCTGAAGAAATTTTTGGCCCAGTAGCACCAATATTTACCTTTGAGAATGAGGCCGAGGCCATCGAAATGGCTAATGACACCGAATTTGGGCTTGCTGCCTATTTCTATTCTCGCGACATAGGTCGGGTTTATCGTGTAGCAGAAAAACTGGAATATGGCATTGTCGGTATTAACGAAGGCATTATCTCCAACGAAATGGCGCCCTTTGGCGGCGTTAAAGAATCAGGAAGTGGTCGGGAAGGCTCCAAATATGGTTTAGATGACTACTTAGATATTAAATACATGTGTATTGGCGGTATTGACCAATAATTATTGCGATAGGAATAAGACATGACACACCTCATTTACCCAACCACTAATTTCAAGGCCATTGAACAGGTTACTGTCGAGCGTGGCGAAGGTTGCTATGTGTGGGATAACCACGGAAACAAGTATCTTGAGGGGCTCGCAGGTCTGTGGTGCACCGCTCTAGGCTATGGCAACCAAGAAGTTATTGCCACCGCCACAGAACAGATGAACAAGCTTACGTTTAACCATATGTTTGGCGGTAAGACGCATCAGGTGGCCATCGACTTAGCCGACAAGCTTGCCGACATGATCCCTATGAAAGATGCAGTGATCTCCTTTGGTAACTCCGGCAGTGATGCCAATGACACCCATATAAAGTTACTTCGCTACTATCATGAAGCTATTGGAAAACCTCATTGTCGAAAAATTATTGCCCGCGAGCGCTCTTACCACGGCGTGACTGTGGCTGCTGCATCCCTAACAGGGTTGCCCGTCACGCAAAATCATTTTGATCTGCCGGTTGATGCCTTAGGTATTTTGCGCACTGATCACCCACACTATTACCGTGGCAAACAGGGTGAAGAGACTGAAGTTGAGTTTGTTGACCGCATTGTGGGTAATCTTGAGGCGATGATCTTACGTGAAGGCCCCGATACCATTGCAGCCTTTATTGCTGAGCCCATTACTGGCGCTAGTGGTGTCATTGTGCCGCCCGAAGGGTATTACCAAAAAGTGCAGGCAGTGCTTAACCGCTATGACATTATGTTTTGGGCAGACGAGGTTATTACGGGCTTTGGCCGCACCGGCAGTGATTTTGGTTGTAACACCATGGGTATTGAATCACCCGACATGATGACCTTTGCCAAGCAATTATCCTCCGCTTATATGCCAATTAGTGCCTCTGCCATAAACAGAGAAATGTACACAGCTATGATTGAGCAAACGGCGACGGCGGGAGCCTTTGGTCATGGTTACACCTATTCTGGTCACCCGGTTGCTTGTGCCGTGGCCTTAAAGGTACTCGAAATTTACCAGCGTGATGAAATCTTTGAAAAAGCTGCAATAACCGGTAAATATTTACAGAAAAGGCTCGCAGAATTTAGTGACCATCCTCTGGTAGGAGAGGTCCGTGGTAGTGGTTTGCTCGGTGCTATTGAATTGGTTGCTGATAAAAAGACCGGACAGCCATTTGTAGGCGGCGCAGTAGGTGGTTACGCACAAAAGATGGCCCAAGACAGCGGGCTGTTAATTCGTGCCGTAGCAGGATCAAGCTTGGGCTTCTGCCCGCCGCTGATTATCACTGAGCCTCAAATTGATGAATTGATTGGTAAGGTGTCTATCGCCTTAGATAAAACATTAGAGCACTGCCATAAGCATTCGTTGATAGTGTGAAAATCATCACAATTGTGGATTTTTCCTCAGTATTAATGGTCATATAACAGTAAGATACCCCAATGTTAATGCCGAGGAATTTCCATGCTGATCAAAACCACTACACATAGTAGTTGCAAAGAGCACCAAGTCACCGATGAAAAGGTCTATTTTGAGCGCCGCGACATGCTCAAAAAAATGGGGTTTTTTGGGGCTGGAGCATTACTTAGCAGCACCGCTGGTGCAAGTGTGTTTGATATCTTTTCTGATGATCAGCCAGCAACAACATTTAAACAAAATAACCTTAAATATAGTCCCGCAGGTGACTACAACGGAACTCTGACGCCGGAAGCGAAAGTGATTAGTCATAATAACTTTTACGAGTTCGGCGCACAAAAGCACCAGCCTGCAGAAATGTCGCAAGGTTTTAAAGTTAACCCTTGGCAGTTCAAAATTTCTGGAGAAGTTGAAAATCCACTCACTCTAGACTACGACGATCTCTATTCATCCTTTGACCTTGAAGAGCGTATTTATCGGCTGCGCTGTGTTGAAGCCTGGTCAATGGTGGTGCCCTGGATTGGCTTCTCTCTGGCAGATTTGGTTAAAAAGGCCGAGCCGACGTCAAAAGCCAAATATCTGGCATTTGAAACCTTACATGACCCAGTGCAAATGCCGGGACAAAGAAACCGACGGCTGGGCGGGGGCATTGATTACCCCTATTTAGAGGGGCTGCGAATAGACGAAGCCATGAATCCTTTAGCACTTATGAGTGTTGGCCTTTACGGTAAAACGTTGCCACCGCAAAATGGCGCACCCATTCGACTTGTTGTGCCGTGGAAGTATGGGTTTAAAAGCATTAAATCTGTTGTGGGCATTAAGTTTGTCGAAAAACAGCCGCCTACCACATGGAATATTTTGGCCGCCAACGAGTACGGCTTTTATGCCAACGTAAACCCTGCTGTAGACCACCCACGCTGGAGCCAAGCCAGCGAGCGTCGCATTACCACTGGCGGTATTTTTGATCAAAATCGCATTGCTACACTGCCTTTTAATGGCTACGGCGAAGAGGTTGCTGGTTTGTACACAGGCATGAACCTAAGAAAGTACTACTAAGCCCATGGTGCTGACTGTATCTGCACAACGCATTCCATACCTAAAAGCCTTGGTGCACTTGGTGGCGCTATGCCCACTTGTTAATTTATATTACGCCGCCATTAACGACCGGCTTGGCGGTGACCCTGTAGAAGCCGTTATTCATTTTACCGGCATAGGAGCGCTTAACTGTTTGCTTATTAGCCTGCTTATATCGCCACTGGCAAAAAACTTTAAGCTAGGCTTTTTAATACATTTTCGCCGTATGATTGGTCTTTACGCGTTTGTTTATGCGCTGTGCCATATTTTAAACTTCCTGTTTTTTGAAGTTCAGTTCGACCTAGTGCTATTCATTGAAGAGATATTTAAACGCCCCTATATCACCGTGGGCATGACCGCTTTCTTGTTTTTGCTTGCCCTAGCCGTCACCTCAACCGCAAAGATGCGCCGCAAACTGAGAAAAAACTGGCAGAAGCTACACAACGCCAGCTATTTAACTGCCTTGCTAGTGGCCATTCATTTTTACTGGTCAGTAAAGTCAGACGTAACAGAGCCACTCATATACTTTGCCCTGTACGGTGGTCTGATGGCGTTTCGCCACAAGACGTTGCGGCGGTGGGCCAACCAGTTGCTGAGGCGTTAAAAGAAAGAAGAAAGAATGCTCGGCAGTTAAACGCGCTGCTCCCCTAAACCAGCCCTTCACTAATCTTACGTATGGCCTCATAGCTAGGCTTTAACTGCCCGTACATCTTTTTGTACACCTGAGTGTAAAGGTTGTCGTACACAGTCTGGTTGGCCGCTATGGGCGCAAAGCTGTCCCCATGTGCGGTCATTTTTTGCGCTGCGGTGGTAAAGTCGGGGTACAATCCTGTGCCTACGGCGCTGGCAATGGCGGCGCCAAGAGAGGAGGTTTCAAACGTACTGGGTCTATAGACGGTCATGCCGAAGATGTCGGCGGTGATTTGCATGACTTGGTCACTTTGAGAACCGCCGCCAGAGACCACAAGTTTGGTGATACTGGTTTTACTGCGCTTTTCTAGCAGTTCTTTGCTTTCGCGCAGAGCGTAGGTAAGGCCTTCAATCATGGCTCGATAAAGGTGCGCGCGGGTGTGTTGTTCGCTAAAGCCAATAATGGCGCCACGGGTTTCGGGGCCATCACCATTTGAAGGTGACCAGTAGGGTTGCAGCATAAGACCATCAGAGCCGGCGGGCACGGTTTTTAATAAGTCATCAAATAGGGTTTCTGGTGCCACCTGTTGGTCGGCGGCCAGTTGTTCTTCTCTAAGGCCAAACTCTTTTTTGAACCAGCTGACCATCCAATAGCCGCGCTGCACCATCATTTCAACATTGAAGGTATCGGGTATCACGCCGGGGTAGGCGGGATAGAAGGGAATAGCTTCAAGGTATTTGTCTGACACAATGTTGAGCGTCGCCAAACTGCCGTAACTAAGGCTGCCTGTGTGACTGTCTAAGCATCCAGTGCCCAGTACTTCGCAGGCTTTGTCTGAGCCACTGGCAATGAGTGGTAACCCCTCTGGAATGCCAGTTTCTTGGGCTGCCTGTGCGGTAATAGAGCCCAGTGTTGACCCTGCGGGTAACACCTTAGGCAACATGCTAGGGGTGATGGGCATGGCGCGCCATTTCCAATCTTTCTGGTCGGCCCATTGTTGGATTTTGTAGTCAAAGGGGACAAAACCAACGGTGCTGGCAATGGCGTCGTTGTATTGGCCGGTGAGTTTGTAGTTGTGGTAGCCAGAGAGCAGCAAGAATTTATGAACCTGCGCCCAAATGTCAGGCTCATGTTGCTCGATCCAATTAGCTTCCGCCTGACTGTGCATCAAGTCTACTAGAGGTTTGGCTCTGACCAGCGAGAACAACGCTGATTCTAAGGCGCCTAGTGCGGGTTTAGTGTCAACCTGTCGCTGATCTAACCAGATAATGGCTGGTCGCAGTGGTTCATTATTGCTACCCATCGGCACCACGGTGGCTCGTTGGGTGGTGACGGACACTGCAGCAATAGATTCTTTGGGTATTGGCAATAGCGGCCAAAGTGCTTGGCATGCTTTGCACAGGGCATCCCAAAAATAGTCGGCATGCTGCTCTGCCCAACCGGGTTGATCAGAGAAATAGGGTTCTATGTCGATTTTACTCTTGGCGACTAGTTGACCGTTGCTATCAAAAACCATGGCACGAACGCTTTGGGTGCCGTTATCAATGCTTAAAAAGTATTGTAGATTTTCCATAGCGACCTCTTATTTAAGGGTTGTTAGGCAGACTGTAGTAGGTGTTCCAAATAGCGTTATAGCGGTTAATTTCTGTTTCCCAGCGCTGGTCATTCCACTGGCGTTCTGTCGCGAAAAGGGCTTTTAACGCGGGATACAAGTCATCGCCACCCCTTGGTAAGCACATGCCGAGTCGAGTGCGCCTAAGCAGTAGGTCATCGAGATGTTGCACGGCCTCATGCTTTATTGCCCATCGGCACTCTGCCATACAGAACTCTGTGTCACCGAGACTAAGCTGTTCATTTGAAGCACTTTCTTGCAGTAATGTGTGGGCTTTGTTGCCATAGCGCCCCAGCAGACGTTGTGCCCATTTTGGGTTGTTGGGTAAAAGGTCACTGGCGCTGATGTCTGGGGTAACAAACATGGCGTCATTGGCAACTGACGCTGGTGTTGGCAGTTGTGCTGCGGCAGCGGCTAACGCATCAAGGGCGATCAGCCTAAAGGTTGTGAGTTTGCCCCCACTAACGGTAATTAAACCATTGTCTGACCACACGGCGTGATCGCGGCGCTCTTTAGAGGGGTTCTTGCCTTGTTCTGCACCAATGACAGGCCGGACACCGGCCCAAGTAGATATGATGTCTGCACGGGTCAGTGAGTTGTTCGGAAACTGAAGGTTAAAGGCGTTGAGCAGATAATCCGTTTCTTGGTCAGAAATGCTCGCTTCAATATCTAAGTCTTCGGCATGGTCAAGGTCAGTGGTACCTAATACAGTGGTTCCTTCCCAGGGATAAACATAAACACCACGTTTGTCGTCGTGGTGCAAAAAGGTCATGACGTTGGACACGGGGTACAACGATTTGGGAATAATAATATGGCTACCGCGTAGCGGGCGAATACGCGTTTCGCTATTAACTTCATTGCGTAGGCGGTCAGCCCAAGCACCAGTGGCGTTAATCACCGCGGCTGCTCGCAACTCAATCACACTGTTGTTGTCGATATCTTCGATAGCAACACCACAGACCTTATCGTTTTCGATAATTAGATTCTTTACTTTGGTGTAATTGAGAGCATGGGCACCATCATCGATGCTGTCTTGCAAGACACGCATGACTAAACGTGAGTCGTCTACCATGGCATCTGTGTAGTAGCTAGCCCCTTTTAGGTTAGTTTGGTCTAGCCCCGGAAACTGTTTTAGCAATTGGTCGTTGTTGCAGTATCTGTGATCTTTGATACTGGCAAGAAAATCATAAATAGCGAGAATGACGGTCATAGCAAAGCGGCCAGGAAATAACCCTTTGCGGAAAGTAAAATAGAAGGCTATTCGATCTACTAACCCAGGTGCTTCAGTTAATAGTCGTTCGCGTTCTACCACTGACTCTTTGGTTAGCTTTAAATCACCGGCAGCAAGATAGCGAAGGCCGCCGTGGACCATTTTTGATGAGCGACTAGAGGTGCCCCAGGAGAAATCTTGCTGTTCTAATAGCAACGCTTTATAGCCACGTCGCTGTGCCTCACGGAGTACCCCAGCGCCAGTAATACCGCCACCGACAACAATCACGTCCCAGTCAAGAGACTGTCCATTGCGCATTTCAGCCAATAATTGTTGGCGATTAGTGAATCCATTCATGGTGTTTTAGTGCTCGCTATCTGGAAGAAGTTTGCCGGGATTCATCTGACCATTAGGGTCAAATAATTCGCAGAGGTTGTTAATGGCGGCGATACCCAACGCTCCTTTTTCGACGCTCAAATAGTTTCTATGATCTTTGCCTACGCCGTGCTGATGACTAATAGTGCCGCCGTGGGCAACAATTTGGTCAGCACCGGCTTTCTTAAGTTTGACCCAACGATCCATGCCTTGTTGGTAGCTATCGCCAAGGCGGAATAGGTAGGTGGTATAAATACTAGAGCCCTGACCATAAACATGAGAAAGGTGGGTGTAGGCGTGCACCTGCTCGCCTTCATCGGCTAACGCAGTGCGAATAGCCTGCTCTATGTTTTCTGCTGCCTGAGGCACTTTAGACCAGTCTACGGAAGTTTCCATAGTGTCTGCGGCATAACCGGCGGCACCTAATGGATCGCGAAGGTAAGGTGCCCGGAAGCGCCCATGCGCCCAATTATCACCAAGACCTGATTGGTCTGCGACACCGCCATGATTAGCGCAGTGGTCAAGAGCCAGTTGATGGGCTGTTTCACAGTGACGGGCAGATCCAGTGACGCCTAGTGTCATCATTACCTTACCTGAGCCAATACCTTTTTCAGAGAGCGCTTGTTCTAAGGCAACCACGCCACTGCTATCTTCACCGGCACCCATATACAGCAGGCTGGTGGTTTCAAGTGGGTTACTTAGACGTACCATGGAAAGCGCAACTCTTTGCTGAATAAGTTCTCTGGCGACAGTAATGCCAACGTCCCATGAGGGGAAAAACACCACTTGAAACAACTCTTTTTCAGGAAGAGGGGTGATACGTACGGTCACCTCAGTGATGATACCCATACGTCCTTCTGAGCCAAGGATCATCTCTCGCACATCTGGGCCTGCAGAGGAGGCCGGAATGGTGGGTATATTCAAGGTGCCAGCGAGTGTTTCGATGCTACCACCGGCAAACAGATTTTCGATACGTCCATAGTGTATTGATTGCTGACCACTTGAGCGACTCGCTACCCAACCACCCAAGGTAGACAGTTCCCACGACTGAGGAAAGTGACCAAGGGTAAAGCCATGTCCATTAAGCGCTGCTTCTAACGCCGGACCCGCAATACCAGAACCAAAGGTTGCCAACTGACTCTCTGTGTCGATATGCAGTAATTTATTCATTTTACCCATATCGATGGTGAGTACTGCGCGCTCACTTTCATCAGGGTTAATATGCCCAACTACTGAGGTGCCGCCACCATAGGGTATAACAACAATATCGTTAGCCTTGGCATGATCTAGTAGCATACGAACTTGCTCAGAAGATTCTGGCATTGCAACACCATCGGGGAACGTATTGACATCGCCACTGTGCATCTCTAACCAATCAGGCAGACTTTGCCCTCGAGCATGGCGCACACGGACCTCTGGATCGCAACTTATCAGTGAATGTTCGGCCAATCTGGTTGACGGCACTTTGGCGATAACATCATTTAATGTCGCCTGAGGCAGCGATGTAGGCGGCCCTACTAATGCCTGTAATAGCATACGTAAGCCACTATTTAGCTCCATATTTAAATCACTGTTTTCATTACCCCAACCATTCCATAACCGCATCTTAACTACCCTATATTATGTGACTGTTATTATCGCTAGCAATGTCCATTTTTACTCACGCAAGTATAGCGTTAATGGCACCGAAACCCTCAATTGTTGGGGTATACTATTTACAACTATAGTAACTGCTGAAGCTATAATCGTCTCTGTCTAAGTCCGACAGTACGGTCACAATTTCAGTCATTGAGTAGGCGTGAAAAAACATACATGGATTTAACACACAACAGTGGTCTTGCTTCGGTGCCGGCGGTAACTCAATACCTGCGGTCTGCCCAGGCCTGTGGTGTTGATTACTCTTTACTGTTAAGTGAGGTAGGCATTGATGCTGAGACCCTCAAAGACAACACCAAGCATGTCTCTAGTCAGTCCATGGAGGATCTTTTAGAGCGATTAATTGAAGCTAGCGGCGATCCTTGTTTTGGACTTCACTCTGCTCAGTTTGTAGAACCAGCGTCTTACAGTGTACTGGGTTATATTTCGATGAATTGCTCAACACTGCGTATGATTCAGGCGAAAATTCCAATTTATGAGAAAATTGTGGGTGATATGGGGGTGACCTCCATTGAGATTGCTGATGGTTTTGCGTTACAACGATGGACCTGCCAGTTTAAAAACCCGATGGTACGCAAGCATGAAATCGAAAATGTGTTGGCATCTTGGTGTCTTTTTGCTCGACGATTTCTCAATTTTGAGGGTTGGCACAGCGTTTGGTTAGAGCACGAGGGCCCAACTGACCCGATATTGTTAGCTAGCTATGCCGAACTCTTTGGCTGTGATGTTTTATTTAAACAACCCGCAAGCGGATTCCGATTTGCTGAAAGTGCGCTAGACGAGGTCTTCCCTCAAGCTAATGAGCAGTTACTGCAAATGTTACTCGATCATGCGACCATTATATTGGGCGGTTTGGACAAAAAGCAGCTGGTAGCAGATCAAGTAAAAAACCTTTTGCGACTGGTGCTAAAGCAGCAAACCCCCTCGAGTCAGATGATTGCTGAAATGCTTGGTATGAGTAGCCGCACCCTGCAGAGAAAGTTAGATGAGGAGGGCACAAGGTACAAAGACTTACTCAACGAATTACGCCTGGAGTTGGCGCTGTATTATCTGAAAAATACGGAGCTTTCGCTCGACTCCATTGCCTATCAATTGGGCTACGCAGAGGCGCGCTCGTTCTATCGAAGCTTTAAACTCTGGACTGGCCGCACCGCTGGCTCTTATCGAACAGACCCTACCGCTTAGTTTTCAGTCTTGGTATCAGCCCCTGTTTCTGCGGCTCGCCACACGCGAATAAAATTACCACCCCAGATCTTGGTGATATCGTCTTTGGTATAGCCTCGCTTGAGTAGCTCGACGGTAACATTTAACGCCTCACTAGCGTCGTTGAATCCAATGATGCCGCTTCCATGATTGAAATCGGTGCCAATGCCAACGTGATCAACACCAATGCGCTGAGCAATATAGTCAACATGATCGAGCATTTCGTCTACACCGATGGGGCCAAGTTGGGCGCTGGTGCGAGTTAAAAAGTCTTTCTTAATGGCTGGGTCATCAATTTCCCAATACAGTTCAAAGGGGTATAAATAAGATTCATCAATGCCTGATTCACGCCGTATTTTGCGAATATTGGCATCCATGTCTGGGTCAGTAGAGTCAAATAAGTAGCCTCTGAAGGGGGCTATGTGAATAACGCCATTGGTTTGTCCAATACGATCAATTTCTTGATCAGATAAATTTCTACTGACATTGGTTAGTGCTCTGACATTGGAATGACTGGCAATGACGGGGGTGCTGGATAGGGCCATGACTTGCATGGCAGCCTCCATGGACAACTGTGAGATATCCATAACACCGCCGAGTTGATTGACTTTTTGCACCGCCGCTTTTCCTAGCGAGGATAAACCGCCATGCTCAGCGTCTGGCTCCCGTGTGCCTGTTTCTCCGTCAAATAGTGTTCGCGAAGAGTCCGCAAAGTTATTGTGGCCCATGTGTGTTAGGGCAAATACTCTAGCCCCTGAACTATATAGGCTATCGATACCGCCGACATCTGTGCCCAAGATTAATGCATTTTGAAAGCCAAGGATCAGCGCTGATTTGCCGGCAGTGTGCGCCGCACTGAGTTCGGCGGTACTTTTTACCATGACGGTATTGTTGGCTGGGTCGGCTACCAGTGCATTCACCGCAGCGAGCTTTGTTTGCGCCAGCGCTTTTGCCGCCACATAGCCGTCAGGGGTTCTCGGCATAGGCCCAACTGCTAAAGACATGACAACTGCGTCTAAGCCACCTTTTTGCATTTTCTGTGGGGCTACTTTAGAGAGACCGTCAGAACCGACATACATCGAAGGCTTGCCGGGTATTTCAATATCGGCATGAGCATCTATGGTCAATGCTGAGGCATGTATGGCTTGTGCTTGAGCCACTAGAGCGGCATGTTCATCTGCAGATAAGGCGGTTTTTGCCGCCATTGTAGGTTCAACACTTAAGGCAAATTGACTGACGATGAGTAAAGATAGGAGTGATAATTTGCGCATAGTGACGACCTTGTCATTCATTAAAGGAACCACATCATGCCATCAATACACGCAGTTTCTCAATCAATTCCCAGACAAACGCTGGCCTGGCCCCTAAGAGCAAGGCCTAAGAGTTAGTTTTCATAGATAGCGTAGATTTTTTGCGTCGGTTCTATAACTTCCCACTCACCCTCAAAACCAGCGGGCACACAAATTTTATCGCCGGCGACAACGATGAGTTCATTGCCCTCGGTGTCGCGCAGAATTGATTTGCCACTTAAAATATGGAAATACTCATTCTCGGTATAACTGACTTTCCAACAGCCAACCTCTGCACCCCATTCTCCGACAAAGAACCGATCGTCGGCCGAAAAATGAAGTGTATTATTTTGCTCAGGATTGCCTTTAACTAACCGATCCTCGGGTGTTGGGTAACGCTCTATTTCTGCCGCGCTGGTTACAACATTGACTACGTCAGTTATTTTTTTAGACATAAGATTTCTCTGTATTACTGTCTTTATATGATACGGGTCATTTACCTAAAAGCCCATTATCGGATGCCCATTGCTTTGAGCGTTTCATGCCTTCATCAAAGGTGACTTCAGGCTTCCAGCCAAGGACACGCTCGGCTTTTTTTATAGAGAACCAGCTCTTGGTAGCCAGTTGAGCCACGGTTGCTGGTGAGGCTTCATTGAGATTACCCATGAGATCGGCCACTTTTGAGGCAATGGCGGCGACTCTTAGCGCAAGCTTAGTTGACACAAGCATGGGGCCTTTTTTACCCAACCACTGATAATGTGGCGCAAAATAGTCTTTGGTGGGCATGTAGCCTTCACAAGATAAGTTAAATATTTCACCTACCGCATCAGGATGTTCTGCCGCTAACACTATGCCTCGCACTAGATCGTCAATGTAAATGGGTCTAAAGAAGCCTTCGCCTTTGGCAGGTAGCATAAATTGGTTTTTTGCTATGGCTTCTAGTGGTGCAATGATCCAAGGACGACTGCCAGGACCGTATGCATCACCTGGACGCACAATGACTACTTCGATATCGCTATTGGCTTGAGCCGCAAGCACGACGTGCTCGGAAGCCAGCTTGGTGAGTACATAGCTACCGCCATCGGCATGTACTGGTTGGTCTTCGTCAAGTTCACCTTGTGCGGCGTTACCATAGGCAACGATGGAAGATATTTGCACAAAACGGCGCACCTCATGCTTTTTTGCTGCGGCGATTAAGTTTCGGGTAGCCAACACGTTCACGCGCCACATATCCGTGTCTTCCATAGCATTAGAGACTAGCGCCGCAGTATGAATAATGACATCGCATTCGTCTAACAAATTTGCAATAGTTTCAGGTTCAGCAATATCACCTTTTACAATATCTGAGCCATTGCCCACCAAATCAACACCAACAACCGCTTGGTTGTTATGTTGGTAATAACGCATCAATGTATTGCCAATAAAGCCATTAGCGCCGGTGATTAGTATCTTTTTGATCGTTTGCTCGTTCATAAGTACCTCAAAGGTCCATTAATTTTTAGTGTATGGGGCTAGCCCATGTTGTTGCGATAAAAGCTGCCTACTAGTCTGGTGAGTCGCGCTTTAGAAAATAGTCGAGTAATAGCGGCGGTCACTTTGTTAGCAGCACCGGGAACAATCGCGCTTTTACCTGCGAGACAGCCCTTAATGCCTGCCTCCGCGACTTCTTTTGCAGACATCATCATGTTGGGGGCAATACTCAGTTTCGCACCTTGATCTGGGTTATCCATCATTTTGGTGGCGGTGTAGCCGGGGCATAGTGCGGATGCTACGACGCCACTGTTAGCCGCTTTCAGTTCATCCGCCAGCGCCTGTGTAAATGACAACACATAGGCTTTGGTGGCTGCATAGACATTCTGATTAGGAATGGCCATCCAAGCGGCCAGGGATGCCACATTAAGGATGTGACCCTTTTTTCTAGAGGCCATATCATTGGCATATAAATGGCTCAATGATGTTAAGGCGAGTACGTTGACGGTAATCATGCGCTCTTGCTCAGCAAGGCTTAGTTCAGTGAAAAACCCGTTGTGTAAAAGCCCCGCGTTGTTGACCAAAAGGTCAATTTGCAGGTTTTGATCGCAGGTGCGTTGAAAAAGCGTCTGGGCGGCCTGTGGTTCAGATAAGTCAGTGGCCATAACGGTGCAGTTAATGCCGTAGGTCTGACTGAGTTTTTCGCTGACCTCATTCAACTTATCTTCACGTCGCGCCACTAAAACTAAGTCATAGCCCTGAGCGGCCAGAATATCGCCAAACTCCAGTCCGATGCCGTCGGATGCGCCTGTAACTAGTGCAATTTTGTTACCCATAATGTACTCCCCAAGCCGTTAATATTTAGTATTATTATTGTTTAAAGTCGACAAAAATAGGCGAAGACCATGCTTGTTGACCTAGTGGTTTCTGGCAGTCATCTTTCTCAGCTGTTCGGTAGTCACCAAAACAGGGGTCAGTTGCAATGGCATTGCCCTGATCATCAAAGCTGGTGCGCAAATTACCACCATTAATGGTCGCAATAGCCTGCTCGTGAGCCCGGATGTAGTAAAGAGCGTCGCGGCCATCGATGGCAAAGTTAGGATCTTCAAACTCAATATTGCAGCCTTCTACAGAGGGCGCGCACTCGAAGGTTCGCCACGGGTCTTCAATCAATGGTGAAACTTCTTCGCCGGCAAAGGACTGGGGTCTGATCTTGATAACCTCAATACGATCGATAAGGTAGCGTTCATCTGAAGGGTTGTAGCACTCACCAAGAGACAGTTTCTGCAAGCGCTTCTCCTCAAGTGTTGCCACGACATAGTCGGGACAACCCGGTAACTGTTTAAAAGAACCAACAACCTTAGCGCTGAACATTGGGTTACTACTCATGTCGACATCACTTCCCATAGGTAGTGACTGATTGCTTTGTGGTGCATTGAGTAGATCAAACCATACAAGCATGCGGTGGCCACTGGTTCCGTAGACTTCCCGACGCTTCATGGCGTCCCAAATAGCGTCTCGATCACGACCTTGAGCATGCACTGCTGCTATGCCTCCAGCATTTAAAAAAGAGTTTGTGCGTTCAAATTCTGATGCAAATATTTTGGCACTCACAGGATCAATCTGATCAGCGGTAAGAGATTTAGGTGCAGTCTTTGTTACCACTGCAGTGCTGGCAAAAATGGATTCCCAAAAACTGTCTCGAACACCGGTTGAGTCAGTGGTATTGTTTCTATCGAGTTGTTTAAACCCGTGACCAGCTCTTGCTGAGTGAGTGTCTGTAGAGCCAATAAAGCCCCAGCGATAGCGCAAGGGGTTTTCTGGATCATCAAGATTTTGTAGTGCAAGACCATATTGCACTGACTTACGCGGTTTGTAGTTAAATGCGGGTAGAAAAACATCTCGCGCTTGTCCGGCATCAAGCCATTCCTCGGGGGTACTCCCGGGAACCGTCATAAAGCCATAAATGGTATCCACTTGTACAAAGTTATGGCGAGCCTCTGCTGCGCGAAAGTCACATTCTTTAGCGTCAATGCCTTCGGCTAAACAGCGATCGGCAATAATTTCACCTGCTTGCCAGCAAGCAGGAAGATAATTGACTTGGGGAGCAGGGCAGACCCATTCACCCTTGTCATTGCGGGTACGAACCGTGAAGTCTCGAAATACCTCTGAGTTACCATGGCCAGAATACACTTCGATTAAACGCGTTTTATCGGTGTCACTATTTGCCTTGGTCAATTGATGTATCCAATTGGCATTGGGCGGTGTGTAAAACCCCCAGCTGGTGCCGTGAGGGACAACAATGTTGTCAAAGCCCCACTCATCGAGCTTTTTAAACAGCTCCCCGGGTGTGGCGGCACTTTCATAGCAGTTGGCTGGGAGTAATGGGCTGGGCAGAGATGGGTCACACACCGGTGTGCCGGCCATGTTTTCAACCCAGGTGTTGTACGAGGCGTAATAGTCTTTATGACGTGGGTCTAGGACTCCTAAAATACCCGATTGCTTGCCATCATTTGAACGTGCGGCAATGGTGGCTACCCCAACACCTACTGAGGCAATGGGATGGCTGGGTAGTTTTGCTGGGTCATCGTCTTTAAACAGTACATTGTGATGGCCGTAATGATTTTCAGCCACGGTACCTACTTGAGTCCACTCCCAGCCGAGGAATGCAACTATATCGGGGTTCATTGGGTCACCGGCGGTACGATTACATTGACGCACTGAGTTCATACCGTCGCGCCATTGGCCCAAGGTAAAACTCTCGGCATGATCAGTCAAAAAATAAAAGTCTAACTGTGAGACGAAGCGTGCATAGTCACAGGCAAATGCCGGTGGATAGGCTCCTGAAGCACCGTGCATCATCGGCAAGCTGTACATAAAGGCATCCGCCGAGTTGGTGGTATGCACATGAGTATCACCAAAAAGAATCTGTTTTTTGGCCATCACGCCATCATTTCGACTGTTAGTGCGCGCCGCTATAACCTCGGCTGGCAGACGATCTTGTGTAATCTCAACGGGCGTTAGTGGAGAGGTATCCCATGCTAAGTTGGGGTCTTCAAAGTAGCCAGGGAAAAGCCGATACACCGATTCCGGCGCATTATTCGTTAATACGAGGGCGATGGTGATCCCCAAAATAGCCACAACAGCGGAAAACTTTTTAAACATTTTTAAACCCCTTTTTATTAAATAATTCCATAACTTCGCCCAATAAACCAGTATAAGCCTAAGCCGCAGAGTGCTGCTGATACTAAATCAATGACTAATCTAGTGTCAGTGAGAAACCTAGATTGTCTTATTTGCTGTAACAGCGCCCAAACCACAGCGATGATCACTATTTGACCCAACTCAATACCCAGATTAAAGCCAAGTAGGGCAGGGAGCAACTGCGTATTGGCCAATCCTGTTTCCGTCAGAGCACTGGCAAAGCCAAAACCGTGAATCAATCCGAATATAACGCTCGTCACCAAGCGCAGATTAGCTGACAAATGCTCATCTGCAGAATTCCATAGATAGGCTAATGTGAATAACGCTAGCCCTAGACCGCTCAGGGCACTCAATCCAATATTCCAGATTAAATTGATAAGCACTATTAGTAATAGGCCCGCCACAGAAAAATAGGTAATTTGGCGATGATTACCGGTGAGTACAGCGATATTTTGTACGGCCACCAGGGCGATGGTAAAGCCAATTGCGGCTTCAACAATATCAAGATCTGGTATTATCCAGCCCAGCGCAGCTAGCGCTAAGGTGATGCTATGACCCAGTGTGAAACCTGTGATCATCCAGACTAAGACTTTCAAACTGCGGAGGAGCAATAAAAGCGCTAATAGAAACGCAATATGGTCGATGCCGCCAAAGATATGTTCGATTCCAATCAAGACGAATTGAGTAATGCTGTCAAACCAGTGACTACTAGTGGCTAGTTGATTAGTGATTTCATGCTGCCGCTGTTTGTTGGTAAATAGGTACTGATAAGACGGCTCCCCATTGAGGGACATGTTTGCATAATGGACGTGAGAACTAGCGACATTAAAAAAGCTATTAATGCTGATGCTGATATCACCCAAGGATGCGCCGCAGTCGAAGACTAACCTAACACGAACATATCCCAGTGCTGAGGGTATTGGTCTCACGACTTCCGTACTTGAGCAGGGCAGACTATCTTGGGATACGCTAATAGCGCTAATTAGGTGGCCTACCAATAGGGTATCTAAAGATTGGTTACTCTGACTCTGAAGCCGAGTAATTTCTCTAGATTTAGCCGTAAAAACTGCGGTGGCAATATTGTCAGTTATTTCCCAGTCAGAAAAAGACTGACTGCGATTATGGGAATGAGCCTGTGATGAAGTCGTGGTGACGATGAAGGTTAGCAGGATAGCAATTGTTAGTTGGATCAACTTAACCATTACTGAGGCGCCTGTTTAACGATCGATGGCGAGTTTAGCCACTCAATGGTTGCGTTGGTACGCAGCAGCTCGATATAGCCTTCAAGTGCCTTATCACTGGACGCGGTATTGGTTCCGTTGGCGGCGACAACGTCACTTTGAATACTGTCCAGCATGGTTTGTAATGTACGTTGGCGGACGCTTAGGTTATTGCGCAGCGCACCATCACTGATCGCTTTTTGTACCAACAATTCTTCTTCTATCAGACGATCTAATACAAGGGTTCTGTCTTGTGCACTAGCGGTGCTGCGTTTCTCCTGACTATAAAGGGCCAGAGCCTGATTATATTGAGCTTTTCCAATGGCGGTGTCGTTGACCCAAGCGACTACGGTCGTGTCATCGGTTACTGACACATAAGGGTCACTTATAGCGACAAGGATGCCTAGTATTGAGCCACATATTAATAGGGTGAGGGATCGTTGATTGGTTGTCAGTCCTGGTATGCTTTTCATGGCTATTTATCAGTACTCGCTAGTTGTCCAAGCAAGGATAAATTGAACTGAATACTCGCGGTCTGTTTGAGTTCCTCTAGGGTCGTCGTCAAACTATCACGACGCTGTCTGCTAATTAATTCAGTCATCACGGTTTCTCGAACCTGTTCAAAAGGCATCAATGTTGCCGGCTGGTTTTCAATGACTTGCAGTAAGTAAATATTGTCGCCTTGCACAATGGGTTGTGAAATCTGGGTAGCTGAGAGCCCTAGTGCCAGATCGGTCAACGATATCCCGAGATAACGGATTAGCATGTGTTTTGGAAGTGGTGATGCAGGGATCGGTAATATTTTACCGCCCCGAAGTGATACAGTTTTTTGGAGACTATCCCCCAGTAAGACCGCATTGCGAGAAATATTAGCCATTTCAACATCATCAAATTGTGCCGCCTGAAGCGTTATTCTTTGCGGTTGTTGAAAGATCGCTTGATGGTCGTTATAAAAGGCGATGAGCTCAGGTTCCTTGATTAGCACAGCCTGAGACTCACGCACAACCGTATCAATAGCAGATCGCGCTAACAGCTTACGGATACCGGGGTCTGCCTGCAGAATACCCAGTTCTTCCGCGCGCTGTAATATCAGCTCATCGTCGATCAAGCGTTGTAAGAGTTGCTTATCTCTATCCTGAAAAGGGACGTCGACCATGAATCGACCAGAACGCTGACGGGCAAACTTTAGTGCAGATTCGGTCACCGGCTGTTGATTGACTAAAACAACGGTATCTATGGGCTGATTTTGCCAGCTAATCTGCGTGTTTGAACCGACTAATAACAGCAGGAGGCCGAGCAATCCAATGGATGCACGCACGCTGTTACTTGAGTTAACGGCGATTTTACGCATAGCTGCCCGAACAATTAGTCATAAATACCAGGACACTATCATAGCGCAGGTAGGTCTCTTCACACTGTCATTACATGACAGGCTACTCACAAAAACGGACAGTCCTTATTTTGATATCCATCTATTTACCCGTAAACTGCGATCCATGCCCAGGCGAATGTTTGATGAGTTAACCGACTTGGCTATAGAGTTCTCATTGACTGCCAATGAAAGCTTATTAAAGCCCTAATGGTTTACTTGGAGTATTACTATGTTTCAGAATGTCTTGGTTGCTGCTTATGTATTGATTTTTATCACATTTTTAGTCAGCTTTTTACATGCTTATTTGACGGTTAAGTTGATTGGAGCCAATCAGAAGTGGGCCAAAGGGATACCACTAATGCCCTATCCAGATGCGCCGGAGAATTTAAAACTGGTAAAAAATAACATTCAAAACTTATTTGAATTCCCTGTTATCTTTTACGTACTGTGCGTTTTTTGCTTTATCCAAGGGATTCAAGATCAGCTTGTAATTGCTTTGTCATGGGGTTACGTTTTACTGAGATTGGCCCATAGTTATTTACACATTTTTTCGCAGAATACTTTGTTGCGTGGACATGCCTTTATTGTGAGTAATCTAGTTTTGTTTGTGATGCTCCTAACCTTATTAAGAAGTATGCACTAGACATTTGATAAAGCACAAAAAAGGACGGGCAAGCCCGTCCTTTTTTGTGATGCTACTTTTCTAAATATAGATTAGAAGTTGTAATTAACCGATGCACCCCAAATACTTCCTGGTGAAGTGTATTGCCCATATGCACCTGATGCCAACGGTATGTTAAATGAACCAGTAGGCGTTATTTCATCGAATATATTCTTACCGTATAACATCACGGCCCAGTTCTCGCCTTTTAAACCAGTTCGGATGCTCGTCTTAGAGAAGGCTTCCTGAAAAAGACGTGGGTCAACAGAGCCGCTGATCATCTGGTAGCCGTCGGTAAAGTTAACATCGAGAGACGTCATCCAAAGCATGCCATTCATGACTGGTCGAACATAGTCGGCGGTCAGCGCGCCGTTATAATCAGTACCCACCTTAGTACCAGTTAAATCTTGCACAGATCCAGACTGAGACCCATCACCCGCAAATGTAGCGGCACAGCCGGCAGCTGAAGTGACCGGCGAAGCAGCGGTAAGCGTTCCTAAGCCAAGCAGTGCTGACGCTTGTGGGGCGGTACAGCCTGCACCAGCATAACTTCCATATTTACCATCATTTAATGCAAGGCTTAAACCCAGTTTCAGATGGTCAGTTGCCTGCCATTGCACATCTACTTCAAGACCGCTAATCTCTGTGCTGGCGGCGTTTGTAACAACAAAACCGGTACCGACAAAGGTAGAGACTTGCTGGTTTTTATACGTGCTGTCATAAAGTGCCCAATTCAAGGTCATGCTGCCATCAAGCAATGTGTGCTTTCCGCCGAGTTCGATTGACTCTGCGTTCTCATCATCATATTCAAAGCCTAATCCTGGCACGGTAGGCTGGATACCTTCAGCGGTGAAGGCTGGGGCTTGATCATCTACAGAGTTGAAGCCACCACTCTTAAAGCCTTCTGAGTAGCTTAGGTAGAACATGCTGTCCTCTGATTGTGTCCACTCAATATTGGCCGCTGGCAAAAATTGGTTGGTAGTTCGGCTTTCATCAAATTCATGAGCCCAACCAAGACCGAAACCGGCAACGATTGCAGCCAGTACTCCGTTGGCGTTAGGTGTGGCATCGCCAGTTGTGTTAGTGGTCAGGTCCATCACGGCATGTGATCGTTTTTCTTCTTCTGTGTATCGAGCACCGGCAGTAAGGGCAATCGAGTCTGTCAGATTAAACGTTCCTTGGTAAAAGACAGCCCGCGAATTTGTATCCTGAGTCCAGTTCGATATGCGACCGGCACGTTGGAACTTTGTTGAGCCTTCAACACCTACTTTGAGCGTATAGTCTAGGCATGTAGGCGCGCCAACAGCACAGCCTGTTGCATCATAGAGACTTTGCAGTGTAAATCCTGGAGCAGCAGGCGTTGTAGCATTTATACCAGCAACTTGCGCCGGAGATAAGGCTAAGAAAGTATCTAACCCAAAAGCAGGATTGCCGCCGCCGAGGATAGTCTTCATTACGATTGCAGGCAATCCGAAGGTACCATCAATAATCACAGCGCGATCAATTTCTTGTTCTTGCTGATCTAAATAGACACCACCTACCCAAGAGTAACGCCCGTCAGTCGGGGAAGCAATGCGGAACTCCTGACTCGTATGGTCGTATTCTTGAATATCGGCCCTACCGATAAACTCTAATGGAAGCCAATCAGCATCAAGACCGTCTTGAAACTCATAACCGCCTTTACCGGCCACGGCACTTAGCGTATAGCCGTTATCTAATTCCATCTCAAAGCTAAGGGAGGTATCAGACGTCGTAGTGTCTGTCCCTTCAGGTCTTTCTCCACCGGCAGCACAGACTGCTGAGCTCATACCCATGCTGGCTTCTAGCGCGCATCCACCAAGAGTATTGCCATCGCGGTAGGGGTTTTGAGTTGCAGAGGCGACAATCCCAGGGAACTCAGGACGCTGAGCCAGTGGAGAAAATGACATAGTCGCAAACATTAGACCTGAGGCAGCGCCTAAATTGGCCACTGGATCAAAAACAGTAATAAGTGAGTTTGCACCCAGGCGAACATTATCGCTCTGCGCATGCTTTACCTCTACTCGGGTTGAGTCAGTAGGCTCCCACGTTGCACTGACACGCCACATAGATTCATCAACAGTAGGCATTGTCTTTTGAACTGCCGCTGCATAAGTATTTTCAAAGGAGCCGTCGTCGGAGCGGTCTTTGTAGGCAAGACGCAATCCAATGGTGTCGCCTATTGAGCCGGTCAAGTGGCCCTCTAAGGTTGTGCCACCAAAAGATTCTTTGCTAGCCGATATTTTTCCGCCAAACTCTTCATCAGCCTCTGGTGTGGCAGTAGTGACATTAATAGCACCTGCAAGGGTGTTCTTGCCAAACAAAATACCCTGGGGTCCTCTTAGAACTTCGACTTGCTGAACGTCATAAAGTGCAGTCCGGCTTTGACGAGACTTTCCATAGTGGACGCCATCAACATAGACACCGACTGATTGTTCAAACGATTGGTTTGCACCAACACCGATACCACGCATAGAAATAATCGTGTTTACAGCATTTTCTGTAATTGACAGATTCGGCACATATTGAGACAACTCTTGAAAGCTGTGTAATCCGGCTTCTGCGATTTTTGTACCGCTAATGGCCATTAGAGAAACAGGAACATCCTGAAGGCTTTCTGCGCGTTTTTGTGCGGTAACAATAACTTCTTCTAGTTCAGCGGCATTCGTGCCGCTAGAAATAGCGGCAATAGCTAAAGCTATCCCACTGGCTTTAAATAGTGATGATCTACTCATAATTAACCCCTAGTTTTTGATGTGTTGATAATTTTTATTACCTAACTATTATTTTTTTAATGCATTTCTCTTTACTACCGTCCGAGTATGCATAATTTCCATGCAAGAAAGCAATTAATTATATAAATAAAGCCTTAAATAAAGAGCATAGAGAGCTAATTGTATTATGTAAATATAATTCAAAGAGCAGCTATTTTGGGAGAGAGTAACGCCTGCAGGTAACAGAGTTACCTTTTAAATGGATTTGAGGGCGGTAAACATAGCTCATCTGCTAAGAATAGAATACGTACTGATAAGGTGGCGTAGTCAGAAAGCGGTGAGAGTATGTTGGTGAGTGCAGGCTTAAAAGTTAGGTCATTTAATAGATTTAATCATCAGGCACAAAAAAGGACGGGCAAGCCCGTCCTTTTTTTGTGATGCTACTTTTCTAAATATAGATTAGAAGTTGTAATTAACCGATGCACCCCAAATACTTCCTGGTGAAGTGTATTGCCCATATGCACCTGATGCCAACGGTATGTTAAATGAACCAGTAGGCGTTATTTCATCGAATATATTCTTACCGTATAACATCACGGCCCAGTTCTCGCCTTTTAAACCAGTTCGGATGCTCGTCTTAGAGAAGGCTTCCTGAAAAAGACGTGGGTCAACAGAGCCGCTGATCATCTGGTAGCCGTCGGTAAAGTTAACATCGAGAGACGTCATCCAAAGCATGCCATTCATGACTGGTCGAACATAGTCGGCGGTCAGCGCGCCGTTATAATCAGTACCCACCTTAGTACCAGTTAAATCTTGCACAGATCCAGACTGAGACCCATCACCCGCAAATGTAGCGGCACAGCCGGCAGCTGAAGTGACCGGCGAAGCAGCGGTAAGCGTTCCTAAGCCAAGCAGTGCTGACGCTTGTGGGGCGGTACAGCCTGCACCAGCATAACTTCCATATTTACCATCATTTAATGCAAGGCTTAAACCCAGTTTCAGATGGTCAGTTGCCTGCCATTGCACATCTACTTCAAGACCGCTAATCTCTGTGCTGGCGGCGTTTGTAACAACAAAACCGGTACCGACAAAGGTAGAGACTTGCTGGTTTTTATACGTGCTGTCATAAAGTGCCCAATTCAAGGTCATGCTGCCATCAAGCAATGTGTGCTTTCCGCCGAGTTCGATTGACTCTGCGTTCTCATCATCATATTCAAAGCCTAATCCTGGCACGGTAGGCTGGATACCTTCAGCGGTGAAGGCTGGGGCTTGATCATCTACAGAGTTGAAGCCACCACTCTTAAAGCCTTCTGAGTAGCTTAGGTAGAACATGCTGTCCTCTGATTGTGTCCACTCAATATTGGCCGCTGGCAAAAATTGGTTGGTAGTTCGGCTTTCATCAAATTCATGAGCCCAACCAAGACCGAAACCGGCAACGATTGCAGCCAGTACTCCGTTGGCGTTAGGTGTGGCATCGCCAGTTGTGTTAGTGGTCAGGTCCATCACGGCATGTGATCGTTTTTCTTCTTCTGTGTATCGAGCACCGGCAGTAAGGGCAATCGAGTCTGTCAGATTAAACGTTCCTTGGTAAAAGACAGCCCGCGAATTTGTATCCTGAGTCCAGTTCGATATGCGACCGGCACGTTGGAACTTTGTTGAGCCTTCAACACCTACTTTGAGCGTATAGTCTAGGCATGTAGGCGCGCCAACAGCACAGCCTGTTGCATCATAGAGACTTTGCAGTGTAAATCCTGGAGCAGCAGGCGTTGTAGCATTTATACCAGCAACTTGCGCCGGAGATAAGGCTAAGAAAGTATCTAACCCAAAAGCAGGATTGCCGCCGCCGAGGATAGTCTTCATTACGATTGCAGGCAATCCGAAGGTACCATCAATAATCACAGCGCGATCAATTTCTTGTTCTTGCTGATCTAAATAGACACCACCTACCCAAGAGTAACGCCCGTCAGTCGGGGAAGCAATGCGGAACTCCTGACTCGTATGGTCGTATTCTTGAATATCGGCCCTACCGATAAACTCTAATGGAAGCCAATCAGCATCAAGACCGTCTTGAAACTCATAACCGCCTTTACCGGCCACGGCACTTAGCGTATAGCCGTTATCTAATTCCATCTCAAAGCTAAGGGAGGTATCAGACGTCGTAGTGTCTGTCCCTTCAGGTCTTTCTCCACCGGCAGCACAGACTGCTGAGCTCATACCCATGCTGGCTTCTAGCGCGCATCCACCAAGAGTATTGCCATCGCGGTAGGGGTTTTGAGTTGCAGAGGCGACAATCCCAGGGAACTCAGGACGCTGAGCCAGTGGAGAAAATGACATAGTCGCAAACATTAGACCTGAGGCAGCGCCTAAATTGGCCACTGGATCAAAAACAGTAATAAGTGAGTTTGCACCCAGGCGAACATTATCGCTCTGCGCATGCTTTACCTCTACTCGGGTTGAGTCAGTAGGCTCCCACGTTGCACTGACACGCCACATAGATTCATCAACAGTAGGCATTGTCTTTTGAACTGCCGCTGCATAAGTATTTTCAAAGGAGCCGTCGTCGGAGCGGTCTTTGTAGGCAAGACGCAATCCAATGGTGTCGCCTATTGAGCCGGTCAAGTGGCCCTCTAAGGTTGTGCCACCAAAAGATTCTTTGCTAGCCGATATTTTTCCGCCAAACTCTTCATCAGCCTCTGGTGTGGCAGTAGTGACATTAATAGCACCTGCAAGGGTGTTCTTGCCAAACAAAATACCCTGGGGTCCTCTTAGAACTTCGACTTGCTGAACGTCATAAAGTGCAGTCCGGCTTTGACGAGACTTTCCATAGTGGACGCCATCAACATAGACACCGACTGATTGTTCAAACGATTGGTTTGCACCAACACCGATACCACGCATAGAAATAATCGTGTTTACAGCATTTTCTGTAATTGACAGATTCGGCACATATTGAGACAACTCTTGAAAGCTGTGTAATCCGGCTTCTGCGATTTTTGTACCGCTAATGGCCATTAGAGAAACAGGAACATCCTGAAGGCTTTCTGCGCGTTTTTGTGCGGTAACAATAACTTCTTCCAGTTCAGCCGTGTTGGCTCCGCTGGAGATGGTTGCGATAGCGACTGCTAGCACACTAAGTGTACGAAATGACTTGGTTTTCATGATATACCCCTGTGATAGTTTGCAAATTATTCTTAATTATTTTTTACAGCATCTTAATCTTGGTGGTCGCGTTATATACTCAAATAACAATGTGATGACTGATATTTAACGGCTATTACAAAGCAAAAACCTCGATCCCACTCTGACAATACCTCAAGCACCTATGTTAATTAGACTAATTTACAGGCCCCTGAAAAACACAGTAATATCCTAACGGTAGCATAAAAACTAATGGTAAAAGACATAAAATATATTCACTAAAATATAATTTTTTGGCTACCTCGTGTATATAACATACTGTTTTTTATGACTATATGCCTAGAGGTCCGTCATTAAAATATTGAGAAGCGGCTCTATAATAGAGTTATCGTGCCGATTTGAAAAAACATTGAGTACGGAAGGAATACCCCCGAGCCTGACGATGACGGTTTGGGTCTGTGGATTGATCATCACTAGTTGTAGGCCCATTCCTTCAACCCAAAACACTTCAGGTGAATTGGGTAAACCACCATAAATATGGTAACCATAACTATTGCTAACCGATTTGCCCGTTGCCTGAACATAAAACCATTCTGGAATAACAGAGTCTTCAACCATTTTTTTTAGCCAACTTGCGGAGACTATTTGAATTTTCGGGTTAAGAAATAAATTGCCTATTTCGAGCCAGGACCTTGCCGTAGCGAACACGCAGCAGTAACCCGTCGTATTGATAACACTAGCCTCTTGAAGTTTTAACGGATGCCAGATTTTATCGGCAATTAATTGGTTAAGTGGTTTTTTATAGATATTTCTTAATACCAGACTCAGTAGGTGATAATTCATATTGTCGTAGCGAAACAGTCGGTCACCGTCAAAGGAGATCTCTGATAAAGGTGTTACCAATGGATTACCTTTTAAGGTCGCTCTTATATCTATCGAGGCGCTTTTTATACCAGAGGTATGCCTAAGTAAATCTCGAAGAGTGACTGAATTCTCAGGCTGCTGAACTATTTCAGGAAGATACCGAGAAATAGAATCTTTCTCAGAGTTGATGAAACCGTCATCAATGGCGACGCCAATAAGAATAGCAACAATAGTTTTGGTCATAGACATGGCATTTATATTGCGTCCATCATCCGTATCTGGACTATAACGCTCATACACAATACGGCCCTTTTTTTGAACGATTAGCGCCTGAGTTTGGCTACGATCAAACCAGGTATCTAATGAGTCATCGGCGAGAGTGTTTTTTTTAAAGAACTCTTCCTGTTCTTCGCGCGTTCGTCCCGAAATAGTTGTCGGTGTTGATAACAGAAAGGAGTTCGGTGATTTCATTAAGTCATTCAGATGAGCGTTCGCCTCAAGCAAAGCACCGTCTAAAAGTGCAGTCTTTAGCGGAGTTCCCAGCAGTAGTATTGACGTTAGTGCAATTCCAATTACTATTTTTAACCAGATGGTTTTGGATAACATGTGACTCGATACTCTGCTGTTATAGATGTTGACGCTATTTTCGTCAAGGACGCGTTGATCGCTTAGTAAGAAGGCTATTATTTCACTGATACTTACGCGGTCTCTATTGTAATATTCTCAACCCCTGTTACGGTAACTTAAAAATGAGAGAAAACCATAATGGAATCGCCGTCACAGAGTAGTTCAGGCAAAGAAATAGGCTTTTGGCGAGGATGGTCAATAGCCGTAGGTTGTGCGATCGGATCTGGCGTTTTTATGATGCCCACTCTATTGGCACCCTACGGAATGCTTGGCTTAGCAGGTTGGTTGACAGCTGGGGCGGGCACCTTATTGGTTGCACTGTCACTATCCCGATTAGTTAAGCGTGTGCCCAAACTAGGTGGTCCCTATGCCTATGTTCAGGCCGGTTTAGGTGATTTTGCAGGTTTTTTGATTGCGTGGACATATTGGATTGCTTGCATCGCAGCGATATCAGGTATCTCCATCGCATTTGTCGGTTATTTAGGCGTGTTTTTGCCCGCGGTCACTGAATCAGCTGTGCTTAGTCTTTTAGTGGCCCTCGCCTTAGTCTGGACAGTGGTCGGACTCAATATCCGTAGTGTTGAGAGCAGCGGAACGTTTCAGGTAGTGACCACTATTTTAAAGATACTGCCCCTGTTGTTTATTATTGTGCTGGGTTTTACCAATATGCAGCCGGACATTTTGCCACCAGTGAACCCCACCGAGTTACATCCTTTTGCTTTGCTAGCCACGGTAACGACACTGGTAATGTGGTCTTTTATTGGGATAGAAACCGCCACAGTGCCGACCGATAATATGGTCGAGCCTGAGAAATTGATTCCGCGTATTCTCATCGCTTCAGTGTTAACGATTCTGATAATTTATTTCTTGGTGAGTTTAGCGGTGGCGCTGGTGGTGCCTGCGTCTGAGCTGGTTGGATCAACCGCGCCTTTTGCACTGGCTGCAACAAAAGTAATGGGCCCAGTTGGCGGCGCTATTATTACTGTCGGCGCATTGATATCGACACTGGGCTCTTTAAATGCAAACACACTAACAGCGGGCCAAGTGCCACTGGCCGCCGCTAAGGACCATTTGTTGCCGGTTAAGTTTTTAACGCTGAGTCAGTCTGGCACGCCGATTTTTTCCTTCCTAGTGTCCGGTGGTTTCGTCTCATTGTTACTAGTGCTCAACTACACCAAAGGTTTGATCGCAGCTTTTACCTTTATGGCTATGCTATCAACCTTGTCAACGCTAATGGCTTATGCATTTTGCGCGGTTGCCGAATTTTACTTTCTGAAGAATGACCGAGCAGGGCCCGAGCGAACTCGAGCAATCTTGCTGTCAGGTGCCGCTTTTTTGTATTCCTTTTTTGCCATCTGGGGTGCTGGTTCAGAAATCGTATTTTACTCCTTTATGCTAATCATCATTGGCATGCCCTTTTATGCACTTGTCCGAGAAGACGTTAGAGACCAATAGTATGAGTCAATTCAATGAATATTCTGCCCTTGGGCAGGTTGCAGTACGCACGCCAAAAAATGCTTTTGTAAATCAACAAAAACTGAGCACCGAATGGGAGTCTCTGCGTTTTCATGAGATGCCAGATATGGAGGAAGCGCATAGGGAATTTGATCAATTCCGTAAAATTCTTTTAGGCTGCGGTGCAGAGGTTATTGATCTTCCCGCTGCAGATGAACTAACCATCGACAGTATTTATCCACGTGACAGTATTCTTATATGTCCCCGAGGATTGATCATTTGTAATATGGGCCGAGCAACACGAACCCCAGAAGCAAGAATCAACGCTGATTGCTATGAATCCTACGGTCATCAAATTGTTGGCGAGATTGTTGCTCCCGGCACCTTGGAGGGGGGCGATTTTATCTGGATTGATAAGCATCATGCGGCAGTAGGGCTTGGGCCGAGAACTAACCGAGAAGGCATTCGCCAACTACAGGCAATATTAGGTGATGAGGTAGACTTACATGTGGTAGATCTACCTGAACCTGAACATCCAGATGATGTACTGCATCTGATGTCCATTATCTCGCCTTTAGATCAGGATTTAGCACTTATCTATAGGGCTTTTATGCCGAAGAGTTTTATTTTATGGCTGCAGAATTTAGGGATAGACTTTGTTGATGTACCAGAAGAAGAGTATCTGCCGATGGGCTGCAATGTGCTTGCCTTTGGGCCGCGCAAGGTTGTCATGTTAGAGAATTTGCCAGGCGTTAAGAGTGGACTGGAAGCTGCAGGATGTGTGGTGACAACCTATAAAGGACTAGAAATAAGTCGAAAAGGTGAAGGCGGCCCCACCTGCCTGACAAGACCCTTGGTCCGCAAATAATGATTATTAAATCAGAATTGGATGGCCTCGACGGTAGTCTGCAGGCGGTGTATATTTGTCTTAAATACCGGACGATAAAAATTAATGTCTAACTATCTTATAAAGAGCATGGCCATCGCTGCATTGGTGCTGGTCATAACGTCCTGCGTTGATAGCTCGTCTCCAAATTCTGCAGCGCCAGATTGGTCATCGCCTGCAGGTGAGAACTCGGTATCACCGAATTTGAGCCTTGATATTAATGGACTGCCCATATTGAGTTGGCTAAAGGTATCTTCAGACTCGGTGGCATTAGAATATTCTCGTTGGGAACTCGACGGTTGGGGCTTGCCGATAATGGTAGCAAACGGCCAAGACTGGTTGGTCAATCGTGCTGACTTTCCTTCAGTAGTACAGTTGAATGAATCCCTTTGGGCAGCGCATTGGCTAGTCATGACGGATCCCGCTGTTTTTGCTTATGATGTTTTGGTTAGCTTATCTAGAGACGGTGGCGTTACCTGGGAGCCTCCCTTTAAGCCCCATACGGATGGCACACTGAGTGAACATGGCTTCGTCAGCTTCTTTACTGAAGGTGAAGATGTAGGCGTCGTATGGCTTGATGGGCGGGAAATGGAAGCCGGTCATGGTCATAAAGAGATGTCGGAGCCGAATCAAGGTGAACTAAAAGGCATGACCATTAGATCGACCAAAGTCACCGCAGATGGATCGATTTTCCAAGATCAAATAATCGATAATCTGGTTTGTGACTGTTGCCAAACTGATATAGCTCAGTCTAATCAGGGACCGATTTTAGTATTTCGCAATCGTACTGAAAATGAACGCAGGGATATTTATTATTCACACATGACCAAAGGTCGGTGGAGTGAATCACAACCAGTTGCCATAGATGATTGGAATATTGCTGGATGTCCTGTCAATGGCCCGTCTGTTGCTGCAAATGGACAGACAACAGCAGTGGCCTGGTATACCAAGGCAAAGGGCTATGGCGAGGTCAAACTGGCTTTATCTAAAACGGGTGATGGTTTATTTGGAACTGCTTTAGAGGTTGAAAGTGGTGATACTGTATTGGGCCAGGTAGGCTTGTCCTCAGCCCAAGATGGTGGCTTTTTGGTGAGTTGGATGACCTATTCCGAGGGTACTGACGGCCACTTAAAGCTCCGTTATTTTGATGCTGAAGGGATTGCTGGGCCAACGATTATTACTGAGGAGATTGATTTTACTCGTAAAGCGGGCTTGCCGCAGATGGTCTTATTGGGAGATCTCGCCGTACTTTCTTGGACAGGGGGCGGGGAGTCAGATAAAAAGATTATTGTTGCAACAGCTCAAATAGAAACGACTCAAACACCATAATAATACTAATATAATATCAGGGTTATGCATTGAAATCGCGTCTTCCATTGTTCATCAAAAAAAATCAAATACTGGCGATCGGGGTGCTTTTCTTTGCTCTCGCTTCGATTTCTTGTAGTGTCGCAGAAACGTTTAACAACACTGATCCAACCGTTGTACCTAAAGGATTAGGTGAGGTTATTGAATGGCGGATGACTAAAGACCCATCACCAAAAAGAGTCGCTATAGAGCTCTCCGATGAGTGGCGTAATCTTGATGCTAAATCAACCCACTACGCTGTCTGGATTGGCCATGCCACCTATCTTATTAACAATGGTGATATCACGATTCTTTCCGATCCAATTTTTTCAGAGCGCGCGTCCCCAGTTGGCTGGGCGGGTCCAGAGCGGCTTATTCCTCCGGCCATTGAACTTGAGCAATTACCTACGATTGATGCCGTGGTTATAAGTCACAATCACTATGACCATCTTGATCTTCCTAGCTTAAAAGCGTTGCAGAAGACCAACCCTGAAATGGTAATCTTTGTGCCACAAGGTGACAAAGATTTATTAGATTCTCAGGGTTTGAGTAATGTGTCTGAATTTAGATGGTGGGAAAATGAGCGTGTTAAGCAAACGGAATTTACCTTTACGCCTGTGCAGCATTGGTCGGGTCGAGGTATAACGGGTCGTAACAGCAGTTTGTGGGGCGCTTGGTTCATGAAAGCGCCCAATCTATCGCTCTACCATGCCGGTGATACGGGCTACTCTGGGGACTTTACAGTGACACGAGAGCGAATGGGTGCGCCTGACGTCGCTTTCATACCGATTGGTGCTTACAAGCCTCGATGGTTTATGAAAAACCAACATGTGAATCCAGCTGAAGCGGTTCAAGTGGCCCTAGATTTACAAGTGCCGCGATCATTTGGTATGCATTGGGGAACATTTATATTAACTGATGAAGCGATTGAAGAACCACGCAAGGTACTTGCTGAAGAATTACGGGCTCAAAAATTGGCTGCTGACTTTTTTGTCGCGCCGACCCCAGGGACTATCCTGCCATTGTTAAAAAATAAAAAACAAATAAGCAAATAACCATGACTGCAGAAATAATAGCCGGTGACTGGGACCCTAGATTTAATAAGGTAGTAGATGTCTTTAGGGACTCTTTTACGTCTAGGTTTGAGATTGGGGCTTCGTTTGCTGTGGAGGTTGAGGGTGAGATGCTTATCAATCTATGGGGTGGTCATCAAGATGCCCAGCGTACTAAGCCGTGGCAGCACGACACGATTGTTAACGTCTTTTCTGTGACAAAAGGAGTGACTGCAATCTGCGCGGCTAAATTGATCGAACAAGGGCATTTGGACCTCCATCAAAAAGTGTCACATTACTGGCCTGAATATGGGTGCAACGGTAAGGAGAATACGACGGTCTTAGACTTGATGTGCCATCGTGGTGGCATGTTTGGCTTTCGTGATGAACCCCCCCTTGATCAGTGGACGAACTGGAATGCGTTCACCGAAATGTTGGCAGCTCAGGCGCCGTTTGTCGAGCCAGGCTCTGTACAGGCTTATCACGCGTTAACGTTTGGTTGGTTGGTGGGTGAGCTCATTCGGCGTATTGACGGGCGATCTGTCGGCACCTATTTTAAACAAGAAATAGCCCAGCCATTGAATCTTGATTTTGCAATCGGCTTGGAGGAAAGCGATTTGGTGAGATGTGCAGATATGCTTATGCTTAAAGAGCTTCCGTCGATCTCTCAACTTAATGTACTTAAATATCTTCCAGATTTTATGCTATCAAAATCATTTAAAAACATTAAGTCTGCTGTTAGCCGGGGCTATAACCCAATCGCATTTGATGGTCGTGCGATGGATAATCCTAATTTTGCCAATACTGATGAATGGCGTAAGGCGGAAATACCCGCCGCTAATGGCCATGGTGTTGCCTCAAGTTTAGCAATACTATATGGCATTCTAAGCAATGGCGGTAGTAGAGGTGGGATTGAAGTACTAAAACCCGAAACCATAGAGCTACTTCGGCAGGTTCACTCGAACGGCCCTGATTTAGTGCTTTTTGGCCTGAACTACAAATTTGGTCTAGGCCATATGGTTAACGCCCCTATCACGCCAATAGGCGCCAATAGAAGTCAGAGTATGTTTGGTCATACGGGTATTGGTGGCGCTGTTGTGTTTGGTGATGTTGAAAAAAAACTTGGATTCTCTTATTTTAATAACCAACAACACAAAGATCTAAGACTCTACGAAACAGCTAACAAATTGTCGAAGGCGCTGTATTCAATTTTATAAGCAATACTTGGATGGTAGTTTGTTGAATCGGTTATTTTAGATGCTCTACGAACCAATCTTGGGCCGCTTTGAGAGATTGCTCATACCCCTCGCCACGATAGAGATCATAGTGCGTGCCATTAATCGCTTTATAGTCGGTTGTGACACGTCCTTTGAGTGACTGATGTAGGGCAAGACCATTGACTCTTCGATCGAACAATTCTTCGTCTTCCGCATCAATAATAAGCGTTGGCACGCTTAATGAAGGCCAGTACGCCAAGGGATCATAGCGTTTCATGGCGATCATGTCTGGGTAGCCTCTGAGTCCTGGGCTAGCTGATTCTGGCCCCGGATATGGTGTTATTTCGCCGCGTGCACGTTGAGTTTCCCATGCCAAAACCATAGCCTCGGGTATTTGCCCAAAGGTGGCACGGTTATTAACCGGCGCCACCTGAGTGACCAATGCTTTGACTCTATTGTCATTAGCGGCGGTTACTACCGCAAGGCTGCCGCCAAAGCTTGTACCCCAGACGCCAATATTATTTGATTGTAAGTTAGGTTCGGCAACAAACCATGATAGAGCCGCGCGCGCATCATTGATCATTTTGAACGGGTTCACTATAGAGCGCATGTGCTGCCCTAGAACATTAACACTAGCCGTCGAATTCACTGTTGGCAAGGCCGCTTCAGATAGGAAAAAACCATCGCTTTCACCCCAACTACGCAGGTCAAATGTCATCACCACAAAGCCTAGTTGTGCAAAATAGGGAGCATAATTTTTATTCAGATTACCTCTGTGGCCTCCCCAGCCATGAATCAGTAATATCCCTGGAAGTTTTTCTTCCACGGCTAGGTCCTTAGGTTTGAAGACGGTTCCTTGCAAACGCGAACCATCGCTCCAAAAAGTGATGGTCTTTTGATCTACACGTGCTTCATCCGAAAAAGATAACGGCGACAGTAAAAATATCAGGGCGAAAGCATTTAGGGCTAGTGAGCGCTTAAACGTCATTGTGAGTTCTCGTAGTGATCTTGGTTGTAGTGCTGATTCTTCGTTATTTTAAAGACTATTTTTTAGCACTTTTTCAAGTTGAACCAAGGATCCTTCCATACTCTCTTTGACAAAAACTTCTAGTTCGATAGGCTCAATCTTAGCCTCCCATAGGAGACGGCAACCGCCACCACTCTCAACAATATGCATGCTAGCATGGTGTGATTCAAGTGCGCCGGGGGATTCAAAACATGAGTACTCTATCCGTCTAGATGAGTTATCTTTTAATAGGATGCGCTCTTTAATTGCACCTGCGCCGGGTAAGATGAGGGATCTGACTTCGCCATCAAAATGGCAACTCTCTACCCCAGGTACCCAGTCGACACGGTCGGGAGTGCCTAAAATAGCCCATACCTGATCGGCGGAAAATGTAAGTGAATGATCGAATTTAATACTGATAGCGACACCTTAGAAGTCAGAGAATTGACTCATAATACTACGATATTTCTTAAATCTAAAAGAGCAAATGTGAAAAAGTACTGCAGCATAAAAATGTATGCATATAAACCCAGTAACTAACGGCAAAACGTTTCGTTGGCTTGCGATACCACTTCAGTTGGTTACACTGTGCATCTAACATAGAGCTTTTCAGTCGTTCAACCATATAAGACTATTTATTATGCCAAACACCTCAATCCTAAATGAAAAATCAATTTCTTTTCTAGAAAAGTATTTAAATAATGCTGCGCCCACTGGCTATGAGTGGGAGGGGCAGAAAATCTGGATGGACTATTTAAAACCTTATGTTGATGAGTTTATTACTGACACCTACGGTAGTGCTGTTGCCGTTATCAACCCGAATGCTAAATACAAGGTAGTTATCGAGGGGCATGCCGATGAGATTTCTTGGTATGTGAACTACATATCGGACAAGGGTATGATTTACGTGGTTCGAAATGGTGGTAGTGACCACCAGATAGCCCCTAGTAAAATTGTAAATATTCATACTAAAAAAGGGATTGTCAAAGGGGTTTTCGGTTGGCCGGCGATCCACACAAGAAATAAAGGCAAAGAAGAAGCTCCTAAGCCAGATAATATTTTTATTGATTGTGGCTGTCAGACTAAGCAAGAAGTAGAGCAGTTAGGTGTGCATGTCGGATGCGTGATTACCTACCCGGATGAGTTCCATATTCTGAATGAATCAAATTTTGTGTGCAGAGCTCTAGATAACAGAATGGGGGGATTCATGATTGCTGAAGTTGCGCGGTTACTCCATGAAAATAATAAAGAACTTCCGTTCGGCTTATACATTACAAACTCGGTACAGGAAGAGGTGGGTCTGCGCGGTGCCGAGATGATTGCACAAACTATTCAGCCGAATGTTGCGATTGTTACCGACGTTACTCATGACACAACCACTCCAATGATTGACCAAAAGAAAGAGGGTGCGGTAAAAAATGGCGATGGACCCGTGATTGCTTATGCGCCAGCAGTTCAGCAAAAACTGCGTGATTTAATTACAGATACTGCAGAAGAAAATGGTATTCCTTTTCAGCGGGCAGCTTTGTCCAGAGCAACGGGAACTGATACTGACGCCTTTGCCTATAGTAACGGTGGTGTTGCGTCAGCTCTAATTTCGTTGCCGCTACGTTATATGCACACAACTGTTGAGATGGTTCATCGCGATGATGTTGAAAATGTTATTAAATTAATTTATGAAACATTGCTTAAAATCGAGGATGGAGAAACATTCTCTTACTTTGATTGATCTTTATCTCGCAGCTAAGGAGAGCTGGTGAAGACGTTGATGAGCACCAAAAAAGTGATATTGGTTCTGGAAAAAATTATGCCCATCCAGTCAAATCAGGGCTAGATCGAGGTGAGAGATATGCAGATTGTTGTTGATTCTAAGGCTAGAATATCCAATTAAAAATTATGACCCAGCCTGTTATCACATAAATTGGTCTTAGCCATTTTTGATAAGGATATTTAATTTGAATTAAATTAATCCATTGCCGATTAATACCTTTTGACTTATATGTGGCGTAATTGAATTGCCAGAAAGAATCTAACCCGATAATAACAACCCATAATAAGGTGAATTTTCCACGCGTCCCATTCGCAATTAATACTTCGGTGAAGCCCATTACGTTCTCTCTTATGCCTTCGGAGAACAAAGAACCTAAAACAATCAAGGTGACAGCTAAACCTGAAGCTAACATGACTAGCTTACTTATAAAACCCATAGAATACGTTGATGATTTAGTTTCCATAAAAGCTATCCTTATTTGAAGTCCTCGATACAGAGCGTGCACTTCTCTAAGCATAGATGAATAACCCATTCAGTCAAATCAGGACTAGACTGAGGTAGGGATCGACGGATTATCTTGTCTATCTCTAGCCAGCCATGACGAATGTGCGGGCAGAACAAGATAAAGTAAGCCGAGAAAAATATAATCCAGCATCTGATTTACTGCTGACCATTCCTGAAGGATGTAATGCCCAAACATAAGGCTCAGCATAAAACCTAACCAAGCGTAGGCGGTATAGCTTTTATATTTATTACTGAGCAGTGCTAGCCCTAGAGTTAACTCTATAAAGGGAACCGTCAATAGGAATAAATCAACCATTGAGCTAGGCAAGTTAATACGTAGATCACCCTGAAACAACTCAGAGTAATAATCAAAAAACGCACCGTTACTAAAAAATTTACTGGAGCCTGCTGTAAATAGAATGAGGATCATCGTGATACGAACAACACGTTCCGCGTCTTTTAATTTTTGAGTGGAAATCATCTGTGACTCCTTCTACACCTCTTGGTAGGTATTTAATGCCCGTTAGACTACGTGCAATCGATCATACACTCATCAAACGTTTCTATCATTTTAATGAATTAATTTAAAAATAGTCGTAACGAGGAACACAAATGCGCCCCTTTTCTTTGACTTTTAAAAATCTCAGAAACCCCTATGAACCAACGTTTACTAGAATTAGTGAAGCAGGCTCAGGAAAATGGCGAAGGCTGTCCTAATTTAACGGTCGAAGCGATGTCCAGCTAGCCTGCATAATGCGCAGGGCTTGGAAGACTCGCTACCGTAACGGCAAGCAAAAAGGGATATAGAAATATATGATGTTTTCTTGTATTTGGTTTTATTGAATGAGGCACATAAGAACTTCTCATCTCGATCTAGTCAAATTACACTAATGTTTTTGCTGTGATACTATTCAAACTGACATACCAAAAATTATAACCAGAAGGAACATCCATGAGGTATTTATCACTAGGGTTACTAGCATTTTTTTCAACATCTACTTTTGCTCAGGAAGCGATGAAGCATGAACCCGTATCAAATAAAGCCGAATATTATATTGGTACGTTCAACGATCGAAAAGATAGAGGAGATCTTTTAGATTGGGCAGCCGACCATGTAGAGTGGCAAAAACAATACGGTCTCTACGAGAGCATGTCATCCCATCTATTAACACCTTACTTTATAAGCGATACAACAACTCATGATGTTGTCTGGCTTAATATCTGGCCAAATGCGACAGATCAGTACGCTGGGCTAGAAAATTGGCTGGAAAATGGTGAAAAACAGGTCAGTAAACTGCCTGTCACAAATTCTCAGGTCGTTGATACTTATCAGTGGGCTTTATCTGTACCTGAGGGTGAAGGTTCTATCGGAATGGTCAGATTCTCCGACTGTAAGCTAAAAGACGGTGTTACTAACCTTCAGGCATTTAATTCTCTTAAAGAATACGCAATAGCCGCGCGTGGAAAAGGGGATAATTTAGGTAGGAAAATGATCTTCCCATCTGCCGGAGGCACTGAGGGTGACTATGACTACGTTTATTCGTTATATGCAAACAACACCTCAGAAATAGGTTCAAATAGCGATCTATACTGGGCTGAGATTAATGGATCGGATGAAGATTTAGCACTGAATGCTATTATAGACTCATGCTCTAACTATAGAACTTACTCATCAATAGAAATCAAAGGCGCAGAATAAATTTAGTTTAAAAAAGTATTAAAAAACCAAAAAGCCTCTGTTTTTGCAGGGGTTTTTTTATACTCAATATATTTCATTTGACTCCGCATAGATTAGTTTTATGTCCCTATCTCGATCTAGCCCTGATTTGACTGGATGGGGTATTTTGTTATGGATAGGTAATCAATAAAATTCTTGTTCACGATAAAAATGATCAAGAAGTCTATCGAATTAATAAGCTAACAGTTCCCGATACACTAAGCTTGCCCACGATTTCATACACGAATGGTTTAGTGACCGGGGTTAGCTTTACAGATGGGACAACTAAGGCCATTACATACAACAACGGATTAGCCGAAACCATGACGGTTTCAGACGGCATAAATTCAAGGGTTTTGACAGCGAATTACACGGGTGGATTGATCACTTCAATTAGCTGATCTAAAAACAAAAGTGGGCTAAGAGTGGGCTATTTAAAATCTAAATAAAATAAAACCTTTACAAATCAACTGCTTACATGGCGGACCGGACGGGACTCGACGAATTCTAACGGCCTTTATTGTTATATTTCAATAAGTTATGTTCATTTTATTACTATTACTAATTAAATATGAGACGCGCTAAGTGTCTGATATCTCTATTTATTTTATTTTAGTTATTTTTTCATTGCGCTCCGAGCGCACTTACTTCTTTTTTGCTTTAACGCGCAGTGTGCCACGGTTTGCTTTAGCGGACACAACAGCCAAGTTACTGCGTTTATTATTTTTAGTGTTTCCATCTTTATGATGAACGTCTTTACCATCACCTTTTTTAACGGCTCCCGTCCGAGTTAACTTCCTACGAGCATTATTGTTACCAGCTCGTTTCTTTTTCTGGGCAGAGGTACCCTGAAACTCGGAGTATTCTTTCTTATAGTTTCGTTTAGTAGCCATAAGACTTAGTGCCTTTTTTCTTCGGAGCTTTCTTCTTTTTGCCTTTATTAGTGGGCGCTGCGTTAATACAAGATTTACCTTTGTGCATTTTATTCTCCCGGTTTAGTTGGCCAAGTCACATCGTCTAATGATGTAATGCTGGCATTGTTAGCAGGTACGTTACGCAATTCTGCGCGGTACGTAACCCACAAAGCTTTGTCAGAACTAGACAGAGGACTGTCAGCAACTTGCGTCCAATCAGAGCGCAGTAACTTTAAGTCTCTTTGGTTACGCATCTCTGCGATAAGATCAACCGCGTCTAAATTCCATTGGTAGTTATTCCAGTAGTGATATGCAGATGGACGCTCAGGTTTAGTTTTTACCCACCCATCTCTCCAGTACCAGTTATCAAGGACTTCTGTGTCACTTATATCGTAAGAAAAAATACGCGCAGTCTCATCGCCTACCGCCTCTCCTTCAGTAAACATAGCATCGTGCGAAGGGTGCATAATTGATTTTACTTCACCTTTTACGTCTACAAATGCAACTTTATTCATACTATATATCCTATAAGTTCTGTTCTATGGCCTGACCAGACTGTGTCTTCTAGCGAACTGCCACTGCTTACATCGCCACCGTTACTTTGTATGTTTGTACCAAACCTGTTGTTTGGAAAATCCCACTGCCCTAATCTGGATTGCGAAGTAAACTGCCTGTCGTTAGGTGGCCCAAAAACTCTGTAACGGTACTGTCCGTAACTCATAGCCAAAGCATAAATATGCTGCATGTCAACAGAAAAACCCAGCTAAAATTAGCTGGGTTTTTTTGTTGACGGTATCCCCTCCTGAAATGTGTTTACACATTGAGGGCTTATTTGTAGAGAATTCTACACCCCCCCCCTCAAAAGCACACTCAATGCGATTAAAAGCTGGGTTTTAAATTGGCCGTGGTTGAACAGATCGAAAAAGGCGACATGATCTATAGCAGACTCAGAGTAGGCGGATGAAGCACAGCACAATAACCACTGGCGAATATCAAGAGGTCTGGTAGCGATTCAGGCATTAAAATATGGGTGAATTTCACCCTCTGGGATGGGGCCAAGATTGACGCAATGCTCCGCGAGCCATAATGTAAAGGCGTAATTTATTTTGGGTAATTATCGTTAAGGCGTGTAAAACGACGCTCAAGGATCGCTAATGTGATACGCGATCATTAGTGAGATAGCAAACCGGCACAGCACCTCATTACCACAGGAACACATGAATGACATCGAGTACTTGGACCCTCAGCGCCCAGGGTAAGATTGCAGTATTGACCTTCGAGCGACCTCCTCGCCATACAATGACGCTAGCTTCGATGACAGAGCTAGCGAACCATCTCGACAGCCTTGTAGAACGTAGCGATGAATTTAGCCTCATCATGCTGACAGGCGGTAGCGACGGTTATTTCATCGCTCATGCGGATTTCGACGACATGGCTGTGTATGCGGAAGGTAAGCTCCCACCGGGCGACCCAATGGCCTACCGACGCGCCCACGACCGTCTCGAGAATATGCCTCAGCCTACGCTTGCAGTGATCGATGGCCAGGCCTGGGGCGGCGGCTGTGAAACAGCGCTCGCATGCACAATGCGAATCGCCTCAGAGCGCTCGCATTTTAGTCTACCGGAAGTCAGCGTTGGGATCATTCCCGGTGCGGGCGGAAGCCAGCGACTGCCGCGCCTAGTCGGTGCAGCCAAAGGTGCTGAGCTCTGTTTGTCTGGGCGCAGGGTGTTCGCTGAGGAAGCGAAAACCATCGGGCTTGTCAACCAAATACTGCCCACGGATGGTTTTCTCGAGTCGGCAATCAAGTGGGGCGGAAAGATCACGCGACACCCACCCTCCGCCCTCTTCGCCGCGAAACGCGCCGTCGTCGAAGGGCTGCGCGAGCCGCTTGCAGATGGCCTCCAGTTGGAACGCGAATTGATGGCGAGCCTCAATGCCTCGGACGAGGCGAAGGCGCTTAATGCCTCGGTGGCTCGGCCCGATTGAGAGCGACAACACGAACGAAGGGTGATCCAGGTATGCGGCGATTTAGGTATTCACAATGAGTAACCGGTGGCTCGAACAGGTCAAGGAAGAGATTATCGACCCGGAGCGGCCGATCATCGATCCCCATCATCATCTGTGGCGCGACAAGAAAGCGGCCGACTACGAACTCGAAAACCTCTGGACGGACACAGCATCCGGGCACAACATTATCGGTACGGTATTCGTCGAGTGCGCTCGAGGTGCGCTCGAAGAGCAAGAGTTACATAAAACAATAACAAAAACAACTACTTATGCTTATGGCGGACCGGACGGATTCCGAACCCAATGTCTTGTACTGTCTGACTTTTTACTTATAACATACGTGTATGCTATGTATTTGTTAGGTTTTAAATAATTTCCTTTCTTGTACTGTCCTGTACTATACTACTACATATGGCAGTTATCTTGTACCTAAAATTGTACCTAAATTTGCTTTTAAGCGAATGTATGCGGAATCAATCAGGTTATATGGTTAGATAGATTAAACAGCGTTAGAAGCTATTCTAGAGGCTTCTGGAGGGGGTTGAGAGTGGTAGATAAAGTGACTCAAAAAGGATTCGAAAAAATACTCAGGGAAGGAGTCGCAAAGCCTCATAATCTAGGAGATAAGTTATATCTGGTAATCAATGGTAACTCTAGAGATTTTAGTTTCCGATACACCAAGAATAAAATAACAAGAAAGTATTCTCTTAAACGTTACCATCCCCAGACTAATACGCTCGCAGATGCCAGAAAACGTGCAATAGAACTTAACGCGATGCTTGCGCAAGGTCTTGATCCTCATGAAGAGAAACAACTCAAGATTGATCTTGAAGATAAGGATAAGAAAGATAGAGAGATAGAAGACAAGCGTTTATCTCATACCTTCGAGCAGGTTGCCTATGATTTGATTGAGGATAAGGCTGATACGTGGACCAATTCTAAATCACGCCAGTCATGGACAAACACATTACAAAGATATGCATTTCCTGTAATAGGGCATTTGCCTGTGTCAGAGATCACTAAAGAACATATATTGAAGATTCTCAAGCCAATTTGGGTTTCGAAGTATCCAACTGCAAAGAAGTTACGCCAACGGATAGAGGCAGTTTTTTCAAGAGCAATTTACTATGATCTCAGGTCAGCCAGTAATCCAGCATCTTACCAAGATAACTTGGAAATCCCTCTGCCTCCAGTAAGTCGGGTGTCTACGCCTCATCCGGCACTTAACTACAAAGAATTGCCAGAGTTTGTGAGTGAGTTACGGAAAAGGGAAGGTATAGGAGCAAGGGCACTAGAGTTTCTTATTTTAAATGCTAATCGGACAACAGAGGTACGCAAGGCTAGATGGGAAGAGATTAATTTTGATAAGCGAATATGGACGATACCCGTGGAAGAGGGTCGTCTAGGGAAAACCAAAAAATCTCACATAGTTCCATTGAGTGAACAATCGATGAATATATTATTTAGGCTTGATAGAGAAGGGCGAGTCTCTGAATATATCTTCCCTAATACGAGGTCTACTAACCACTTATCTGACGCTGGGATGGATTCAGTCGTTAAGCGAATGAGAAAGACTAGAGACTGGGTGGATGACTTTGGGAAAAAGATAACCGTTCATGGTTTCAGGTCGACAATGCGTGACTACATAGCAGAACAAACGGATGTTGATCATGCTACTGCTGAAATATGTTTAGCACATACAGTGGGAAGTGCAGTTGAGCGATCATACAGAAGAGGCGATCTATTGAAGAAGCGAAGAGTCGCAATGCAGACTTGGGCTAACTACGCCTGTGCCACACCACTAGCAAAAGTAGTTTCGATCACAGGATAGTTCAATAACTATAAGTCATTGATTTATATGGATATTTTATTTTACTGATGGCCCTTTTTTATAAGCTCAAAGAACTCCGTAAACCCATACCTCGATCTAGTGGCAACCTCGATCTACGCGCGCGCTAATGTGTCCTAAAAGTCCTTTTTATAGGCGGTAAATACCTCGATCTATTCGCGCGTATGGTGTCCATTAAGTCGCGCGTTGGAGTGTTCTGAAAGTCCGCGCATAACAGTGTGTAAAAACTGTTTTTATAAGCATCAAGAACTTCCTACCTCGATCTAGTTCTGCGCTGACAGCATATATTTACATGAAGTTATTTATTGGACTACACTTTTAAATATATGATGGAAATTTGGTCGGTCAAACTAAAAACATTAAGGTTAGAGTATTAAATGACCATAAAAGCTAGCCAAGACATTGTCTTTCGATATTGGCCTTCGACTCTTCGTTGGATAAATCATTTCGAAGATCCGCAAGATCACTTTGGGGCAACGCAGAGCCTAAAAAGGTATGGACTACCAAGTAGTATTAACCAATGTCGCATAGTTAATATACCCGAAAATATTGGTGTCGGGTATTGGGAGATGATCGAGTTTGTAGACGGATTTGGTATGGCGATTAACAACGCAAATTATCACTCTACTAACGTTCTTAGCTTTGAAGGTGAAGACCTCCTAAAATTTCACTTTAGGATTGAAGCTCAAAGCTCATTATATGTCGATCCAATTGGCCTTGTTGAGCTTGAGGGCGCCGTCTGTCAGGTTTTTTATCATCCCAAAGGTATTGTGAACTATGAGTGGGTTGATGTCGGGCCTGTCGATTCTTGGATATCAATTTACTGCAAGCCTGATTACCTTACTAATGTACTCGGTTTTGACACAAAGTGTTTACCAAGTGAGTTAATACAATCAATGGAACATTCTAATCCTGAACCTTTTGTTGAGCACTTTCCGATGAGTTTGGCTCTAAGGCAGTGTTGTACAGAAATCTCACATTGCCATTATACAGGGGTAATAAGGTCCAGGTACTTTGAGGCGCAAGCAATTAAACTCTTGTGTGAGACGTTTGATAAACTCAAGCCGGACAGTCAAGAACAAAACCTCAATTTATGCCAAAAGGATATAAAGGCAATTCATAATGCGTTTAATATTTTACAAGAGCAGTTTGCTCATCCTCCGAGTATAGTTTCGTTATCACGAGAGGTGGGTGTCAATCGTAATAAATTATTAGCGGGGTTTAAGTCATTGTTTGGAATAACGATACAAGCTCACTGTCTTCGCAAAAGAATGGAAGTGGGCAAAGACTTACTTTTGTCGTCGGATCAGCCGATATCCAAAATTTCTGAGGCCGTGGGATATGACCATCCCAATAATTTTTCATCAGCCTTTAGACGATTTTATGGCGTATCCCCAAAATTAGCTCGAGGGAAATTTACTCCATCGACTTCTTGTCAAAAACACTAGGATAGGCTACCACCAAACTTAACCCGCCACTGATCGGTAAAACCTTAGGTATCCAGTTTACAATCTAGTAGGCAAGTGCTGCCGACATATATATTTGCTCGGTTAATTTTTTTAAACAGTTATTCAGTTTTCAATCAAACATTGACTGTTAAGGGGGGAGTTCATGAAAGACAATATCCTAAAAAAAGTTGTGGCTGCACTAGTGCCATTGTTGTTAGCGGCCTGCGCAGATCAGACCGCATACCAAGGTAATGAAAGCCCCGTCGCGGATAAATTACCAGAGAGTAAGCTCGTGGCTGACGTTGTTGCAGTTACGGGGGGGTTAGTTCGTGGCAGTGTACGCGGTGAGGGTTTACAAGAATTCTTAGGCATCCCCTATGCGGCCCCCCCTGTTGGTGACCTTCGATGGCAGCCTCCAGCACCAGTGACTGCATGGGAGGACGAACATGATGGTGCGCAATTTGGGATGCCCTGTTATCAACCGGGCTCCCTAAGTGCGTTTTACGATCGTACTTATGAAGAAATGAGTGAGGATTGCTTGACCCTCAATGTATGGACGCGAGCTGAAAAAACGTCTGATGCATTGCCGGTAATGGTTTGGATCCATGGCGGCGCGTTAGTGATAGGGTCCGGAATAGACTACGATGGTGCGCCGTTAACGGCCAAGGGCGTTGTGCTCGTGACCATCAATTATCGGCTTGGACCATTTGGATTCTATGCTCATCCCGAACTCAGTGTAGAGGGTGGCGGAAGTTCGGGCAATCAAGGTTTTAGAGATCAGATTGCGGCGCTCACCTGGGTACAGGAAAACATCGAGCAATTTGGTGGTGATCCCGACAATGTGACCATCTTCGGTGAGTCGGCGGGTTCCTGGAGTATGTCCGTTATGCAGGCGTCGCCAATGGCTAGAGGATTGTTTAGCAAAGTTATTGGTCAAAGTGGTGCGCGGTTTATTCCCGCACCCGATCTGAAGGTCGGGCGATGGGGTATTCCTTCAGCGGAAGATCGGGGTGAGACTTTGGCGCGTTTGTTTTCTGGTGTGGATACGCCAGATTTGGAGGCGCTGCGAGAATTGTCTGCGTCGTCGATACTTGCGGGTTATACGGCAGATCCCGCAATACTTTTAAATTTTGACTGGCTAACCATTGTTGATGGCGAAGTATTACCCGACGAGGTTAATACAATTTTTGCCGAAGGCAGGCAAGCCGATGTTCCGGTAATGATTGGCTCAAATGCCGATGAAGCAACAACCTTTGACCCGGCCCTATCGATGGTTGGACCTATTGATTATGTTGAACTGCACAAACAATTTGTTGGCGCCACACTAGGGGGGGATCAGGCCGGCATTTTTGCCCTGTATCCTGACTCGCTAGAACAGGCGAGAGATTCGTATATCCGTTTTAATACTGATGCCAATTTTACCCAGCCTATGCGATTGTGGGCTGACTACATGGGCAATGTTTCAAGTCCCGCTTATCTGTATTGGTGGGATTGGAGGCCGGTGATTGATGGCAGCGACCAGTATGGCGCATTTCATGCGGCGGAAATCCCCTATGTTTTTGGCGATCTGGCGATGTTTAACATAGAGGCTAACGCGCGCGAAACAGATTTTTCGGAGACGATGATGACGATCTGGAGTAATTTTGCGAAAAACGGAGATCCTAGTAGCGAGGGCATCATCGACTGGCCCGCTTACGCCAAAGATAAGCCAACGACGGCGGTATTGGGTGCAGAAATTACGCTTGAAGACGGTGTGAGGTCTGATCAAGTCCAGGTGATTACAACAGGCTATGAAGCCAGACGGAACTAAGCGCAAGAACCTCCCGGTGCTTGCGACACTGTAATGTTTAAGCGGTTGCGCAGTTTTTTTCATTAGACCTAGTTGCGATAGCGTGTGTTATTGCGATTGAGTTGAGTCTCTGAAGGGAAAGGTGTTTCGGCTACCAAGCTGGGTTCATCGATAGGTGCAAACATCTTAGACGTTTACTTTGTATCCTGTGGCCGCTAGGCGAGACCACAATTTTCATAACGAGGATGCCCAGAAAATGGCCAACATCAGGATAATTTTGTGAAAATATCGCAGACACAATTTGGTAGGACCCCAGAAGGATCTGATATTTCGCTGTTCAGCCTTAATAATGATAAGGGGCTGACGATATCGGTGACTGATTTTGGCGCTACACTTTGCCGCCTCTATTTCCCCGACAAAAACGGCCAAGGGCACAATTTGGTGCTTGGTTACGATGGTTTTGAAAACCTCCTCGCTGATTCAAATTATTTTGGCGCGACAATCGGGCGATACGGCAATCGCATCGCCAATGGACAATTTGAATTACACGGTAAATCGTTTCAGCTAACTCAGAATGAGGGGGGTAATCATTTGCACGGTGGTGCCGTTGGATTCAACAAAAGACGTTGGGATATTGTTACCGTTAATAACGACTGCATCACCTTCCATCTTAGTAGTCCTGCGGGTGAAGAGGGTTATCCCGGCAATCTTTCAGTAAGCCTCTCCTATCGGCTTACAGCGACCAATGAATTAGTTATTGACTACACGGCACAGACGGATGCGGCTACCCCGATAAATCTCACCAACCACAGCTATTGGAACCTCTCGGGTGCCGGCGATATTTTAGATCACCGCCTGACTCTTCAATGTCCCGACTATTTACCGGTAACGGAAGAACTTTTGCCGACGGGTGAAATTGAACCAGTCGGCAATACTCCCTTCGATTTTCAAACAACGGAAGCGATAGGCAGTAGAATTGGCGCGGTTCTAGGCGGCTATGACCACTGTTTTGTTATCTCTGACCACGCATCTCGCGAACCAAGAAGGATTGCACGGGTCGAGGACCCGATTAGTGGGCGGGTCATGACGGTCGAGACCACAGAGCCTGGCATACAATTCTACACGGGTAACTTTCTGGACAACGTTCGGGGCGCCGACGGTAATGTCTATGGCAAATACAGTGGTTTTTGTTTAGAAGCCCAACACTATCCAGACTCGCCGAACCAGCCGTTGTTCCCTAACACAAAGCTAACGATTGGAGTTTATTATTCCAGCAGGGCAATAATGAACACTATTACCTCTCATCAAGGCCAGAACGTGCGATACATTACTGTAATGGTTATCTAATACATATTCGTGCTAGTTGCATATTTTTTGAAGGCTGTCTAGCGGTTACGATTCATCTATCGCCTCTTAGTTTGAGTCGTACATTCTTACAGGCAGTCTATTGTATTAAGTTTAATGTTCAGGTTAGTAGCTGGATTTTTATGATGTACTAAAAAAATAAGATGATGGCACTCTTCAGGTTACAAGGCTGTCAATTAAATAGGGAAAATAACTAATGAAATCTATTAAAAGTATTATTTTAAACTCGCTAGCATTTATTTTGGTGGGAAGTGGTAGTCAAAATTTAATAGCTCAAGAAAACAATATAACTGATACTTCAGACATATTAACGTTAGAAGAAATTATCGTAACGGCCACTAAGCGCTTGGAAAACGTGCAGGATGTTCCTATTTCTATATCTGTTTTTAGTGAGAGCCTCTTCGAACAAACAGCAAGTAACAATCTTAAGGATTTATCTGGATTGACTCCCAATTTTCTTTTCTCAGATGGCAGTAAAGCCTTTCAAGCCGATATATCGATACGAGGGATATCTAATTTTTCAAGCATCCACAATATTGGTATGGATAAAGGTTTTGGGTCTTATTTAGACGGGGTATACCTAGGCCAGCAATTTGCTGCTAATGCAGAACTAGTAGAGTTGGAACGTGTTGAGATACTGCGAGGACCACAAGGAACATTGTTCGGGAAAAATACCATTATCGGAGCAATTAATGCTACCAGTAAAAAACCAGTAAGTTATTTTGAAGGCAATATTAAGCTAGATTCTGAATCAAGCATAAGAACTACGCTTAATATCCCCTTAATAGAAGATGTTTTAGCGGTTCGTATTAGTGCTCAGAGTCGACAGGTAGATGGCTATGTTACCAATGAGTACGATGATAACGATGATCTCGGAGGTGTCGATTCAGTTAATGGCCGGTTAGTTATCGGCTATACGCCGAGTGAGCAAACGCGTGTTTATTTAGCCATCGATAGCCTTAAGTCTGAAGGTGATATGTATGCCGAGGAGCGTGTTGAGTATGACACAGAACCTTTTACTGTCAATTATGATTATGGAAGTGCTTATATGGCGAAAAATTTTGGCGCGTCACTATCAATAGATCATGATTTTTCCGATGGCTATACCCTCACTTCTATTACTGGCGTTCGTAAGGATAGTGTGGCAATAGATTGGGATATAGATGGTGCATCGATTGATGGCATTATTGTGGATGGTTACACTGAGCAAGAATTATTATCGCAGGAGTTTCGCATTAGTGGTCAGTCAGAAGGTCGCTATGATTATGTCGTAGGTTTATATTTTCTTGAGCAGGAAAACTACAACGAACAATTTGATATTTTAGGTCAAGATTTTTATCCGTCTCTAGCGGGAGCGTTTGATGCGACGCACAACGTGGACACCTCCAGTAAGGCAGTCTTTGCACATACTAACTATTATTTAGATGATGAGTGGACTCTGTTTGGCGGGGCGCGTTATACCCAGGACGATAAATCACTTTATGCATTCAATACCCTCTGTGAATCTGCTTATTGTGGCAGTCTAATCATAGGCCAAAGAATTGATGCCCCTGTCAAAATATCTAATGGCGATCCATCTTGGTTGCTAGGTTTGCGGCATGGATTTTCTGATGATTTGATGGGTTATGTAAGTGTATCAACAGGATTTAAGTCGGCGTCATTTAATGATCCTCTAGGTAATCCAGAAGGAAATCATCTCAATAATAATCTGGTGACTAAGCCTGAATATGTAACCAATTACGAAATAGGGCTAAAAGCAATCCTCCTAGGCGGTCGGGCTACAGTTAATACTTCGATTTTTTCTATGGACTATAAAGATCTGCAGGTGAAATCTTATTGCAGGACTTGTGGCGTTACGGGCACAAATATCTTGTCGAATGCGGCCTCATTAACATCTAAAGGCTTGGAACTTGAAGCAGTAGCGCAACTGAGCGAACGTTTAGTAGTTAATGTCGGTCTAGGCTATATCGATGCTGTTTATGATGATTATGACGGCGTCACAGATGGACGCCCCGCCAGTGCCGGTGGGATAGGGATAATCGATGCCACTGGTAACCGAGCCGTGATGGCGCCGAAATGGTCCTTTAATGCTGCTATTATTCATGAGCTTCCTCTTGAAGGGGGCATGTTGAATACACGGCTAGATTATAACTATCTTGATGAGTTTTATACCGGTGAAAATGGCGAAGTAAACTCTAAAGATTATCTGAACCCCTCCCGTGGATTGGTCAATGCAAGCATCTCCTATATTACCACCGATGATCGCTGGACGATTACACTATGGGGTAAAAATCTGGCGGACGAGGTCAGTCCTGTCAACAGACGTTATCACCATTCAGCCGGGCAGTCCTCTGTGAAAGAACACTTTATCCAACCAAGATCTACCAATGTGAGCGTTAGCTATCGTTTTGGCGGCAGATAGTAAACTCCTTTGACTTAGAAAAGTTACGTTCTAAATTTAACCATCACCGTATTTTAACTAATTTGCGGTGATGGTCCACGGTTATTACCAGCGTGTTTATGGTGAGTGTGGTTAATAGCAAGCGTAGACTAACAAAGGTAATTACTGATGGGGATAAATCGACGATGACGTTGGAGAAAAGTTCAATTTCAATTACTAATAAATACAGTAATGTCAGTGCTAGAAGTTATGCTTTGTTGTTACTCATGACTGTCTATAGCGCCAATTTTATTGATCGGCAATTACTTTCGATTTTACAAGAACCAATTAAGATTGAACTAAACTTGTCTGATGGGCAGCTAGGAGTGTTAACGGGTGTTAGCTTTGCATTCTTTTACGTCCTCGCCGGTATACCTATTGCTCGATATGCAGACCGCGGTAATCGGCGCAATGTTATAGCTTACTCTGTTGGAGTTTGGAGTTTGATGACTGCTGTGAGTGGCGCAGCATTAAATTATTTTCATCTTCTTTTAGCTAGGATAGGCGTTGGCATTGGCGAGGCTGGATGCAGTCCGCCCGCGCACTCGATTATTTCTGATATTTTTCCTCCAAAAAAGAGAGCGAGTGCAATAGCATTTTATTCAATGGGCGTGAATATTGGCATCTTGTTTGGATTTTTATTTGGTGGTTGGTTAAATGAATATTTTGGTTGGCGAGTCGCCTTTGTCGTAGTTGGTTTGCCGGGAATTTTATTAGCGGTATTGGTTAGAACTACCTTAGCTGAACCTATACGTGGGCACCATGAAGATAAAAAGCTCGCCTCCAGTCGCGTGTCCTTTATTGATGTTCTGTCGTTATTGTGGAGTCGATTGTCGTTTCGGCACATGTGCTTTGCTGCATCTCTAAGTGCCTTTGCAGGTAATAGCAGTAATAGTTGGACAGCTTCTTTTATGATGCGTAGTCATGGTATGAGCAGTGGTGAACTGGGCACTTGGTTGGCTATGATTGTTGGCCTAGGGGGTGCTATTGGAGTGCTCGGTGGAGGCCTACTAGCGGATAAACTAGCGTCTCGAGATAGACGGTGGTATCTGTGGTTACCAGCAATAGCAAATCTTGCTTGCGTTCCTTTTATGGTTGCAGTTTATAGTGTCGACAATGCCTATACGGCATTACTATTGTCGGTTATTCCTGGGCTGCTATTTAACGTCTATTTAGGAACGACTATTGCCACGACACAATCTTTGGTAGGCCTAAGAATGCGGGCTACTGCCTCGGCTATTTTGATGCTCGTTGCCAATATTATTGGCCTTGGACTGGGCCCTTTATCGGTAGGTATATTAAGTGATTATCTCTTACCGATTTATGGCGCAGACTCGCTTAAACAGGCAATGTTAATACTCCTACCCTTTTTTATGTGTTGGTCTTCCTTGCACTTTTATCGGGGCTCAATCGACTTAGAACACGATCTAGATGCAGCCCCTGACTAGTGAAAGAGGACGCAGATCATTTTATCATGATGCTGTGTTAGTGCGGATTTACGCTGTTAAAGTGGACAGGTAACGCGGTCCAGTAAGTAAATATTTTGTCTAAGGTTGATAATGTGATTTTATATAATACTGAAACCATAAAATATTATAACGACGCCGGTGCTTGGGCTGATATCAGTCTAATTGATCTTTTCAAGGATAATGTAAGGAAGTATGAAGGTGAGATTAGCCTGATTGACCCTATTAACAAGCAGCAGATAGCAGGATTCAAGCCTGATCGAATTACATATAGCCAGCTGGAGAACCGGGTAGATGTGCTGGCAACAAACCTTATTAAAGTAGGTATAAAAAAAGATGATGTCGTGGTCGTTCAACTGCCTAATATCATCGAATTGGTAATTGCTTATCTTGCGATAACTAGTGCTGGGGCAATTATCAGCCCGGTACCAATGCAGTGGCAACGCAACGAATTATCACATGTCATGAAACAAACCGACGCAAAAATGTTTATCGGTATGGATGTATTCAAGAGTTATCATTTAATGGATGTTGTTCGCCAATTACAATCAGAAATCGCTTGTCTTAAATATATAGTTTCCTTAGACGAACTTCGTCGTATGACGAGGGGAGAGGCAGATATAATTAGCTTGCAGGCACTGAGACCTCAGGCCAATGAGGTTTTTACGATTCAGTGGACCTCTGGCACTGAGGCACAAGCCAAAGCTTGCCCCTTAACCCATAACAATCAAATTTTTCAGGGGCGATGCTACCAACATTTAGGTGTGCAGAAAAGAAGCAAAATTCTTTGCCTGCCGCCGCTTGTTAATGCGTCCGGCATGAGCGCTTTTTTTATTCCATGGCTACTATCAGCGGGGAGTTTAATATTACACCACCCCTTTGATTTAGATATCTTTGTTCAGCAAGTGACGGCAGAAAAGATTAATTATTTTGGTATGGTCCCTGCCATGTTAAATATGCTTCTTAAATATCCTAGTAGTGAAAATCTAGATTTAAGCTCAGTGAATTTAATCGTTACTGGTTCGGCTTCTCCATCAGGCTGGTCTATAAAGGAGTTTAAACAGCGTTGGGGTATGGATATTTGTACTATTTACGGCATGAACGAGGGGGCTGTATTTGCATCGATGATCGACTTAGACGGCATACCGTCAGAAAATAGGTCTGGCCTTTATCCGTGGTGGGGAAAAAAAGGTACTGCCTGGCCCAGTGAAATCACTAATCAATCGCTGTCAGCAATTGAATCTAAACTTGTTGATGACAATGACGAGGAGGTTATCGGTAATGGTGATATTGGCGAACTAAAAGTAAAAGGTCCGGGTATTTTCTCAGGTTATTATAAGAGACCGGATTTGAATAACAAGGTTTTTGACGATGATGGCTTTATGAAAACAGGAGATATCTTCAAAATTATAGAGGATAAATACCTAATTTTTTTTGATAGAAGTAAAGATATTATTGTTCGCGGTGGAGTTAATATTAGCGCTCAAGAGGTCGAAAATGCGGTATTAAGGCATCCGGACATTACTGATACTGCAGCTGTGCCAATGCAGGACAACAAGTTGGGCGAGAAAGTCTGTATTTATATTGTTACTAGATCTGGGAAGTCGATCCGTTTGGATGATGTTTTGTTATTTTTAAGATCATCCGAAATTGCTATTTATAAGTACCCAGAAAAAGTCGTGATTGTTGACGAAATTCCACGAACACCGACGGGTAAAATAAACAAGAGTATATTGAAGAAAAGAATATCCAAAGCTTAGTAAATAGAACTCAATATTAATTAACGGTTTTTGGGTAGTGAAACACACTAATCTTTTGGGGTTGAGCCTAATTGGAAAGGGTTGTTAAAAAGTATTATGAATTTTGAATTTTCTGAAGATCAGTTGTCTTTTCGAGATTATGTCCGTCAATTTTTGGCGGATCAGTGCCCACTATCCTTGGTGCGTGATATTTTTGAAACGGACAAAATGTACGCTGATAATTTGTGGCAACAAATAACAAAGCTGGGTTGGACCGCTGTTACTATACCGGAAGAGTATGGAGGTTTGGGCCTAGGGCAACTAGAGCTTTGTATTATCGCCGAGCAATTAGGTCGGGTGTTAGCGCCTATCCCATTTTCTAGTAGTGTATATTTGGCAACAGATTTACTAAATAACTTTGGTACGAAAAGGTTAAAAGAGCGATATTTGCCACAGTTTGCGAAACAGGGATTAATTGGTACTGTCGCTATAGGGGAGCACACGGGTCAGTTTATCCCGGGGGCAAATAGCCTTCTTGATACCTATGTTGATACCTATGTTGATAATGGAAAAGTATACGGTTGTAAACTGCCAGTTGCCGATGGCTTGATAGCAGATGTTGCCATAGTTATGGCAGCAAGCACTAAAAATAGTAATTGTAATAAACTCTACTTAGTAGAGTTAAATCAGCAGTCAGTATTAAAAACCCCGTTAGCATGTATTGACCCTAGCCGAAACGCCGCGAAGATTAGTTTTTCAGGTACTGAAGCAATGCCGCTTACCACATCTCAAAGTGCTGCAATTCAACTTCAAAATACTTATGAGCGTGCGGCAGTAGCCATTGCCTTTGAGCAGTTGGGTGGTGCTGAAGCCGCTTTTAATACTTCAAAGGATTATGCCCTGCAGCGATATACGTTTGGTCGTGTTATAGCGAGCTATCAGGGTATGAGGAATAAATTAGTTGATATTTATACAGATATTACTCTGGCGCGTGGCAATTGTTACTTTGGTGCCTGGGCCGCAAGTGTTGATGACGATGAACTTCCGTTAGCGGCGGCAGCCGCAAGAATCAGTTCTAGTAAAGCTTACTATCATGCAAGTAAAGAAAATATCCAAATACATGGTGGTATGGGGTACACCTGGGAAATGGATTGCCACTTCCACTATCGTCGAGCTAAATGGTTGGCCGTATTGTTTGGCAGCGAACGCTATTGGAAAAACCATCTTGTCAATCAACTATCTAACAAGGTTATTGATTCAAGGGAAAGGTAACCAAGACTTATCATTTTGGCGCGCTGCAACATTTAAATATTATTTTAAGAGGGGCATGCTATGGATTTTAACGACACTGCGCAAGAGGCTATATTTAGAGGAGAGGCTTGTGCATGGCTTGCACTCAATGCGCCTCTTGTAAGAGACGATACTGTTAGCGATTTACAGTGGGCGAAAAGATGGGAGAAAAATAAGTTTGATGGAGGTTGGTCCTGCATACATTGGCCAAAAGAATACGGCGGTAAAAACTCGACGATGGTTGAGCAAATTATTTTTACCCAAGAAGAATCTCAATACGCAGTGTTACAAAATTACCCTTGCTTTAATTTCGGGCAGGCCATGGTTGCACCAGTTTTGATGGCTTATGGTACAGAGGAACAGAAGCGTCGCTATTTGCCAAAAATTGCAAGTGGCGAGGAAGTCTGGTGTCAATTGTTTAGCGAATCATGCAGTGGCTCCGATTTAGCGGCGATGCGCACTAAAGCAGTTAAAACCAAGGATAACTGGATTATTAATGGACAAAAAATATGGAGCTCTTTTGCGCACTATAGTGACTTAGGGTTAATGATTGCTCGGACTGATGCGAGTCTACCGAAGCATAAAGGTTTAAGCTGTTTTGTGGTAGAAATGGATGCACCTGGGATAACGTTGCAGCCCATACGCGATATGACTGGGAGTGCAGACTTTAACGAAGAGCTGTTTACTGATTTACATGTTACCGATACACAGCGTCTTGGTGATATCGGAGAAGGATGGAAGATTACCGTGGCGACCTTAATGAATGAGCGGGCGAGTTTGAGAGGTAGAAAGCGGGCAGAAGATGTGGACCTTTTATTGACACTGGCAAATCAAGTTAAAATTGACGGCGAAGCCGCCATTAGCAATGCAGCAGTTAGAGATAAAGTAGCTGATTGGTGGTGCAAGTCAAGTGGACTTTACTATAACGGATTGCGTTCATTAACAGCGCAGTCAAAGGGGACTGATCCGGGTCCTGAAGAGTCGATTGTAAAAATGGTGAAGCAACCCATGGTGCAGGATATCTATGCATTTTGTTTAGAACTAATGGAAGGCCATGGTGCAATCACATCGTCAGATGGCACTATTCAAAAAGATATTTTCCATACTGAGTTTATGGCATCCCCTGGAATGAGAATTGCTGGGGGCACTGACGAGATTTTGGCGAACATTATTGCTGATCGTGTGTTACATCTCCCCTCAGATCTAAGAGTGGATAAATGGGGTCCTTTTAATGAAATCCCAAGCAAATTTTGAGAGTGTAGAGCTTATTCGACAAATTCAACCCCAATTTTTCATTTTTGAGGTAGTGAGCAATGACTAAACAATTACTAGAAAGTTTTGATAATGGCGTGGCTACGTTGACTATGAATCGCCCGCAAGATCGCAACGCTATGACGGCGGCGATGATGAATGCAATGGCAGAGGCGGTTGTACGATTAGCAAAAGATCCTAAAGTTAGATTACTAGTGCTTACTGGGTCAGGTAATACTTTTTGCGTGGGGGGAGATGTAAAAGGTTTTGTTGACGACACTGGTGCTATCGCTGCCGAGCATGATTCGGTTGAGTTATTACGGGAACGAACGCGTATTAGCGAACTTTTATATACGATGCCGAAACCCACGCTAGCCATTATTCCGGGCGCCTGCGCGGGGGCTGGTTTGTCGTTGGCACTGGCTTGTGACATGAGGATGGTGGTCGATACGGCTAAAATAACTACTGCTTTTACTCGCGTTGGAACCTCGGGAGATTTTGGTGGCGCCTGGTTTTTGACTCACATGGTTGGGGCAGCCAAGGCGAGAGAACTGTATTTCACCGCCGATGTCATTTTAGGAAAGCAAGCCTATCAACTTGGCCTGGCTAACAGGTTAGTTACAGTCGAGACCTTAGAGCAAGAGTCAAAGAAATATATTGAGTCCTTAGCTAATCTGCCAACAATTGCCATTGGTTATATTAAAAAAAATATCAATATGGCACAGCAGGGCTCGCTAGCGCAGGTGTTAGATATAGAGGCTGCTCATATGGTTTTAAGTACGATGACCGATGATCATAAGTCTGCAGCTCATGCTTTCCTGGCGAAAAAACCACCGATCTTTGAGGGTTGTTAATGAGGAGCGTAAGATGATTGATCGAATCGATCGTGTTCAGATCGCTGTCAAGTCGATCGATAAAGCGGCAGCGACGTTTAATCTTTTACTCGGCGCAGAGGTAATTGATAGATCATATAGCCAGTACCTCAATGCTAGTCGCATAGTGATGGCTCTTGGAGAAAGCGAGATTGAACTGTGCCAAGCCGATGGGGCGGGTTATACGGCTGATTTCTTAACGACCAATGGTGAGGGATTGATGATTGCTGGACTGTGCTGCGCCAACCCCGATCAATTGAAAAATCGCTTACGAGCAATGAACTTTACGCTCATAGAAGACGGTGATCAGTTTTATCTGCCAAGTAGCGAGCACTATGGTATGCCGTTTGTGATAACAGCCACGAAGTCACGTAATCGTATCGGCGCTGTGAGCTTTCTGTATGAAGTTACTCACAGCCTTTTCAGTGATTGGCGCAAAGTAGCGTCTCACTACGCCGGTGTATTTGATCTTGACCCCAATCGTTTTTCCTCTATTCAGAGTAAGTTATTCGGCTATGACGGCTGCCTAACATTGTTCGACCCACCTAATCGACTAGACCGTATAGAGCTGGCGCAGGTAGTAAATAATGAAGTCCCAATGGGACGTTGGACGCAGCGACGTGGAGATTCTCTCTATATGTGTTCCTGTGAGAGTCATGATATTAGAAATCTTGTTGAGCGGTTTTTAAGTGCGGGTGTGCGCTGGACTCCAAGGGGAAATAATAAGGAGTTAGAAGGTGATGGGTTTTGGTCCCATCCAGCAGATCTGCATGGCGTGTTATTGGGAGTTTCACGCACAACCGTTGCGTGGGAGTTTTCTGGTCGCCCAGAATTTGTAGATCCGCCCGCGTTAAAAGTTTAAGTATTTATGGTTAAGTGTTTTATTCCCTTTTAACGCTTCTATGAGTGGTAAATATATAAAGGTGTACTCTTTGAGTAACAAGGTAACCCTATAAATATGCTTTTTTCGATACTCATTGAGTATACAACGAGGTATAGAATAATCAATTTAGGTCAGCCTCAAGAACTTCTCACCCCACCTGATTTGACTGGATGGGGTATTTGGTTATGATAAGGTAACCATGAAACGATTACTTTTACTTAAACTAAAGGAATGTAAATATGGAATGTGGTTGCGGAAGAAGCCCAACTGGTAAATGCATCGGTTGGCACAAACTCTCTGAAGAGGAGTATCAAAAAAAACTTAAAGAGTATGAGGACAAAAACAAAGAACAGAAATAAATTCTATTCAACGACGATTGGTTTTGTTTGCTAAACACCAGTTAAAACAATCCGCATAGGTGGAATCTCCCGCCAAGGCTCAGGCTGATTCTCGCCCCAGTTCTCTCGATCTAGCCCTGATTTGACTGGATGGGCTTAAAGCGCAGGCATTAAGGTCTCCAAATGAGCCTCAATCTCCTCTGCAGTCTTTCTGGTTGCATCACCTGCAACAACACCATTAATCATCGTATCGCCCTGTAAACCGAACAGATAACGTAGTGTGAGCAGTCCATCAGTTAAAGCATCTATTTCCTCATTGTGAATCAGCCACAGTGGCGATTATAGCATCCGCCGCTCGCTCACCTGCGGCCATGGCTCCTTCTACATAACCCAGGGCCACTCCCTCCGCGCAAGTGTCTCCAGCGAACAGGATTCTCCCATCGTGCGTCGGTTCCGCAAATTTAATGAAGTCACCGGGCTGAGTGTCAACGCTCGTGTAAGGGTAGCAGCCCCTTGAGAAGGGGCTGGCGGTCCAGTTGGATGTGGCTGTCGCGACGGGAGGCTCGTACGTATCGGGGAACATCATCTGTAGCTCAGATAGTACCTCTTGTACGGCCGCTTCAGGATTCTCCGCCACCCATGCAGCCTTAGGCGGGCCGAATACGCTAGCAAGGCAGGGAGATGTGGGCGAACCCGGCCCAGTACCAGATGAGGTCGATACATCGAGGAAACTGCCGTGGGAAGCTATAGGGTCGGGAATACTGAAGAAATGATCTTGTTTCTGTGGGTTTCTTCGCCAGAAGGCGTTTTTGAACGTCATGACCACCTTTTCGATACTTCCGAAGCCGATGCGCTCGATTACATCCTGCTTACTGCTGGGGAGCGGTGGATCAAATGTGATGGTTCCAGCCTTCAATACACCAAGGGGGACGGTAACGATGACATGGGAGCCATGGAAGATCTTTCCGTCGGCCGTTTCGACCTTCACGGGCGGTTGGACGGAAGGGTCTTGTTGAATCGAGATTCGTGAGACGGTCTGATTCAGCATCACCTCATCAGCAAACAGATAATCACGCAACAACTCCACCAATAAGCGGAATCCTCCAGAAATCAAGACCTGACTCTTTTCTTCAGGTTTGTTGAACTCCCAGAGATCATCACTTAAGAGATTCTGGTGTGTCTCGTAGGTGCGGCCACCATTAAGACCCTCGAGAAATATCTTGAACAGGTAGAGATACTCACGTTTGGGCCGCTTACCAATTACGATATCGATTCGCTCGCCGAGGTTATTAAACTTAGAGGTATTCGACCGAAGTTTACCGAACCGGCTAAAGTTCCAAGTAACCTTGAGAAACGCCCACAGTGTCGCTATCCACCCTAGCCAACGCGCCGAAAGTTGGTCATAGATTCGCAAGGTTGAGGGGCCAATATCGATTTGATGAACTTGGGCCCCGATGTCCCTCAATAAGTGGTATGCAGGGTTAGTCAGATGGTCCTCAATCCAGAAGGGCCCCAATTCGACCCAGGAGGCCTGGTTCCCCGCAATATCGACCGTGTGTGCCCGGCCACCTAGGCGATCCCTTCCTTCCAGAAGCATGATCGGCACGCCCGCTTCCTTCAGTCGTTTTGCCGCCGACAGGCCAGAGAGACCACCTCCGATAATGATTACCGGTTTTTGTTTTTGAGTCATTTCGACAGTCTCCTGATTGAAGCCACAATAAAATAATATTTACGCAGCATTATCTTTACACATACCGTTGCGATACGCCTGAACATCATGCCAGGCAATAACATAATCATGAGATAATTTGAGTAATCGTTGTTTAGTGATTTCGCTGACATTGTATCCCTTATAGTCTCGTCAAGTTCTATAGAGTCTACGGAGATATGTTTACGGTGCCAAGCGACATAATCTTGTCTAAGTTGGGCACATAGTTAAAGTGACGAAATGGTGTCAGAAGGGGTCGATGTTTAGAGTGAAACTTCATTTAATTAAGCTAAGTTGTACTCATTACTGTACCCATAGAAATAAAAAATTAGTGGAAATAAAAAAACCCCTGTAAAAACAGAGGTTTAATTAACGTATATGGCGGTGGGATAGAACCTCATCGCCTACTATCGGCTCCATTAGCCTTGTCAGCTAACCTATGTGCTTACTGGCGCACTTACGAGTCGTTCAGTTACTAGGTTGAGAAATTCATTTTTGTCATGCCAGTTGAGGGCACAGCGCACGTTTTGACCCTGCTCATCAATGAGAGTTTTGCCATCAGGCGTTATGACAATCGGCAAAGTTTTCATATCAAGCCACTGCTCAGCGAAGCCCAAATAGACCGCAACTAGGTCATACAAAATTGAGCTTTGTAGCCGCGCATCCATACGTTTCAATATTGGCCAGTCACGCGCTGCTTCAAACCAAGCAACGTGGTTTTCAAAGCAGATACTAGCAGCACTGGTTGGCCCTTGCTGCGTTGCAGCCTCGCGAATTCGAGCAAACCGTTCACCGTCCAAAATGACGTTTCCGCAGGTATCTAGTGGTGTAATAACTTTTTCCCATGAAGCTTCAAATACAGCCTGGCAGGCCAGCGCATGCGTCATAACATTAAATTCACGAGCGGGTTTTGGCGCATCGAGATAGCCACGATAAATACTGCCGTGCATCCCAACAAACTTAGCATTACCACAAATGGCGGGTTGTCGTGCGAGCGCAGCTGCAATATTGGGCACCGGGCCAATGCAAATCAAAGATACTCTGCTCTCCGCAAACATAATGGTATCGCAAATTGCGCCAACGCCATCGTGTATTAAAGTACCCGGATACTGGTCTAGATCAAAACCATCAAGCCAATCATTATGTGTATGGGGGTTGTCATCGAGAGGAATGCCGATACCGATTGGAATATCCGTTCGACCCATTAGCTGCAGTATCTTTGCTACCAGTGATGCTCGGTAAATGGTATTGCCGGTGCTAGTGGTAATGAGCTTTACGTCCAGTTCAGGGCATTTCAGTAAAAAAGCAAGCGCCCAGACATCATCCACATCGTGTCCAATATCCGTGTCTAAAATGGTTGGTATACCCATCTACTGGTTTTCATCCTGAGTAAGGCCGCGAGAAGCCATTTCACGAGCTTGTTCGCAGATAGAGTTAGTTGGTATCCATGCGGGTCTGCCAGTCATAGTTTGTCCTGTATTTAAAGTGATGGCATTAAGGTCGCTAAGTAAGCCTCAATCTCTTCTGCACTGTTTCTAGTAGCATCTTCTGCAACCACACCGACAATTAGTGAGTCTCCAGTGAGACCAAAGCTATATCTAAGTATTAGAAGCCCATCAGTTAACGCATCGACTTTATCGTTGCCGTCAACATCTAAGAGTTTCTGGAATTGCCTTGTTGAGTCCAATGGATAGGGATCATCTGTATCGACAACACCGTCGCCATCATCATCTACATCCGCATTATTACCAACTCCGTCACCATCTGTATCTGTTGTCTCGGTATTATCGAGAGGAAATGCATCAGCATTATTTGCAAGACCATCGCCATCAGAGTCATTGGTTGGGTCTAAAGGTGAGGCATCTTCAGCATCTATTACGCCATCATTGTCATCGTCCCCGTCCATATTGTTACCAACGCCATCACCATCTGTGTCAACAGTCTCCGTTGGGTCAGATGGGAAGGCATCAGCATTATCGCCAACTCCATCTCCGTCAGTATCCGTTGTTTCGGTACTGTCTAGGGGGAATGCATCAGAATTATTGGCTACACCATCACCATCTGAGTCATTAGTGGGGTCTAGAGGCGAACTATCATCGGTATCTAATACTCCATCATTATCATCATCTGAATCACAAACATCGCCAATATCATCTAAATCTGTATCGATTTGATCGGGGTTTGGATAATCTGGACAGTTATCTTCGATATCCAGCAAACCATCTCCATCAGTATCTATTTGGACAGGGGTATCAGGATGCGGCTCGGTTAAAAAAGGTATGTATTCGACTTCTGTGGGGTATTGTAAATCATCGTTTTTATCAAGGATCATGTTCTGGATAACGGACTCATCTGTCGTTCCAAAATAATTATTTATTGCAGTCACTCCCCCTGGTACATCATCAGCTCCATATTGAAGTTCGATTGCATTTTTATCGGTTACTAGAAAAGAATTAAACTCTAGCTTTAGAGTAGTCTGATAATCTGCACGTACTTTTATTGCAAAGGTACTAATCGGTGTAATAAAAACATTATTTTTGATCAATAGCTGACGGCCTTGCAACAAAATTAACAACCCACTAGAATCTTGAAATATATTTCTTACAACGGAGCTATCTTGTCGTGGGTACCATATATAGAATCCAGACACTTCTTTAAATAATGAATCTGTAATATCAAATGAGCCATAACCACTTGCTCCTAAAAAGACGCCTTGCTCAATAATGGAATCATTTATTTGAATGTAACCCAACTCACTCGAGTTGAGGCGGGCAAATGACATGTTAAGTTGTCTTATTTTTGTGTTTTGGCTGACACCCTTAATCAAGAGTTCACCAAAAACTGTTACATTACTGCTATTTGCTTCAAGAGTGGTTCCAGGTGGGATTGTGAGTGTAACGCCATATGCAATTTGAACATCAGACTTTAACGTAATTTCACCAGCATCCCATTGCGTATTTTCAGAAATTACTATCGTACCGTCTTTCTCCATGACAGTGTCGATATCATCTTCAATCCCATCACCATCACTATCATAAGCCAGACTATTGCTGGAAAAGAAGGCTATGACGGCCAACATAAGAATATTTGGCAGTAAATTTTTTAAATTATTGGTGACTTTTGAGCTTGAAAGAAAAACCTTCTTCATAAAAATATCCTTATCTAAAACAACTCATCACACTCGGATGACCAATCATTAGTATCCTTATATGAAGTGTTACTTGCAAGTATAGGTATGCGTGTATCCTTCAAGCCTATGCTTGGTAGATTATATAGGTCACCACCAGTGGGTTAAGTTAGTCCTAAATACCACCTTCAATACTATTTTTCTGAGCCATATATGGGTTAAGTGGGTCATTTTGAGACAAGTTAACCTACCTGTGGTTCAAGCCTATCCCACCCGTGGGGCAGAAATAATCTTAATCCTCATGCCGCCACTTTGGATTGAACTTCTTTTTAGTAACCTTGTAATCATGCCGAGGTACTTTTCCGTTAAATCGATGCTTATGACTCTCGTCTATTGGATACATCGTTAAAGCGATCAACGTGCATACTCCCTTATATCCTTGCCGCGTAATAAGAACAAAACCGTAATAACTTAGTTCTCTCAGTGCGAGGGTTAAATTGGAATTAGATGTCCAACCCCGAGGTTTCATCATTGTCATAGCAGGAGTGATATCGCCATTATTAAATCCATTGTAAAAAGACATCAAATCTACAATCAATTTAGTAGCGCGGGGAGATAATTTCATAAAGTTTGGGTTATTTAAAACACTGACCTCAAGTTTTATGAAATTACCCTCACTTTTCCTTCCTTTGACCTTTTGGCGCCTCTTATCAGCGTTCATTTTAGCTACCGATCATTGATAGGTTCTGAACAGGCATTTTTTGGCTGTTGAGAGACTTTTCCTGTTGATAAGGCCGAAACCTATGCAATGGGCAGGAGTAGGACGAACAGGACGAAATAGACTCTTTAAAGCCCTTTTCTAGGTGATTTGGAGTGCAACCAACACAGTCCGCGCATTTGGCGTGAATAGCAGATGCTCTTGAATCAGGATTGTTTTGATATCTTAGAATAGGGTTGAATTTACTCATTACCAGCCCTCTGAGCTTCTTCCTTGAGGTTAGTCATGTAGTCGTTGATGTCTGATGCCCACCAACCAACAGCCTGTCCACCATGAACAAGTTTGTAGCCTTTTGGGAATTTGCCCTGATTCATTAGGTCGTAAACATAGGACCGACTGAAAGGGATGATTTGGGATACTTCTTTCCAGCGGAGTAAGCGGGGAATTTCGTTTATATCTTTCATTTTGTGCGCCTTTAAGTGCTTAAAAAACGCTAGCGTATCCGATAGTGTCTATTGGCAATCACAAGTCGCAATTACAAAAATGAGGGTAGTGACTGATGTTCTAGAAAGGGATGTCGCTCGACCTATAGCCTGACGATAAAGGTTGTTGATTAGAATCATCATAACGTTCTAAATGATATTGGATACCACTGTCACTCATTTCCTCATTAATAAACTCTAGAATGTTTTGAATCGCTGTCGTAGGAAATCTTCCCTTGTGGCCGTTAGATGTATTCAGAAGAATCTTGCTCAATAATGACACTTCCCTAACAAGCGCCATTTTGGGTTCTGTCGAGTTGACCAATGGGTATGGCTTTCGCTCCGCAACATCTTTCAATTGTGCCATCCAATCGATTTCTGCACCTACCCTCTGTACGTTCTCGATAAGCCGACTAGCGGCGTTTGCTGTCCTTTGATCAGGGACAAGCAATTTTCCAAGTTTGGCATCTAGAGCCTCTTGTTTTTTCTCGTCTTGCATATCCTGTCTTAGTGGATTGTCATATATCTCTATCGCGCCTGCGACAACTCTCAGCAGACATACACGCAGTAGCCACACATCATCATGTGAACCTTTGAAACTATCATGCAGGTTAACCCTATCCACGTTTTGGATAAAAAACGAGTAGGCTGGATGGCTACTTAATTCTGACTCAAAAGAACTATCTTTAAGACGTTTGATAGTATTCCAGTACCAATGCTCTTTTTGTTTAACATCAGAATGCCTTTCAAGATAAGACCATTCACCAACATACATTAGACACTCAGGATGAGGCTTTACAGGTATATATCGTCCCGTTTTTAGTAATTGTCCATCTCTCTCTACTTTCTCAGCATATGAGATACCTAATCTAAAATTTCCATTTTCGTCATACTCGTCCCAACTTTCCCAGTCTGGACTATCCGAGACATAATCCTCATTATCCTTTGATATAACGTCGCCGCCAGAAGCTTCAAAGCAACCACATTCTTTCTGCCAATAAATATTATCTATTGGTTGCTGAACGATACCTGTTTTTAATTTGGGGAGGATACGAGAGTCATGGGATGCGAGAAACTGCTTGAAGTCATTGTTAAAGCTACATGCAAGGATCGTTAAATTGTCTTTGTTACTCGCAGTCATCTGTCCCATGCCATTTATTGGTGTCCTATAGAGTCTACTGGTATATTTAAATTGTGCCAAACGGCACTGGTATTTTTAGCTATGGAGGATTCAAAGTGTTTAGGACTTCGGCTTTAAGTGTTCTAGCCACTGCATGTCTATTTTTGTCGGCATGCAGTCCACAAGAAGTTGACTCATCTCAGACACAGTATCGAAGCGGCAAGGTTTACCTTCCTAACGAATCTGTGGGCTACACAGGGACAGTCGTTGCTTTTAATGATAATGGAACCCTTCGAAAAAGGGGCGAATATAAACTCGGACTTAAACATGGAGTTACGGAATGGTACAACTACGAAGGATTCCTCCTGACCCGAGAAGAATTTGTTGCAGGCAAGCCTCGCGGTTTTTCAGAAAGCTACTATGACAATGGCCAGTTAAAAACAAGAGAGACAGTTATTAATGGTAAAAGAGAGGGGCCTGATCAGTCGTATTACGAAAATGGGCAATTAAGAAGCCATTACGGTTATAAAAATGATGTAGAACACGGGCTGAGACAAGTTTACTGTGAGAATGGTCAACTCAGACAGCGAATCTTTGTTAAAAATGGTAAAAAGCATGGTCTCCATGAGACTAATGGTTGCAATGGAGTCCTCACTTTAAAATGGACTTACGATAACGGCGTACCCGAAGACGGGAAGTTCCAGAGTTTGCACGACAACGGCAAAGTTTCCTATGAGGGAAAATATGTTGGCGGGCATGAAGAAGGCGATTGGCTTGCATATTATGAGAATGGAGTTCTCGCAAGTTCTCGCCCTTATGTAGGAGGAAAATTGCACGGTCTATTTAAGAGTTACCATGAAACTGGCGAGCCAAATTCTTCGGTTAGTTACCGTAACGGCGAGAGACATGGGAAGCTGACTTCTAATAGAGAAAATGGAACTGTTATCGTAGAGCATTACATAAATGACAAGCTAAATGGCTTTCGTGAGATTTATATAAGTGGCAAGCTAGATTCACGCAAGTGCTACAAAAGCGATAATCGGGTGTCAGCATCCGAGTGTGAAGACTAACTGACCAGTAATTTTTTTGAGGCGGACATATAGATATTAGAAACGAGGTCTTTCGGAAGGGGGTGTATCGAAGACTGGAAGTGCCTTTTTATCTCGGACGTCTTGTACCTAAAATTGTACCTACAGCAAGACTTACAAGACCATAATAAAAAAAACCCCTGTAAAAACAGAGGCTTATTGGATGCTTATGGCGGACCGGACGGGACTCGAACCCGCGACCTCCGGCGTGACAGGCCGGCATTCTAACCAGCTGAACTACCGGTCCGTGAAAGCAATTTCTCTAATGGTGGGTGGTACAGGGATTGAACCTGTGACCCTCGCCTTGTAAGGGCGATGCTCTACCAGCTGAGCTAACCACCCCTCTAGAGAGTGCCGCATTCTACCGAACTGTAGGGTACTGTCAAACATTTTCTCAGCCTATATACATATCTCTTCGGCAGCTCTAAAATGCGACCCCCACCAACGATAATTTATTGATCATAAATGCAAATTTATAAAGAGTTTAGTATTGAGGCGGCGCACCGTCTGCCAAACGTTCCAGAAGGGCACAAATGTGCGCGTTTACATGGGCATTCCTTTCAGGTGTCAATTTATGTCGAAGGTCCTGTTGGCGAGACCAGCGGCTGGATAATGGACTTTGGCGATATTAAAGCGGCCTTTGCTCCACTCTATGATCAGCTTGATCATCATTATCTCAACGATGTGAAAGGATTAGAAAATCCTACCAGTGAAAACCTTGCTTTATGGATTTGGGAAAAGTTGAAGCCTCAATTACCGGCGCTCAGTGCCATTGAAATAAAAGAAACCTGCACTAGTGGGTGTGTCTACCGCGGCGAAGCTAGCTGTTAGTTTCGAACGCGCCTACTTTAACTCGCTCCCAGATCAATACTAAAAGCATCATGGATACAGGAATCAGGCAAAACAGAACCATTTGTTGCCATCCGATGAGTTGCAGTGCCCATCCTGCTGAGAGTGCAGCAATTGCTTGAAACGAAAACACCGTAAGATCATTAATACTTTGTGCCTTAAATCGGTCTTCTTCACGGTGGGTGCTTGGGAGCAACGTAGTACCTGCTGTGAATAAAAAGTTCCAGCCGATTCCTAGTAATACCAACTGCATCCAAAAGCCTTGTGGGCTGTTGTCCGAATAACCAATGGCAATGGCGATACAGTAGCAGGCTAATCCTACCAACATCATTCCTCTTAGGCCTGCATGGCCAACTAAAAGCGGCGTGAAAAATGACGGCAAGAACATTGCGGCTATATGGCTTTGAATGACCCACTTAGTATCGGTTAGTGAGTGACCATGAACTTCGTGCATGCTTAGAGGCGTGCCGGTCATAATAAAAGACATGACAATGTAAGCGATAGTACCACTGGCAAGAGCCAGGCAGAATGTTGGGTTCAAAAACAGATGTTTGCCGGCTATTTTTTTTGTTGCCTCAGGGACTACTGGCAGCGATTCAGGTTTGTAAGCGCTGAGCATTGCCGCAGAGATCACAATACACATTGCTGCCATTAGAAATGAACCCTGATAAGCCGTTACAAAAAGATCTTTGCCGATTAGCGCTATTTCTGGACCAACAAAGGCCGCAATGATACCGCTTCCCATAAACATTGATGCGGCAGTTGTCCTGTCTTCAATTCCAACAGATTCCATGGCTGCAAATCTACTTTGAAGGAGCGTTGCATTAAAGGAGCCAAGAATGAACGAAGCAAGACAGAATAGTGTAAAGCTACCGATCTTTAAGGCGGTCATAGCAGTAATGCACACCATTATGCCGACGGCTAAAAAGAGATAAATTCCAGTTTTTCTCCCGAAATGCTGCATGGTGCGACTCACTGGGACCACACTACACGCTGTTCCCAGGATCATTAGTGCAATGGGTGCGGTTGCCCAATCAGGGGAGGGTGCCAGTCGACTGCCAGCCAAAGTCCCGGCTAAGTGCATTAGTGGTAATGTTGAGCCGGCTACGGCGTTACTTAAGCTCAGTACCCAAGCATTTTTAAACGTCTTAGAAAAAATGATACTCATCTAAATGTCTCTTGCTGGGTGGCATGGCCAAATGATTATCATCTTTGGACGGTAATCATAAACGAATTATTGGTATTGTGCGGTACCTTTCTATGATTGAGCGTTAAGAACTCCTGTACAATGTCGCTGTAAAATAACTCTCTTCAAATGGTTTATTCCTATGGTCACAGTCGGTAAGTTCAACCAACTTCAAGTTGTTAAGCAGGTAGATTTTGGTGTCTATCTCGATGGCGACGACTTAGACAATATTTTATTACCCAAGCGATATGTGCCAGAAGGTTGTGAGATAGGTGATTGGGTGAGCGTCTTTTTATACTTTGACTCGGATGATCTGTTAATTGCCACCACTGAAATGCCCAAGGTTGAGGTTGGACATTGCGAGATGTTGACCGTCGTTGATATTAATCATGCTGGCGCGTTTATGGATTGGGGCTTACCCAAAGACTTGTTAGTACCTTATAACGAGCAGCAGAAGCCCATGGAAGTCGGGTACTCTTATGTTGTGCATGTTTATCATGATGAGCAGTCCGATCGCATAGCGGCCTCAACCAAACTAAGCCATCATCTTGATGAGCACCCTGTTTGGTTAAAGCCACAACAAAGCGTCAGTTTACAAATTGCGGGACGAACTGAGTTGGGTTACAAGGCTGTCATCGATAATAAATATTTAGGGCTGCTTTTTCGTGTAGATGCTTACCGACCACTTAAGATAGGCGAGAAGCTCCCGGGGTTCGTTAAGTCGATTCGCCCAGATGGAAAAGTTGACCTATTAATATCCCAAGCCACACTGCAAGGAGATCATGACCTTTCACAGCAGATCGTTCAGTATTTAGTTCAGCAAGGCGGGTCTTCCTCGTTGACTGATAAAAGTGATCCACAAGAAATTTACAGAACCTTTAAAGTGTCTAAGAAAAAGTATAAGCAAGCGCTAGGTAATCTTTATAAAAGTAAGACTATTTTAATTACGTCGGGAAAGGTCGAATTAGTAGACCTTATATAAGTATCGATAACTAACGTTTATATTTTAAGTTTTTTTGCTTTTAACCTTCTTGCTGCTTTGTTCAGCTTTTATTGATAAGCCAATTAAATATAAAGGCTGTGAGCCGGGAGCAATGCGCCTATCCCCAATTCCTTGTGTTATTAATCATAAAAACTAATCAATCTATTTAATTTATTAATTTGTTTGAAGCTGGTTTGTAGGAGACGATCGATCTGCATTAGCTGAAAACAAAGCTATTTAATGGTATGATCAGTTTGTAACGAAAGCCTAATGGTCTGGTTTTACTAGATTTTTTATTTTTATAGGGGAGAAACATATGTTTCATAAGACAAAAGTAAATCGCGCAGTAGCTTCTGTGATTGCAGCGGGCTTCGCTGCCTCAGGCGCTAGCTTTGCAGCATCTCAAGCTATTGAGGAAGTTATCGTAACAGCGACAAAGACGTCGGCAAGTACGCAGGATATTCCAGTTGCGGTCTCTGCACTAACGTCAGAGAAACTCGATCAAATGGGTGTCTCAAACTTCCAAGACTACCTTATTCAATTACCAGGTGTTTCTGCCGGTGGTAGTGGTCCCGGACAAAATACTATTTACATTCGTGGTGTAGCATCTACCACACCTGCTATCTCTATTGCGGGTGTTGCTGGTTTAGCACCAAACGTAGCATTCTATCTAGACGAGCAGCCGTTGGCTCAGCCAGGGCGTAACCTAGACGTTTACGCAGCTGATTTAAATCGAGTAGAGGTTCTAGCTGGACCACAGGGTACTCTTTTTGGAGCAAGCTCTCAGGCGGGTACGGTTCGTTTAATTACCAATAAGCCAGATCCTACTAGTGCGTACGGAAAGCTCAAAGTTGGTTTCGCTTCGATGAATGAAGGTGGTACGAACAATAACTTCGAAGCAATGTATAACTTGCCTGTCAGCGATAACATTACTCTTCGTGGTGTTGTTTACAGTGATGACAAGGGTGGTTTCATCGATAACGTTCAAGGGACTCGCACTTTAGAAGAGAGTGCAAGGTTCCGGCCTGAAGGTTACATGCGAAGCAATGGAGTTCCTGTTAGTGCTGCACGTACTGGTTTCCAGGCGGGAGCTGATCTTTCAGGTGTTACATTTGAGGCTGCTGATAATACCGATCTAGTAGAGAAGGACCACAACACGAGTAAATACACAGGCGCTCGATTAAGTGCATTAATTAATCTGAGCGATGATTGGGATCTTTTACTCTCGCATACTACACAGGAACTTGAAGCGGATGGCGTGTTCTTCGCAGACCCTAATTTGGGTGATCTTGAGGTTCAAAGCTTTAACGACGATACTTTAACTGATGAGTTTGACAATACAAGCTGGACATTAACCGGTCGTATTGCTGGGCTTGATGTTGTTTATACAGGTGCATTTACTGAACGAACTGCTGATCAAAACATTGGTTATTCTGATTATATGTTTGTGGGTCAGTATTTGCCTTACTACACTTGTGATGCGACTGTTACTTATTCAGCACCAGCCAGTGGGCCCACTGGAACTTGTTACGCGCCAGATATGTATGCTCCTAGTCACTCTGAGACTGAAGTATCTACTCACGAGGTTCGATTCACAACTGATCAAGACAAGAGTGTACGTCTGACCGGTGGTGCGTTCTTCAGTGATACTACGCTGCAGGAGCGAGTAAGCTTTACTTACCCAGGTAGTATCAAGGCACAAGGTTACGATGCAGCCGCTGGACCAGGCTTCTCTGGAAACAACCTGTCTTATCAGGATGGTTATCTTTCTACTAATGTGCCTTTCGGGCCGGGTGAAATTTTCCGTAACGATGTTCAACGAACTGATGAGCAATACGGTATTTTCGGTGAATTGAGCTATGATATTAGCGATGAACTATCCGTGACTTTAGGTGCGAGATACTACGACATCGAAGTTGACTTTGACGGAAGTGCCAACGGTTCTTTCTACAACTTCTACGGTGTAGGATCGGCTGATGCTCAAGTTTTTGGTACTAACATTGCTGACCTTTATGATGGTGATGGTATCTATCAAGGTAACGCAGTTGAGGGGATTCCTGACAAGGCCACTGACAATGGAACGATCGGTAAAATGACAGTTTCCTATGCTCCAACTGACGATATGATGCTTTATGCGACTATCTCTGAAGGTTACCGAGCGGGTTTCTTGAATCGTCCCGGTGGTTATACCAGTAAAGACGGGCTTTATACAGTACCTTATGAGTTTGGCTCAGATGAGATGACTAACTACGAGTTTGGTTGGAAAACTGACTTGATGGATGGTCGTATGCGCTTTAATGGTAGTGTTTTCTTGGCACAGATTGGGGGTTTACAAACCACTATCTTTGATCCAAGCATCGCTAACTTGTTCTTTTCTGATAACGCGGCAGATGCAGAAGTTAGAGGCTTAGAAGCTGACTTGATTTGGGTACCTGAGAGCATCGAGGGACTTACAATTAGTGCAGGGCTCTCCATGCTGGACACTGAGATTACTAAAACGCTAACAACCTCTAAAGATGTTGTTGCCGGTGATTCTCTAGCATTTGCTCCTGAGCTACAGGGTAACTTGCAGGCGCGATATGAGTGGCAAACAACGTCAGGAATGACGGCTCACATCATGCCTCATTTGGCTCACTCTGCTGAGTCCTATAGTGACATCATCCGTATTAACCGCGATCGTATCCACGGTTGGACTATGATTGGTCTTACTGCCGGTGTTACTACTGACACTTGGGGCGCTGAGCTCTTCATCAACAACTTGACAGATGAGCGTGCCGAAATGTCACGCAACTACATCAATGACAGAGAGCGTGTTTCATACGCAGCCCCTCGCACCATGGGCGTACGTATGTCATATAATTTCTAACGATTGTTAGTAGGTAGTAAAAGCTAGATAATAATGCCCCTCTTGAGGGGCATTATTTTTATAGGGCGAATTAACGTGTGGAGTATTTGATGCCAGAAGCATCTCTTGTTGAATCAGAACTAAACGACGTCAAAAAGCTTATTCAAGCAGGTAAGTTTGCTGAGGCAGAAAATCACCTACTCGCAATGATTAGCGAAGCACCAAAGAACGGCGACACACTTTATATGCTTGCGGTAGCTCAGCGCTACCAAAAAAAGCACTCCCAAGCTTTGGATACGCTAAAACGATTGCGTCTTTTAGTTCCTGATCATAGTCGAGCTTACCAAGAAATAGGCCATGTATACCGTGCGATGAACCAGGTGGATGCTGCCTTGAATTCCTATAGTCAGGCGACACTTCTCAATCCCGCTTTAGAGGCTAGTTTTCGTTGCCAAATAGAGATTTTACGTGTTGTTAAGCGTCAAGATTTAGCTATTAGGTTAGCTGATTTAGAGCAGGAGCTAAAAGAGCTAAAGGCTATTCCACCGCCGCTACTGGCAGTAACTGATCTGATTTCTCAGGGAAAACTTGTTAAAGCAGAGCAGTTATGTAAAGCATTTATGCAGAAGAACCCTAAGCATATTGAGGGGATGAGACTTCTTGCTGATATTGCAGTTCGTCTAGGTGTTTTAGAAGATGCGGAATTTCTTTTAGAGACTGCCCTTGAATTTTCTCCCCAAGGCACAAAAGTTAGGATGGATTATATTCAGGTATTAAGAAAGCAGCAAAAATACCATGAGGCATTAGCAAACGCTAAAATATTAATACAGCAACAGCCTAATAACCCCCAGTTCCAGTCAGTTTTTGCCGTTGAGTCTATGCAGTCTGGAGATTATGATACCGCACTTGCGACGTTTGATTCTATTTTAAAAATATTGCCTGAAGAGCCTGTAACCCTGACTTCCCGAGGTAATGCGCTTAAAACGCAAGGTCGAAAAGAAGAAGCAATTGACTCTTACAGGCGCGCGATAAGTAAATTTCCCGCGCATGGAGAGGCCTACTATTCTTTAGCAAATTTAAAGTTATTTAGCTTTACGGATAAAGAAATTAAAGCGATGGAGTCCCAAGAGCATAACCCTGGGATATCGTATATGGCTCGGATTTATCTCGATTTTGCCCTGGGAAAAGCGTATGAGGATATGGGCGATTTTGATAAAGCTTTTTCTTATTATGAGAGGGGAAACTCATTTAAAAGATCCCAGAGCCGCTACAAAGCTGAAGATATAACTACTGAGTTCCATGCCCAGACTGACGTTTTTGATGATAACTTTGTTCAAGCTAGTGCGGGTTCAGGGGTTAAGTCAGCCGATCCAATTTTCATTGTCGGCCTTCCTCGTTCTGGATCAACCTTACTCGAACAAATATTGGCTTCGCATAGTCAGGTAGATGGCACTATGGAATTGCCTAATATTCTTTCTCTGGCGCAAAAACTTCGCCGCGGCGAGACGTTGAGCGGAACTAGTGAGTATCCATCTGTGCTCAAGACCATCGATGCAGAAACGCTCTCTAAATTTGGCGAGACTTATATCAACGATACTAGAGTCCACCGAGGTAATGCGCCATTTTTTATTGATAAAATGCCCAACAACTTTAGGCACATAGGGTTAATCAGCCTAATACTGCCCAACGCAAAAATTATCGATGCTAGACGCCATCCGATGGGTTGTTGTTTCAGCGCCTTTAAGCAACTATTCCATGAGGGTCAAGAATTTACCTATGGCTTGGAGCAAGTAGGTACTTATTATAAAGACTATGTCGAGTTAATGGATCATTGGGATAAAGTGCTGCCGGGTAAAGTCTTGCGCGTCCAGTATGAAGATGTGGTTGTAGATCTAGATACACAGGTGCGACGGATTCTTGATTATTGTGGTCTAGACTTTGAAGATAGCTGTATTAGTTTTCATGAGACTGAGCGGTCAGTGCGCACGCCCAGTTCAGAGCAAGTCAGGCAACCCATTTACCAAAGTGGCGTTGATCAATGGAAAAATTTTGAAGCGAACCTTGAACCCCTAAAAAAAGCGCTGGGTCCTGTATTGAAACGCTACCCGATTCAATAATGATCAATTCAGCCCAGCAGGAGTGATACCATGACCGATCTAATAATGACTGAAGTAGAAATACAACAATTGGTCAGTGATTGCCTAATGGCCAATGGCTGCAATAGTGAAAATGCTGCGGCGCTTGGGCGCACTATAAGCGCTGCTGAGCGTGATGGCAGTGCTTCCCATGGTCTGTTTCGTATGCCCGGCTATATCGCCTCACTGCGCAGTGGTAAAGTTGATGGCTGTGCTGAGCCGACAGTGGAAAGAATTTCTCCCTCTGTAGTCAGAGTAGATGGAAAGCGGGGCTATGCGCCTCTCGCACTAGAAAAAGGACGTGAAGCTCTCATTGGTGCGGCGCGCGAAAATGGTATTGCGGCGATGGCACTAGTGAATGTGCATCACTTTGCATCTCTTTGGGTGGAAGTAGAGCCGATTGCAGAGGCAGGTTTAGTCGCAATGGCTTTTACAACTTATAAGCCTGCAGTGGTTCCTGCGGGTGCGAAGAAGCCTTTATTTGGCACCAACCCTATGTGCTTTGGTTGGCCTAGAGGCGATCAGCCTCCGTTAGTTTTTGATCAGGCATCGGCATCTATGGCGCGGGGAGAAGTAATGATTGCCGCACGGGACGGACATCCGGTTCCTATGGGGACCGGTGTTGATGCCGAGGGAGCTTTAACAACGGATGCTCAAAAAATTATTGACGGTGGTGCCTTACTGCCTTTTGGAGGACACAAGGGTTCAACTATTGCAATGATGATTGAGTTGCTGGTGGCGGGTCTTACCGGGATGGATTTCAGCTATGAAGCTCAGGTCAATGATAACAATGACGGTGGTCCACCCAATGGTGGTGAGTTTATGCTCGCCTTAGACCCGAATAAGTTTGGCGATGGTGATAACTGGTTGCAACACTCAGAAGAGTTCATAGCTCGGTTGGCTTCAATGGAAGGCGCCCATATTCCGGGTAATCGACGCTATGCTAATCGAGCTAAGCATCTGGTTGATGGAATCGCCATTAAAGAATCTGTTTATGCCAGCTGTATTGAGTTCATCAAGACCGCTAAATAGTTCTTTTCGACGTTTAATCTAGTCGGACTCAATATCTTGCGATGGTGATAGTCCGAGTGCCGCGATTTGCGCAGGTATTTCATTCATAATAGTTTCAATCATGGCTTGAGCGGCTGGAGAAAGAGTCCAGTCATTACGTGTAATGAGATGTATGTTGCGTTTCTCTGAGGGAATAAGTGCTCTGGATCTAAGGTCTGGGTCTGCCGTAGGAATTGCAAGAGATGGAAGTACGCTGACACCTAGGTTAGATCGAAGCATAGCGAGTAAAGTAGTAATGTTGGGGAAGTCGAACTTTGATTGCCCCAGTGCCTGACGGGCACGCATACTCTTTGTTATTCCCGAGTCCAAAAATGTTTCTTCATGCAGGGCATCCCAAGAAATAGGGCCATCGCTTTCGGATAAATAATGATCTCGGTGGAATACTAGCTCTAGTTTGTCAGCAAATAACGGGGTGTATTTGAGTAGACTACTAGGTTGCCAAATACTACCAATACCAAAGTCGACCTCATTGCGCTCTACCTTTTGTTGAACAGCTCTGGCGGTATCGTCACTAAGCAGAAGATTTATACCGGGGTAGTTGATGGAAAAGGTTTTGACAATGGGCGGTAATAGTTGAGTTGCGACAGACGGGACAATGGCAATGCTAACATTACCAATTCTGCGTTCGGCGGTGGCTTTTAAGTCTGAAATAGCAGTATCAAAGTCTCTGACTAAGCGTTCAGCGACCGGGATAAAATTTTCTCCCTCGGCAGTAGGGACCACTCGACGAGTGGTTCGATCTAATAACTTGATGCCCACAAATTCTTCTAATTGCTTAATGGCCAGAGTGATTGCAGGCTGAGTGCGAGACAGTTCTTCTGCAGCTCTATTAAAGCTACCATAACGGGCAACAATGACGAATGTGCGCAAATGTCGCAGCGTGATGTTTAAGTATTTCATGAAAATTACGTGTGCCTTTTTAAGTTAAAAGCCGGGAGATAGGGGTAAGTTCTAATTATATAAATAATTCTTATAAATGTATATAAATATGTAAATAGACTTATTATTAAAAAGCACTAAACTTAATGCTTTTAAGGCCGGTTTTGTTTGGCTAATAGCGTTTATTTCTGAGGAAGAAACATGACCAGTGAAGTATATAAAAACTATATTAATGGCGAGTGGGTTGATGGGTACGATGTTATCAACAATATTAACCCCTCAGATATCAGTGACCTTGTTGGTTGTTATGCAAAAGCTAATGCAGGACATTGCTTAGAGGCAATTAAAGCAGCTAACACAGCATTTGATAGTTGGTCACAAAGTGGTCTTGAGCAACGAAAAAACATCCTTGATTTTATCGGTGCAGAACTCATTGCTCGTAAAGAAGAGATCGGTGCTGTATTGGCTCGTGAAGAGGGAAAAACTCTCGCAGAGGGCGTGGGTGAGGTCGGGCGATCAGGTCAATTCTTTCAATATTATGGTGCCGAAGCGCTGCGTTTGATGGGCGAAAATACCGCATCTGTGCGTCCGGGTGTTGACGTGGAGGTGCATCGAGAACCTCTTGGCGTAGTCGGGATTGTAACGCCATGGAATTTCCCCATGGCTGTTGCAGCATGGAAAGTCGCGCCGGCACTGTGTTATGGCAATGCTGTGGTCCTGAAGCCCGCAGAGCTTGTACCGGGTAGTGCTTGGCTATTAGCCGAAATAATTAGCCGTAGTGGTCTCCCAGCAGGTGTATTTAACCTCGTCATGGGGTCAGGTAGTGAAGTGGGAGAGACGCTTTGCACTTCAGCAGATATACAGGCGGTAACCTTTACAGGATCTGTTGCGGTAGGCCGTCATATAGCGCGCAATGCGATTGACAACATGGCTCGTGTGCAGCTTGAAATGGGTAGTAAGAATGCGTTGGTCGTATTAAATGATGCCGATATGGATACGGCGATTCAGTGTGCTGTCGCTGGCGCCTACTTTGGTACTGGTCAAAAATGTACTGCATCTTCGCGTATTATTGTCGAGTCAGGTATTCATGATGAGTTCGTGGCTAAAATGACCGAGGCTATTAATAAATTAGTGGTTGGTAATTCAATGACTCCAGGTGTCCATATAGGAGCGGTGGTCGATGAGCGTCAACTCAATCAAAATTTAAAGTACATGGAGATTGCTAAACAAGAGGGTGCTCAATTAGTTCAGGGTGGTGAGCGTCTGTCTCTAGAGACCGAAGGTTACTTCATGTCTCCGGCACTGTTTATCGGCACGACTAATCAAATGCAAATCAACCGTGAAGAGGTCTTTGGCCCCATAGCCTGTGTCATTAAAGTGAATAGCTATGAAGAGGCCTTAGAGGCTTCTAATGACTCTGACTTTGGATTAACCTCAGGCATTATTACCACGTCTTTAAAGTATGCGGGTCATTTTAAACGTCATTCTAAGTCTGGTTGTGTGATGGTTAATCTGCCCACTGCGGGAACTGACTATCATGTGCCTTTTGGTGGCCGGAAAGCGTCGAGCTATGGTCCTAGAGAACAGGGACAATACGCTCGAGATTTTTACACAATTATAAAGACCAATTACAGCAAGCCTTACTAAAGTAGCTTAAGGGGATGGGAGGGGAGTTTTAAATGCGTAACGATATGCTCATGATTGACGGACTTCAGTATGTTAACTGGAACCGTGAACTATTCGAAGAAGCTCAAAAAAGTGGTGTTCATACTATTCATGTAACCATTGCCTATTGGGAAAATATACGCGAGACCCTAGAAAACATTGGTACATGGAACAGGCATTTCATTAATCATGTCGATTTGATTATGCCCGTGCGGAAAGCCGCAGATATTCTTGAAGCGAAGCGGTTAGGTAAGGTTGGAATCATATTTGGGCTTCAAAATTGCTCACCGATTGAAGATGATGTGAAAATGGTTGAGATACTGCATCAGCTAGGTGTGCGAATTATGCAGCTGACCTATAACAACCAGAGCTTTTTGGCGACAGGATGCTATGAGGAGCAAGATGGTGGCATCACACGATTTGGTAGGCAGGTCATAAAAGAGATGAACCGAGTTGGTATGGTCATTGACATGTCACACAGCGCCGAAAAATCAACCTTGGAGGCGATTGAAATATCAGAACGCCCCATTGCTATTACGCATGCAAACCCTACGTTTTTTCATAAAGCGCTGCGCAATAAATCTGAAACAGTCATTCGCGCGATTGGCGAATCTAAGGGTATGCTTGGTTTTAGTATGTACCCCTTTCACTTGAAAAATGGCTCTGACTGTACCTTAGAAGAATTTTGCCAGATGATTGGTGAAACCGCTCACATGATTGGTATTGACCGTATTGGGATTGGTTCAGATCTCTGTCTGAACTGGGATTATACGGTATTGGAGTGGATGCGAAGTGGCCGCTGGACGACCAGTGTTGATCATGGCGAAGGCTCTGCAGAAAAACCGTCATGGCCAGAACAGCCTTCATGGTTTGCGGGCTCAAAGGATTTGCATACCATTGCAAAGGGGCTAGCTAATCAGGGATTTAGCGATGATGACATCGCAAAGGTGATGGGTGAAAACTGGCTGTCGTTTTTTGAAAAATCCTTCTCTGGGAGTTTGGTAAACTCTTAATTTAAAGTAAGACCGATAGCTATTATTTCGGTTGTGATCTCTGGTCTAGTTTCTCTCGTAAAGGCGAGGGTAAGATTCGGATTTAATTGCCCAAGATAGATTAATAGAGCGACAGAAAAAGCATGCATAACGTATCTCAACAGATTGGTGACCACAGCGATGCCAAAGCATTGCCGATGCGTCCTGCCAATCAAGTTATGCAGTTGAGTCGGCTCGGTAGTTTGCACCAGTCTCGAATTAGCTTTATGCGTACATTAGTGCGCCGTATGGTGGCGGAAAATTGGCAAATCAGTAGCCCAGTCTTTGATCTCGACGACCAGGGGTACGGGACTGTCGTCTATCAGATTGATGCTAAATACGGTACCTTTAGCTATGTTTTGTTCTCGCATTACCTAGATCCTGAGCGACGCAATGATCGAGTTATTGCTGATCAGTGGGATCTTACTATGGCGCTTTGTGAAGGGACAGTAGATACCAAGCAGCTAGATTTTTTACGTAATAACGTGCCTAGACAGGAGGCTGGCCGAGTCGATTCAAGGGTGCTGGTTTTATCCCGCGCCAATCGCAGTGCGCGACTCTTTGATTATGTGGTTAATGAGCTAGCCCAAGGTTCTCAGCCCGAGGTAGACATGATCGCTGATGTTGGTTATCTCTATCGCACTACGGCCGCTTACGGCAGTGGCAAGTTGGGTATGGCAGATTGGGAAAAAGTCTGGACTAAGCATCGTGATTTTGCTCGGCCCTTTGCCGCTGAAATGTTTACCTGTTACATGCTCCGTCACTTCAGTATGCAGCAGGCCGACTATTTAGCGTCGCAGCGCTCGCCAACGAAGGCAGTAGCGCTGCATGAGGATATTAAGCGCTACATAGGTATTGGCAATTCCACCGGTTTGGGTATGGCGCCATTTCTAATTAATCACCCGTTACTGATTAATCAATGGATTGAAATGCGAGAGACCGCATTAGCGACCGCGGTTGCTGCAAGTGAGTCAGGCATTGATCAGGACACGCTCTTACGCTTTGACGTATCTATTCAGCGGGTTATTCAACATCTAAACGAAATTTTTACCGCTGATGAGCGACAAAGTAGGGCCAATGTTAAGGTAGGTGAAGAATTACAGGTACTGCATGCTTGGTTGAACGAGCAGGGCGCAGTGCTGGTAGAAAATCATTATGTGTGGGCGTCGCTTACTCAGTACGCCGAGCAGCATTGGCTTACAGAAACTCAGGAAGTGATCAATACGCTTTTGATTGAACTTTACCCTGAACTGGTTGACGGCTTAGAAGAGAATATGTGGGTGGAGGAATCTTATCAAGTAACCCCTGAGATGTCGGTTGCTGAATTGTTAGAGGTTATTGAAGAAAAGTACGATTGGGCCCTGGCCATTGATTTCAGTAAGTATGAGTCTATGGGCGCATTTTGGTATCGCTCTCAAGAAAAAATGGAGCCACGTCTTGGCCAGACCAATGTTGATATGGGGATGGAAAAGGAGATGCCTCTGGGGATTGGTCGCAGGGTACGCGAATGTTATGACCGAATCTATGGCTATAACCAGACTAGTCCCAATCAGGATGTAGCGCATTTTGTAGTACAGAACCCTACGTATAGTGGTATCGTCGCTCGTATTCAAACAATGGCTCAGAGCCAGTATGGCGATATTCGTGAAAATCTCGTACATACAGATGTACTACCTATTCACCTACTGCGCTGTAAATTGTCTTTTTTTGGGGTCAGTAAATTTGATCCGCGCTCTCGTCTGTGGGTACGCAATACCATGTTTCAGGGCGCACCGCTGATCAGTGATTTTGGCAAGGTTTTTGCTGATGACTGGCAGTTTCCCATTAAACCTAATGTGATTTCTGAGTAAGCAGTATGAAAGTCTCTAAGAATGAATTGTTGGCTTCTTTAAAGAAGGCATTTGAGGCTCTAGGATTTCAGCCGGGTGATTACTATGACGCTGCGGATATGGTAGTTTGGTTAGAGACTCATGGTTTTTATGGCTTTGATAGACTGCTAGCAGCCTTAACCTATCTGAATACCACTGTCCCGGTTCACGCAGACCTCGTGCAAGAAGATGCTCATAACTTTGTACTTGATGGTAAAGGTACCTCGGTTTTATTGTGCGGTAGCGAAGCGGTTGACCTAATTCGATCTCAGGTGATGAAAGGCTCGTGTGCAGGTCTAGAGTTGATTAATTGCTGTAACCGCACATTTATCGTGCAGAGACTGATTAAAGCGGCACAGCGTAATTTGGCATTTATTGCTTATTGGCGGCAGCTAGATTACTGCGTCAAAGTATCTGTAAAGCCAGGAACGCACCTTCCTGAGTATCAGACTTTTACTATGCTCGACGTAGTTGATCCGCAGTCCTTGCGAATTTTTTGCGGGAAAAGTTTAGACGCTATTGAAGAACAATATGTGGCAGAGCTAGAGTTTGGTGACCTACTTGATACCTTTTCCGAGGCTGAAATGGCAGATAGTTATAGAAATTCACTAGAAGAAGGCATAGAAATAGATGAGAGTCTGTGGAAAACTTTAGATAGCTTAGTCGCCAGAGTGCTTGTTGAATCTACTGACAGTTCCCGCGCTGGTGCCGGTGATTAGCCTTCGAGAGCTACTGTAAACACATTAGCCAGACGTTTTAGTATCTCCATCAGCTTCATCAATTAGATGACTTAAATCTTTGGCTGCTTTGGTAAGTGCGGGTACATAAAGCAATAGCTCATGTAGGCTTTTCCGTATTACCGGTGCATGGGTAAACACACATGCAAACAATCTGTCTTGACGGTCATATACGGGCACTGCACAGGCTACCATGCCGTCAACGAACTCTTCATTGTCAGTCCCTATACTGGTTTTTCTAATACCCTGTAATTCTTCTTCTAGGACGCACGCATCGGTAATGGTATTGCGTGTGTACTGCTTGAGGGGTAGTTTATTAATCAGACGTAGACGCCGGTCTTTATTGATACTGCTGAGATACAACTTACCACTGGCGGTGCACCAGCTTGGGGTGTGGCTACCCACCTGTAAATGGATCTGCAAGGGCCAGTCAGTTTGTACTCTATCGTAGTAGATCATCTCTGTACCGTTGGGAATGGCGATACCGCAGGTCTCGCCAATCTCATCAGTTAGCTTTTGTAATATCGCTTGTCGCAGAGCTTTGAAGCGACTGCTGTAAAGAATGCCCAGAGCCATACCATGCAGTCGATCACCTGGCACTATTAGTCCACGCATCGATGTCTGCAAATAGCCATCACCCTCCAGCTGACTAATCAGTCGATGAACACTGGGTTTGGGGATGTCTAGTTGATAGCAAAGGTCGGCTGGCGACAGCGGTCGCTCAGCCTTGGCCACAGCCTCAATAATTGCCAATGCTCTGGCAATTGCTGAGCCTCTTTCTTTACCATTGATGGTCATCGGATGGCCCAGATCAGTTCATGGTCGGCATAGAGAACTGTGCGCCCTCGCGAACGCCGGCTGATGGCCAGCGCTGAGTGATCGTCTTACGCTTAGTATAGAAACGCACACCATCGGGGCCATAAGCATGTAAGTCACCAAATAAGGAGCGTTTCCAACCGCCAAAGCTATGGTAAGCAACAGGGACGGGTAACGGTATGTTAATACCCACCATGCCCACTTGAATATGATCTGAGAAGTAGCGTGCAGCTTCGCCGTCGCGGGTGAATATGCAGGTTCCGTTACCGTACTCATGTGCATCAATGAGATCCATAGCTTGTTGCATGGTATCTACACGGACGACTTGCAGCACTGGGCCAAAAATTTCGGCATCATAGCTGTCCATCTGCGGCGTAACTTTGTCGATCAGTGTGCCACCAACATAGAAGCCATTCTCATGACCAACGACGGTTGGATTGCGTCCATCCACAACAATTTCAGCGCCTTGGGCTTCAGCGCTATCTATATAGCCAAATACCTTTTGCTGATGCTGTCGAGTAATCACAGGACCAAAATCGTTATTGGCATCATGGCAAGGTCCGATCTTAAGCCCTTTCATCGCTTCACTCATTTTACTGATCAATTGATCGGCTGCGGCATCGCCAACGGCGACTGCTACTGACAGTGCCATGCAGCGTTCGCCCGAAGAACCAAAGGCAGCACCCAATAGTTGAGCAACAGTATTGTCCATGTCAGCATCAGGCATGATGATGGCATGATTTTTAGCACCACCAAGCGCTTGACAGCGTTTGCCATGCGCACTGGCCGTGCTGTAGATGTATTCCGCAATCGGAGTGGAACCTACAAAGCTAACCGCTTTAATTCGCTCGTCGGTCAGCAGAGTATCGACGGCTTCTTTATCGCCATTAACTACATTCATCACGCCATCTGGAAGACCGGCTTCTTTAAGAAGCTCTGCAATGAATAATGTTGAACTTGGATCACGCTCTGAAGGCTTAAGAATAAAACAGTTACCACAGACGATTGCCATGGGGTACATCCACAGTGGCACCATTGCAGGAAAGTTGAACGGGGTAATCCCAGCAACGACACCCAAAGGCTGAAATTCGCTCCAAGAGTCTATATTTGGGGCAACATTTTTACTGTGCTCGCCTTTTAATAGTTCAGGAGCACAGCAGGCATATTCGACATTTTCAATTCCGCGCTGAAGTTCACCGGCGGCATCATGGGAAATTTTACCGTGTTCCTCACCAATAAGGGCACAGATTTTATCAACATTTTGCTCGAGCAAATCTTTAAACTTAAACATTACTCTGGCGCGTTTAATGGCGGGAGTGTTACGCCATGCTGGATAGGCAGCCTGAGCGGCGGTAATTGCTTCTTCAACCGTAGCCTTGGACGCTAGTGAAACTTGCTTGCTGACTTCACCCGTGGATGGGTTATAAATGTCTTGGGTGCGGCCGCCATCATTACTTGTCTGGCCGTTAATGAGATGTCCTACTGTGATCATGATGTACTTCCTCTTGGTCAAAATAATTTAAAGTAATAAAGAATGTAGTGTGTTACCAAAGTTTTTTGTAGAGCTGAACAATGTCATCAGCATCAGGAACTCGTGGATTATTTGCCGGAGATCCGGATGCCAGTGCTTGGTCAGCCATGGTTTGAAGATTATCAAAGAAATGCTCGCGCTCTATGCCAAAGGCTTCAGGGGAGGGTACCTGTAGCTCTTCGTTAAGCGCGCGGAGCTCAGTCATTAATTTAGTCGTCGCTATTTCGGTGCTATCGTCCTCATTGGCAACACCAATCGCACGAGCACAGTCCGCATAACGCTCCGCTGCTGCGGGAATTGAGTATTCTGTAACCGCAGGCAGTAGCATGGCGTTAGAAAGACCATGAGGAACATGATAGGAAGCACCTATAGGTCTACTCATCCCATGCACCAATGCCACCGATGCATTAGAGAATGCGGCGCCAGCCAAGGTAGATCCAAGCATCATTTTTTCGCGAGCCTGTAGGTCATTCCCGTTGTGATACACCTTTCTAAGATTTGGTCCTAGTAGCTTCATCGCAGCAATTGCTTGAGTGTCCGTATAGACACTAGCCTTCTTGCTCACATAGGCCTCGATAGCGTGGGTCATAGCATCAATGCCCGTATCTGCAGTGGTACGTGCAGGGACACTCAGTGAAAGTTCGTAGTCTACAAGCGCCACTGTGGGCATGAACCCAATACCCATGCACATCATTTTTTCGTCAGTGGTCTCATCAGTAATCACAGTCACTTTGGTGACTTCAGAACCGGTACCTGCAGTGGTGGGAATGGCAATAATGGGTAAACCAGGTTCATCAACAATACGTGGGAACTTGTAATCTCGCATCTCACCACCGTATTTGCCCAATACGGCAATAGCCTTGGCACTATCAATAGGGCTGCCGCCACCAAGAGCAATAATACAATCATAGTTACCGCCGCGAACCTTATCGACGCCAGCTTGAATTGAGCTAACCGTAGGCTCGGGTACAGTATCATCGAAGACATCAATATTGACTGCCTCATCGTCGATACATTTAATAATACGATCGATATAGCCAAGTTGAACCATGATCTTATCAGTAACAATTAGTGGTCGCTGCAGACCCATGCTCTTTAGGATTGTGCCAACTTCTTTACTGGCCCCTGCACCGATTTGTAAAATACGTGGCAGAATTATTTTCGCTGACATAATAATCTCACTATCTAGTGGCGCATCTACCTGATGCAATTCCCTTAAGGCATAGCTCACCGCTACGAATGATAACTATCGATTTTATATGATAAATGATACGAATCATATTGTTTTAGGGTTTTATGATGAAACGAAAGGCGTTTGTGGTGCCAGCGGGGTTAAGTGGTGCATTTGATACAGCAAACGTATGTTGGGTCAATGCGCAATCTACCGATGACGATTAGCTCATCACACTCTAAGCAACGACCAAAATCGCCAGATTCAATTCTAGCGAGTGCGGATGGGATTCTACTCAGTTGCAACTTACGCCGCCGTGAGGCCTCTTGAGCCATTTCTGCGCCTTGCATAGCATCCATGCGGGAAAGGCGTCCAACCGCTGACTGATCTAGTGTGACCGGCTTTATCGCATCTTTTGAGATGAACTCGAGCTCTTCAAGTTCAGCTTTAAGGTCTAAAAGAGCTTCGCGAAATGAGTCTGTCGTTGAACTATCCATGGGCGTATTAAATAGCCGGCATTTCGGTGATGGGGAAGGCTTGCTGGTCTAGCCAGGGAGCAATTGCAGTCATCTGGGCAACGATATCATCAGCATAAATAGAGCGACATATATCAGCAATTTTAGATGGCCAATCGCCTAATTCATTATTGCGACACACCAGCGTCAGATACCGAGCGTTGGCACCTTTAGTGAGTGAAATTACCTGAGTACCTTCGAGTAATTCTGGATATCGAACCAAACACAGCGCTGAGGTAAATGCCCAGCCTTGTCCTGATTGCACAAACCGCAGAAGGGTCTGTGTGCTATCTAGTTCATAGCTCGCATTGAGCGTTATATTTAATCGACGAGCAATAAGGTCGGTAAGGCTACCCAGTCTAGACTGCCGGTTATAATGCACAAAAGGAACATTCTCCGCCAACCATATCGGTGTTACATTACCGCCATTAGCGTAGTGATTGGGCACGATCATAACAATAGGATCTCTGAGCAGTGCAAGTCGCTGTAGCTCTGGGTGTTCATCTATGGGGTCACTGGTAATTAGCAGGTCAAGGTCACGCGCTAAAAGAGCTTGAGTTAACGGCGACACTAATCCAGTTCGCAATGCTAATTGTGAAGTGAATGGCTTTACTTTTTGTATGAACTGGAGACCGGCAATATCACAAAAGGAATCGATCATACCTATTTTTAGAGGGAGGTTCCCTGCAGAGGAGGCACCCCGCACATCGACTAACATGCGTTTAGTATCATTGATTAGGTTGTCGGCATAACCTTTCAGTACTTGACCACTGGGGGTTAATTTTATCGGTCTAGAGCGAGTAAGTACCAGTTGCGTTTCAGTCTGCAGTTCGAGTTGTTTGATAGTTTGAGAAACAGCCGACTGGGTTATACCTAAGCGTTCGGCAGCTTGGGTTAAACTCTCAGCGTCACTAACTGCCGAAAAGACTCTTAGAGCGCTAATTTCTATATTGTTATTATTTTTCATCTCACTAGTGTAGCTTAAAAGTGATTTAAGGAAAGCGAGGTTCCGTATTCTTTAAAAAGATGTAGCGATTAGATTAGTGTTCCTTTGTAAGTCTTTGCAGCGCGCTAACGCCCACAGCGTAGCCGCCATATTCCTGCATTGCGTCGAGCAGGCAATCCCAGAGAAATTCGACCCCACTAATATCACTTAAAACATAGAACACAGGCGTACTGCCCAGATCATTACGAATTACTACAGCATTGGTTTTAGCCACTGATGTTTGAGCGATATGGCTATGGGAAAATTTATGGGTACGTAAATCGACCCCACAAATCTTAGAGAACATCTCCGACGCTAAAGTACCACTGACCGCTAGCCAGCAATGGCTGTCATCTCGCGGTAAGCTATAGACCTGCCTGTCATAATTTTTGTGATCTATTTTCGCTTGCTCAGAGAGGTGGAATACATCTTTACTTTGAGCAAAAATATCACTTAGAACTAATATTTCTTGATCTGACAACTTGGCCACTAACGACCCACTACCCTGAAGCACAGTAGTATTTGCCATGGCCGGCAGCTTCAATTTTTGTGCCTCTACCCAAGATGGCGCACCTGCACCCTTAAATCCGATACGAGGTAATGTCGAGAGATCACAAATGGCCAGTGTCTGGGCCTGACTATGTTCTTCGATAATACTGTCGTTGTCACCATAGTGGCTGACGACGAGATTGCTACCCAATTCCTTAAAAAGAGCATGACTAGAAACGTGGCGTTGATTGAGCTGGCTACGTCTTTGGGCAGTGGTAGGGTCTAAAATAGCCATTTCATAGCTCCTGACGCGCGGTATTAGGATCATAAAAGGGTAATCCAACCACGGTGGCACAAACAAGAATGCCGTTGCTGGACTTAATCACAATAGAGCTACCATTAGCGGCACTACTGGGTGACACATAGGCAAGACCGATTGCCTTTTCTAGTGTTGGAGAATAGCTGCAGGATGTCACTCGGCCTGTCATTTGGTTGCCCTCAAGAATTAAATGACTCTCTTGAGGTATGGGTGAATCCATATCGTTGACAATAAAGCCTACCAAACTTCTCAGGCTGGGTTTCTTTTCTAGCTCGCTTAGGGTTCGACCACCGACAAAAAATGGTTTTTTCTTAGATACCGCCCAATTCATTTGCACTTCATTGGGATTAGACATTGCATCAGTATCTTGGCCAATAATAATATGACCCTTTTCTAAACGCAGTACTCTCTGTGCCTCGATACCAAACGGTTTAATAGAATGCTCGCTGCCGGCCTTTGTTAGCGCGTCCCAGAGTGCTTCACCATATTGCTGAGGAACATGAATTTCATAGCCAAGTTCACCCACAAACCCCACTCTAATGAGCCGGGCAGGGATACCATCAACAGAGCCAATGCGCACACCCATGTAGGGAAAAGCTGCAGATGATAAGTCAACATCGTTGCATACTGTTTCTAATACCCGCCGGGCATTCGGGCCGGCTATGTTGACGCCACAATAGGCTGATGTGACATTCGCTACATCAACATCTAAACGCCATTGCGCGTTCCATTTCAGCATATTTTGATAAACGCGATCTACGCCACCGGTAGTTGCAGTAACGTAGTAATGATTATCACCAAAGCGACAGGCAACGCCATCATCAATAACCACCCCGGCTTCGTTAGTAAGCAATGCATAGCGGGCTCGTCCCACCGGTTGCTTTACAAAACCAAAGGTATAAAAGCGGTTTAAGAACTCACCTGCATCTGGACCGCGCACTTCTAGACCGCCCAGTGTAGAAACATCAACTAAACCAACATTATTACGCACATTGCGGACTTCAGCATTAATGGCGTCTTGTCGTGTAATGTTATCTTGTTTATAAAATGCGGGACGGAACCAAGCGCCGGCTTGAAGCATTTCAGCGCCAGATTCTATGTGTCGGTAGTGCATGTTGCTGCGTCGAGCAGGATAAAAGCTTCGCCCTGCACTGTGCCCCAATTGCTCGGCGGAAAACGGAGGCCGCGCGGTAGTAACGCCAGTTTGCGCTACTGTTCTATGGGTAGCTGCGGCAACGATTCGGGCCGCTGCTAAGGCTGAGTGACGACCCTGAGAGGGACCCATTCCGCAGGTCGAATAGCGCTTTACTAGCTGGATATGTTCATAACCATCACCGGTAGCATTAACAATATCAGCGATCGTTAGGTCCTCATCATAATCGACGAATTCCTTGCCTTTTGGATGCGGAAATATAGGCCAAGGATGATTGGGGCTTATATTTCCTTTAGGAATAGCTTCACCCAGCGCCACATCGGTAAAGCCCAAAGCATTACTGGTAATGGCCGCTGTTCTGGTAGCTTCTGCCAATACAGACTCGATCTGCCACAGACTGTTTACCGAGCCCGCAAGATGCAGTGTGTCTGGACAGTTACTGAGTGTGAACATTGCAGACTGATCGTCATAGCTCAGTTGGCCGCCCGCTTGGCAGGCTAACTGATACGCGGGGGTGTATCCGACTGACATGCACAGTAGATCACAATTAATGATTTCTCCATCATCCACGCAAACTCCCTGGCTAATGATTTTGCGCACATCAACGCTAGTAATATGAGATGCTTTACTGCTGTGCGCGGCATAAACGGCGTATCCGGTTTTGACAGTGATCCCTCTGGCAACAGCCGCTTTTGCGATATCGTCATAATCGGGCGCTTCTCGTAGGTCTACAATAGCTTGAATCTCGACTCCGGCATCATGTAAGTCAAGCGCCGTGCCGTAACCATCATTGTTGCCAGTGAGAATAACCGCTGCAGACCCTGGTTTTACTCCATAGAGATGAAGCAGTCGTTGTGCAGCGCTACTCATTACTACACCCGGTAAATCATTGTTATGAAACAGTGCAGGCTGCTCAAGCGCGCCGGTACAGAGAATAGTGTGTGTCGCTCTAACTTTGTAGAGGCGATTACCGCGAATGATAGGTAACCAATTATCTGCAAACCACCCGTTGCACACTGCATTGGTCATTACCGTAATATTGCTGTTAGCCTCTACTGCATTGACCAATTCTGTGCGCAGTGATTTTGCTCGAGTTCCCTCTGCATCAAGACGAGCATAGTTTAATGACCCCCCAAGTATGGTGTTTTCATCGACTATAAGTACCTCGCAGTCATGCACCGCAATATCAATAGCGGCTTGCATTCCCGCTGGTCCACCGCCAACAATCACGACATCATAAAATTTGTACTGCTTGTCGTAATAGGGTGATTTTAGTTGTTGATCGATAATGCCTAGGCCTGCTTTCTTACGAATGAGGGGTGCCCATTTCTCCCACATTCCACGAGGCTTGAAGAACGCCTTGTAATAAAAGCCAACGGGTAGAAAACGTGAGAAAAGCCCTAGTAATGCCCCAGAATCTTTCTCTAGGCTGCCTGTATAATTTTGACCAGTAACGAGCATATCTTCTTTAATAACTTCTTTGTCAGCCAGCGCATTAGGGGCGGAGGGTAATTGCACCATGGTATTGGCATCTTGTCCTGCCATGGTTAATGGACCGCGAGGGCGATGGTATTTAAACGAACGACTTAATAACCATTGCTTATTGGCGACTAAAGCACTGGCAATAGTATCGCCTTCAAAACCGCTGATGGTTTTATTTTCAAACTTAAATTCTATCGTACTTTCACGATCAATTAATGTTCCATAAGGTGCGGGTAGGCGTGACTTCATGACTGAGTCTCCGACGCTACAGCAGTAAATTCAACGCGCTGCTGATAAATTTCATCTGCCTTAAAGGTTCTAATTACCTCGTCAGTTATTGTGTTTCGCTCAGCTAAAAACCAGAAAGAGCTGGCCGTATGGCACCACCATTCAGTGACTATTCCTGCGACATTATCATGGAAAAAAACGTGCTCTGCCCAATCCCGAGGGGAGCTTGTAAGGTGATCAGGCATGGCATGGTATTCACCGCCATAGGTAAACTCCGATATATTGCGCTTACCATTCAGAGGACAGGTTAGTAGTTTCATTGTTTATCCTCTAGTGGCTGGCGGCGGTAGCGCCGGCTTCATTAATTTGTTCGAAACGATAAAAGCGTTCGAGTTCAAATGGCTTGATTAAATCGGGAACCTTTTTGGTGGCAACCAATTCAGCCATAGTGACACCGCATATTGGCGTCGCCTTAAAGCCCCAAGTCCCCCAGCCCGCGTCAAGGTAATAGTTCTCTACTGGGCTAAGCCCCATAATGGGACTGTAGTCAGGCGTCATATCGGTTGTTCCAGCCCACTGGCGTAAAAGCCTTGCTTGCGATAAGAATGGAAAGAGTTCCAATGCTGCGGCTGATAATGATTCTCGCTGGTCAAGCGTAGCTCGCGTGTTGTATAGGGGGTAGGGGTCAGAACCGCCACCAATAACAAATTCTCCCCGAGACGTTTGATGAACATAGACGTGAACTTGAGGTGAACTTACATGCGGAGTGAGAATAGGTTTGTAGGGCTGGGTCACCATGGCTTGCAATGGATAGCAATGGATAGGTAAAGGTATGCCCGCCTTTTTAGCGACTATTGAGCTCGCACCGGCCACCGCTTGCACAACAGCACCGCACTCTACACGACCACGATTAGTTTTTACTGCCGTGACGCGTCCGTTGGTTATTTCTATATCTTCAACTTCAGTTAACTGGTGTAACTCAACACCGCGATCACAGGCACCTTTTGCATAGCCCCAGGCTACCGCGTCATGACGGGCTGTTGCACCATCTGCATGCCAGAGACCAGCCATGATAGGGAAACGAATATCTTCAGACATGTTTAGATTAGGGACTAACTCGGCGATAGTCTGGCGATCGACTAGTTCTGAACGCACGCCCAAATGCTGGTTGACCTCGGCACGCCATCGGAAACTGCGGATGGCGGCATCGCTGTGGGCTAACGTAAGTTGGCCACGATTTTCCATCATTACGTTGTAATTAAATTCGTTGCTGAGATTGTTAAATAGCTTGACTGATTCACTGTAAAAGTTGACGCCTGCTTCGGTCAGGTAGTTAGATCTAATGACGGCAGTATTACGCGCTGTATTACCACCACCAAGATAGCTCTTTTCGAGAATGGCAACATTAGTAATACCGTGATACTTGGCAAGATTGTAAGCAATTGCAGCACCATGACCGCCGCCGCCAATAATAACGACGTCATAGTGCTTTTTGAGCTCTTTCGCAGGAGTGAAGTGGTGCTTGGCTGGATAAGTCCTACTGAGGCCGTATTTTAATAATCCAAAAGGCATTTTCTTACTCTCTCTCGTTTAGAAAGGCGGTTTAATCGTTTAACTACCTAAAAATACAACCGTTTTATTACCGTCAAGAAACACTCGTCGTTGAATGTGATACTTAACCGCTTTGGCCAGCGCTAAACTCTCATTGTCACGACCCACACGAACCAGATCGTCAGGACCACAGTTGTGATCAACGCGCGACAGCATTTGCTCAATGATTGGCCCTTCATCGAGATCAGAGGTTACATAGTGCGCAGTAGCACCAATAACTTTAACTCCCCGTGCATATGCCTGGTGGTAGGGCTTAGCACCTTTAAAACCTGGTAAGAACGAATGATGAATATTGATACATCGGCCTGATAATTTCTCAGTAATTTCGTTCGATAGTATTTGCATATAACGCGCCAACACAATTAATTCCGATGATGTTTCTTCGACTATGTCTAGTAGGCGCTGTTCTTGCTGAGCTTTGGTAGCCGCTGTGACAGGAAGGTGAATAAAGCGGATACCTTCGCGTTCTACCATCGGACGCAAATCTTGATGATTGGAAATTACCGCAGTAATCTCCATGTTGATTTCACCTTTGCGCTGACGATAGAGCAGATCATCCAAGCAATGATCGTATTTCGACACTAAGATAAGCGTTTTTACGGGCACTGATGGGCTATGAAAGTCCCACTTCATGTCAAAACTTTCTGCGATAGCGTTAAAGGATTCTGTAATCTCACTAATATCAGGAGAGTTCATTTGCCGACGAAAAACTGCTCGCATAAAAAATTTGCTGGTTGACTCGTCGTCAAATTGTTCAAGGGCACAAATATAGCAGTCTCTATCCGCCAAAAAGCTGGTAACTGCCGCCACCACACCGGTAGTTGCATGACAGGAGCCGGTGAAAATGAAATTTTCGTTATCTGCTGTAGAAATTGTCATTTGAAATGCCTGGGTAAATTTGTTGGTCCACATTTTAGCTACATTTTGAGGGAATGTTTAGCGTTTACAGCGGAATTTCTACGATAAGGGATGGTGCTTATCGGAAGCACAAAGGTCAATCTTGGTAGCGCTAAAGAAGCAACACTTATAAGGTAATCCGGATCGACTTATGCACTTAGATGCGAATGATTATCATTTTTATTAAGTACTGAGTATGTTATTATCACACTTCTCGCCATCTAGGTTATGGTTTTCATCAGGTCCCTTGGATTTCTGGTCAAATTACGATTAAACTTCCGGCCTTTGGAGTGGTATTACTTTAGCATCATGTCTAGTTAGGGGGTTTCTAAATGGAATTTAATAAGCAGTCTGGCGAAGAGTTTGTTGCACTAATGGGGCAGCGGCGATCTCATCCTCGTCTTGAAGAGCCAGCCCCGGATGAGGCGTTATTGCATAAAATTTTTACTGCGTCATTGCGAACCCCAGATCATATGCACTTACGTCCCTGGCGTTTCTTGACCATTGCCGGATCAGATCGACAGTTGCTCGGTAATTTATTTGCAAAAGATCTTATCTCGAAGAATCCTGAAACGGACAGTACTGCGTTAGATGCCGTTGTTAATAAGGCGTTTAGGGCACCGCTGATCGTCGTTGGTGTAGCAAGCTACAAAGATAATGATCGGGTGCCAAAGATTGAACAGGCCGTAGCCGCAGCAGGTGTACTTCAAAATATGGGCATGGCAGTCTACGCCAGTGGGTTTGGTGCGGTTTGGCGCACAGGGCCCTATGCATCTTCCGCTGTGGTTAAGGAAGGTCTTGGGGTGAAGAATCATGAAGAAATTATTGGCTACCTTTACGTCGGTACGCCGAGTAAAGGTGATCGACCACTTAAACCTATTTCGACTGAGGACTTTTTTAGCCCTTGGCCTGGTAAAGAGTAAATCCAAACTACCCACCTAATCAGTAACAACTATCTATAGATATTAAAAGCATTAAGGACGTGTAAATGAGTATTAACCAAAGCCAGCCACTAGAAACAGTCGCATCATCACCGAACAAGATCACAATTTTGTTCGGCTCCGAGACCGGGACCGCTGAGGAATTTGCCTTTGACTTAGGGACTGCGGTGCAAAGCAGCGATTATTTATGTGAGGTTACTGATTTCGATGATTATCAATCCGCTAAGTTAGTAGATGAGAGCTTGGTGATTGTGGTCACAAGCACCTATGGCAATGGCGAAGCCCCTTACAACGCCGAGGAGATGTACAACTGGCTAGAAACTCAGGAGCCGGATCTTAGTTCGGTGCGGTTTGCTGTCTGTGCGCTTGGGGACACAGGGTATCCAGCATTTGCTCAAGCGGGCAAAGATTTTGACCGATTATTAGAGGAGAACGGTGCCGCACGTGTGTTACCAAGATTTGAAGTAGACGCATGCTTTGATGAATCAATAGCACCGTTTATTGAGTTGGTGCAAGGTTGGTTGATGGAATATGGTCAAAGCTACAAAAAGACTGTAACGATTACTGCGGGCTGAGCGCATAAAAGTTGACGCTTTGATTGTTTCGTCTATTATTGCAGAGCATTCCATGGAGATTCTAAGGCCCCTAATGACACTACTTCCCGCTCGGTTACTTTTTATTGTCTTAGTTTCGAGCGTTACTGGTTGTGCAACTTATCAGCCCTCGCAAACCGCTAACGTATGCAATATCTTTTGGGGGGAGACCGATTGGTATGAAGATGCACGAGCGGCAAAAAAACGCTGGGATATGCCAATTTCTGTGATGATGGCGATCATGAATCAAGAGTCATCATTCCGTTCAAGTGTGCGTCCCGACCGTCCCACATTTCTTTTCATACCTCTGCCGCGAAAGTCCTCTGCCTATGGATATGCCCAGGCTCAGGATGCAGCCTGGAATGACTATCGGAAAGCCACAGGTAATTGGAGTCATGACCGAGATAACTTTGCTGATGCGATCAATTTCATCGGTTGGTATGCCGATACTAGTCATCGACGTCTTGGTATTTCTAAATCCGATCCCTACCGACAGTATCTAGCTTATCACGAGGGTCGCGGAGGCTACTCAAGGGGTTCTTTTAATAAAAAACCCCAGTTGTTAAAAGTAGCGGCCAGAGTAAAGCGTCAAACCGGTGAATATAATAGCCAGCTAAAGAAGTGCCGCCCATTATTGGATAAGGCGGTCAAGGGGTGGTTTTTCTGATTGAGTGACGGAAGTGAGTCATTTAACTTGTCACGCCGGTGACATCTTTTAACTTAAGGTTCGCGTACCCTTGTAATCATCCCGGAAGAGTAAGGTTTTTATGTCAGTTGAACATCGAGATGTCATTATTATTGGCGCGGGTTTGTCAGGGATTGGCGCAGCATGCCATTTGACGCGAAATACGCCGAACAGAAGCTACGCTATCCTTGAGAGTAGGGAAGCCATGGGCGGTACTTGGGATTTGTTCCGCTATCCCGGCATTCGCTCAGACTCTGATATGCATACTCTAGGTTACAGCTTCAAGCCCTGGAAACATGAACAAGCTATTGCTGATGGGCCGGCGATCCTGAGCTATATTCGTGAAACCGCACAACAGTATGACATCGAGCAATACATTCGCTATAACCAGCAAGTCGAGCGTGTCTCTTGGGACAGCGTGTCCGCCACTTGGACTCTGACACTAAAAGTTAGCGGCCAAAAAGATTCTATAATGACGTGTAGTTTTATCTACAGCTGCACCGGCTACTATCGCTATGATAAGGGTTACACACCGGAATTTACGGGTATCGATTCTTTCAAAGGTGAGATTATCCATCCGCAACAATGGCCAGAGAATATAGATTACGGGGGTAAGAAAGTCGTTGTCATTGGTAGCGGTGCTACAGCGATCACGCTGGTTCCCTCGATGGCAAAGACGGCAGGCCATGTAACGATGCTACAGCGTTCACCGACTTATGTTGTATCCAGACCCTCAAAGGATAGTTTCGCGGCCAAATTAGACCGCTATTTGCCGGATCAATTGGCCTACCAGTTGACTCGCTGGAAGAACGTTCTGTCACAGATGATTTTATACCGCATGAGTAAACGCCGGCCAGACTATATTAGAGAGAAGTTAATTGGTTGGACACAACGTTGGCTGGGCAAAGACTTTGACGTGGCGACGCATTTTTCTCCAAGCTATAAACCATGGGACCAGCGTCTTTGCCTTGTTCCTAATGGCGATCTCTTCAGGTCATTACGCAAAGGGACCTCATCAGTTGTCACGGACCATATCGACAGGTTTACTGAACTGGGTATTCAGCTTAAATCAGGCAAAATACTGGAAGCAGATATTGTGGTCACGGCAACGGGTCTCGAACTGCTAGCAATAGGAGGTATGCACATAGAGGTGGATGGTAAGCACATAGATATCTCTGATACCGTGCAATACAAAGGAATGATGCTTAGTGATGTGCCTAACTTCTTTTTCGCGACCGGTTATACCAATGCGTCATGGACGTTAAAGTGCGATCTTACCAGTGAGTACGTCTGCCGTTTAATAAATTACATGGATAGAACGCAGCAGCAGCAATGCGTTCCGCGCACTGGGGACATGAGCTTTAATCGCGTTATGTCCATCGGGTTAGAGTCGGGCTATATTAAACGCTCGATTGATAAGTTTCCGAAAGAGGGCGCAGTAGCCCCTTGGAAGCTGCACCAGAGCTACTTTTTAGATCTTTTTCAGTTACGTTACGGCTCACTCAAAAGCAAGCACATGGAGTTTTCTAGCACAGCTGAGGTGGTTAAATCTTCTGATCCTACCTAGATGATGGCTATCTAATCAGTGTGCTGTTACTAACAGTTTCCGAGAGGTTAGTTTTGCACGATAGCTGGTAAAGACAAAGACACCAATAAAAGTGGTACTCATCAGCATAATAATGGTGGGGGCCGGTGCGCTGTCGATAAAGAAACTTAAATATACGCCCAGAAAAGAACAGCACAGTGATATAGCGACTGAGACCATTACCATTGATTGAAACTTAGTAGTCAGTAGATGGGCGATAGCACCAGGTGCAATCAGCATTGCAATCACTAAAATCATCCCTACTGCTTTCAGTGCTCCAACAATGGTTAATGACAGCATTGCTAGAAGTCCGTAATGTAGGGCAGTCACGGGCAGTCCAATAACTTTTGCATGCTGTCGATCGAATACAAAAACGAGCAGGTCTTTTCCTTTAATTAACATAAAGGTAACTACCAGTAGGGTGATAATTCCCGATTCCACGACATCGCGCCAACTAATACCCAGTACATCACCAAATAAAATATGATCTAGATGCACGTTGGAATCTATCTTGGTCATCATTACCAATCCGACCCCGAACATACTAGAAAAAACTACTCCCATTACAGTATCTTCTTTTAAGCGGCTATTCTCAGAGATAAAGCCTGTCGCGATAGCACAGACCATGCCGGCAGCAAAAGCCCCAATAGCAAGCGGAATTCCAAGAATATAAGCCAGAATGACACCCGGTAAAACTGAATGCGATATGGCATCACCCATTAATGACCAGCCTTTGAGGACTAAAAAACAGGACAATATAGACGTTGGGACTGCCACGAGAAGAACAATTGCAAATGCTTGCTGCATAAAAGTAAATGAGAAAGGCTCGAACAGCACCGCAAGATTATCCATTGGTATGTGCTCCAATCTTCAAGCCTTGCTTAGCCTTAAATTGAGACGCCAAATAGCCATGTTTAGGTGCGAATAAAAAAGCGATAACAAAAAGACTCGCTTGGAGTACCACTATAATCCCTCCGGTAGCGCCATCAATAAAAAAGCTTAAGTACGCACCCATCAGCGATGTTCCTGCACCGATGGCCACACTCAGCGATATTATGACGCCAAATCTATCACTCAAAAGGTATGCTGTTGCACCTGGCGTTACGACCATTGCAATTACCAAAAAAGCTCCCACTGTCTGTAATGCGGCCACAGTACATGCACTGAGTAACGAGAAAAATAATATTTTCAGTCGAGTAGGGTTCAAACCAATCGTTCGCGCGTGATTTTCATCAAAGAAAACCACTAACAGATCTTTCCACTTGGCCAATAAGATAACTAATGAGATGCCGCCAATCAGCACTAGTTGGAGGGTGTCTGCGGGAGTGATGGCCAAAATATTACCGAGAACAATAGTTTGAATATTAACTGAGGCGGGGGAGAGTGAAATCATAAACAATCCGAGACCAAAAAAAGAACTGAAAATGAGACCGATAATAGCATCTTCTTTAAGTTTTGAACGCTGACTCAAGAACAGCATGGTACTGGCGGCTAAACCACCTGAAAAGAATGCGCCAAGAGCAAAGGGTAGCCCCAGCATGTATGCACCAGCGACCCCAGGAACAATAGAATGCGATAGTGCGTCTCCAATCAGCGACCAACCTTTGAGCATCAAATAGGCCGATAAAAAACCGCAGACTCCCCCAACGAGTGCACTTACACATATGGCATTAACCATGTATCCGTACTCAAAGGGAACCAGCAGAGCATCCATTATTCGGAACTCTCGATACTATTAGGTTCATCCTCGCCATAGAGCACAACAGGACGTTCGTCATCAGACAGAACGGTGACTTGGCGAGTATCATCATCGTCATGCAGTTGTTTGCCGGTAAGAACAAAACGACGTAAAACGCCCCCGAAGGCGAGCTGCAAGTTTTCTTGTGTAAAGACGCTTTTAGTTGTTCCCGAAGCAAGAACAGTGCGGTTGATTAATACGGCGCGATCACAAAATTCAGGGACACTACCCAGGTTATGAGTGGATACTAAAATAACTTTTCCTTCAGATCGCATTTCTCGGAGTAGCGCCATAATTTGTTCTTCTGTTTTTACATCGACGCCTGTAAAAGGCTCATCAAGTAGAACAATTTGACTTTCTTGAGCTAATGCTCGGGCCAAGAAGACACGCTTTTTTTGGCCACCGGATAGCTCACCAATTTGGCGCCCTCGAAACGATTCCATGCCCACGCGTGATAAGGCCATCTCAACCATCTGATGATCGTTTGGTTTAGCGTGCCTAAAGATATTCATATGCCCGTAACGACCCATCATCACTACATCTTCAACCAATACTGGGAAATTCCAATCGATTTCCTCGCTCTGCGGCACATACGCTACTTGATTGCTTTTTAATGCTTTTTTGACAGGTAGTCCAAGTATCTCAACTGATCCAGCCGCCAAAGAGACGAACCCCATAATGGACTTAAATAGCGTCGACTTACCACTACCATTAACACCAACCAACGCAGTAATAGTGCCTCGAGGAAGACTGAAGGAAGTGTCATGAATCGCTGTATGACCATTTTTATAGGTCACTGTGATGTTTTTGACATCTAATCCAATCATTGTTGGCTTAAGCCCTCGGCTATGGTGCTCAGCGTAACGCTGAGTAAATCGATATAAGTGGGTACTTTACCCTCTTGGGAACTCAAAGAGTCAACATAAAGCACTCCTGCATAGTTTGCTCCTGTTTCTCGAGCTACCTGCTGTGCTGGTTTTGGTGACACCGTACTTTCACTAAAAATAGCCTTAATTTGGTGTTTTTTCATTTGGTCGATAACCCGACGAACCTGTTGTGGAGTGCCTTGCCCATCGGAGTTTATCGGCCACAAATAAGATTCTTTTAATCCGTAGTCACGTGCCAAGTAACTAAATGCACCTTCACTAGTCACTAGCCAGCGATTATCTTCTGGCAACGCGTCTAGTATAGCTTTAAACGGAGCAACGGCAGAAATTACTTGGGCGCCGTAACGTTTGGCGTTAGCATTATAAATAGCGGCATTTTTGCTGTCATGCTGCACTAGTGCACGCCGAATATTGTCTATATAAATAATAGCATTAGAAGCAGACATCCAAGCATGAGGATTTGGTTTTCCGGAATAGGGTCCTTGAGAGATGCCCATAGGCTCGATACCTTCTGTGACGACTACCGATGGTACATCGCGTAAGTTCCTAAAGAACTTTTTAAACCAAAGTTCCAAGTTAAGCCCATTGTAGATAATTAGATCAGCACCCTGAGCCCGTCTTATGTCTCCGGGCGTGGCCTGATAATTATGGATTTCTGCATCTGGTTTAGTGATTGATTCTACGATGGCAGCGTCGCCGGCGACATTTCGAGCAATATCGGCAATGACTGTGAACGTTGTAATAATCTTGAATGTCTCTTTATCATCAGCGAATGCGCAATGGCAGCAGAGGATGGACAGAATAATAATTGGAGTGCGAAACATGGGCCACCTTGGATAAACGACATAGCCCCTGGTCTTGATTATGGAAGAGAACGCCAATACGCAATTACGAATTAGCGTTTTTGTAGTATCCATTGCCTTTCGACTGTGAGCTTTTATCTGTAAAGAAAATACGCTTATACCAGATTAAAAGACCACAAAAAGATGAGGCATAAATATTTTTTATGCCTCAATAAAGATGATCGACTTACTAGGCTGACATAATCCGTTGCTTGGCAGAAGTATACTGACTTTCAATACTGTCGACTAGCTCTTGGGTAGTAAGAACCCCTTTTATAGCGGCAATACCTTGACCGCAACCCCAAATATCTTTCCATGCTTTTGCCGATGAACTTCCACCAGAGCCAAAACTCATTTTGGATACATCACTCTCAGGAAGATTGTCCGGATCAAGACCTGCCGCAACAATTGATGGCTTTAAATAATTACCGTGAACACCTGTAAAAAGATTGCTCAGTACAATATCGTCCGAACTGCTATCAACCAATGATTGCTTGTAAGGCTGTTCTGCATTGGCCTCTTGAGTAGCAATAAATGACGAACCGATATAAGCAAGATCTGCGCCCATTGCAATAGCCGCTAGCACAGCGTCGCCGTTAGCGATTGAGCCAGACAGCAGGAGAGGTCCGTCGAACCATTCTCTAATCTCTTGGATCAGTGCAAATGGCGATAAGGTTCCAGCGTGGCCACCGGCGCCGGCTGCAACAGCAATAAGGCCATCCGCACCCTTATCAATAGCCTTCTTAGCGAAGCGATTATTGATAATGTCATGCAACACTATACCGCCGTAAGAGTGAACCGCTTCGTTAACAAACTCTTTGGCGCCTAGAGAAGTTATCACAATGGGGACCTTCCACTTTACGCACATCTCTACGTCATGCTGCAGTCGGTCATTTGACCCATGTACAATTTGATTGACAGCGAAGGGCGCTGACAGATTGTCGGGATTAGCGGCATCATACTCTGCTAGCTCAGTAGTGATTCTCTCTAGCCACCGGTCTAACTCTTCAGCAGGCCTCGCATTTAGCGCTGGGAACGAACCTACGATACCCGCTTTACATTGCGCAATCACTAAATCTGGGGTAGATATAATGAACAGAGGGGCGGCGACAATCGGTAATCTTAGTCGCTCTGAAAGTATTGGAGGTAAAGCCATTGTTTAGTCCTACTGTGCTATGAGTTAGAAATTCTTGTAATCACCGAGTATCCTTACTAAGAACCCCTGTTTGTGTTTACAAGCGGAACCGGGATATTCACTGTCCCGCTACTTCGTAAACATATTAACGTTGTTGACAGGAAAAATAGACTACAAAGAGTGACCCTTTGGTTTCAAAATATTATCGTTTACTAAGGGTTGGCGGTAACAATAGATCATTAAATAGTGAGTTGTGGCGGCATAATTTTTGAGTTTCAACCTTGGATGGTTTGTCCTACAATGGAATTCCTTAGAGAGGAAGCAATGATTAATGACCGCCATCATTAAAATTTCTAATGTCACTCAAGCACTGATCCTAACGATTATTTTATGGTCGTTTTACGCAGTTATGTTACTCGGAGACCCAAGTGTGTATGGCGAGAACAACCTGCTGGAAAACGCCCAAGCATTAACTCTTACACTTACGTTAATATTGTTCCTCGTACCGCTGTTTGATTCCTTTCGAAATGATCGATTGATCGCTGTCTTTTTATCACTACTGTCGCTAGGTTTTATTTTGCGTGAATTAGATGTAGAACAGTTTGATGTGCCAAATGTTTTGATTTTGCTGGGCTCAGGCAAAGGTCGCAACCTGTTATTGGGTACGGGGCTTCTACTGACGTTGGCAACCGCGCTGTTTAGATTTCGTTACTACCTAAGCTTATCACGCTGTTTTCTCAGAAATGGTTCAGGGATCGCTACCTTGTTTGCAGGTTTGTTTTTGATTGTTGGCGATATGTTTGAGAAAATTGATATCCCTTATCATGTCTTGTATGAAGAGAGCTTAGAGCTTATAGGCTATGCGGTGTTGTTACTTGCTGCGTCAAAACTCGCTCGCCGCGAAGTAAAATCCGATACTTTCTTACGGTAAACCCCTCCGTACACTATTACCCTTGGCGACTTCTGGTTGAATGTGCTGGACCCTATTTCAGCAGGATCATGTAGATGTCTGTGCGCTGGCTAATACCAATTTATCTGATGGTACTAAACGCAAAAAACCTCACCCTTTTGGGGTGAGGTTTTGCGTATATGGTGCACTCGGGTGGATTCGAACCACCGACCGCTCGGTTCGTAGCCGAGTACTCTATCCAGCTGAGCTACGAGTGCATTTCTCTCTCATTTCTGAGGTCGCACACTATAGGTGAGGGGCGTGATTGAGTCAACAGATGCCGCTCTGGTCAGTACAAGTTTTATTAAATTAATGATCTGCTTTTGTAATTAATGGGGACTTCCATGGTTTCTTTGAGTTCCTCCATCACTACATAGCTTGTGGATTCTTGTACAGCCGGCAGTTTTAAAATTCGATGACCCAGCAGCTCTCGGTATGCAGCCATGTCTGCGACTCGCGCCTTTAATAAATAGTCATAGTTACCTGATACCAAAAAGCAACTTTGGATATTTTCTAGGTCAATCACCGATCGGCGGAATTCTTCGAAGTTTTTTTGTGAGGTGTGGTTAAGGCGGATTTGTACAAAAACCACCAGAGCCGCATCTAGCTTTTGTGAGCAGACCTGTGCGCTGTACCCAAGAATATATCCATTGCGCTCCATGCGTTTTACGCGATCAATGCACGGTGTGACTGATAGGCCAACTTGACGAGCAAGTTCCGTATAGCTGATGCGTCCGTCTTTTTGTAAAATACGCAAAATATTTCGATCAATCTTACCGAGGCTATCTGGCCCATCTATTGTATTTTTCATATTATTCTCCAATGCTAAAACAGTAAATTTTCTCGTAATTGTTAATTATAAAACAAAATTAACTAACTAAAGCGGTAATAAGATAATAAATACTATGCCTAATCATTAAAATAGCGAGATAAATTATTAAGTTGATTAGCTAATCTTGAGAGGAAATAAATATGTTAATCGGTGTACCCAAAGAAATTAAAAATCATGAGTATAGGGTAGGACTAACGCCTTCCTCAGTTATGGAATTGGTCAAGCATGGGCATAATATTTTGATTCAGCATGATGCTGGCGCAGGTGTCGACTTTAGTGATGACCAGTACATATCTGCTGGTGCGGAAATTGTTAGCACTGCTGAAGAAATATTTGCCCGTGGTGAAATGATTATTAAGGTTAAAGAGCCACAACCGCATGAGTGCAAAATGCTCCGAGAAGGACAGATTCTATATACCTATTTACACCTTGCTCCAGATCCAGGTCAAACCAAGCTATTGGTTGAATCAGGCGCTACTTGCGTAGCCTATGAGACGGTTACCGATGCCGATGGAGGGCTACCACTCTTGGCTCCCATGTCAGAAGTTGCTGGACGCATGTCGGTGCAGGCTGGCGCGCATCATTTAGAAAAAGCTCAGGGTGGCCGTGGTGTTTTGTTAGGCGGCGTCCCTGGCGTTGCTCCTGCAAAAGTACTGGTTATTGGCGGCGGTGTGGTGGGTTATAACGCTGCATCTATGGCCGTTGGCATGGGTGCCGATGTTACTATTTTAGATCGTTCTATTCCCCGTCTTCGGCAACTTGATAGCGAGTATGAGGGGCGTGCTCGATGTGTGTTCTCCACCAATGCAGCTATTGAAGAATACGCGTTAGAGGCGGATTTAGTGATTGGTGCTGTATTAGTGCACGGTGCTGCCGCACCTAAGTTACTGAGCACTGATTTAATCAAGCGAATGAAAAAAGGGGCCGTGGTGGTCGATGTGGCTATTGATCAGGGTGGTTGTTTTGAAACATCAAAAGCAACAACGCATGATAAGCCGACTTATATCGTCCATGAGATAGTCCATTATTGTGTTGCGAACATGCCTGGTGGCGTTGCTCGCACCGCGACTATGGCCTTAAATAATGCAACCTTACCTTACGCCATTGCTCTGGCTAATGATCCGATTAATGCTTTATTTACGAACGCCAATTTACAGAATGGCTTAAATGTTCATAAGGGATCCGTGACATACAAAGCTGTTGCCGACGCTCTTGGTTATTCTTATGTGCCTGCAGACGAGGCTCTAAAGGTCTAAGCGTATCGCTAGTAAGCTAGAAGGGCACTTCGGCAACTATAACGGCTCGAATAGGTGCTGGATGTCCTTCTGCTGTTTTGTTGATGTCCTCAGGGTCTAAAAAATCTACTAAAGAGTCGTAGGTCATCCATTCAGTACTACGTTGCTCTTCGATGCTAGTGGCGCTCATGTCGACGACCCGAGGATTAACAAAACCTTGCTTGCGCATCCAGCTCACTAATGTGTCTGGGGATGGCAGAAACCAGACATTGGGCATTTTTCCATACCGACCCTCAGGGACTAAAACCTGTCCTTCAGGCCCATCGATTACTAATGTCTCAAGTACCAGTTGACCGCCAGGTCGCAACAGTTCGCGTAATTCGCGCAAGTGGTCCATAGGAGATCGCCGATGATAGAGAATACCCATAGAAAAGACGGTATCAAAGGCGGCCATTTTGGCCGGCATATGCTCTATCCCCAACGGCAGTAAATCAATAGGCAGTTCATGCCCGGCATATTTTTTGATAGCATTAAACTGAAAGACAAACTTTGCTGATGGATCGATGCCAATGACCCGCTTAGCGCCAGCACCGAGCATGCGCCAGCAGTGATAGCCATTACCGCAGCCGACATCTAAAATTAGGCGGTTTTTTAAGGGTTGCAAGTGAGGTAAAACACGCTCCCACTTCCAATCAGAGCGCCACTCTGTATCGATGAGCATGCCGAATAGAGTAAAAGGACCTTTGCGCCAAGGATGAAGTCCCATCAGACTTTTCTGTAGCTGGTCGCGCACCTCGCTAGTTATATCTGTAGCATCCCCAACAGTTACTCCTGAGTCAAAATCACAACTCTGAATGCTAACATCCGGCAGGCTCTCCAATGCTAGAGTCCAACCTGACATATCTCCCCAGCGGCGGCCATCTAGACGTTCGTCAATTACGATTGGCAAAGTCTCATGCCAAGTCTTTAAATCAGAGTTTTGTAGCCAGTCTAGAAATGGACTGTAGTTAATAACAGACGAGAGCATTGGCGCACCTAAACATTCAAAGCGACAGTGTAAATGATTTCACGAGTAGGCTCGCTAGGTTTTCAGTCTTGTTTAGCGCTTAGTATGTGTATTTTATAACTCTAAACGATTGGCGACATAACCCGCGATTTAAGCGCTTGTTTAAGGCGGGTACATCATCACCGACTATTATTCGGATATTTTTGCCGTAAAGGATGCCAATAGGTGCATAATTGCGCGGGCAAACGTATTATTAATGTAGTGAAAGCATTGAGGGTAGTAAAAATGAGTGAAGAGCGCTTTCAGGCACTAGAAGAGAAGTTGGCCTTTATAGAAATGGCCAATGTTGAGATGGGAGACGAGATTTTTAGGCAGCAAAAAGAAATAGAGGTGCTAACTAAAGGCCACCAAATGTTATTACAGCGGATTGAGACTCTTCAAGATACAGCCGGACAAGATAATGAAGATGATAATGAGCGGCCACCGCACTATTAAGTAAATGTGATAAAAATTGCCAGTTAAATATTAAGTAAAAAGGGGTTACAGATGTCAGGGTTAAATGAGCAGATAAAAACCAATATTGACGGCGTTTTTGCACGCCAGCAGCGTTATGCGCTGGAGCTAAGAAAATCAGATTATAAGAAGCGTCTAGCGGTTCTTGATCGTTTTGAAAAAGTGTTTCGTGATTCTGAGGAAAAAATCTATCAGTCAGCTGCAGACGATTTCTCCAAGCCGCAGGCGGAGGTCGACATGTCAGAGATCATGGCGGTACTGGCCGAACTAAAGCATGTGCGTAAAAATCTGAAAAAGTGGATGAAACCTGTTTCAGTAATGCCCACTGCGAGCATGATTGGTACCTCCTCAAAAATCGTCAAAGAACCCAAGGGTGTGACTTTAGTCGTTTCACCATGGAACTACCCGTTTAACCTAACGTTTGGGCCAATGATTTGGTCAATCGCCGCAGGTAATACCGTTATTATAAAGCCGTCTGAAATGACGCCGCACATGTCTGCGGTCATCGCTGAAATTATTGAAAAAGCCTTTAGTCCTGAAGAGGTGAGTCTGTTTCAAGGTGAAGCCGATGTAGCAAGCTACCTTACAGCGCTACCATTTGACCACATCTTTTTTACTGGCAGTCCTGCGGTAGGTAAGCATGTGATGGCAGCAGCGGCTAGGAATTTGACTTCGGTCACCTTAGAGCTTGGCGGCAAAAGCCCAGTCATTGTTGACAAATCAGTGAATATTAAAAAGGCAGTCCAGTCGATTGCTTGGGGCAAGTTCACTAACAATGGTCAAACCTGTATTGCGCCGGACTATCTCTATGTTCACGAGTCAATTAAAGAAGAATTTGTCAGTGAAATGACCGACTGCATTGAGAAGCAATATGGACTAGGTAACGTCGCTAAGGATAACGGGGATTACTGCAGAGTGGTTAATAGCAGCCACTATCAGCGCATTAGCCGGTTACTTAGTGATGCACAGGAGCAGGGAGGAAAGCTGATTACTGGTGGGCAAACCGATGATGCGAGTCGTTTTATTGCGCCAACACTTATTGAGGGTATGGCGGCTGATTCTGCGATTATGCACGAAGAAATTTTTGGGCCATTACTTCCAGTGATCACTTTCTCAGATATTGACGAAGTGGTGGCTTATGTTAACAGCAAGCCCAAGCCATTGGCGTTGTACATTTACAGTGCTGACAAGAGTAATATTGATAAAATACTGAGCGAGACCAGTGCAGGTGACACATGCGTCAATCAGACCATGATGCATTTCTTGCACCCGAATTTGCCTTTTGGCGGCGTCAACAATAGCGGTATTGGAAAGTCCGGTGGCGTTTGGGGTTTCAATGCTTTTACGCATGAGCGGAGCGTGTTAACTGATAAGTTCAGCTCGGCTTCTATGTTGCATCCTCCCTATACTCCGAAGGTGCGAAAGATGATTAAAATGGCTATGAAAATCACAACCTAAGATCTTTTAGGATTCTTTAATAGCGACCAATGAGCAAAAGTTAAAACACTGAAACCAAGGGCTTGCGGATTGAAAACCGCAGGCCCTTAATCGTTGGATATGGGCATCTAATGTTTCTGGTATTAACACATTTTCGATAGAGTCACGCTTTTGGCTGATCTCCAAGTCACTGTAGCCTTGACCCCGCTTGAACTGATGATGGAGATCGCTGAGCAAAGTATTTAGACTTGGTGGTTCAAAATGTAGTTTCTCAGAAATAACTAAGCAACCCCCAGGATTCAAACCCGCATATATCTTTTCTAGTAAGGGTACTCGCTGTGCCATCGGAATAAATTGAAGGGTGAAGTTCATCACTACCATCGATGCGTTTTCAATTTTGGTGTCGCAGATATCTTGATTGAGAAGTTCGGTACTTATCGTCGAGGGGACTGAAGCCAGCATGGTTGCACATTTATTGAGCATGGCAGCTGAGTTATCCACCGCAATGATTTTAGTATTATGATGATCTTCAATCCGTGAACGCATCGCAAGCGTTGATGCCCCTAAAGAGCAACCTAGGTCATAGCAATGACTGCCGGACTGCACATAGCGAGAAGCTAGTTCACCGCAATGGGCTAAAATGGTTTCATAGCCTGGTACAGAGCGCCGAATCATATCTGGGAACACATCGACAACGGCTTTATCAAACACGAAACTAGGAACGGTGCCCAGTGGATGAGCAAACAGGTTGTCTTGATGCGTCTCAGTCATTACTTTATACCGCTATGGTGGTTAGACCTGTGTTAGCCGCTAGATCAGTATTAGTGATCACTGCAGTCTGGGCAAATTCTGACCGCAAATAATGATCGGCAACGCGTTTTAAATCATCTTCAGTGACGGCCAGTACACGGGTTCTAAATGCCATAGCAGATGCTTTATTGCGGCCATTAAGTTCAGCGTGGAATGCTTGCATGGCTTCACCAGCAGGGGAGCTTGGTTTATCAAGACTGCCTATTACACCAAGAATTGCTTCTTCGATTTTGTCTTCGTTGATCGATTGGTCTAGTGCCCAGGCGATTGACTGATCAAAGTCGTTAAGCGTACCTTCAATACGAGGATCTCTATAAGAGAAGAAGCGGAATGCGCCCGATTGGTTATCTTGTGAGGCGCCGCCTCCGTAAGCACCACCTTGTTCGCGAATAGCACGGTGTAAAAAGCCGTTACGCAATACGCCGCCTAACACTATGAGTGGCGCTGCATCTGCATGCCCTGCAGCAACCGTAGGGTAGGCGCGGGCACAAAAGCTTACTTGTGTGTTGGCAGTCCAACAGTGATTTACCGCGGTCAAAGACGGCTGATACTGAATCAGATTAGAGGCTGCAAACGGTGTTTGAACTTGATGACTAAAGCCACGTTGCATCTGAGCTGTAAATGCCTCTAAACGTTCATTCTCAGCAACCAGAAGATACTGACGTGGCTGTTGCAGAACCTTGGCGTGAATACTTTGTAATTGTGAGGCTAGTGACGAGAGCTGATCGTGGTCATCAAGGGAATTATCAAGACTTTTGAGTAGTGACAAACCCGTCAAGCCACCCCAGCGCTGAGTAAGATGACCATTAGCTGACATTCCACTGGTAGCCGCTGTCATGGCCATAACATGGCCATTACCTACTATTGATGATTCGCGATAACTCCGGATCTGAGCTACTAGCTCGCGTAATCTAGGTAGCTCATCAAAGCGGGTTTGCTCCATAGAATGCTGCATCAAATCGGTCATCGCCGACTGATTAGACGCCAAGCCTTTTGCTGAAAAACTAATATTGCCATGTAGTTGGTCTAAATCGTCTTTATCCGCACGCACGTTTGCCGACGCAGAATAAGAGCCTACGACACTGGAATGCCAAAGTTGCGTTGCCATATAGTCTTTATCGCCAACACCCATCTCGGTTGCGCAGGTGCTATACAGGGGTAATAGATCCATTTCTTCGCTGGTCAGATCTGGCATCGCCATAATAACTTGCTGATAAACGATTCCGTTAGTCCCAGCGTTATAGCTGGTAAGCGCCAGCGGTGATTGGCTCACCGAGTGTTTTTCAGCATAGAAAATATCTGAGGGGACATCTTCAATGCCCACCTTAGGCAAGATATCAAGATTCTCTTCCATTTCCTGCCGTTGTTTAAGTGCAATAGCCTCATCAACGATTTGTTGCTTACGCGTCTCACTCAACCCTTGCTGAATTTCGGCCAGTCGATCCTTTTCTTGCTGCTCTTTAACCTTTCCTAGACCTGTGTCTGGCTTCATTACCAGCCTTAGGCGATGTTGGTTGTTAAGGAGTAGATCACGCGCTAGATGCTTTATAAATGCAGGGTCTTTGATATCTTCTTGTAGCTTGGCTAAAACCGGATCAAGGTTGAGAAGAGATACTGGATCTCCGCGGTGAGTGGCACTGGTCAACGCAGTGAGAATTAATTGCAGGCCATAGGGATAGCCGCCACCGGACACTTCACGTTGAGACAGTTCTAGCTGATGCAGACTGGCCTCGACCTGTTCTTGGGGAAGACCATTATCAGCTACATTTTGTAAGACACTCAAAATAAGCGCTTCAACGGCATCGGCGTCCTCGGGATTTGAACCTTCGACACCACAGGCAAAAATGAGTTCTTTTTGAGAGTCCTCAAGACCACACATAGGTGATGGAGAGGTTCCTAAATCAGTCGTCTCTAGGGCTTGTTGCAAGGGTGAGCCGCTGTTGTCCAGTAATACACTGGAAAGCAGTCGTGCACACATTGTCGCTTCCAGATCAGTTGCATCGCCAAGTAACCAGGACAGCACAATGTGGCTTTGTTGCTCAGTGCTCTCGGATTCATCAAACGCATAGACTTCTTCAACGTATTGTGGGGCTTCGTAACGTTGTTCGTTATTGACCTCAATATGACAGTCGAGTTTGTCGAAGCGACTTAGCGCGTTGTCCTCAAAGTGGGCTTGATGCTCTGATGCTGGAATATCGCCGAAGGTAATGAAAATAGCGTTACTGGGATGGTAGTGAACATCATAAAAGGCCTTAAACTGCTCATAGCTAAGATCTGGGATATCAGTTGGATCACCACCACTATTATAGTGATAGGTGCTTGTTGGACAGAGATGTTTGGACATTGTCTGCCAAAGTGTCGAGTTGACGGAACTCATCGCACCTTTCATTTCGTTGTAAACCACACCCTTGAAGGTCAACTCAGAGTTTGAATCCTCTGCATCGGCAAATTCTAATCGATGACCTTCTTGAGCAAAATCGAGAGGATCTAAGCGTGAAAAAAATACTGAGTCGAGATAGACGCTGAGAAGATTGTTGAAGTCTTTCTTATTTTGACTAGCAAATGGATAAGCGGTCCAGTCAGAACTTGTAAAGGCATTCATAAAGGTGTTCAGAGACCGTCGGATCATCATAAAGAATGGATCACGCACAGGGTACTTTTCGCTACCGCAGAGAGCTGTATGTTCTAGAATATGCGCTACACCAGTAGAATCCTCTGGTACGGTTCGCAGCGCCACTAAGAAAACATTTTCTTTGTTATCGGCCGCTAGATGGATATGCTGAGCCCCAGTGACTTTGTGTCGATACTCTTGATACCGTATTTTCAGAGACGGTATATCTTGGCTTCTTAATAATTCAAAGGCAGGGTTAGTTTGGTCGGTCATTCTATCTAGCGCTCCAGAGCAAATCTTTTGTGGGTTCTTTAATGGCGTCGCCATTCTACGCGAATCTGTGGGCATGAAAAGTCAAAATGTGGGTCCCTTTTTAGCGTTCTGTGCTGTGTGTACGTTGCCGGTACAAAATTGGTGTTGTACCTTCCCACCGTTTAAACGCTCGATAAAAAGTACTTGGTTCGCAAAACCCTGTTAGATAGATGATCTCACTTATCGCTTCATTGGTTTGTGAGAGTAAGCGCAGTGCTAGACGATGCCGCAGATCATTGAGTATTGTTTGAAAACTGGTGCCGGCAGTGTTGAGTAGATGGCGTAAATGTCGTGGACTCATATCCATCAGTTTAGAGACGGATATCAAGCTAACATCACCAGATTCTAGGAGACTGGCCATGTGATTGCGTACTTCCTTGATGAGATCACCTTGCTTCAGTATTGCTAGATGTTGATCGGCAGCCTGCATGTGTAAATCTAGCAATTGTGGCTCGGCATATAAAGATCGATAATTTAAAATTTCGGCAGGAAAGTAGAGCTGAAAAGACTCGGCATTAAATTCTACAGGGCATTTAAAAATTCTATGGTATTCCTCAATATTTGTATTAGGAGGATGATTAAATACCACCTTGTCGGCTGTAAATGCACCATCCGTTGCAGCTTCAAACACTTTAATCAAACCCAACACCATAGCCTCTGCAAGATGTGATGTGGCGTATTGATGATTTGAAAAATAGCTCGTCAAGCACGCTTTCGGAGACTCTTGAATTGATCCATGCAGGGCATCACTTATTAGGCGCTGATAGCTCATTACTCGCTTTAGACCATCGCCAAAGGTCTGACTACTCAGTAGCAAATATTCTAATATTTGCCCCTTATACACTGGCATCTTCTCACCCAAATGCAGGCCTATACAGGGATCGCCGGATAGCTCAGCCGCGGCCTTCCAAAATAAAGGTTGAGCAGAAAAGGGTGTGCGCAAGTTAGCTTCATACAGCTTTGACGGATCAAAACCAGAGCGTCGTAAAACCTCATCAGCATTGACATCCAACGCCTGAAGTCCCTTATAGGCTAAGCGCACCAGTGCGCCAGAATCGGTTAAACCATTCATAAATAATCCAAAGTAGGTCACCATGATACACTATTGACCCAAATGACAAAAATGTAATACGTTTTGCTAGTGACATTGATCTTCGGACAACCTATCGTGTCCTTATGAACAAGACTGAACATCAATACAGCAGAGTAGATATGTCCCCTGCATCTGAGCAACTCAGTGAGCTTCCCGGCTTATTGGGCCTTTTCCGTAAAGCTATGGTTAAATCTGACACTTTTGAGCTAGGGCAGTCTCTTCCTTTTTTGAGCAAGTATGTAAAAGGTGTGCAGATTGATGAAAAACACCTCCTAGCTTATCAAAAGTTACTTGGTTTTGACCAAGATAAACAAGTCCCCCCAACTTACTTGAGTATGCTCGGTTTTCCAATGATCCTTCGCATCATGACTGATCCTGATTTTCCAATGAAGGCGATGGGGCAGGTGCATCTCAGTAATGAAATTGCGGTGTTCAAAAATTTTCCAATGGATCAGGCAATTACCTTTACGGTCGGTATTAATGGTAGCTGGGTTACCTCCAAGGGTGTTGAATGGACCGTGGGGCTGATTGCTAAGGCTGATGGCGAACTTGTTTGGTCTAGTGAATCAACGATGTTGCATCGTTGTAAGACCGACGTTCTTCGCCAAGCGCCGTTAGTCGTTCAGCACGCAGGAGAGCCTCAAGTATGGGCTGTTGACGGTGGTATGGGACGTCGCTATGCAAGTGTGTCAGGAGACTACAACCCCATACATTTGAGTGCCATAAGTGCCAAGTTGTTTGGATTTAATAAAGCTATTGTTCACGGAATGTGGAGTAAGGCTCGCTGCTTAGCCGTGTTAAAAGATCAATTGCCCGATTCAGGGTATCGGGTTCAAGCTAACTTCCATCGACCATTGTTTTTACCATCGAATGTTTTGTTTTACTCTAACAAGCAGTCTAACAAGACGTCGTTTTCAATTTTCAACCAAACCGGTGAGCAACCTCACTTGGACGGTTTTATTTCACAGGACTTAACCAATGCCTAACTATAAAGTACCCGTCAAAGACGTATCGTTTTTATTCAATGATGTCTTTGATATGCAAGCCCACTATCAGCATGTGGAGGGGGGCGATCAAGCAACACCAGATATGATTGAAGCCATTTTTACTGAAGGAGCAAAGTTCAGCGAAAATGAATTAGCACCAATCTATCAGTCAGGTGATGAGGGGTGTGTTTGGGATGATGGTGTGGTCACTACACCTGTAGGTTTCAAAGAGGCCTACAACACCTATATTGAAGCCGGTTGGACATCATTAACCGGTAGCGAGAGTATGGGCGGCCAACATCTTCCATCATCCTTAGGTCTTGCCGTAACTGAGATGATAACTACCGCGAACTGGGCGTGGGCAATGTACCCAGGTCTCAGTGAGGGGGCTATTGCTACGCTCGAAGATCATGGCACTGAAGAGCAAAAGACTCATTACCTCACTAAACTAATCAGTGGCGTTTGGAGTGGCACTATGTGTCTGACTGAACCGCATTGCGGAACTGATTTGGGGCAAATGAAGACCAAAGCTGTACCCAACGACGATGGTAGCTACAGCGTTAACGGGACCAAAATTTTTATTAGCGCCGGCGAGCATGATCTGACCGAAAATATTGTCCATATTGTATTAGCTAAGTTGCCTGACGCTCCCAAGGGCACCAAAGGGTTATCTCTTTTTATTATTCCTAAATTTTTACCGGCCGCCGATGGTTCTGCAGGTGAAAGAAATGGGGTTAGATGCGGTTCCATTGAACACAAGATGGGGATTCATGGGAATGGGACAGCGGTACTTAACTTTGATGGCGCTAAAAGCTTTCTTATTGGAGAGCCGCACAATGGTTTGAATGCTATGTTCACGTACATGAACGTGGCGCGTATCGGTACTGCGAGTCAGGGCGTGTCAGCCGCGGAGCGTTCATATCAAGGTGCATCTGCTTATGCTCGCGATAGGTTAGCTATGCGGTCTATTTCTGGGGTAAAAAACCCTGAAGGCCCAGCAGATGCGATTATCGAGCATCCTGATGTAAGACGTATGCTGTTGACCCAGCGTGCTATCGCTGAAGGTGGTCGTGCTATGGTCACTTACGCGTCGCAGTTTGCTGATATATATCGCGCCGGTAAGACTCAGGATGCCAAAAAGACCGCTGAAGATCGATTGGGGTTTTGTACTCCAATACTCAAAGGATTCATTACCGAATTAGGCGTAGAGGCGGCAAACCATGGCGTCCAAGTGTTCGGTGGACATGGATATATTAAAGAATGGGGTATGGAGCAGATACTTAGAGATAGTCGCATAGCCACCCTTTATGAGGGCACTACAGGGATTCAGGCTTTAGATTTGGTGGGGCGAAAAGTACTACTCGACCGATTCAAGCAACTTAATGTGTTCACCAGTGAGATGTTAACGTTTGCCAAAGGGTGTATGCCTTGGACTGCTGCGGGCAAAGATAAAACGGTTCGCAGCCAAGCGTGGCAAGTGACTAAATTAGCCATTAGATGGCGATTATTGGCCTACAAATTGGGGGCTGGTGCTAAGAAAAGTCCAGATTCTGTGGGTGCTGGATCAGTCGACTTTTTAATGTTCTCGGGTTATGCCTACATGGCATATATGTTTGCTCGTATGAGTAAGGTTGCCAGTGCACAATTGGCTGCAGGAGAGGGCGATAGTGTATTTCTGCAAGAAAAACTGCATACCGCAACGTTCTTTTTTGAGCGCATTTTGCCGCGCGCAGACATGCATGCTAAAGTCATAAAAGCGAGTGTTGGTAGCGTCATGGCAATGCCAACTGATTATTTTGATGCTACTCGGTGAATCTAAAGTGATGGTTTAGGCCGTCTTAAATAAGGTAGGCACTTTAGGGCTTGCCTAAAAAAGTTAGAACCCTGAAAAGGGCGTTATGGGGAAGGCCATAGCGCCCTTTTTTTATGCGCCTACCTGATACAGACCTACGCTAGCTGTTACCAGTAAGATCCAGCCTATTAAGCGGTAAAATTGGGTAGTATCTTGACGCAGAAATTGCTCATGAAACCGTAACCCAACTAAATGACCAATCCCAGCGAAGGGAAGTAACCATAGAGTGGCTAATAGATTCAAGCTAACCCCAGCCCAGACAAAAGCGATGAGTTTAATACTGACCAATACAGCCCAAAGGACAAATAAGGTATGACGAAACTCGGAAATCTTAATATGCCGCAGAGCTACAGCAATCACTAGAGGGCCACCAATTAAAGATGTACCACTCACGTAAGCGCCCATAATCAAGAAAATCACATCCAACCAATGACTATTACTTTTTAGTGGATTACCTAAAATATAGGTGACTGAGTAGGCCGCAATCATCAGGAAGATAATAGTGTTCATAAGGTCGGCAGGTAGAACAATTAGTCCAATTACTCCGGCGATTTTAGGCAGAATCATGATGGCAAGTGCAAAGCGAACAAAAGGCCAATTGACCTGTGGCGCATCGATGTCTGCCTGCCGATCCATTCGAGCTTCGTTACGACGACTCTGTAGCAGGGTTATGGCCGCAAAAAACAGCAGATGTAGGGATATAATCGGCAGAAAATAAAGTGGATCATTGTGAATCAGTAGTAAAAATGGAATGGTAAATAACGCTCCACCAAAGCCCAGTCCGGAGCGAACAAAACCACTCCAGATAAAGACTACGGCGATTAGAGCATACTGATAAAACTCAAACCCCATTAGAGGTTGCAGCCCTTGGGTCCATGAACATGGCCGTGAGAAATCTCTTGTTCAGTAGCCTTTCTAATGTCGACAATTTCTACGTCGAAGTTGAGATTTTTTCCGGCCAATGGGTGATTCATATCAACATCGACATTAAATTTCCCAACTTTGATAATAGAGCCAGGTTTGACACCATTATCAGTATTAACATGAATACTCTTGCCCAGCGTTAGCTTTCCTTCATGTTTTAGATATTTAATGGGTATACGTTGAACATTATTCACGTTTCGAAGTCCATAACCTTCGGAGGGCGATAGATTAAAGGTTAATGTCTGACCAATCTCGGCTTTTGAAACGGCCTTTTCGAAGCCTCTGATCATCTGTCCCCGTCCATGCAGGTAAACCATTGGCTCCCCGCTCTCGTATGTCGAGTCAATAAGTTCATTATTATCATCGGTGAGGGTATAGTGAACAGAGATGATGTGGTGCGCAGTTACATGCATGGTAGGCTCCTTAAATAGGTTGGCCATGATACATCAAGACACCATAATAGAGGGATGTTGTAGTCCTACTTTAGGGTTAATAAATCTTAGGATAATGACGATGTCATCAGCAGATTATGAGAAGGAAAATGATAATAGTGATGACGCTAGCAGTGCGTTCATAGACCTTGTCGGTGATGACATCAAACCATTGTCTGGAAAAGTGTCTGCGCATTTAGGAAAGCCTGCGTTGATCACTCCTGGTGTTTTAGAGCGTCGTAAAGCCGCTCAGCGTGAGATAGTTGCAGAGCTTAATGATCTCGATCCAGTTATGGTCATTGAGCAAGTAGATCCCTTGACTTACTTAGAGTTTCAGCGTCCGGGGGTTCAACATGGTGTGTATAAAAATCTTCGTATGGGCAAATATGAAATCCAATCACGCCTTGATTTACATCGTCACACGGTTGAACAGGCACGCGTGGCACTTTGGCGGTTTGTTGATGATTGCCATAAGCACAGTATTCGTTGTGCGTTGATTACACATGGCAAGGGTGAGGGACGAGAACAGCCTGCAAGGCTCAAAAGTTGTGTTAACCATTGGTTGCGTCAATTTGATCAGGTACTGGCCTTTCACAGCGCACAAAAGCAGCATGGGGGTTTGGGTTCAACGTACTTGTTGCTCAAAAAAGATAGTTCGGCACGAAAGAAAACGAGTGAAAAAATACATCAGGCAAAACGCACTAAACGCTGATGAGAACAGTGATGATAATGCAGAGGGACTTTGCGATGATTAGATTTATTTTAATTTTATTAGTGTGTATGACTAATGCCAGCGCCAATACAGCAACACCAACAACCGAATTTTTCAATTTTAAGGTATTACTGAATGATCAAGAGGTAGGCTGGCACACGTTTGTTGTTGAGCATAACGGCGATCAAGTGACCGTAAAGTCAGATGCTAGCATGGACTTTACGGTACTGCTGGTTAAAAAAGTAAAGTACCGACATCAGGCCAATGAAATATGGCAAAAAGATTGTATGGTCGGATTTGACAGCAGCACGCAAAGAAATGGCAAGCTAGTGGCAATGAGCGGAAAGACAGTGAATGGCAGTTTTTTTGTTCAACGCGAAGATGGTGAAACGTCACTGGGGGTTTGTGTGAAGAGTTTTCCTTATTGGCGGCCGAAGTGGCTGGAGAGTGAATTTCTGTTAAATGTTGAAACTGGAAAATACACACCAGTTTCAGTACAGAGTAATATCGACCCTGCGACCCAAGCGATTTACAAGACTATTGAGTTACCGAAAACGCAGATCCGTCTTGAGTATGACAAAGCGGGCGATTGGCGGAGCCTTGAGTCCGATCTCAACATTGTCGGCACATTAAGGTATGAAAGAATCTTAGACACTATTGAGGTGCAGTTATGAATTTACGGCAACAAATATTATTGGTCGCAATCACACTTGTGATGGCCTCCTGTAGCTCACAGAAATCAATGCCAGCGGTTGATTATGTGGATCTTGAGCGTTTTATGGGCGACTGGTATGTCATAGCAAACATTCCCACCTTTTTAGAGAAAGACGCCTATAACCCAGTAGAGACTTACAGACTGGATGACGATGGTAGCGTGGCTACCACCTTTACTTTTAACGCGGGGAGTCTTGGTGGCGAGCAAAAAATTTATAATCCTCGTGGCTTTATTAGAGACAGTGCTAGTAATGCGATCTGGGGGATGCAGTTTATTTGGCCAATCAAGGCTGACTATAGGATTGTTTACTTAGATGATACCTATCAGCAAACGATTATTGGCCGTACCAGCCGTGATTATGTTTGGGTTATGGCGCGAACACCGCACATTTCTGATCAAGACTATAGTGACTTAGTGTCTCAAGTCAGCGCGTTGGGCTATGACACAAATTTATTACAAAAGGCAGTTCATCGTATGCCAAAGCCTACCTCTTTAGCGCATATGCAAAACGTTGAGAAAATTGAATACTCGGCTATTAGTCGAGGGACCTCTGAACGAGTCATTTTACAGCAAGGGCGGTATAGGTATTTTTTAAATGATCAAAAAGTAGTCCTACATGTCTTAACCAAGGAGCAAAAACAAGTATTAGCTCAAGTTTTGACTGAGGTTGATGTGGCTGCCATTAAGGATCTCGATGCGCCGTCCAAACGTCATCAGTTTGATGGCGCTAAAGTTACTTCGATAGCGATAACGTCAAAGGGTAAGATACATCGCAGCGTGACATTCGACGATGATAATCCACCTCAAGCCTTGGCTGGGCTCATTGATTTTCTTTTGGAGATGAGGCAATAGCATAGCTGCTGCCATGGCGGAATAGGTTAGTTAGTCAGTCAATTTGCCGATAACGGCATCGAACAACTATACTGCGCGCTCCAAAACGAGTGGGCCCCATAATGTCATTGCGTAACAATCAATTAGAAGCGAATAAACTGCAAAAGCGCCTACGCCGAAATGTCGGTAAAGCGGTGGCAGATTATCGAATGATTGAAGAGGGTGATCGGATCATGGTGTGCCTGTCAGGTGGCAAAGATTCCTATGCCATGCTCGATATACTCATGAACCTGCAGAAAAACGCACCGATCAAGTTTGATTTGGTTGCGGTGAACTTAGATCAAAAACAGCCTGGGTTCCCCGAACATGTGTTACCCGCCTATCTTGACAAGCTTGATATCGAATACCATATTCTTGAGAAGGATACTTATAGTATTGTCACTAGTAAAATTCCTGAGGGTAAGACTTACTGTAGTCTTTGTTCTAGATTGCGAAGAGGAACCCTGTATGGCTTCGCAGAGCAAATTGGCGCAACCAAGGTTGCCCTAGGTCATCATCGTGATGATATTGTTGAAACCTTATTTCTTAATATGTTTTACCAAGGGAAATTAAAGGCAATGCCGCCTAAGTTGTTATCAGATGATAAGAGAAATATTCTCATTCGACCACTCGCCTATTGTCGAGAATCAGATCTCATTGAGTTGGCTGCGCTAAAGCAATTCCCAATTATCCCTTGTAACCTTTGTGGTTCACAAGCAGGCCTGCAACGCAACGCAGTAAAGGATATGTTAAAGCAGTGGGAGCGACAATTTCCTGGTCGCGTTGATGCGATCTTTGGGGCTATAAAAAATGTAGCTCCATCACAGCTTGCTGATACTGAATTATTTGATTTTGCCGGTTTGACTCGCGGTAGGCTAGACATAGAGACGGACGGGCATATCGAAGTCGAGTCACTTATTCAGGCTATCAACGTTTAGTCCGAAGAGTTGTGTTGCTGGTCAGTATAACGCCCTTCAAAGACTCAATCTCACACTATAAATCGCGATCAACTGATCTTTATTAGTAGCATATAGCGTCAGTCTTAAGGCACACTTGCTCTTCAGCTTGGTATGCATAATATTCTCAAATAAAAATAACAGGGGCTAAGGATGAAATCTGCATTAATACATACTGGACGAGGTTTGCTGGCTTTATATTTTCTGTTGCCAGGCGTGATGAAATTCATCCAATGGGATATGCACATAGCACTCATGGAGACTCACGATATGGCAATGGCCCCTGTGTTATTGGCGGTTGCTGGAGTCACTCAAGTCGGTGCGAGTGTTTGTCTTTTCTTGAATAAACAGGTGGTCATCTGTGCGCTCGGTTTAGCGGCAATGGTTTTACTCATCAATCTAAATTTGCATGATTTTTGGAATATTTATGAGGGTGTCGACACCGAACGTGAGACTCAGAATTTTTTCAAAAACATGGGAATATTTGCAGGTCTGTTGCTTTTGGCAGCTTTAAATATGAACCAAATGACCACAGAGCACAACGGCACATAAATGCTTAGGCCTAACTAAAAATAAGACGATCACTACCTAATCTCGATTAGGTTTTAAAAAGGAAAAAGTATGTCTGAATTGTCTATGTCAACCGTGGTGGCTTTTTTGGCCTATGTGGCGATTGTCTTAAGTATTGGTTTTTATGCTTATTTAAAAACTAAAAATGCTACCGATTATTTTTTAGGCGGCCGAGAATTATCACCCGCTGTATCGGCGATTAGCGCTGGTGCGTCAGACATGAGTGGTTGGGTATTGCTAGGTCTGCCGGGTTATGCCTATCTTGCCGGTTTAGAGGCGGCTTGGATATCTCTTGGCCTAGTGCTGGGGGTAGCGGCGAACTGGGGTTTGATGGCCAAGCGATTACGACTCTACAGTGAACAGTTGGATGATGCCGTGACTCTTCCGACCTATTTACAGCGCCGATTTGCAGATAATACGCCGTGGCTGAAGTCCATTGCGAGTCTTAGTATTTTGTTGTTTTTCTTGTTCTATGTCGGCTCCGGTCTGATTGCTGGTGGAAAATTATTTAATGAAGTATTCGGCTTTGATTATCATATTGCGGTTTTTGTCAGTGTCGCTTTGATTTTGTTTTATACCTTATTTGGTGGATTTTTAGCTGTCTCTTGGACTGATGTTTTTCAAGGGCTTTTGATGCTTCTGGCGTTAGTCTGTGTTCCTGTTTTGGTGATTTCACAAACGGGTGGATTGGATGAGTTTACTGCAAAAATTAATCTCAAGAACCCACAGTTATTGGACGCCTTTACTGATATTAACGGTAATGCTCTAGGTTGGATGGCTATTATAAGCGCTATGGGTTGGGGGCTAGGATATTTTGGCCAGCCACATATATTAGCGCGATTTATGGCCATTCGCTCTGCGTCCGAAACCGGCCAGGCTGCTAGCATCGGTGTGGCATGGGCATTTTTGTGTTATTTGCTGGCAATTTTAGTTGGCCTGAGTGGGCTAGCTTATCTACCGGAGGTGATTGCTGACTCTGAGAAAGTATTTATTGCCTTAACGGGTCTGATATTTCATCCATTGATTGCGGGAATTTTATTAGCGGCTATCTTGGCGGCCATCATGAGTACGGTAGACTCGCAATTACTGGTGTGTTCTTCATCTCTAGCGGAAGATCTTTATCCTTTAGTCTCCAAGAAATCTCTTAGTCCAGAGCAGCGACTACAGGTGGGTAGGGTCGCAGTAGTGGTACTTGCATTGATGGCGACGTTACTCGCTATGAATCCTGACAGCAAGGTTCTTGATGTCGTGTCTTATGCATGGGCTGGCTTAGGGGCTTCTTTGGGGCCAGCTATACTTATCAGTCTATATTGGCGAAAAATGACTGCTCGTGGCGCGCTTGCGGGTGTGTTTGTGGGTGGTGCGACAGTGATTATTTGGCCACAATTTGAGGGTGGAATTTTCGAACTTTATTCACTAGTGCCTGGCTTTGGAATTTCTGCTTTGGCCGTAGTTGTCGGTTCGCTAATCGATAATAGTGAAGATCAAGCTTTAATCCATAAAGGCTTCGATAAGATGACTGTAAACTTAGGGAAGCTGAGGTAATGAGTATGTGACACCCTGCTGGGTGTTACATTTGTTCCATCACTTCAATCCCTAGAAGATCTAACCCACAAGCCAAGGTGTCTGCGCTAAGAGCACAAAGTTTCAGTCGACTGAGTTGGGTCTCTTTGGCTACGTTATCTTTCAAAACAGGGCAATGCTCATAAAAGGTCATGAAGGCGCTCGCTAATTCATAGAGATAGCTGCACAGGGTGTGGGGATAGCAATCTATAGCCACCTGATCAATCACTTCGTCAAATTGCAGCAGTTTGAGTGCCAGTATTTTTTCTTGGTTTTCTGTGATGATAATTGGCGATGATAATGTTTTCGCATCAATTTTAGCTTTGCGGAAAATACTACGAATCCGAGTATAAGCATATTGTAGATAGGGCGCGGTGTTGCCTTCGAATGAAAGCATGGCATCCCAGTCAAAAATATAATCATTGGTGCGTGTGATACTAAGGTCAGCGTATTTAACTGCACCTATACCAACTTTCTTGGCAATAGTTTTTATCTCTTCCTCGTTCAGGGTGCTATTTTTTTCACGCACTAACTTTTCTGCGCGTTGTACAGCCTCAACTAAAAGATCAGCTAACTTTACGGTACCACCGCTACGGGTTTTAAAGGGGCGGCCGTCGCTGCTCATCATTGTCCCAAAGGCATGATGTTCTAGGCTAACAGCTTGAGGCGCATACCCCGCTTTACGGCCAGTGATAAAAACCTGCTTCATATGGAGTGATTGACGAGCATCTATAAAGTAGAGAATACGATCAGCTTTAAGATCTCCAACGCGGTAGCGCAAAGCTGCTAAGTCAGTGCTGGCGTAGAGGAAGCCGCCGCCGGATTTTTGCACAATCATAGGTGACGGGTTACCGTTTTTGTCCGCTAATTCAGGAAGAAAAACGACTTTTGCGCCATCTGAATCAATGGCGATTCCCTGCTTGCACAAATCATTTACAACGATCTCAAGATCGTCGTTATAGGCGCTCTCCGGTTTTATATGTTCCTTTAATAACCCAACATTCAGTTTCTGATAAATATCTAGATTATGAGCGACTGAAACATCAATGAATTGTTTCCAGAGTTTGCGGCAGTGCGCATCTCCAGATTGCAGTTTTACTACATAGTCACGCGCCTTGTCGGCAAACTCAGAATCTGCATCAAAATGCTTTTTAGATTGTTGGTAAAAAACCTCTAAGTCATTTAGAGCTAATCCAACAGGCTCGCCGCCGCCCAGTTGTATTTCTAATTCAGCAATTAGCATACCGAATTGGGTTCCCCAGTCGCCCATGTGATTTTGTCGAATGACGGTATGGCCCTTGTATTCGAGGAGGCGTGATAAGCAGTCCCCAATAATTGTTGATCGTAAATGACCAACATGCATTTCTTTAGCCAGATTAGGCGATGAGTGGTCAATTACTACCGTCTGATAGTTAACTGTGCCCAACTCCTTGCCACTAAGATCTGTCAAGCTATTGGCTAAAAATGATTTACAAAGATGGATATTAATAAAGCCAGGCCCAGCAATTTCAAATTTTTCTGCAATGCCATCAAGATTAACTTTGTTAATAATCTCTGCGGCTAAGTCTCTCGGGTTAGTTTTCATGCGCTTAGCGGCGCCCATAGCACCGTTTGCTTGATAATCTCCAAATTGAGGTTTACCACTCAGTGCTAGCATAGGCGAGCAGTCATTGGGGATTCCTGCAGCAGTCATGGCAGCAGCAAATCGCTGAGTAAGTAGCGCTTTTAATTGCATTATGTAAAGTTTCCCATTGGCATTATAGATGTTAGTCGTGAATTGTAGGTTTCCTGTCGCATAAAGCAAAGCGCAACTTGCAAAAACCTTGGGTATTGTTATAGTTTTTGCCCTGTGTGTTTTGTATCTCTCACTATATTGTCGATAAAACCGGTATGAAGGGTATTTAAATGGAAGTAACACTTATTGCGCAAGGTCTTGATCTCATGCTTTTTGGAATGGGCACAGTGTTTACTTTTCTGACATTGTTAGTGGGTGTTACTCATTTGATGTCTGCCACAGTAGAATTTTTGTCTCCTGCTGAAGAGATAAACGTTAAAGCGCAGGGTTCTATGCTCCCGCTAAATCCGAAGATTGAGCCCAATATAGTTAAGGCCATTCAATCCGCGATAGATCAGCATAGAGGGCGATAAAGTCTAGCCTTATATAAATACAGATTCGGAAAGTCATTTCAAATAACTCTTGGGACCCATTTATGTCAGCTAAAGAAACTGCGTTAGGTATTACTGAAGTCGTCTTGCGAGATGCTCACCAATCTTTGTTTGCGACACGCATGCGAATTGATGACATGTTACCTATTGCAGACAAGCTAGATCAGATCGGCTATTGGTCGGTAGAATCTTGGGGGGGAGCCACCTTTGATTCATGCATTCGGTTTTTAGGCGAGGATCCTTGGGATCGCATCCGTGAAATAAAAAAAGTGATGCCAAACACACCTCAGCAGATGCTGTTTCGTGGTCAAAATATTCTTGGTTATAGGCATTATGCAGATGATGTGGTCGAGAAGTTTGTTGAACGAGCGGCTATTAACGGGATCGATGTCTTTCGTGTGTTTGACGCAATGAATGATATGCGTAACTTAGAAACCGCATTGAGAGCGGTTAAGCAGGTTGGAAAGCATGCTCAAGGGACTATTTCTTATACAGTCAGCCCAGTTCACACGATTGAGCTTTGGGTTGACCAAGCACGAAAAATAGAAGATGCTGGCGCCGACTCGATCTGCATTAAAGATATGGCTGGACTGCTCACGCCTTATGTGGGTTTTGATTTGGTGAGTCGATTAAAAAAGGCTGTGTCCATACCTATTCAGTTGCATGCTCACGCCACCACTGGGCTGTCTACTTCTACCATTATGAAATGCGTAGAGGCGGGTATTGATAATGTGGATACAGCAATTTCCTCCATGTCTATGACTTACGGCCACTCCGCTACTGAGTCGGTGGTATCAATTTTTAAGGACATGCCTCGAGATACCGGACTTAATATTACCAAGTTAGAGGAAATAGCGGCCTATTTCAGAATTGTACGCAAAAAATATAGCGAATTCGAAGGTTCTCTTCGCGGAGTAGACTCACGGATTTTGGTTGCTCAGGTGCCGGGTGGTATGCTCACCAATATGGAAGGTCAGTTACGTGAGCAGGGTGCAGAAGATCGTTTAGATGAAGTGCTATTAGAAATCCCTAAAGTAAGAGAGGATCTTGGCTATATTCCCCTAGTAACACCTACATCTCAAATTGTTGGTACCCAGGCAGTGCTAAACGTGCTGACTGGCGAGCGCTATAAATCAATCACTAAAGAAACGGCAGGCGTCCTTCGTGGTGAATATGGGGCAGGGCCCTCCCCAGTGAATGCAGAGCTTCAAGCTCGTGTTTTGGCTGAAGGAGAGCTGCCTATTGTTTGTCGTCCTGCGGATAATATTGATCCAGAACTTGATACCTTGCGGGATGATTTAGTCGCACTGGCTACAGAAGGCGGTTTCGCACTTACGGCTGGAGCTGGCGAGATTGATGATGTTCTTACCTATGCACTCTTTCCTCAAGTGGGCCTCAAGTTTCTTAAGCACAAAAATGATCCTACCATGTTTGAGCCTGTGCCTTCGGGCAAGACTCCAGCTAAGCTAAATGATCAGGGTGAGGAGGTCTATAGTGTTCAGGTTGAAGGTAAATCATACACAGTGACTGTGGCTGACGGCGGAGATATTAGTGCCATTGTTGAGAGCGGGGGCGTACCCGTCCCTGTGGCGTCAACGCCAGCTCAAGCTGTCACTGGTGAGCCGGTCAACGCGCCACTAGCGGGCACAGTAGTCAAAGTTTTGGTGCAACCGGGTCAGGTAGTCGCTGAAGGAGAGGCAATTATTATCCTAGAGGCGATGAAGATGGAAACATCAATTAGTGCGCCAAATGCTGGAACTATTGTTGCGGTGAAAGTACAGGGTGGTGATAGCTGCACTGTGGGTGATGTCTTGGTCATGTTGGCATAACGGGGCGCGGGCAATGGAAAATTTAATAAGTTTATGGGCCAGTTCAGGTGTTGTTCAGATAGAGTTTGGCCAGATCGTCATGATGGGAGTGGGGCTCGGGCTGCTGTTTTTGGCGATTAATAAGGGCTTTGAGCCTCTACTTTTAGTACCAATCGGCTTTGGTACTGTTCTAGCGAATATTCCTGGGGCAGGTTTCGATGCGATGCCCATCTATGATGCCATGGGGCAAATGGAGAGCCCTGGGGGTCTGCTGTATTACATCTACCATGCGGGTATTGAAACGGGGCTGTTCCCGTTAGTCATATTTATGGGCGTTGGTGCGATGACCGATTTCGGACCTTTGTTAGCGAATCCCAAAACGTTGCTTTTGGGCGCTGCAGCTCAGGTGGGGATTTTCACTACCGTATTGGGTGCGGTTGGTCTAAGTCATTTTGGCATTCTTGACTTTACTATCCAGGAAGCCGCCTCGATCGGTATTATTGGCGGGGCAGATGGCCCCACGGCTATTTTTGTTACTAGCAAATTAGCGCCCGATTTGCTCGGTGCTATTGCAGTCGCAGCCTACTCTTATATGGCTCTAGTGCCCATTATCCAACCCCCGATTATGCGTGCGTTGACTTCGCCTGAAGAGCGCGCAATTAAAATGGTCCAACTGCGCTCGGTGAGCAAGACTGAACGCATTGTGTTTCCGTTAACGCTGCTGATGCTGGTCGCCATGTTGTTGCCCGATGCAGCGCCATTGTTAGGTATGTTTTGTTTTGGTAATTTGATGCGCGAGTGCGGTGTGGTCAATCGCTTAAGTGATACAACTCAAAATGCGTTGATCAATGTTGTAACCATTTTTTTAGGCCTGGGTGTCGGCTCTAAAATGAGTGCTGATAAATTTCTTAATCCAGAAACTATGGGTATTTTGGCGCTGGGTGCCGTTGCATTTTGTATTGGTACCGCCTCCGGGGTTCTAATGGCTAAGCTGATGAATGTGTTCGCAAAGCATAAGGTTAACCCGCTCATTGGTGCAGCTGGTGTTTCAGCAGTCCCTATGGCTGCTCGTGTTGCGAACAAGGTAGGGCTTGAATCTAACCCTCAGAACTTCTTATTAATGCATGCGATGGGTCCCAATGTGGCCGGTGTTATTGGGTCTGCAGTGGCTGCGGGTGTAATGATTAATCTGGTTGGGAATATGTAGCCTTATGGGACCGATTCAACAGTCAATTATTGCCAAGTTAGAATTAGAACTCATTCCTGAGTCGCTGGAGGTATTGAATGAGAGCTACATGCATTCCGTTCCGCCTGGCTCTGAGAGTCACTTTAAAGTCGTCGTCGTAAGCTGTAAATTTGGTGGTCAACGGCTAGTAAAAAGACATCAGTTGGTATACAGCGCTTTAGCTGCTGAATTAGCAGGGCCGGTGCACGCTTTAGCAATACATACTTATACGCCTGCCGAATGGCAAGAGAGTAATAATGTCGCACCAGACTCACCAAACTGCCTTGGTGGAGCCAAGTCTATCTAAGCATTGGTTACCCTTAATTTTTTCTTGCTTTTATAGCGTTTAATGTTTTATTTTTGGGTTTAACGGTTCTATAACCAATTCATCGCATATATATACCTATTCACCGAATTGCTCTGGAGCTTGTCCTCTTTGGCGCAGAGAATCAAAGTGTTCATATTCTTTTCAGTTCGCGCTGAATAAATAATTAAAATCTTTGTTAGGGGGAGCTATGCATCCGCAATCATCCGTAGGTACTGTAGGTTGGTTTCAATCTTTTTTTCACGCCAAACATTTTGGGTCAGTTTTAGCGCTGTCGTTTTCTCTGTTTCTTGCAGCCTGTGGCGGTGGCGGAAGTGTCGTTACTGAAAATGATCTGCCGGAGCCAGGGGCGGACGGTATCGCTCCTATGCTTACGAGTGTTTCTTTGCTCCAACAGCAAGAAAAAAATTCTAGCCCGGACGGTGTAGCTAAATTGGGACAGTCTATCAAAGTTGACTTTACCGCGAGTGAGGCTCTTATGCTTCCGGTGGTCACCATCAATGGTGTTGAAGCAACTTTGGAGGGAAAAATCGGTGATTGGTCAGCCTCTAGAGAGATGGTTGAGTCTGATGTAGAAGGCTATGTCACGTTTAATATATCCTTTAGTGATACAAGCGGTGAAGTCGGGGTTGATGTTTCTGAAACAACCGATGGCAGTCGAGTACAGTATTGTGCAGAGGGTTGTGTCGCCCCAGTCGAAGATCCACTCGTTGGTGATTGGATGCTTGACGGAGCCGGTGCGGCAGGTGTTGGGCCAACCCCCGGAAGCATGGAGTGGTGGTCAGCCGATGCAGTAGCTGTTGAAGCTCGCGCATGCTGGTTTGATGACGTATTTTCCTTTACTAAAGCGGGATCATTCTCCAATATTTTGGGAGACGAGACTTGGCTAGAGACGTGGCAGGGTGCTGAAGCTGAAGGCTGTGGAGCGCCGGTAGCGCCACATGATGGTAGCGCAGATGCGACCTGGGCGTGGGACGAAACAGCGGGCACACTAACAATCAACGGTAAGGGCGCTCATTTAGGGCTGCCTAAGGCGGTCAACGGCCAGGAATTAGCTGATCCAGGTGCGACGCCAGATTCTGTTACTTATCAAATTTTAACACTCACTGCAGATGGCATGAACTTAACCGTTACGGTTGAGACTGGTGCTGGTGTTTGGTGGACATTTAACTTGGCCAAAAAGCCAGTGTCACCTTTTGCGGGTTCCTGGAAACTTGACGGCGCAGGAGCTGCCGGCGTTGGTCCAGTAGCTGGCAGTATGGAATGGTGGTCTGCTGATAAGGAGGCTGTTACTGCGCGCGCATGTTGGTTTGATGATAGCTTTGTATTCGGCACTGACGGTTCTTTCTCTAACCAATTGGGTTCTGAAACTTGGTTGGAAACATGGCAGGGTGCTGATGCTGAAGGTTGCGGAGTTCCAGTCGCACCTCATGATGGCAGTGCTGTAGCTACTTTTAGTCACGATGAGGCGGCAGGAACACTAACGATTAACGGTAAGGGCGCCCATTTAGGGCTGCCTAAAGCGGTCAACGGCCAGGAATTAGCTGATCCAGGTGCGACGCCAGATTCTATTACTTATCAAATTTTAACACTCACTGCAGATGGCATGAACTTAACAGTCACTGTTGAGACAGGTGCTGGTGTTTGGTGGACATTTAACTTGGCAAAAGTACCTCCGTCGCCATTGGCAGGTAATTGGCGATTAGACGGTGCTGGTTCAGCAGGCGTTGGCCCAGTCGCTGGTAGTATGGAATGGTGGTCTGCAGATGTTGCGGCTGTTGCGGATCGTGCTTGTTGGTTCGATGATCGGTTTACTTTTGGTGACGACGGGTCCTTTACTAATGTAATGGGTTCTGAGACATGGCTTGAAACATGGCAGGGTGCTGAAGCTGAAAGCTGCGGAACACCAGTAGCACCTCACAATGGTAGTGCTGCAGCCACGTTTAGTCATGATCAGACTGCTGGCACCTTAACGATTAATGGTAAGGGTGCTCATTTAGGTCTAGCTAAAGCGGTCAATGGTCAGGAATTAGCTGATCCAGGCGCGGCGCCAGATTCTATCACTTATCAAATTTTGACTCTCACTGCCGACGGTATGAACTTAACAGTTACTGTTGAGACAGGCGCTGGTGTTTGGTGGACGTTCAAGTTAGTTAGAGTTCCTGTTTCAGCGCTTGCTGGAAGCTGGTCGCTCGATGGCGCTGGCTCAGCGGGTGTTGGCCCCACTGAGGGTAGCATGGAGTGGTGGTCAGCCGATGCGGTAGCTGTTGACGCACGCGCGTGTTGGTTTGATGATAGTTTTGTATTTGGTGATGACGGTTCATTCTCTAATGTAATGGGTTCTGAGACGTGGCTAGAAACGTGGCAGGGTGCTGAAGCTGAGAGCTGCGGTACACCAGTTGCGCCTCATGATGGAAGCGCAGTTGCTACCTATAGCTATGATGAAGCAGCGGGTACTATTACAATCAACGGGAAAGGCGCTCACTTAGGTCTACCTAAGGCTGTTAATGGTCAGGAATTAGCTGATCCAGGTGCTACTCCAGATTCAATTACTTATAAAGTCCTTACCGCTACTTCTGATGGTAAATACGTCACAGTCACGCTTGAAACGGGTGCTGGGGTTTGGTGGACCTTTAATCTTGCTAAAAATGATTCTGCTGCTCCAGTAGATCCAGTAGATCCAGTAGATCCAGTAGATCCAGTAGATCCAGAAGCCGGTGATTTAGGGACTGGTGATAATAATGTCCTTAACGCTGGTGAGGTGATTAACTTTAACTCAACTACCGTTGATATTTATGCGCTGGAAGATTTTGGTGGCAATGTGAGTACATTGGTTGCTGATCCTACTGATGCGACTAATACAGTTGTCTCGATTATCAAAGGAAATGAAACTTGGGCGGGCACTACGATCGCCTCAGGCATCGTTATTTATCCTCTGACAGCAACTGAGACTATCATGACGGTCCGAGTGTGGTCTCCAGCAGCAGGTACTAAGGTCAGATTGAAGCTTGAAGAATCAGGTGACAATACTCACACGGTTGAAACGGATGCTTTCACTACTGTTGCCCAGGAATGGGAAACCCTAACCTTTGACTTCAGTAACCCAGCAACTAACGATGGGAATCCTACCAATCCGCTTAATGTCGAGTATGTGTTTGATAAGTTGTCGATCTTTATGAACTTTGGGTCAGCTGGCTCCTCTGAAGTCTATTACTTCGATGATGTAACATTTGTTGGCGCGGCTACAGTTGTAGCTCCTACAGTGACGGCAGCAGACTTGGTCGGTGACTGGAAGCTTGCTCCTGTTGCTGGAGCACTTGCTGTGGGTGAATCTGCGGATAACCTAGGCTGGTGGTCTAGTGATGAAGAAACTGTAACGACACGTGCATGCTTGTTCGATGATGTCTTCACCTTTGGTTCTGATGGTTCGTTCTCTCAGGCTATGGGCGCTGAAACTTGGGTCGAGCCTTGGCAGGGAACTGATCCTGAAGCTTGTGCTGCACCGGTTGCTCCTCATGATGGTAGCTACACAGACGGTACATATAGCGTTGCTGATTCCAAAGTCACCGTTAATGGTTTCGGTGCTCACCTTGGTTTACCGAAGGTAACGGGTAGTGGTGAAATTTCAGATACTGCTAATGCTGTGTCGACGATTACCTATAATATTACTGAGTTATCAGCTGATGGTAACAACATGACTGTTCAGATTCAGTATAACGGCGCTAATACTTGGCAGTTTAAGTTCGCTAAGTCAGCGCCGCCTGCTCCTGCACCGATTGCAACGGCAGCAGACTTGGTCGGTGACTGGAAGCTTGCTCCTGTTGCTGGAGCACTTGCTGTGGGTGAATCTGCGGATAACCTAGGCTGGTGGTCTAGTGATGAAGAAACTGTAACGACACGTGCATGCTTGTTCGATGATGTCTTCACCTTTGGTTCTGATGGTTCGTTCTCTCAGGCTATGGGCGCTGAAACTTGGGTCGAGCCTTGGCAGGGAACTGATCCTGAAGCTTGTGCTGCACCGGTTGCTCCTCATGATGGTAGCTACACAGACGGTACATATAGCGTTGCTGATTCCAAAGTCACCGTTAATGGTTTCGGTGCTCACCTTGGTTTACCGAAGGTAACGGGTAGTGGTGAAATTTCAGATACTGCTAATGCTGTGTCGACGATTACCTATAATATTACTGAGTTATCAGCTGATGGTAACAACATGACTGTTCAGATTCAGTATAACGGCGCTAATACTTGGCAGTTTAAGTTCACTAAAGCCTAATGCGGTGATTTAGGGGAGGGGCTTATTGGGTTGTGCCTTGCTTCAGGTGTAGCAGGAGTGAGGATCTGATTTAGTAAGTATAGACAAAAAAAGCCAAGCTATGCTTGGCTTTTTTATTGATTGTTTATCGACAGAATGAACTTTTCAGTTTTCCAAGGTTGGTAAATTCGTCTTGTCACTATCTCTGCATCTAAAGATTGGGTGCAGTATTCAGAAAGCTCCCAAAAAGGTGGTCTTCCTGGGTCTGCAATAGTGATGTTTTTGATACCGCTTTCTGTCGCTAAGTGAATAAAATCAATAAGTGGTTGCACCATTTCATCCCAGAAACAGATGTCGGCCGCGATGATAGAATCGTAGGTCCACAAGTCGGCTTGGGTGAGGGTTTCAAAACTTCGAGCTTGAAAGGCAATATCACATTTATTGACACTGGCCTGCAGTTGTAAAAAGGGCTCAACACTCGGATCAATATCGATAGCGGTGACATCGGCGTTATACTGTTTGGCAAGAAAGATTCCTGTCAAACCCCAGCCACATCCTACATCGAGTATTTTGCTTGAGGCTGTCGGTGGGTATGTTGTCAGGTAGTCCATTAGTACAAAGCTTGAACGCCAGATCTTGTTGCCGTGGGCGCTGTGGCCAGACTGCTGACGTTTTAACTTACGCACTTCTGGGTGGGTTGAGCGCAGTGCTGAAATGCCAAGATGCTCTATGATATGCGGTTTAGTTTTAGCCTCAGAGTCTAGTGCTCGTTTATTCATTGTGTCATTATCCAAAAAGTGCGAAGTTTAACAGTAAACGATCACCGCATTGAAGTATCAGATGCATCTAACATCCTGTAGTATCATGGATATATGAAACGTTATAAATTGATAGATTCACTCACGGCAAAGAGCGTTTATTAAAATGCCTGAAACTAACTTCCATCCCTTAGCGGCAAAATTTTACAGGAACACCGACGCACAGTTTTGGGTGCTGCAGTTAGTCGGCTGGTTCGGTCTCTCGCTGATTAGTTTCTTCAGTCTTACCGTTTGGTATGATCAGCAAACTGAGCTTAGTTATGTGGCCCACACATTGGTTCAATCTGCCCTAGGCATTGTTGTGTCTTGGCCGCTCCGGTCCTTGGCTCACGCTGTTTGGGATGTCCCGTTCTGGCGTCGATTTAGTTTGATCTTTCTGGGTCTATTTATCTGTTCAGGTCTATGGGCTCTCCTCAGAATTTGGACGTTTATGCTCATGACCGGGGAGCAAGGCTTGTGGCCAGATTTCGGTGGATGGCTGTTCGGATCAATCCTCATTTTTGTATCGTGGACAGCTTTTTACCACGGCATAAAGTATTACCAATTACTTCAATCAGAGCATGCAACCCTTCTGAGTTTTGCGGCTGATAACAAAGAGCAACAGCTTAAACGTTCTAAAGCTGAAACGTTCGCCCATGAAGCTCAGCTAAAAATGCTGCGATACCAGCTAAATCCTCATTTTTTATTCAATACTCTTAACGCTATTTCCTCTTTAGTCCGTGATAAAGAGGGCACTAAAGCTAACTCCATGATTGTTCAGTTAAGTAACTTTCTAAGGTACTCTTTGGATAATGACCCAGTTCGTCGTGTAACATTAAAGGAAGAGATGGAGGCGCTTAAGCTCTATCTCGATATTGAGAGAACGCGGTTTGGTGATCGGTTAAGAGTCGATTTTGATATTGATCCCAAAGCGGAGATCGTCAGAATACCCAGCCTTATTTTACAGCCACTTGCCGAGAATGCGATCAAGTATGCAATTGCACCTGTTGAAGAGGGTGGTACGATAACGGTAAAGGCAACGTTTTTTGATAATTCTGTCGTTATTGAGCTACACGATACTGGCCCTGGGATGTCGCCATATCATTATGACTTTGGGAGCTCTGGTATAGGTCTCAGGAATACTATCGATCGGTTGCATGGCTTTTATGGAGACAGTTATACTTTTAAGATAGAGCGCAAGACTCCTAGTGGTACTAAAGTGTTCATGAGTTTGCCGCTAAAAAAGAAAGAGTCGATCTTTGAAGGCTTGGTTACTGGCAAGGAACAATATTAAAAAGGACTATTTGAAATGTCTAAACTGAAGACTATTATTGTCGATGACGAGCCACTGGCGCTGAAATATTTACGTTCTGTTTTAGCTGATTTTAGTGATATTGAGGTAGTTGCTGACTTTCGTAATGGTAGGGAAGCTGTGCTTGCAGCCTCACAAATAAATCCAGATCTGATGTTTTTAGATATCCAAATGCCGGGTATGAACGGTTTCGAGCTAATAAAAGCCCTACAGTCAGACGTGATGCCAATGGTGATTTTCGTAACTGCGTTTGATCAATACGCGCTGGATGCTTTCGATCTGCATGCAGTGGATTATATTCTCAAGCCTCTTGATCCCGAGCGCGTTGCACGTGCAGTGAAGCGAGCGGTTGATAGGTCGCAAGGTCATCAGGATGAAAGCCATAAAGCGCCTTTGATAGGTGCCATTGGTGCCATCGCGGATAGAGTTGCGGCGGTTACGCCAGCTGGGGAGCCAGCCTCGGAAAGTATAAAAGACAAACTCCTAGTTCGTGATTCCGGCGTCGTGAAAGTTATCCCCTTTAATGATATTGACTGGGTAGACGCTGCGGGAGATTATATGTGTGTCCATGCTTTGGGGGAAACACATATTATAAGGATCACTCTTGGCGAATTAATGGAAAAGCTGGATGACAAGTTGTTCGTTCGCATACACAGATCCACCATCGTTAATGTTCAGCGAGTTGCCAGTATCACTCCTTTACCGAAGGGCGGTAGTCTGTTGGAGTTGTCAACTGGTGAAACCCTCAAGGTGAGTCGAAACTATCGAGAATCGATTCGAAATTTGTTTAGGTAAACGCCCCTATCCTGATTAACTTGTTTAATCATCATCATTCGCATCCGCGCCTTCTACTAGCTATCTCTGCATCAAGTATCTGTAATTCCCCTTTGTCGCACTGTATAAACGTGCTGTCGCATGAAGTCTTCCCGAAGGCATTAATGCATGGAATCATGGTCCTATACATTATTTTTGAGATTGGCACACAGTTTTTGGAGTTCAGAGGTGTGTGAGCAGCGAACCAAATCTCAGTACCCCGATTCAAATGTGAGTCGATATTAGATGCAATTTATGAACAAAGGAATGACTTTGATGCCACTCTCAAACCAGTTGTTAGCAGGAAGTACAATCACTACTCGGTATAAAAATTACTCGGCTCTGTTACTGGTGATCGTAGGGTTTTGTGCGTCGCAGCTTGTCTGGGCCGAGGCGGGAGTCAATCAGGATGTAGAAGCCCGCGTGACCAACATTTTAAAGAACATGACCTTAGAACAAAAGGTCGGTCAGATGGTGCAAGGTGAAATTAAGACGGTCACACCTGCAGATCTTACAAAATACCACCTTGGCTCTATCTTAAATGGCGGTGGTTCTTTTCCTAACGATCAAAAAAACTCGACGATGAGAGATTGGTTAGATCTGTCTGATGAGTATTATTTGGCGTCTTTAGATAAGTCTCAGGGCGGCGCAGGTATCCCGGTGGTTTGGGGTACTGATGCGGTGCATGGGCATAACAATGTTATTGGTGCCACGTTGTTCCCGCACAACATTGGGTTGGGCGCAGCCAATGACGCAGATTTGATGAAACGAATCGGTGAAATAACGGCTCGTGAGGTGGCGGTAACGGGCATTGATTGGGTTTTCGCACCAACTGTTGCAGTCGTTAAAGATAATCGTTGGGGACGGAGTTATGAGGGCTACAGCAGCGAAATGCCAATTATCAAGGCGTACGCCGGGGAAATTGTCAAAGGGCTGCAGGGGGAACCGGGTGAATTACGTACCAATCAACAGCGTGTGATTGCAACTGCGAAACATTTTATTGGCGATGGCGCTACCTATAGAGGCATTGACCAAGGTAATACTATAATGGCCCTAGATGAACTCTTAAAAGAGCATGGAGCCGGATATTATGCGTCAATAGAGGCTGATGTTCAGACCGTTATGGCGTCTTTTAATAGCTGGAATGGGTTAAAACTTCATGGGCATAAATTTCTGCTGACTGATGTATTGAAAGATCAAATGGGGTTTGATGGATTTGTGGTAAGTGATTGGAATGGTATTGGTCAGATCGAAGGATGTACCAATAAAAGTTGTTATCAGGCAATCAATGCCGGTATCGATATGGTGATGGCGCCCCAAGATTGGAAAGTATTTTTAAAGGATACAATTTCTAAGGTGAAATCGGGTGACATTCCCATGTCAAGGATAGACGATGCAGTGACTCGTATTTTGCGGGTTAAGTTGAGAGCGGGGCTGTTTGAGAAGGGTCTGCCTTCGTTGCGTGAGGTAGCCGGAAATTCGGCGTTGATGGGTGCTCAAGCGCATAGAGACGTGGCCAGAGAAGCTGTCAGAAAATCTCTAGTCCTATTGAAAAATACCAACAATATCCTCCCTCTAAAAGGTAATCAGCATGTTCTTATTGCAGGTGATGGTGCGGATAATATTGGTAAGCAAAATGGCGGTTGGACAATCACTTGGCAGGGGACTGAAAACAAAAATAGCGATTTCCCAGGGGCCAGTAGCATTTATGATGGTTTGCATGAAGCAATCACTGGCAACGGTGGTTCTACGGAGTTAAATAGCGACGGTCAATGGACAAAGAAACCCGATGTTGCTGTGGTGGTCTTCGGTGAAGAACCCTACGCCGAAGGGCAGGGCGACATTCATTTATTAACTTATAGGGATGGGCACACCAAAGATTTGGAGCTTATTCAATCGCTTAAAAGTCAAAATATACCGGTAGTGAGTATCTTTTTGACAGGTCGTCCGCTTTGGATGAATGCCGAGATCAATAGCTCAGATGCTTTCGTGGTGGCCTGGCTGCCAGGTTCCGAAGGCGCAGGTGTTGCTGATGTTCTAGTGGCTGGCGTCGATAATAAAATACGCCATGACTTTACCGGCCGTCTTTCTTTTGACTGGCCTAACAAAGAAGTTAATACGTTAGATGCTGATCTTGCGGTCGATGACCTGTTACTCAACTTGGGCCAGGGCCTTAGCTATAAAGAGGTACCAATCCTTACTGAATTGCTGAATGAAACTTCTTCAAGTCAGTCTCAAGTTGAGGCTAATATTATTTTCAGCGGTAGTAATCGCGATCCGTGGACTGCGTATGTTGGTGATTCTAGTGACTGGCATAAGGTAGTGTCAGGTCAAAGTACCGCAACTCCCTATGGTGCGCTTACGGTCACCACTGTTGATGGGATCGTGCAGGAAGATTCGCGCATGCTGAGTTGGACAGGTGGCCATGAGAGTCAATTTTATTGGCAGGCACAAGCACCGTCTGATTTGAGTCAGTTAGCCGTTAATAATGGGGCTTTGATGATGACCTTTAAGGTCGATAAGCATCCAGTAGGCACGATTACACAACGAATGGATTGTGGCTGGCCTTGTTCTGGTTCGATTGGGATGACTGACTTTTTTAGCTCGATCCCTGAAGGCCAGTGGTCTACTGTTGGTATAAGTTTGGAGTGTTTTAGTAAGGTAGGGGTAGATCTTAATAAGGTGACCTCTCCTCTAGTGTTGGTGAGTAAAGAGCCCTTCGTGATCACCTTTAATGATGTGCGAGTAGTTCCCAATGCACCTGAAAAGTCCTTAATCAACTGCGATCCGTCATCTTAAATAGAGGTGACTAAACCGTAAGATGATATCCGCCGTCTAACAGTATCGTTTCACCTGTTACGACGGTCGATAGGGCCATAAGATTGTAAATACACTCGGCGACTTGACCGGCTGTAACTGCTAAGCCTAGTGGTGTAGTATTTTCGATGTTAGTCAGTGTCCGATCATAGGTTTCAGAGCCAAGCCCCTTACGTAACCATTCTCCCTGAATAAAGCCCGGGCAGACGGCATTGACTCTTATTGGTCCAAGGTTTCGCGCCATTGATTTGGTCATGGTATTGAGTGCACCTTTTGAGGACGCATAAGCGATACTGCTACCAGTACCCTTTATGCCAGCAATAGAAGAAACATTGACTACGCACGGATTAGGGCTCTGCGTCAAATATTGCCGGCACGCTTTGACCATTTGAAACGGGCCCACCACATTGACCTTGTAGATGTGTAAAAAGTCTTCAGCATCTAAGGCATCTAAATCGCCATGATTAAACGCAAACTTGGTGGTTCCAGCATTATTGATTAAGCAGTCGATACGACCCCATTTCAGAATAGACTGCTCGACCGTATCAAGACATGCCTCATTACTTGATACATCAGCAATCACCGATAAGGCCTCAACGCCAAACGCTTCGCACTGCTCTACAACCGATTTAGCGTCTTTAACGGAGTTTGTGCATGTTATTGTCACATTCCATCCTTTGGACGCTAAAAGCAGTGCAGAGGCTTTACCTACGCCTCTGCTGCCGCCCGTGATGATTGCTACTGGGTTTTCGGATTGTGACATAGGTTATTCCTTTATAATGCAGTCAATATTTTCCGTTATAGGTAACATTACGAGCTTTTTTTGTGAAAAAATAAATAGTCTGTCGATATCAATTTTGATACTTTATGTCTCACGGACAAAACAGTCAATCACCGTTACATTGACGAGAAGTAGGGAAAAAATATGACAGACAAAATGATCTCTGGTATCTATGTTGCCACCGTAGCTGGAGGTCCAATGTCTGGCCACAGTAGTGTTTCTATTAAAGCGGGAAAAGGTATTGAGGGAGATCGTTACTTCTCCAGGACCGGCAAGAATAGATCAAGTTATAGAGGACAGCCAGATTTCGAAATTACGTTGATAGAATCTGAAGTTATCGAGGCTTTTAATCGGGAGACAGGCAATAAATTTCATGAGAGTGACTTTCGACGTAATCTAATAACAAAGGGCGTACGGCTTAATGATCTTGAGGGTAAAGACTTTACGGTTAACGGGATCAAGATGTTCGGCGTTCGACTTTGTGAGCCCTGTGCAAGCTTGCAGCGCCGCTTGGCAACAAGTATTTTGCCTGAACTAGTGGGTAAAGGCGGACTTAGGGCACAGATAAAAAGTAATGGTGTCCTCAAGCTGGGGGACATTGTTGTTGATTAGATTAGCTACGTTAAATCAAAGAAGGCCACTGCCGTAGCGCTTGAATTTTCTGCAATGGTAGTCGCGGACTCTGCGCGATGAGCGGCGATACCTTCGATTACGTAGCTTAGATTGGCTGGCTCATTGCGTCGACTTTTGGTCATTTGCGGCATGTTTCTTGGTAATAAATAAGGTGCATCTGTTTCCACCATTAGCCGGTTCAGTGGAATATTTTTGACGATATTTTGTAAATCATGACCTCTACGCTCGTCGCATATCCATCCAGTGATACCTATGTATAGATCGAGATCTAGATAACTAAAGAGAGTTTTTTTATCTCCGGTAAAGCAGTGACTCACCGCTTTAGGTAAATGATTCTGATATGACCTTAAAATCTCTAGTTGACGTTTTGAGGCATCTCTTTCATGCAAGAAAAGGGGTAGCGCACACGTTATTGCTAATTCTATTTGAGACTCAAATACTTTTTCTTGAATCTTGTGTGGTGAAAGATTGCGATTAAAATCAAGTCCAGTTTCACCAATAGCAACTACGGAAGGATGCTTGGCAAGGTCTTCAAGTGCAGTAATGGCGTCAGTATTGAAACTTTTCGCCTCATGTGGGTGAATACCTGCAGTAGCATACAGCATACTAGGGAATTGGGTTTTATAGGTCTCACAGAGCTCTATAACCACCTCAGTCTCGTTGATGGAAGTCCCCGTGAGAATTATTTTTGTTACATTTGACTCTTGAGCACGAACCAAAACAGGTTCGATATCACCCGCAAATCTGGAGTTGGATAGATTGACGCCAATATCGGTTAGCATGGCAGAGGGCCCGTTAAGTATCAGCTGTTATTCTAAAGCATTTCGCCCTGCAATCATCTAACCATAGAGGACTTATTGACCGATACTATTCAATAATACGCACAGCTAGAACATCGCAGCTCGCGCCATGCAACACGGAATTACTGGTAGAGCCAAAAATAAGTGACAAACCATGTCTGCCATGACTGCCAACCACAATAAGGCCGATATTCTCGTTGGTTGCCATGGTATGCATCTCTTGAGCTGGATGACCAAGAATCACATGCTGGTCGATGCGGTCAATATTAAGTTGTGCACCATATATTGCAAGACGTTCAACGGCCTGATCTTTTAGTTGAGTTTGCACATCAGATAGGTCTACCGGAATGTCGCCGCCGTAAGTGAAAGCTAGAGGTTCTAGAACATGGCAAATAGATATTTTAGTCGTGGAATCGGCAAATAGAAACTTCACTCGATTTACGACTTGTTGAGACTCTGATGATAAGTCTAGCCCAACTAAAATGTGACTGTACGGTGACATAGTGGTGTACCTCTACGGACGTTTGCTAGTAGTATTCTACATTTAGCGTTTTGAACGCAAATTTTATTTATTATAAAGAGTAGCGGTGGATGACTTGGTTGGTAATTATTTTTGCCGTCGCGGTGGTTCTCTCGCCATTGATGTGGTTTAAGCAGTCGCCGCGCCAAAGACGTATTAGCCATTTACGCAGCGTTGCTGCGACTTTTAATCTTCAAGTCGCATTACATCGAAGGCCCGAGGCCCGTGAAGGAGAGGATGCTCTGAGCTGCGTTTGCTATAAAATGCGCTGTCAGCATAAAACTCCCTCCACTGAATGGGTTATACATCGTTTTAGTCAGCGTGGTTGGTCCTCTGACTGGGAAGGATGGCAATGGTTTAAGCACCAAGCCGATGACAGCTGGTCTGTGATTCTTGGCAATGCACTGCAGGATATGCCAGATGGAGTGACTGCGGCAATGATGCAAAAGAGTAGTGTCGGGGTAATTTGGGATGAGCGAGGCGATGAAGAGAATCTTGAGCAAATTTCGAAAAATTTACTGCGATTAAAGCATCACATTGAAAATAATTGTTGACCGCAGGGGCACCTAGCAAGTATATATGCGAGCTAATGGGTCATTTGATCGTAAATAAAGGCAGTATTGAGTATCTCCGTCAAAAATAGATGCCATAATAAGGAAAACTAACCCTCATGGGAAAATCGCTAGTCATAGTAGAGTCTCCAGCCAAGGCCAAAACGATCAATCGTTATTTGGGAGACGATTTCATTGTTAAATCGTCGGTTGGCCATATTAGAGATTTGCCAACCGGGGCTAATAGAACGCCTAGCGATCCTAAAGAGCGTGCTAAGCAGGCCGCGTTGACGCGTAAAATGTCACCAGAGCAAAAGGTTATTCATCGCGAGAAAAAAGCTAAATCTCAGTTAGTAAATAGTATGGGCATTGACCCAGAGAATAACTGGAAAGCTGAATACGCGACACTGCCGGGTAAAGAGAAGGTGGTAGCAGAGCTAAAAAAACTGGCTAAAAATGCTGACACTGTCTATCTCGCGACGGATATGGATAGAGAGGGAGAGGCTATTGCATGGCATCTCACTCAGGTCATTGGTGGTGATGACAGTCGTTATAAGCGGGTTGTCTTTAATGAGATCACCAAAAAGGCCATACGCAGTGCTTTTGAAGCGCCCGGTAAGCTAAATACTCATCGGGTTGATGCTCAGCAAGCAAGACGTTTTCTTGATCGTGTAGTAGGGTTTATGGTATCGCCGCTCCTTTGGGAGAAAGTTGGCAGAGGTTTATCTGCGGGCAGAGTGCAGTCGGTGGCGCTTAAAATGATTGTCGAGCGTGAACGACAAATCCGTGCATTTATTCCTGAGGAATATTGGACGGTTCAGGCTGACCTTGAAAACAAGAATGAGAGCGAACAGGACAACGTTAAAATTCGCTTTGATGTGAAGCGGCATCAGGGCTCTGCATTTAGGCCAGTTAACAAAGAGCAAGCTGATATTGCGTTGGCCTCCCTCAGAGCCGCTGAATATTCGGTTCTAAAGCGTGAAGACAAACCCACCAAATCTAAGCCCTCCGCACCTTTTATCACTTCGACGCTGCAACAGGCCGCAAGTACACGGCTTGGTTTTGGTGTTAAGAAAACGATGATGATGGCACAGCGATTGTACGAAGGGGGTTATATCACCTACATGCGTACCGACTCTACTAACTTGAGTGCGGACGCAGTAGCAACATGCCGAGAATATATTCAGTTACGTCACGGTGAAAAATATCTTCCAGATACCGCCATTGTTTATAGTAGTAAGTCCGGTGCACAGGACGCTCACGAAGCTATTCGGCCCTCTAATGTCGATATTGCGCCCGGTAGCCTTAGTGACATGGAGGCCGATGCTCGCAAGCTTTACCAATTAATTTGGCAACAATTTATCGCTTGCCAGATGACGAATGCAGAATTTACATCAACGACCGTTACTGTTGCCGCCGGTGACTATGAATTAACGGCTAAGGGAAGAGTGACTCGCTTTGATGGCTATTTGGCAATAATGCCACTTAATCGAAAAGGTGATGATGATATTGAGTTACCTGATCTTCAAAAAGACGATTTAATGGCGATGTTGACGCTAATACCGCAACAGCATTTCACTAAGCCGGTAGCCCGTTTCTCGGAAGCCGCGTTGGTGAAAGAATTAGAGAAAAGAGGTATAGGACGACCGTCTACCTATGCGTCGATCATTTCCACGATTCAAGATCGTGGTTATGTGAAGATAGAAAATCGCCGTATTTTTGCTGAAAAAATTGGTGATATTGTTACTGATCGGTTATCTGAGAGTTTTACCGACCTCATGGATTATAGCTTCACTGCAACTATGGAAGAGCGCCTGGATGAAGTTGCGGCGGGTTCCCTTGACTGGAAAAGCCTGCTCAATGATTTTTATAAGGATTTTAGTGGTCAAGTTCAGTCAGCTAAAGAGCCTGATCAGGGAATGCGACCAAATACGCCCTCGCAAACAGATATTGCGTGTGTTTTGTGTGAACGCCCCATGATGATAAGAACCGCTGGTACAGGTGTTTTTTTGGGATGTTCAGGGTATGCACTTCCTCCAAAGGAGCGATGTAAACAAACGATTAACCTCACAGAAGGCGATGAGGCAGTCAATATCGATGAAGATGATGAAGCCGAATCAAAGTCGCTGTTAAATAAACACCGTTGCAGTCTTTGTAACACATCGATGGACAGCTATCTGCTTGATGAAACTCGGAAGCTTCATGTGTGCGGTAATAACCCTGATTGTATCGGTCATGAGATTGAAACTGGCCAGTATGTCATCAAGGGGTATGAAGGGCCGATCATTGACTGTGATAAGTGTCATAGTGAGATGCAGTTAAAAACGGGACGGTTTGGAAAGTACTTTGGCTGTACTGGGGAAACTAGTCCTGGAGAACCGTGTAAAAACACCCGAAAATTACTTCGTAATGGCGAGGCCGCTCCACCAAAGGTCGATCCTATTGCTATGCCTGATTTACGTTGTGTTAAGGTCGAAGATTACTATGTTCTGCGGGATGGGGCGTCTGGAATATTTTTAGCTGCTAGTCAATTTCCGCGACACAGAGAAACTCGTGCGCCAACGGTCAATGAGCTATTGCCCTTTAAAAGCCAAATAGATACAAAATATCAGTTTTTATTGAAGGCACCGGTATCAGATCCTGAGGGTAACGAGACAGTTATTCGCTACAGCAGAAAAACCAAAGAGCAATATGTGCGTAGTGAAAATGATGGAAAACCAACCGGTTGGAGTGCATTTTACAATCGCGGCAAATGGGTTGCAGAAGAAAAGGGCGCGAAATAGAGTTTAGTACGCCGAAAAAGAAGTGTTTGAGAGGATAATTTTCGTGCGTCTTGCAGTCTGGCCGAAAAGTACTGCATTACTGAAATATTACAGGAAAACAGATATGGCTTTTACCGAGTATGAACTTGTTGTGCTAGATGATGGCGAAATTGCTTTGCAGCGGTCTGGCTCGGATGAGCCACTGGTTCGTATTAGCTTTTCGCCTTCTGTCTTTGCCTATCTTGATGGTAAGCATGTCGACGTCGCGAAAAGTATGATGGATGCCGGTATTCAGACCGTATTTGAGATCAATGATGATAGAGCGCCTGCCGGGCCGGAGCACGAAAGCAAGCGCCAGACGCTCCATTAAGTCGGTTTACATAGAGACTCGTACTACTCCAACGGCCAATCCCTCAATAGCAAAGTCTTGAGCCCTTAAGTCAACTAAGATTGGTGAGTAGTCTCTGTTTTCGGGCAGCAGGTGAATCTCATGCCTACTTTTAGTTCTTTTAAGTCGTTTTACGGTGACTTCACCATCCACTCTAGCGACAATAATTTGCTGATTATCAGCGGTTGGTTGCTGATGTACGGCCAGTAAGTCACCATCCATAATGCCGACGTTCACCATACTTTGGCCCTGTACCCGCAAAAAGTAATCAGCGCTGGGATGGAAGGTGCTCGATGGGACCTCTTGATAATCCTCAATATTCTGCTCGGCTAAAATAGGTTCACCAGCGGCCACTCGTCCTATAATTGGAATGCCTAAATACTGGTCGACTATACGGATGCCCCGTGAGGCTCCAGGTATCATCTCGATGACACCTTTGCGCGCTAGAGCTCGCAGATGATCTTCAGCAGCATTTGGTGATTTGAACCCAAGTTTTTGCGCAATCTCTGCTCTGGTCGGCGGATAGCCTGTTTCATCAAGATTATCTCGAATCAAATCAAATATCTGTTGCTGTCTCGCTGTGAGTCTTTCCATAGGGTATCTCCACCGTCGTTTAACTGTGATTATATACAGTATTGGTCAATAGGCAAGCTCTGTCAGATCTAGCCTTAAAAGCATCTCGCTGATTGAGTTTGGATGGCATTTGTTTCTGTCTGAAAAATAGACGTTATTTTTTATAGGATGAGCTAAGGCTTCGCGGTACCATAACCCATTGGATACTAAAGACGTAACTTTCAGAGCGACGAATTGATCCCGAAACTTGTTAGTGATGATGGACCTAGGAGAGTTTATTCTTGAGAAATGGTGTCAACAGTTTATATGGTCGCCTAATGGTGGACGTTGAAGGCTTTTCTCTTACCTCCGAGGATCGAGAGCTGCTGGCGAACCCTCAGGTTGGCGGCGTTATATTATTTGCTCGCAATATTCAAAGTCGCTCACAGGTTTGTATGTTGGTGGCCGAGATAAGGTGCTGTTCAAATAGCCTTTTGATAGCGGTAGACCAAGAGGGTGGGCGTGTTCAGCGATTTAGGGTTGGTTTTACTAAGATACCAGCGATGCAGATAGTCGGTGATTTGGTTGAGAGTAATTTTGACGAGGGGATTTCTCTGAGTCGTGAGCTAGGCTGGCTGATGGCCTCTGAAGTACTAGCTTGTGGGGTGGATATAAGCTTCGCTCCTGTTTTAGATGTTGACCGTGATACTAGTTCTATTATCGGTAATCGTGCTTTCTCTAATCAGCCGAATGCCGTGATAACGGCGGCTAAGGCATTTATTGCCGGCATGCATGATGCTGGGATGGCGAGTACAGGTAAGCATTTTCCGGGTCATGGCGGTATTGTTGCCGACAGTCATCTTGAGGCGCCGATAGATCAACGGAATTGGCAGCAGCTTGAAGAACACGATTTAAAGCCATTTAAATCGCTAGCGAAGACCTTAGATGGGATTATGCCAGCGCATATTACATTTCCAGCGATTGATGCGCAGTCTGTTGGTTTCTCGTCTTTTTGGTTAAAGCAGGTATTACGACAACAGTTGGGGTTTACCGGGGTTATTTTTAGTGATGACCTAAGCATGAAGGGCGCCGATGTTGCCGGAGGCTATGTCGAAAAGGCGAGAGACGCACTAGCCGCAGGGTGCGATATGGTGTTGGTGTGCAATTCTCGTCAGGGTGCAACTCAGGTATTGGCGTATATGGAGGAGCAAAAGATGTCTCAGTCGACACTAATAGGCGCCATGAGATCTGCCCAACAGGTAAACTGGCTTGAAATTGAGCAGTCAACTCGCCGAAAATCAGTATTAGAGAAACTCGCAAGCATGGCTTAGTTGATTTACGATAGTGGTCGGGTAATATATAAAAATAATGCAAAAGAGCTGGGATGGATTGATGAATAATGTTCAAAATTGGTTAGTGGATCTTGCGGGTGCTGAGTTTGTGTGGATCGTCCAGTTATTTTTAATCGTACTAGTGGTGCTGAGCCTCGGCTATATTCTGAACCGTATTATTGATCATCTTGAGAAACGTGCCAGTCAAACCAAAACGGTCTGGGACGATGCCTTAGTGGAGGCCTCCAGAAAACCATTGGTGTGGTTGGTGTGGATACTGGGCGTCAATTTCGCGGCCGCTGTTGCTGCTGAGAAAATGAATTCTCCGTTACAAGCTTTGATTGATCCTGTAAATCGTTTGGCATTTATTGTTCTCGGTGCTATGTTTTTAAACAACTTTATTAAGCGCGCTGAACACAACTTAATCAGCCCCGAGTTCATTTCTGACCCCGTCGACCCTACAACAGTCAAAGCCGTGGCGAAGCTTTTACGTGCCTCGGTCATTATTACTGCACTACTTATTGCTATGCAGTTGTTTGGGTATAGTATTTCAGGATTACTAGCGTTTGGTGGTATTGGTGGTATTGCTGTTGGTTTTGCGGCAAAAGATCTGCTGGCGAATTTTTTTGGTGGTTTGATGATTTACCTGGATCGTCCGTTTTCGGTGGGAGATTGGGTGCGGTCTCCTGATAAAGAGATTGAGGGTACGGTAGAAGATGTAGGCTGGAGGCTGACACGAATTCGCACGTTTGATAAGCGGCCTCTATATATACCCAATGCGGTATTCGCGAACATCTCGGTTGAAAACCCTTCGCGTATGACCAATCGCCGCATTTATGAAACGATTGGCGTCCGCTACTCAGATTTGGCGGAGATGACGACTATTATTGATCAGGTCACGGAGATGCTATTGCAGCATGAAGATATCGATAGCGAACAAACCATGATCGTCAACTTCAATCAGTTCTCGGCAAGTTCTTTGGACTTTTTTATCTATACGTTTACAAAAACTACCCGCTGGGTGGAATTTCATAAGATTAAACAAGACGTGTTATTAAAAGTGGCTGCCGTGATTGAGGCTAATGGTGCCGAAATTGCCTTTCCAACATCGACGATTCATATGGAAACGCTACCGGAGGCGCTGCAGCTAAAAGGTCAATAATTCATGAACAGGTACTTTTTTATTGTTCTGTTGGCAAGTCTCAGCCTCTTTGGCTGCACAGGTTCGCCGGAGGGCGTCTATCCGGTAAAAACCTTTCAGTTGCCTGAATATCTTGGCTCATGGTATGAGATAGCGCGTTTGGATCATTCATTTGAACGCGGTATGAGTTCAGTCACTGCCACCTACTCAATGCGCGATGACGGTGGAGTTAAGGTTTTAAATAAAGGATTCAAAGAAGACTCGCAGAAATGGGGTGAGGCTGCGGGAAAAGCTTACTTTGTTGATTCATCAGACGTAGGCCATCTCAAGGTTTCATTTTTTGGGCCTTTTTATGGGTCATATATTATTTTTGAATTAGACAGTCTCGACTATCAATACGCCTTTGTTTCAGGCATGAATACCGATTACCTATGGCTACTTGCGCGCACTCCCAAGGTTAGCGATGAACTTATTGAGCATTTTGTGAAAAGTGCGTCAGCCTTAGGGTTTGATACTGAGCAGTTAATTTTTGTCGATCAAAGTAAATCGCACTAAGGTTTTGGGCGAGTTATGGTGGCTCAGTAAGCGATGAGGTGGAATCGTCGCCATCAGTTGGTTGCGGATTGATTGGCTGAGGTTCATAGCGCTTAATCGTCAGCATAATACCCAGTTCTGGATGATCGAGGTAGTAGACTTTCTCTTCTTCAATACGTTTGGACTGGTTTATTGGCCATACCGCAGTAACAGTATACTGTTTAGAATCGGTCTGTTTCTCCTGCAGATCCTCAAGGTTGGCGTCAAATTTTTCTAACACATAGCTAAGACCAACAATATCTCGTGTTGGATTATCAGCCTGAGTGAGCTGTGTCGGAGAAGCAAAGTTAGCGTCGGCCATATCGTCGTATGCCGATGCAGGAGCGATATTTAATGCATCAGCAACTACCACACCGTTGACCGGATTTGAATTAAGATCATCCAGTTTTAACGTGGTATCTTCGTCGAGTACTTGTTGGTCGCCATTTCCATTCGCTAAGACAATTCGCCATGATGAATTGGGCTCCCCTACCGCGATGGCGGTCGGCGCATCGGGCAGGTCTATAAGATTTTCACTTTGAAAAGACGCTTGGTTAGCGAATTTAAGGCGCCAAAGATTTGTTTCGAAATGTAAAAACCGAGCTTTGTAAAATCTAAGGCTACCTTCAACCTCAGCGCGGTCATCAACCTTTTTACCGCTACTTATCAATAGCCACGGGTCTTGACTATTCTCTTCAGCAACAAACCGCCATGCTTCGTGAAAGATGACATTGTACTGTCTTCGTTCCAATACTCGGGCACTATCATTAAGGTCGCGCACGCTATTCTCTAATAGCTCAAAAGGCTTCTCATACTCGGGTATATAAGGCTCTAGTGGAGGAGCCGTAACGTCTAGCGAAGCCCCAGAATTACCAAAGCTGGATACCATTTCACGGTCAAAAATTACTGGGCCAATAGCGGGGTCTTGCATTTTAATAGTGGGAATAATACCGATAAATGGGAAGGAGTCTTCCAGTGGTAAGTCATCAGGATCAGGCATTAGAGCGCCTTCAATCGCTAATGCTTCTTGCTCTGCAAGTGCTTTGACATCAATTAGCCTCAACAAGTTATCAGGAAAATTTAACCCATAATCTTTTGGTGCCAACTCCCCAGAATCAGGGACATCATGGGTAAAAAGAATAACCTCCACCTGATACCAATTTTTAGGGGGTACGATGAGCATTTCATCATCAATTTCTTGAGATGATACAGTGCCGGAAGCCAACAACAATGCCAAAAAGCCGAGTGTTGTTAGCTGACGTTTTACTGTGTGTTGTCCATGTTCATCGTAAATCATTGTCAGTCCGGTTAAGGGTGAGAGTCTTAAGACTCATTGATGACACAAGTTATGTTATTGGCAACAGTCTGAGGAGAATATTGTTGACCGATTCGAACCGTTGCTTGGCGTCATCCATAGGCATAGTGAAACTCAGTTGGTCGTTGCTTTGCAAGCGGAAAGTGTCTGGTTCTTTCTGGACCATTTTAATAATGGTGATCGGTTCGACTTGAGTTTTTGGTGTAAATTGTAGTCGACCACCATTGGGTCCTGCCTCTATTTTCTTTAGGCCCAGTTTCTCACCAATTTGTTTGAGTTCAGCAAGTTGGAATAGAACTTTAGCCGGCTCTGGCAGCAGACCAAATCTATCAATCATTTCTACCTGGAGTTCATGTAGATCTAACGGCGTTTTACAATCTGCTAATCGTTTATACAGCGTCAGGCGCATATTGACATCAGGTAAATAATCATCAGGAATAAGTGCTGGAAGATGCATGTTGACTTCAATCCCCTGATCCAGAGCAGCATCAAAGTCGAGCTCGGTGCCGTTTCGAACAGCGGCAACGGCTCGCTCAAGCATCTCTAGGTACAGTGTAAAGCCGATCGCTTGTATGTGACCACTTTGTTCTTCCCCTAAAAGCTCTCCTGCGCCTCGTATTTCCATATCATTTGTCGCCAGAGTAAATCCAGAGCCGAGCTGATCTGCAGCAGATATGGCATGCAACCTTTTAGTTGCATCGGCAGTAATTTTTTTGTCTTGGGGTAGCATCAGATAAGCGTAGGCCTGATGATGCGAGCGGCCGACACGACCACGAAGTTGATGCAATTGAGCCAACCCAAATTTGTCTGCACGGTCAATGAGAATAGTGTTAGCACTTGGTATATCAATACCAGTTTCGATAATAGTCGTACAAACCAGAACATTAAAACGTTGATGGTAAAAATCTGACATCACCTGCTCAAGCTTTCGCTCGCGCATCTGTCCGTGTGCGATATTAACTCTCGCTTCGGGCACAAGGGTGGCAATTTCATCAGCAACTCTTTGTATACTTTTGACATCATTATGTAAAAAGTATACCTGACCACCACGCAAAATTTCACGAAGAATAGCTTCCCTAATTAGCCTAGACTCCAGTGTGCGTACAAAGGTTTTTACTGACAGGCGCTTGGCAGGGGGCGTTGCAATAATAGATAGATCTCGAATACTGTGCATTGACATGTTTAGTGTGCGGGGTATTGGTGTTGCCGTCATGGTTAAAATATCAACCTGACTACGCAAAGATTTAATCTTCTCTTTTTGCCTAACGCCAAAGCGATGTTCTTCGTCAATGATCATAAGACCAAGGTCTTTGAAGTCAATCTTGGTATGAAGCAACTTATGAGTACTGATAAGAATATCTACTTTCCCAGCTTCGGCATCCGCAATGACTTGATCTTGTTCCTTACCGGTCTTGAATCGAGATAATTCACCCACTGTCACCGGCCAATTCGAAAAACGATCTCTAAAATTTTCTAAATGTTGATGAGCGAGTAGGGTAGTAGGTACCAAGATGACCACTTGCTTGCCGCTACTGACAGCGGTAAAGGCAGCCCTCATGGCCACTTCAGTTTTACCAAAGCCTACATCACCGCAGACTAGTCTATCCATCGGTTGTGGGCTCAGTAGGTCGCGCCGCACAGCATCAATAGCCTCCTGTTGATCAGGGGTTTCTTCAAAAGCAAAGTCAGCGCTAAACGAGAGGTAATCTTGTTCATTGGCCTGACATGCAAAACCCTGTCTAGAGGCTCGTCTAGAATAGATGTCGAGCAATTCAACCGCGGTATCACGCACTTGCTTGGCGGCTTTTTGTTTAGCTTTTTCCCAACGATCACTGCCTAAATGATTGAGTGGAGCAGAGACTTGATCGCCGCCACCAAATCGACTGATAAAATGCAGTGATGAGACTGGAACATAAAGCTTGGCATCATTGGCATAGCTGAGCATTAAGAACTCTTGCATTGTTTTGTCCACAGCTAAAGTAATCAAACCCTGATAGCGGCCAACGCCATGCTCAATGTGCACCACAGGGGCATTGATCTTTAATTCTGCAAGGCTCTTAAACACATAGTCAGGCGACTCCGAGGCTTTCGATCGCCGTCTACGCTGCATGACTTGCTGACCAAAAAGTTCACCTTCAGTGATTAAACAAATATTCGCACTAGGGGCACTCAGTCCCTGGTCAAGCGCGTAAGTAGTTATGCAGTGAGTGTCTTTCGAATTTAAAAACTCTTGCCAACCGCTGACTTCTTTTGGGTTGACCTTAATTGTTTTTAACAGATCAGTTAATACCTCGCGCCGCCCGGATGATTCAGCGCAAAATAAGACGCGGAGGGGTTCGCTGTCACTAGCGCTATCCAGTAAAAATGACTCCAATTTTATCATTGGATTGGCTTGCTTTGCGTTGACAGACACGTCCGGAACGGCACGAATAGTCCGTTTGGGTATGGTCGCTACCGACGTGGCGTCATGGTTTTCTAAAATAGTTCGGGGTAACTTTTTAATTTCTTGAAAAACTTGCGCTACCGGTAAAAATAACTCACTCGGTTTTAGAATGGGTCGCTCGGGATCAACGCTATATTCATCGTAGCGATAATTGATGTCAGCCCAAAACTGCTCTGCAGCGACATCGATGCCCTCGTCGGTAAACAGCAGTAAATTGCTAGGTAAGTAGTCAAAGAGAGTCGCAGTTTCCTCAAAAAATAAGCTCAAGTAGTACTCTATGCCCTGCGGTGTAATACCGTCTTTGATATCTCGATAAACCGGACACTTAGAGGGATCATGGTCAAAGATTTCATGCCAATTATTTAAGAATTGATTGGTGGCCTGCTTATCCATTGGGAATTCGCGTGCGGGGAGCAGCTCTATTTGATTGATGTTTTCTAAAGTGCGCTGAGATTCAGCATCAAATAAGCGCAGAGACTCAATGTCATCATCCATAAGATCCATTCGAAACGGTGTTTTAACTCCCATGGGGAAAATGTCAATAATTGACCCGCGAAAAGCAAACTCACCGTGTTCAAAAACTGTTTCGACTCTTTTATATCCGGCTCGACTCAATTGGTTCTGAAGCTTTGTTCGATCCAGTTGATCACCAATTGCATAGGTAAACGTCCTTGATGAGACAAAATCAATGGGTGCAGTACGATGCATCAAGGTTGTCATTGGAACGATTAAAATACCCTGGTCGGTCGTGGGCAATTTGGCAAGGGTTTGCAGTCTTGATGAGACAATGTCTTGATGTGGTGAGAACATGTCGTAAGGCAATGTCTCCCAATCTGGGAAAACGAGCACCGGTAAATCTTTTTCGTTAGCAAAAAACTTTATCGCACGGCTTTGTATAGCAGCTTGTTGGGCTGATTCAGTAACAAATACCGTCAGTCCTTGGTGTTTAAGAGCCGCTTCAGCGACGGCAAGCGATTTGCCCGCTGAGTCTAGTCCAGACCAGCGCAGTTTGTTTCCCGGTTTTAATGCAGGATCTTGATGAAAAATGGTCATAAGGTTTAATAAGGTCTCTTTTGATCCTGTAAAGGCGCAACACATTCTACTGTTCAGCGTCTATTAGTGTAATAAATATTCTTTATTGGCGTTATTTACGGTGGGATTAGTTGCCTGTATCCATTGGTTGCAGGATAATCGGAAAATATTCGATGATTTTAAGGAACTGAACCATGGATGACCAGCAAAGACCTTTGCCCGATGATTTTTTCAAAGACTGGAAAGATCGAGAAGCCCTGGCTGAAGGGATGATACCGTTAATCGGTAAACTTTACCGCCAAAGTAATATATCGACCTACATGTATGGAAACAGTATGGTCAACAAATCGGTCACCGATATCATGCAAGAACATCGGTTTGTGCGTCAGGTGGAGCACAATGAAATTTCAGAGTTTGATACGTTCCCTATGCTAGAAGGCATTACCAAGCTGCAACTTGGGCCAGCGCATATTGACTTGGGTAAGATGGTCGTTAAGTTTCAAAGTGGTAATGGCGGTGGTCAGTCTCTAGAAGCGTTTTTAACCGATGAGCTCAGCGATATTATAGGGTCAGAGATTAAACCTCTACCAGAACCTCAGGACATAGTGCTTTATGGTTTTGGTCGCATAGGCAGGCTAATTGCTCGCATCTTGGTTGATAAGGCGGGTAGTGGAGACGTGTTGCGTTTACGCGCCATTGTGATTCGAAAAGGTAAAGTGAATCACGATTTAGAGAAGCGGGCAGCATTGTTACGAACAGACTCAGTGCATGGCCCCTTTAAAGGAACCGTTAGAGTTTTGGAAGATCAGGACACGTTGGTGATAAACGGTAACCCTGTCAAAATTATCTATGCTAATTCTCCTGCCGAGGTGAATTACACTCGATACGGTATTTCAAATGCACTGATTGTTGATAACACTGGAGTTTGGAAGGACACTGAGGGCTTAAGTGGCCACCTGAGGCCTGGAGCATCCAAGGTGTTGCTGACAGCTCCCGCTGGGGATGATATTCCCAACATTGTGTATGGTGTCAATCACGATCAGATTACTGAAAATCGTAAGATTATTTCTGCTGCATCCTGCACGACCAACGCAATTGTTCCTGTTCTTAAATGCCTGCTTGATGAATTTGGTATCAATAGCGGTCACGTGGAAACAGTGCATGCCTATACTAACGATCAAAACTTGATCGACAACTACCATAAAGGTGGTCGCCGTGGCCGTAGTGCTGCGTTGAATATGGTGCTGACATCAACCGGGGCAGCCAAAGCGGTATCCAAGGTGATTCCGGAATTGAAAGGTAAGTTAACAGGCAACGCGATACGAGTTCCAACGCCTAATGTGTCTATGGCAATACTAAATCTTCAGTTGGGCAGGGATACTTCGGTTGAAGAGCTCAATGAGTTTTTGCGTCAGAAAGCGTTGCACTCTAGCATGCAACAACAAATTGGGTTCACTGCATCTAGCGAAGCGGTGTCAACCGATTTCGTTGGGTCTAGGCAAGCCTGCGTGCTGGATGCACAAGCGACAATTGTTGACGGCAATAGCTGTGTACTTTATTGCTGGTATGATAATGAATTCGGGTATAGCTGTCAGGTAGTGCGATGTCTTGAAAAATTTGCCGGCGTCGTTTGGCCGAGCTATCCCAAAAAGTCATAGTCTGAATATGAAATAGCACCGTAGAAAAGCCTATTAGTTTGGGTTTTTTTTTGGTCGAGATTTATGCTTTACATCAAGATACCTACCGCTGGGAGAAAAACCCTACTTTTCTTGGCAGTTTGAACGTTTTGATGCTTTAACTGCTGGCATCGGCGTCGCTAGACCCTTATAATCTCGCGCATTAAAATCTTGCTCTAAAAAAACTAGCAAGCCGGCGTTTGACTCGTCAGGCTTGAGCGAAACAGCGGTTGAAAACCTAAGGCGTCATTCGATATCGGCAGCTTTTTTGATTGTGCTTAATAACCTTCACGCAGTATGAAAATTGGTAAACTCTATGATTAAAGTTCGTCGCGGGTTGGATCTTCCTATATCAGGTGTTCCAGAGCAGGTAATTCATGAAGGTCCAGCGATCAGCCAAGTAGCCTTAATCGGCTCAGACTATCATGGAATGAAACCAACCATGGCGGTCAGAGAAGGCGAGATGGTTAAGCTGGGACAGCTGCTTTTCACCGACAAAAAAAATGAATCTGCAAAATTTACTGCTCCGGCTTCAGGCAAGGTTGTTGCTATTAACCGTGGTGAGCGTAGAGTTTTTCAGTCCTTAGTGATCGATATTGATGGCGATAACGCCGAGACTTTTCCGATTTTTGCTGCAGACATGCTGCTGACTCTTGAGCGTAATGTAGCGATTGATAACTTGGTAAACTCTGGGCAGTGGGTCGCATTGAGAACCCGGCCATTTTCGAAAGTTCCCAGCGCAGACTCAATTGCGGCGTCTATTTTTGTAACAGCAATGGATACTAACCCTCTGGCGACTGACCCTACGGTGGTGATAGCAGAGAGAGCAGAAGATTTTGCTCATGGATTAAAAGTCTTAACACGTTTAACCGACGGGCCAGTGAATGTCTGTGCCGCACCCAATGTATCAATTCCGGGTAACGAGATTGAAGGCGTACGTGAGATCAATTTTAGCGGCCCGCACCCCGCAGGTTTGGCGGGGACGCACATTCACTTAGTTGATCCTGTCAGCGCCACTAAAACAGTATGGTCTATCGGCTACCAGGATGTTATTGCTATTGGGTATCTATTCACAACAGGTAGTATCGATACGCGCAGAGTGATCTCTCTTGCAGGGCCGCAAGTGACTCAACCAAGGTTACTGTCAACGCGACTTGGCGCAAACGTCAATCAACTGGTCATTGGTGAGCTTGCCAATGACGAGAATCGAGTAATTTCAGGCTCTGTACTTTCTGGGCGCAAGGCCGCGTCGGTATTCGCCTTTTTAGGGCGTTACCACGATCAGCTCTCAGTCATTCAAGAGGGCCGTGAGCGACAACCACTTCATTATCTTCGTCTTGGTTTTGATAAGCATTCTGCGCTACCTACCTTTGTCTCATCGTTGACAAAAAAGCTGTTCAACATGACAACAAGTACTAACGGTAGTGAGCGTGCAATGGTTCCAGTGGGTGGCTACGAGAGAGTCACTGCGTTGGATATTTTACCCATCCAATTGCTACGATCATTAATCGTGAGTGATACTCAAATGGCTCAAAATCTTGGTTGTCTTGAGCTTGATGAGGACGATATGGGCCTCTTCACCTACGTTTGCGTGGGTAAGCATGAATACGGTCGCATACTGCGCGACAATCTGACCACAATAGAGAAGGAGGGTTAAGACGGTGTTGCGTAAGCTATTTGACAAATATGAGCCACATTTCCACGAAGGTGGTAAATGGGAAAAATTCTATGCCTTGTATGAAGCGGTAGATACAGCAATGTTCAAGCCCGCGGACATTACCAAGAATAGTTCGCACGTGCGTGACAATATTGATCTAAAGCGTGTGATGATTACTGTTTGGGCTGCCACTTTTCCTGCAATGTTTTTCGGTATGTGGAATGTCGGCTTTCAAGCCAATACAATAATGGCTGAAATGGGTATGGCCTCTCAAGAGGGGCTTCGTGGTATTTTTATTGGCCTGTTGGCCGGCTACGATGCCACTAGCATTTGGGATAATATCATCCACGGTGCCGCTTACTTCTTACCGATTTACGCAACGACGTTCATTGTTGGTATTTTTTGGGAGGTTTTGTTTGCTAGTGTCCGGGGTCATGAAGTTAACGAAGGCGCCTTTGTTACAACAATTCTTTTCGCACTATGCTGCCCCCCTGACTTACCACTTTGGATGGTTGCTTTTGGTATCAGCTTTGGCATTGTCATCGGAAAAGAAGTATTTGGCGGTACCGGAAAGAACTTCCTTAACCCGGCATTAACGGGACGTGCATTTTTGTACTTCGCCTATCCGGCCTATATGAGTGGAGATACCGTTTGGACAGCCGTTGATGGTTATACAGGTGCCACTATGCTGTCAGTCGCGGCTACTGAAGGCGTTGCAGTTATGGAGCAAGGCGCCACGTGGATGCAATCATTTATTGGTACTATTCATGGTTCGATTGGTGAGACGTCGACGCTTGCCATACTCATGGGTGGTTCATTGTTACTACTGACTAAAATTGCCTCATGGAGAATCATTACCGGTGTATTGGTTGGTTCTGCGCTCTTAGCGTCCTTATTTAACACTATTGATTCGACTAACCCTATGTTTGCCTTGCCATTCTACTGGCACTGGGTAATTGGCGGGTTTGCGTTTGGCGCGATATTTATGGCTACCGATCCGGTATCCGCGGCTATGACCAACAACGGAAAATTTTGGTACGGAATGTTGATTGGTGTAATGGTTATTTTAATTCGAGTGGTGAACCCTGCCTTCCCTGAAGGGATGATGCTGGCAATCTTGTTTGCTAATTTGTTTGCTCCATTGATTGACCACTTTGTGGTGAATGCGAATATCAAAAGGAGAATGGCTCGTGGCTAATGAATCAGTTCAAAAAACCCTAGGCGTCGCACTTGTACTTTGCGTTGTCTGTGCCGTTGTCGTATCCAGCGCGGCGGTTATGTTACGACCAACTCAGGAAGCTAATAAACTCCTAGACTTGAAAACCAATATCCTGGCGTCAGCCGGACTGCTAAAGGCGGATATTGATGTCGAGACTCAGTTCGCCCAGATCAGCACCCGTGTCGTCGATCTTGGAACAGGTCGCTTCACCGATGAGATTGATCCAAGTACTTTTGATCAACGAAAGTCGGCTAAAGATCCGGCAATGTCTATAGCCTTATCTCCCAATGATGACCCGGCCAAAATTAAACGGCGCGAAAACTATGCCACGGTTTATATTGTTGAAGGACAGCAGGGCATCGAAAAAATAATACTACCAATAAAAGGCTATGGGCTATGGTCCACCTTGTATGGTTTTCTGGCTCTTGAGTCAGATTTAGAGACGGTCGCAGGTATTGGATTTTATGAGCATAACGAGACTCCAGGTCTTGGTGGCGAAGTAGACAATCCTAGATGGAAGGCCAGTTGGGTTGGTAAGCAAGCCTATAGCTCAGGCCAAATGGCCATTAGTGTTTTAAAAGGCAGAGCAGACATGACATTGCCTGAGGGCAATTATCAGGTTGATGGTTTGGCGGGTGCGACACTCACAACTCGCGGCGTTAACAATCTTGTGCAGTATTGGTTGGGTGAACAGGGTTTTCAGCCACTCATAGGTCACTTGAAATCAGGAGAGGCTTAACATGGCAAATCTTAAAGATACATTGTTAGAGCCGGTAGTGACTAACAACCCCATAGCCCTGCAGATACTAGGTATTTGTTCGGCGCTTGCTGTAACCTCAAGCATGAAGGTGTCTTTTGTTATGTGCGTCGCACTGACAGTAGTCACGGCATTCTCGAACTTTTTTGTTTCTTCAATTCGTAACTACATCCCAGGAAGTATTCGAATCATTGTGCAGATGATCATCATCGCATCTTTGGTTATTGTGGTGGATCAGGTGCTCAAGGCAGTGGCTTACGACATCAGCAAGCAGCTGTCAGTGTTTGTCGGACTTATTATCACCAACTGTATTGTAATGGGTCGCGCTGAAGCCTTTGCTATGAAAAACCCACCTATTCCTAGCTTTTTTGATGGTATTGGCAATGGCCTCGGTTACAGCGCCATTTTGATGCTAGTCGCCTTTGTGCGTGAATTATTCGGTGCCGGTACGCTCTGGGGTTACGAAATACTTCCTTTAGTGACCAACGGAGGTTGGTATGTGGCCAATGGCATGATGCTCGCACCGCCTAGCGCCTTCTTCTTGATAGGCCTATTAATATGGGCATTGCGTAGCTGGAAGAAAGGGCAGGTAGAAAAAGCCGACTTTAAGATAACCAAGAACAGTCAACCGAGTGAGGTGGCGTAATGGAGTATTATCTTAGCCTGCTGGTTCGATCAATCTTTATCGATAATATCGCACTAAGTATGTTCTTAGGTATGTGTACATTTATTGCCTTGTCCAAGAAGATTGACGCAGCGATCGGCCTAGGTATAGCGGTCATAGTAGTGCAGACAATTACAGTGCCCGTGAACAACTTATTGTTCAACTATCTACTCGCAGACGGCGCGCTGGCCTGGGCTGGGCTGCCAGATGTCAATTTGAGCTTTCTAGTATTTTTGTGTTTCATTGGTGTTATCGCGGCGATTGTGCAGATCCTTGAAATGGTCTTGGACAAGTATGTCCCTGCGCTCTACAACGCGCTGGGCGTGTTTCTACCCTTAATTACCGTGAATTGTGCGATCTTGGGTGGCTCTCTGCTAATGCAAGAGCGAGGTTATAATTTCGTGGAAAGCGTCGTTTTCGGCTTTGGCTCAGGTACCTCGTGGGCCGTTGCAATTGCAGTTATCGCAGGTATTCGCGAAAAGTTAAAATATAGTGATATCCCAGAAGGCCTACAGGGCTTGGGAATCGTATTCATTACCGTGGGATTAGTTTCCCTAGGTTTTATGTCCTTCGGTGGTATCGATCTTTGATCATGGAGAAATAACTGAGTATGAATGCTCAATTTGAAATTATTCTTGGCGTAGC